>Ga0056128_1000192_pt1 | contig 44992 bp, 23 predicted proteins | sample WorMetLIZISLAND2_FD_71113 | JGI IMG/M metagenome (GOLD analysis project Ga0056128, IMG submission 71113) | Marine gutless worms symbiont microbial communities from Max Planck institute for Marine Microbiology, Germany - Olavius geniculatus... ... | reverse complement strand
TTTCACCAAATTTTGCACATCAGGAGATATGCTGGACGTAATCATCTGTGCAAATTTTGGTGTGGAAAAATTAAGGGGTTTGGGAAATACGAGGGGTCAAATTTTGGAGTTTCCCATTGAGATGACTGGTCATCTTTACAACAGGGCTGGCGCTACCGCGCAGCCTGTGATGGACATATACTATAAACTGTTGAAATGCATTGGACAGACTCCGTGTTCATATGAACATTATCTTGTTTATGCAATAAAATGATGTTAATGATGAGCTTTTGATGTAGTGAGTATTGCCTGTATTTACTGTTAGCGATGTTGCTTCTTGGTCTATTTGCTAACTACTGATGCTGTGAATTACAGTATGTCGGTTTTGAGTTGTTATTTTGTTGAATAATTACAGAAGGTAAAAATTACTCAGTTTGATCTGGAAATGTTTCACATATCTGCCATTGGGTATGCATTATGCTGTGTTGCTAGTTTTGTTATCTGTATCATTTTTTGTTGCTGTATTTTTTAAATTTAGGTATACTGCACTTTTGGCATGATGGTGGTTGTGCAAATGTTTCACAAATTTGTTTTTTAATAGTAAGTAAGTACATTGTGAGTTGAAAAATATCACAACAAACTTTTGTCCATATTTTTGCTGGATATTGACCAGTTTTCAATATTCTTTCACTGGCACGCTTTTCAGACAGTTTATGATAAAGCTGTTATTAAAGATCCTGTGGATAAATAATTAAAGTTTTTATTGCGATAGTTGTTTGTCCCACTTGCTAAATATTAGCCTTCTTCACACTGTAAATAACTTAGCTTAAGTGCAGGAGAAGTTTAGTTTGGTGATTTTGCAATTGTGCTGGCTTTCAGTGCTATTTGATGATACTTTTGACAGTGTGAGATACACATAAAATAGGCTATCAAGCTGCATTAATAATTTTTATTAGAGCTGTCGAAGCGTATTTTTTATGCATTAATTAATGCATTATTAACGCACCCAGGCCCATCAAGAGGGAGAATAGGGGGTAAGTTACCCTGGATCCTGTGACGTCTGGGGGCCGCCTGTAGAATATAGAAAGTTGAAAAACACATTTTGAACGTATAATCAACAATAACTGCCGTTATAGCTAGCATTGAAATCTATTAGCCTGTCGTCAAAATATTTATTTATTTACAGTAGTGATAGAACGGCAACTACAGTTTAGTTCCTTGAATTCATTTGATTGTCAAATAACTGTAGTTTAACAGAATATTGGAACTTTTGCTTCATGGAATTTAGTAAATTAACATAAATTTACATATATGCGTTAATTATTTTAACGCACATTAATATTTTTAACGCACGTTAATTTATTAACGCATTATCGTTAAGTAATGCATTAATTTGACAGTTCTAATTTTTATGGCATTAATTTTTTTAATCGTGGTTTTTTACTACAACGTTAGTGTGTTAATTATTGCTTTAATTGTATAGCTTCTATCTGCCAATGTGACGAGTGCCATCATGCTGTTGTACTAATGGAATGTAATTTGTAGATATGGAGAAACTTTTGATTTAAGCAAACATCCTCAGGTTTGTTCCATTTCAGATCATTTTTTTTATTTATATTTTCAAGGTGGGGCATAACATACCAGAGCCATCCCAAAAGTTTCAAGCCTTGAGACAACAATATTTTCCACAATTCATGCATTAGTGAGAAGTACATCCTTTACTGACTCATATGTGCCTGCTGCATGTGACGTCATTATAATTTATGATGTCACAGAGGATTAAATAAAAATGATTTCCGGCATCAGCGCAAACAGTCTTATGTCATTCATCATGAAATGCTCTTATTTGCGATCGGTACAGGTTTAGGCTATACTATAAGTATCCATTCAAATGAGAAATTTATAAGCTTATTTGTTATGCTTTTCGCAAAGTCAGATGCCACGGAGCCCCACTTTTACAAATCCAGCTACAGAGTAGAAAATTGTTGTGCTACTAGCGAACCTGATTTTACGCTGTCTGCATTAGCACTCCAAATCATTTCAGTTTACTGCTCTGTGACATCATAAATTACAATAACATCATATCCGCTGCAGACTTGTATGAGTTAGTAAAGGATGTACGTTTCACTGATGTATAAATTGTGGAAAATATTGTTGTCTAATGTGTCGAGGCTGGAAACTTTTAGGATGGCCCTCGTACATTCATGCTTTACATTGATGGAGCAGTGGGACAGTTTTGTAAGCAATTAGCCTCGATCATTGTGGTGAAGTTTGTTCACGCTGAAATGCTGAACACTTGAGCACACTGCTTATTATGATCACAGTCGTTCTTGAGCCTAAATCCTGTAGGGCAGCACTGATTTCTATTTTGTTTGCCTTCAGCCATATGCCTGTTAGTGTTTCTGCGTAACAGTAGGCCCTGTGGCCAGGACTGCTGGTATACCAACCCAGTCGGTTAAAGGCGCTGGCTGTTAATTAGAGCTGTCCATCCGGACGACTTGGGTTTATGCTAGCTTAATTGGGTTTAACCATCGCCGGCTCAAAGCACCAAAAGCTCCCTTGCTTCTTCTTCTTCACTGCACCGACCCACAGAGGGATGGCCAGGCTGAGTTGATGCATGTCTGCCCTTCATTGTAATGCAATAATGATCAAGACTAATCACTGATCATTTCCAAAACTCTCCCATTGCTCGGATGTATGTTCCACCTTTTTGTGGGCCACCTGGTATGTGCAGAGTTTTTTTATTCATGCTTATTTATTTATTTTTATTTGCATTTTTTATCAATTATTTATACCATACCCAGTGCATTGATTAGTTGAGATACAGGAACGACAGGTTTTTTTTATAATGTGATACTTCAGTAAACTTGAGGGCATTCTTGTCCATATGCTGTCTGCTGTTTGGACATACTGAACGTGTTGCATTTTTTTGCCAGGGTACAGAAGTAAAGGCAATAACATACTCCAACATGCAGATATACAATGGCGAAAATGACAAATATGAAGTGTTCGTAATCATTGACATATGACGTAAACATTTATCGTTTCTTAATGTTATTGTATTATTCAACCTTTGCGCATCTTTCCATCATGTCCCTTCGTAGTTTGATTTTAGACAGATGTTTTTCTGTGTCACCTGAATGTGTCTTGTCAGTGTAAAGCTGCTTCATTGTCCAATACCAAAGCATTGTTATTGCGCCAAGCTGCTACGAGGGGCGTACTTGGTCCAATTTTTCATGAAGTGATTACGTTGGGCTTAGCAGTTAGGTTGCTACGATTTTTGTTCATTTTCATCGTTTTTTTGCAGCGGCCCTGTAGACTGCATTTCTCGTCCATGAAAAAGCTGAACGTTTTCTGATTCAAGAATAAGACTATGCTAATTTTCAGTTCAGACGTTCAGTGGTCAACGTCACTGGGCATCAGGTGATCAAAATTGCTGGAAAGTGAGACCATTTTTGTGGCGTGACCTAATTTACTGTCTACACACTTGGCGCCGACACGTTATCGTTTGCCTGGAGTGTCTGTGTGTAAATAGCTAGCTTGTGTGATTTGCTATAGGCGTGCATGCTGCTGCCATAATATTGTTATGATTTGTCCAGTTGCTATTAAGGACAGCTTTCTGCGACTATTTGCACAGTGATGCTGTGTTATTGTGTTAGCAATAAAAGTATTCAGTGGCGAATCCAGACGGAGGCCAAGGGGCCAGAGCCCCTCCCTAAACTCAAGACCCTCGAGAAAAAAAGTAAAAGCATTGGTAACAAAAACTCAACACATATTTGCTTTATTTACACTTGTGAAAGCTAAAATTCGTTCAGCTTTGTGGGGGTCGCCCCTCTGACACTTTTACCACTGGGGTTCCACCCCGAGACCTCAGTTACAGGCTCACGTATTGCACTTGCTCCCAATATTGACTGTAGGCTCTCTCTAAGAAATGTCGTGACATTTGCTGTCATCATTACTTGATGTTTCAGCTTTGGCAATGACTAAATTGTTGCGTATATTCACCGCCAGGAAAGAAAATGTTTATCGCCTTTGATTAAGCCGCAGTCCAGCTGGAATGCCAGACTGAGCAGACTAGGTCTAGAAATTGCGGTGCAGAAGCAATATACCACTCAGAAGAGCTTGAGAATGAGCCAAAATGTGCATTTTTTAATTCTGTTCAGGGGCTGCTGTTCCCTCCCCATATCCCTCCTCAGCACCTGTCTGTATTGTCTCAGTGCCTGCGGCGCCTCTATTCATGCACCTGGCCCCTAAAGCCACATCCCGTATCCGTCCTTTACCGTATTTTTTTGCGGCTTATGACAGAAGCAGTCTTTGCCGTTAGTTGAAGTGGCGTCTTATTGTGTTATGCAGTGTTTTATTGTTGATTGTCAGTTTGTGTGTATCGCGCTTTATGCTTTTGGTGTAATTGGGGTGCAAGCAACGCAGATCCATCGTCTGTCCATTTTTTAGTTGAATCGCATAAAGTATTGGCGATGTCGGCTGCTGAGTGAATGAATGAATCAAAACTGCTTTATTTCGACGTGTTGCAGCCAACAGCTGGATTAGCATAAAATGGGTAAAATATTTTTAAAAATAAGAAAAAAACTGCCTACATAAATTTTTATAAACAATACGATATCTGCATAAACATTGAGCCTATTTGTCAAAAACTAGTCTAGCTACATTTGCCACTGGTATTATGGGTCTGTCTTCATTAACAGTTTTTGAAGAGGATGAAAAAATGGAAAAAAAGTAGGCATAACCTACTTTTTGAAAAACAGAGTGCAGAATGGCCGTTGGCGCTCATTCAGGATCGTTGATTTTGGTGACAGTTGAAAACGCGTCTGCAACTACGTTTTAGTGACCAGTAGCAGTTTTGGTCTTGCTTTGCTCCATTTCAGAAAGATTGCAGTTTTCTTACTCTGATTAATCATCAACATTGTTTGAAGATGTAATAAACAGCGGGTTTTCATTTTTACTACAAGGTCATGGCGTGATAAAATGTCAGTGATTCACTTTAGCTAGTTCTGAAGTGTGATTGCAAAGTCACACTTTTTGCAAGTTTTCCGTCGATTGTGTCACTGCGAGAAGATAATTTTTATGACGAAAACTTAGTTAGATTTCAACTCACGGTGTAGTGTAGCACCCATCCATGCACGTAAGCATCGATCATTGTTTAATGTGAATGGATTTTGGTTTAATGTAGCGCGTCTTCGCCGTTCTTTCAGTGCGCTGCACGCTGATTGCTGTCTGTACTCTACTAAGCAGTCGTCACAAGTCTGAATTGAATTGTTCATGCTCGCCGAATGATCTCGCTGCTTTTGAAGCAACATTATAAAGGCGCGTACAGAGCGACGTAACTGAACTGAACTGATATGGTTTAGTTTTTAACGAACTGACCAATGGGTTATAGCACATATGCGAGCTCATTGGTCATTGATCAACGCGTACGTGCTCATAGTCACGTAGTTGCCAACGCTGTTAGACGATGCTTACTGTAATGCATTTCTGCTTGCCCATTTGTCAATTCATCAAACACTCAGTTTAGTTATATCGCTCTGTACGCGCCTTAAAACCGTCTGTAATCGGTGCCCTCGTATGCATGGCTACGGTAAGCCAATGTAGGCCTACGCGTTGTCTTGTACGCACGAATACGTTGTTAATCGCACATCACAGGCCACGTCTGTCATGTTATAGCAGGTGAAACGATGTCGGCTCCGAGTGTTAACCTGATATGCGGCCACCCGTTATGTTGCTGAGCGTCTCGAGCGTTAAGAAGTGATAGGGCCTAGGTCGGTTAAAATTCTGTCTCATTTCTGCACCAGTTTTTACGCGCGACAGCGTGTAATGCTTCGCGCGTCTTAGCCATCGTCGAGTCGTCCGTCTGTCTGTCCGTCCGTCCGTCTGTCACACTCCGGTATTGTGTCAACACAACGCAAGCTAAGATCACGAAATCTTCACCATGGACTGCCACGAAGGCTCTAGTTTTAGGATCCGTAAAGCTTTTCTGGAAATTCGAAAAGGGTCATCCCGACCGAGGGCGCTAAATGGGAGGGGTACAAAAAATGGACCATTTTGAGCCAATAAGTCGCCGAAGTGGCTTGAGATAGACCAAGACAACCTGTATATATGGAATTTTTAGCATTAAACGTAGGCCTAGATTTTAGTCCCGACCCCCTATAGTTCAAGGAGGCCTCCGCACGCGGCGTCAAAGACGGGTGCCCCCATAAAAGGTCGTTATTTTACCGCTGTTGGCTCTTTTAGCGCTTGCAGATAAACATAGACTTGTTGCTTACTGTGACAGTAACTGCTGACAAGCTTTTAATGATTTAACATTAATGATCTTAAGCGACCTTAAACCCCCAAAGTCGGGGTTTCGGTGATTTTTTTGCAATTTTCGGCTGCAGCACACATTTCATCAGCGAATTGCAACGAAATGGGTGGAGATAGACCAGGACAGCCTGCGACCAGGAATTGCTTTAGGCTGTCGCGCGTCTCATGAGTTTTGCTCAAATTACTTGTGTGTTTTCCGTCCGCTTTTTCCTCTTGTTGTTGGGAGCGTGACCGTAGGCCTACAGGGCAGAAGACGGAGGGACAGGATGCGTAATGCGGTCTATGCGGGAGGTCAGCATAGTGTCTGCGCTGAAATCTAAAATCGTAGATGGCAAGTACACAACTACCCATGCAGGCAGTGGATGTGGAACCGCGGATCGCACTTAGCGGGAATTGTCACGATCTGTGTAATAGTGCATTGCAGAAGTCTTAGTCGAGATCATTTCGCCTATTACGTCAGGGCCCGTAAATGTCTGCATGAGCGCGATATTGTTACCTCCACCAAGGAGGTTATGTTTTTGCCAGAGTTTGTTTGTCTGTCTGTCTGTCTGTCTGTCTGCCTGTGTGTTAGCAAGATAACTCAAAAAGTTATGGAAGGATCTTTCTGAAATTTTCAGGGAATGTCGGGAATGGCAGAAACTACAAATGATTCGTTTTGGGGGGTGATCCGGAAGGAATTTTGGATTCTGGATCACTTTGCAGTTTTCGTTAACATTGCTTTCAGTGGGGCATAAGGGAAACCGCTGCCAAGCCGAATATGGTGCTGTCACCTGGCGAACAACATGGCGTTGGCGGAGGTCTGCGGTCTCTCGTATTGATAAAAATAATTGGGCTATTTTCGTATCTCCTTGGTCCTTGTGCTCGGTGCTTCACATGTTTACAAACGGTAGTCTATTTTATGACGTTTTGTACGGTAGGCTTACAAGTTACACCGTCGCAGTGTTTACAGTTTCCGGCTGCGTCATTAATGCCTTATAAGACGCTCTGATGATAATCCAACTTCATCTAAAGATTTTTTTGTTATCGACTTGCCAGTCTGCAAAAAGTCAATAGGTCTAATTAGACCTACAGTGTAGTTATATAGCTATTGTGACATCCATGTTAGTGGGACCAATTTCTTAGCTTTAGGCCCTATAACCTTGCTTTTGAAGGGAGCGTTGGCCTTGAGCTCGCGACTAATTTCTCCAACGGCTAGTGCACTGCAGGACCAGTAAATTAGGCTGCTTTCGGATAAGACAGTGTGAGACCACTACCGAACAAAACTGTCAGTGTCAGTAAAGAAACTGCATGCTGATGAATAGCAGATCACTAAAATAGCTCAGCGTTGTGCTTTTGTGACTTCTTTTTCGCTTTCGTATTATATACACAAGATGAGGTTGTAGCTAGCTGGACCATAGCCTATACGTCCGTCGCATCCGTGCAATCAACAGCCGAGTCGGTGGTCGCGACAGAAACCGCCTCAGAATAGAGCAGTGCTTTCTCTACATGTCTATGAAGCTCTAGTGCTCTACGTGAGACGGGCGCTTCCTGTCGTGTCGACGGCTTCATGTAGCCAGCCAACAATATTTCCGTCAAGGGAAATACTGTTCATACGAGACTGACTTCCGCCGGCGCTGACCGTTGACGAAAACCGTCAACGGAAACCGTCTTATGATCTGTCAAAAACACTGTCACTTGGTGTATATGGATCAGAAGCTTACACTGAAATTGCGCAGTTCATGTCGACCTATATAGGGCCTAACTGTACATAGATCAGTCGTGGTTAGGGTCATAGACTAGTAGGTCAGATAGGGGGGGGGGGCTATAAACAAAACTCTTGGACGCTGTAGGCTATCTCTTAAACGACTTGACGGATTTTGACTCGAAAACATTTATGCATTCTGTAGAATCAAGATTAGACCTTAGACAAATCGATTACATTTTATAATTTAAAGTCAAATTCAAGGTTTCGTCAAGGTCAAATATTTCAGTGATTTATTGCGGCGGTGTGAATGGTGGTGTCCATACTGACGCTTGGCGTCCCGTCCAAGTATCACCGAGTCTGATTTATGGTTTTCGTGCTCCTCATCTGCAGCGGTTGCGCTTCCGGCACCCAAAAAAACGTGTCGATAACATCATAATGCCGGAATGACGCCGTCCGCAAGCTCAACGTCCGACTGCAGATAAATCACGTGACTTGGTATAGTTGGCGGCGGTGTCGAGGCTTGGAAAAATTGGGGCGGAACAGGAAGTTGCAATTTTTCGACAGCCAGCTGCAAAATTATTATTGAACAGTATCAACGACTTTTATTTTGAATTCTCGTATTGCACGTGTAGAAAAATATGTAATTTGCTCATATAGCACATATTTATTCTGTCTGCATGAAGAAATTGCGCTTCAATTAAGATAATGTCAGATACTAAAAATAAAGCAAAGTAAAATAGGCTCATAAAATTGTAGGCCTAAATTTGTTTTAGTGCAAAACAAATTTTGCTTTGTGGCGGTGTAAACAGCTAGTTAATTGTTCAAAATTTTTCCGACAAGAAGAAAATTTTTTCTAAAAAGTTAAAATTTAAGAGGATCATCTGCCCCATCCCTACCAGCGCGCTCCTGGTAGTCCTGTCGTTGCGTGCGGTCGATCGTTATAAGATGAAAAGCCTGATACTTACTTACGTGACAGCGGCGTAAACGACAACTCTGTCACTGTGAAGTCATTCAACCTCCAACCCTGCAATGATGATTCGGATAACGACGTAAAGAGACCAGTAACAAATAACAATACTGATCTGACATTCGACCTATGTAGCGTACACTCGTGACTTTTATGACCCTGACGCATAGGACAAACTATTCGCGTCCACGTAGATACCGACCACGTATTTGATATTTTGATATCAAACATACGAATGTTGTTGTCTGTCCAATGCATTGCATAGCGTTGGACAGAGTATAAAATCACCTGAGTGTCTGTGCGTCCGTCCGTGCGTCCAACTTTTCTTAAGCTTTCTTTCTTCCACTGTCCCCTTTCTTTTCCCTTTTTTCTTCCCTTTTTATTTCCCTTTTCTCGTTTCCCATTCCCTTCCACTTCCCCTTCCACTTTTCCTTCCCTTTCCCTTCTTATTTTCCTTCACCTTTCCTTTCCATTTCCTCTTTTCCTTTTTCCCTTTCCCCCTTTTCCTTTCCCTTCCCCTTCTTTTCCTTTCCTTTTCCTCTTTTTTCTTTTCCTTCCTTATCTCTTTTTCCTTTCCCTTCTCCTTCCCATTACCTTTCCCTTTCCCTTTCCCTCCCCCCTCACCTTCTTCTTTCGCACTGTCTTTTTCCTTTCTATTTTCTTTTCCCTTTCCCTTCCCTTTTTATTTTTTTTCTTTTTTTTCTTTCTTTTTTCTTTCCGTGTTAACGTCCGTGCGTCTAACATTTGAGGCGCCATATCTCTGTAACGGTGCCAGATGGACGCATGGTCACCATGGACCACCCATAGGAAGTCGACCCCCGGGAGTCAAATGGTCACGTGACTGATGACGTCACGTGACCCCAATAGGTCAAACTCGTGACCCCATTATCTTTGAGGCGCCATATCTTCACAACGGTGCAAGATAGACGCATGGTGACGCTCGATGGACCATTTATACTAAAGCCCTGGTGACGAATCGAATGGTCTCGTGACTGACAATGTTTTTTGTTTAGTTAAAATAATAGAGAAGGATGTTTTCATTGCTGCTGTACAGTTTGAAATTAAACTGTTTGCTTTTTTTCTACCAGTCCAAACAGCTCACTGATTATGTTCATACGGACATATACTGTAAACTATCGAAATGCATTGAAGAGACTCCGTGTTCGTATGAACATTATCTTGTTTTGTGAAAGTTATTGACTTTGTTGTTTTCATGTCGTGTTGTTTTACATTTTGCAATTGAGGTTTGTCAGCTGTTTTATTTTTAAAAGTAGCAGAATGGAGGGGATTGGTTTAGGGCCCCCAAAGCCTTAATCCGTCCTTGCTGCCGTTGTCGTTCATCCAGGAAAGACGATGTGACATGTATAATATTGTTATCACAAAAGTCGCTTGTCCTGCAGTAACATAACACTGTGGCTGTTGCAAAAACATGGGGATTGCTGGCCAGACTATTTTGATCGCTGGGAATAAACTGAACTGTCTCCGATTTAGCGCTCTAACTGCCTAACGGGTATACGCATAACAAGAAATGAAACAACGGTACGTTAAAACGTTTATATTATCGCAGAATTTCGTGCCCATCAAAATCTGTTGGGATACAGCGACAACAGTGAAACCGAACTCCGAGGTGTTTCAATTGCCTTAGGCCTAGAACATTTTGCTTTTATGCATTAATGCAACATCGTCTCTCGAATGGCTTTTGAAATCGGTTTAGCTGTTCGTCTAGAGCAATGCACTTAGGAAAATCAACATTTGTCTTCTTTCCCTTTTCTTTAGCTGTAGTTCCTTCTAGGTTTATCCGCTTATCGCTCATCTTGAAATGCGTGGACCAAAATGATTGATAGGGGCACGTCGATCGGCGACTGGCTGTAGACCTAAACGACTATGTAATGATTGATCAGGACCCAGGCCTACCGATCGAGTGGGCCAAATCAAACCTCAGACTTGTATCCATGAATTTTATAAGACAATAAGGCGAGTGTAATGCATTATGTCCCTCTGAGCGTTTTTCTTCCAATTCAGCCAGCCGCGCTAACTTGGCTGCATGAGTTTGAGTACAGGCCCCCAGCAGAAATAATTTGACCGATCATGATCATGTACTACGGACGAATTATATATCTTTAAATCGATATGAGATAAAGATATCGCATTAGGCCCCTATCGCTTCAAATAATCACGGCCAGAATTTTGCGAGCAGCTGGTCGGAATAGGTCATAGATGTTTATTGTTATCAGAATTATGTAATAACTTTTTCACGTGAATAATAAATAATATCGCACGTCTTCGTTCGTTTCCAATGAATCATAGTCGTTTTACATTGTTTTGTAACGTTACTTGAAATGCATTAGGCCTACATGAGTACCCAAGCTAGCCTACAGTATACTGTCTTTGGAAAGCTTCGATAATGGGCGTGATGCGGGGTAGACCGGCCCATCAAGATGGGCCCACTAACATTATTATCACGTAGTTTGGCCACTGGGCCGAATATTGTTCAGCTAAGGGATCTGGGACTAGAGAGCGCTATAAGCTCTCTGGGCACATTTTAGGTGAAATCGGCGACAAACGATTTGAGGTACGACACATATACTGTATGTATTACATTCAGAAAATGCGATCGAATTATCGCCTTAAAATCTACTGGTCGGCACATTAAGTCGTGGATAGGTGTCTGACGGTTTGCGTAAGCCGAATTCTCATATACTGACGTTCACCGAAATAAGCAAATACTAATTACTTTGTTTAATGTGAAAAAGTTATAAAAACAGTTATAAACAAAAAAAACCCTGAGAATACACCTTTTATTTATGTCCGGTGAGAAAGATTGGGGCGGTGGTGTGTCTGCGTGCTGCACTCAGTGCACTGTGAGTTCAGTGGTTTGCTATAGCGCGGCAACCGATTGCCCATTACGGCACGCGCCATTAGCTCACGCCAATCAGCTACCACTTCCGAGATCGTAAAGTGCTTCGGTAGTTCTGGTCGCGAGTTGCGTATAAGCATTGCTATGTCGTGCTGCGTGCAGTTTTTCAGTTAGGATACGAAAAATTCACTAAAACTTTTTGTTTTCGGGGTTTAAGGTCGTTTAAGGTCATCGATGTTGATACCCTTAAAAGCTCGTCACCAGTGCTTGTTATTATACGCAGCAATTTATACACTGTTAACGGCAACATTTAAGGACTTGCACATCGAAAACAGCAAAAATTACAAAAGGTGATATTGCCCGCATCACACTGACTGTGTGTCGATGTAGGCCTATACTGCCATGGCTACTGCTGAATGGCAACCAAGGAGAGTTCGGTGTAAATTTGAATGACGCTGTTAGATTGACCATTCCCGAAAACCATTGGAATTTGCTGAATAAATACGTTAAATATTAGTTTCAAATTTTTTTAACCTTGAAATATTTGAGTGAGTGAGTGAGTACGATCGCGCAGTCGTTCGTAGCTGATGCAGCTGGTAGTAGATCGAACAGCAGACTGCAGTGATGTGGTCAGACATCGTTAAGCCACTGTCAATGACCACTCCCAGGTCACGTGCTGAGTAGACAATCCTGACGGATATTGATAGGACTGGAACGTCTTGAATGTTGAGCTTGAGCAGTCGGTACTTGGAGCCCAGCCACAAGACTTGCGTCTTGGCTGGGTTTAGTCGCAGTCGGCTTGAGCTCAACCAGGCTTCAACATCATCAAGACAGCGGGAAAAATGGTCAACCGTCGCCGCAGCATCGTCAACCGGCGTGCTGGTGTAGATTTGACAGTCGTCAGCGTACTGATGCAGGATGAAGCCGTGATTTGCCACCACTCGATAGAGGTCGGCCGTGTACAGACCGTTGCCTAAGGCCCCGTCGTTTGAGCCATCGCGCGTAAAAATCCCCTAAGGGGTCTGGCCTGTAGGTGCGTTGAAGAAAAAAGGTATACGTATAGCTAGCTATTTTTGCGTATATTTCACCCATTTGCGGAGAAGCCCCCCCCCTTGGGCGGATTTGCATGAAATTTTTCATGACGAGTCCGTTCGCCGACGTAATCAACCGTACCAAATTTTATCTCAATCCGGTCAGGGGTTTCGATTCTGCGGGGTCGAATTTTTGGCTTTCCCATAGGAAAGAGAAATCGCCGTTAACACATGACTTGAACTACCGTTCAGCCTGTGATCGACGCGACGCACGTGCAGACCGCAGAGATAACAGCAGCGTTCGGGGTGCAAACACTTTGGACCTAAATGGCTAGGTCCGAAGTGTGCGGTAACCGTGGACGCAACTGCATTACTAGATGTTTATGTGCGCGTTGTCGGCACTCTGCAAGCAGTTTGTCTGAAGCTTGCGAATCCATTCTGAGTGCTGTGGACTTCCAAACGTGTGACCGTCTCTAGAGTTGAAGTTTACGACCCGGTGGTCTGATTGCTGTTTACTACAAGGCGTTAATGTCGTACGGCCAGCATCTTGAGTTCGCACGAATAACAGAAAAATGCACGCAGAACCGGATAGTTAGAAAATGATCTCTGTAACCAGAGGGCTTTGACATATTGTACGCAAAAAACCTGAAAAGTTAAAAAAGGCAGTTTTTGTAATTTTAAAAGTGTCGGATCAACATTAGCCCACATCTGTGTTTCGATTCCAAGTTCGACCAGACAGAATGTTCGTAAAATTCGGTTTCACAATTTGAACATGAGGTGAGAGTGAGAAACAACAACGCTACACAAGTGTTGGAAATTATACAACTTTGAAACTACTTTTATTAGTGAGTGACTATAAAATATCATGTTTGTTATTTTTTATCATTCTGAGCTATAGAGGGCGTCCACCATTAAAGTTTGCTTAGTACTCCGGGGGTCTAAATTCTGACCAGTTCGACTGGTCAAAAAGCATTGGTAGCAGAGTAGAACGGACACCAAGATTGGCTGTACGTGTTTGAAAATATGGCTTGTGGTCGTATGCATGTTAATGGTCTGAGGCACCGTATACTTGTGAGTTGCTGGACTGCAGTACAGGCGACTACGGACCATCTTTGACCGAAGGATGATGAATAAATAAAAGTAACGCATTGAGGGGTCTGTGCGTAGCGCGACTTTCGCGGTGCAGAGCGTTGCTTTTACTGTATTCTCAAGTATAAAGCTTATGCCGACCGGCGACACAGAGTGTCGATCAAACGCGCTGTACTGAGTAATGATTTTTCATTTATTATTGAGCTTAATTTACGCGAAGCCTGCGGTGACGAAGCTCTGTGGGCGAACACGGATGAAAGCAACAACGTCTGACAGTGCATTAGATTATTGTTGGTGCAATGCACTGCTCTGATGTCTTCCTGCCGCTGTAATGTTAAAATCGATTTAGAAAAGATGGACGCAAACCTGTGGTTTTACGTTATTTTTTCCTAATCGATTAAAAAATTATCTAATTATTTTTTCACAGTTTTGCTTATATGTCTCATTGTGTCCTAAATGTGCTGCTTAAATCCCGCATTTACTCGTTTTTTTAGATTTTTAAAACTTACATTTTTCAGACATAAAAATCTACAAAAAAAATGTTGGTTGTCCAAGAAAGAAAGGGGGCCACCAAGTTGTAGCTTCGAAGTTCTTACACTGACATACTCAAACAAATTAGCACACCTCGAAAGTTTGGCTACACCACCGTGTGAAAAACTAACATTATTATATCACAAGATTTAGTCTAGTAATGAAGCGTTTGCGGTGTGGCGGATTTTTTCTCCTGACTACTGCAAATGCCGGCTATAGCAGCTTGCGAGAGAAAGCTCCGAAAATCGGCAAGTAATATTTGACCGAGTGGGTTATTTTTGGGCAATCGTGTAAATCAGAGATGCGTCGCGTACAGGCTGGAGTTGGGTACGCAGTCAGGCGTCAACAGATGTCCTGTCGCTAAATAGCATCGACATGTTATGTGTGATCAGATCACGGGTTTGACGCTGTGATAATTGCATGTAAATCATGACTGACGTAGCATGCACTGCAGCACGCGTCATCCGTTAATTGGATAACCAGTTATGCCACGTGCTGAATGCGCGAAAGCGACGTAGACCTATGCCGGGCCGTCCTAAAGTGACGCCAGAAAAACTGAGTTGGGCCTACTCGACGTGTCTGCTGTAGATTTTGCCATCTCTCTGATAGTATGTCTCGTTTCATCTTTGCATTCCATTTTTTGGTTCGTTGAAATTTGACACTTTTATTGTACGTTGTTTAGAGAGCTACTTTTTACAGGACACAATGTAGGTTCAAGCGCGTTTGATGTTCTGCACGAACATTCTGATGGTTTTGCGCTGCAAGTTTGATTGTTTGAAATATATTATTTAATTTGTTACAATGTTATTTTTTTTGTTATTTTACGCACACGTACACTTTAAAACAACATATCGTTAGTTTAATGGTTTATACGAAATATTTTGATCATTTTACTAAATCACGCGTGACGGTGAATACCGAGTCACATCGGAAGTCGATTTTTTCATTACGTTAAAGTCGCACGCACAACGCACAAGTCAGCCGGAGAAATATGCACGAAAAGAAAGAAAAGTAGGCCAAAATTAGTGTCGGCGCCAGAGCAGTGAAGAAGCTGGGTCACTTCAAGGTCGGACAAGAAAAACCCTGCTAACGCAAAGGGGAACGCGCAACAGCTGTGCGACGTCGTACGCTAGTGATTCGTAGACTTCATCCGTAGATCTCATCCGTACGACTTTTGGCTACAGTTTTACAGATGGCCCAGTAAAACAAAATCAGTCGCCAGATGGCTCCAGACGACCTACGGCTAAATATGTGTAGTGTTTTACTTGTACTCACCAGAGGGCGCCACTATCTCTCTCTGGCAACGCCTTATAAGCTGGATATCGCAGATTTTTCTTACCCCCCTCTTATTTAGCGCTCTCGTTCGGGGTGACCCCCTTCGAACTTATGGAAAAGTTTTACGATTCCTGGAACTAAAGTCTTACGGGCAGCCGACGGTGAAGATTTGGTGATCCTATAGCTTGCACCTTTTTTGACTGATCTGCCCGTGTGACAGAGGACGGACAGACAGACAGACAGACAGACGGACGGACGGACAGAATTGCAATGGCTAAGACGCGCTACAGCAGTAGCTGCTGTTGCGCGTAAAAATTCTAAAGCTAGGTCACGTCACCCGGAGTCTCAGACGCCGCGAAGAGTTTGCCTGGTCCAGTGGCGTAGCGAATTAAGGTGGATCCTCTCCTTTCCCCTTCTTTTCCTAAACTTTCGTTCTTTTTTCCTTTTCCGTTCTTTTTCTTTCTTCCTTTAAACCTTACATCTTTTCTCCTTTTTCGCTTTTTTTTCCTCCTCTTAAAAGTAGAACTTCCAAAATTCAGCTAGGGGATCTGAAAGAGCGCTGTAAGCTTTAAATATGAAATCTTATAAATCTAATTGGCAACGATTTTAATTATTTTCCTGAGACTTAACTGCCAAATTGGCACATTTAGAGTGCAGTTTATACCTGTGCTGACGTCTTGTCTGAAGAATTGGAAAACTGAACCCTCTGCCTCCCTCGTAGCTACACAACCGTTAAACGTAAAAAAGAAATTGTCTAAAATGTGAAGCAATGTAGAAATCAGAATGATGTCAAGAAAATAAATAGGCCTTAGCAATAAACCCCGGAAAAACAGTAGGCATATACGCGGCCAAAGGACATTGTTGTCGCTGATTGTTTTACTGTATAATAAAACAAGTAAAACGGTCAAATATCTGATATCTTGGTAACATTTTTTTAAATTTTCTGATCACATTATTACCGTAAATTATCGAGGCAGGGCGGGAGCCAGGGCGGTGGATCTTCCAGCCAGGTCATTTGATCTGGCTGGCCCTGAAGTAGCGCCGCCATCGAAATTCAACAAATATTATGCCTGACGTGTACTGCATAAGTATAGATCTTGGCTGTAAGATGGCGGACAGACGGACGGACGGACTGCAAGCTGATCTGCGGCAGCAAAACTGATTACGGCTCGTGACGAACCTCGTCGCTCGATACGGTGACCTCTACGTTGTACACACATATGTCAGCGCTGCGACGATCTAAGAAAAATCCATCTACTGATGATAGAATACGGTATTTTGTTTTTGTTCAGTAATCAATTTATCGTCAGCATACTGTCAGTTTATTGTGACAGTTAAAAATTAAATAAACCGTCACCTCAACTCCTCAAGATGATATTTATAGTCGAGTCAAAGTTCCGTGCTCAATGCAATGCAAACATTAAAATAATACCGATTTTGTTTTTGTTGTCTATTTCAGATAATCTATAGTCATAAACTCGATTGTAGATGGCTAGTATAGCTTACTTTTCGCCAGGCCGGCGATTATCTTTGCAGCCACAGAGCGTGACTGTCATGTGGCCAGTGCCAGATTATTCTGATTGGTGACAGATTGACAAAAGCAAATGCGTGTATAAAAAACAACAATGTTCAAAGTCTTGGCAGTGTCACTGATGCAGGATGATTTTGGTTTGTGAGTCCGACGCTTTATTAATACTTCGCACACAAAACACGCGAAGCAATTTAATGCATTGTCGTCCACTCAGCCAAATTTTGCGCCGTGTTACCGGTCTTCTTGTTGTCTCTCAATCCGCCAATTATTTGCGAATCTGAAGATTATTGTGGATCATAGTCTGCGTGCGGATCATATAGTCCACCTCCGCGAACGTCTCGGCGATGTGACGTCACAGTTGCAGCGGCAGCAGCAGGACAGGTGCGGCGACATCCTGAACCCATACATTAGACTCAGAGATATATGAATCCGGCAAATTCGATGCGCCATGCAGCATTCGACCGCTCCCTCATCTCTCTACAACACTCGTACAACTTCGATGTAGTGAATGTAGCGAATTTTTTAAAAAGACGGCGCTGTTTGAAAGGCGCTCGCACATCGACTTGTCACAAAGCGAAACGTGGCGTAGAAAAATCGTATCTTGCGGCATTGTATTTTATCGCATATTTGCTAGAGCTCTAAGCGTATGCACCGACATTGCAAATTTGCGATAGCAGTGCAAATGTGACAATATAAATAATGCTGCATTTAGCAACTATTTGAGTGTTTTTTTTCGATTTTTACGCTGATCTTTTTTTATTGATTGTTTATATTATGTTTTATTTATACCACATTGCGTTTCTGACAAGTTTTGAATATATTTTATTTTAATTTGGATATTTATGTTTGTTATTGTACGTTGATTAAAATAATTAGAATATTAATATAATTAATTAATTGGCTATCGTACTAAAGTAGGCAGGCAACTATTTTTTTCTTGAATTGTATCATTTCATAATTATTTATGGTTGCATTTAAATGAATATCTGGCATTATTTTATTCGTCTGTTGTGTTTCCTGCGTTAAACACAGCTGATTAACACGCCAGTTTTAGAGTTCGCGTTTTATTAGTCAGTTTGCCATAAACAACTCGTCCATCCATTTAACCACTTCCTTTGTTTACATGCGCCACGTGACATTCTCACAGAACACGGTTTCGTGATCGCGCGCCATGCTCGCCATGACAAATCACGCAATTTCGGTTAGTGTCGGAATCCTCACGGATTAGTAGAAGGAATGAAATTCTTCTGCCGCCAATACTAGGGCAGTTAATTCTGACGGCGTCGCAACACAAAGTGCAGATGTCGGTCCCCACTTTATCACATAGTGATCTCCGCAGTGCTGGACGCGTTAACGGCGACAATGCGACGAGAGTGGCGCGAGGAAATTAGAAACACGAATGACATGGCGCAGTAGCAACTGCACTAGTAGTCGCAAGCACCTTGCGTCTGACGTCATCAACTCAATGATGACGTCATCAGCGTGCTGTTGGCGTGTCATGCGACGTGTCCCGCAGGATTCGGTCAACTTCACGCCGGCGTCGACGTCGCCTCGAGGCAGACATTCGTTAGACCCGCAACGCACCTATACTCAATGCAGATAATAATTGCACCAGTTTCACTCTGTTCACTCCAACGTGAAGTACATTCAGCACGTTATTCCTCGGGTTAATACGGATGATAAGACTGGCAATAAAAACAATAATAACAGATTTTGTTTTAGTGACATTAATTTTGAAAAAAAAATTTCAAGGTCACGTTCACACAGAGAATTATGTTGTATTTTGCATGCAAAAAGATGCGCCTCCTGTTATGTGAGATCTTGTACCACCAAAAGTACGATACTCAGCATTCGCTATGGGCACTATTGTTATCGTAAATTGAGCTTCAGTTAAAGTCTATTTTTGCGCAAATGTATTTTAAGCCAAATGCAAGCCAAGCACTGCTCGTTTTGTTGTGATAGAGTGACAAAATCCGTATTTTAGTCTTTTTTTGTCCCAAGGCTCATGAATTGCGTTTGACGACTCGATTTCTGCACCAGGCTACTGCGCTTCTTCAGATCTCACAGCTGGGCTGAATGACGGAAGAAACGGGAAATAAAGGAAAGGGAATATTTTTAGCAATGCGCGTCGCCTCTGAATAAGCAATTTAACCGCTGCTGCTCTGGTTAGTTAAAGGCTCTGGTTGATGACAAAGGCAACCATCCGGAAGTCGGTTGATTGCTGGTTTAATTTGGTTTGACCACTAATTCGCCGCGCGGTGTCTGGGATGAGTTTTGTTCTAGACACAATTTTCTCTATTTGCCAACATATAGTCTATCTGCAACAAAAAGCCAAAATTCGCTTCCCATATCTCGTTTCCTTCCGTGCCTATACCGGAACCCGAGTCGTCGGTGTGCACCGTCATTTCTATTCGGCAGACGAAAGATTTTAATGTCGTCTAGAGTGCTACAGCGTATTCGTCGATAATTTGGAATTCGTTTTGTATTTAAAATCCATTTTATGTCAATCCTATATCCACATTTTGTAGTACATTCTGTAGGACTAATTTTGATAACAGAGTGATCTTGCTGTAGCCGCTAATGGTTACATTACTTTTCTTGTAAGTGCGCGATTCAAGCTTAGTCCTGATCAAACTAAAGCCGGAGAAAACTGAGCCAGCAATAATAAGAATACTTTTTATGCGTTACCTGTAGTCTAATTGTCAATAACATGGCGTAAACTTTAGAAGACTAATATTACACTGCAAATTAAAATATCCGCGATTTTTGTTTAGTATGTGAATCATTGGTCCGCGATGTCGCGCCTTTGGCACTTGGCCACTAAGCCCGGTATAATGTAGGCCTATAATAATGACTCCCCTTAATAATAACTCCCCCAGTCATTTCTATATATATAGTTTACACTTTCCTAGTATAATATAACCTTCTTGTGTGACTAATGAAACGTTTTTCTTTAAAAATTGTTGTTGCTGCTTATTCAGTGTATGTTTTCGCTTATTCTGTATACTGTTTATAGCTGAATAAGAATGAATATTTACTGGGGGGAGTGTAAATTATACATATAATAATGACTGGGGATTCATTATTATATGGGAGTCATTATTATGCATTACACCGGACCTTCAAGGACCTATAGAGCAGCTACTGTTGTGTCTCCAAATTCGACAGCATTGCCTGCAGTCGTACGCAGCTTCTGCTTGCTGTGAGCCCCACTGCGTCGGCGCTCATACAGAAGCCTTGCAATTTAGCCTACAGGACATCAGCAGCAGCAGCTGCAGCGAGTACGAGTCACGAGTAGCCTAACCTATACTATCAGACGCCCGTGCATGTTAACAACGACAGCAACACCGTCAACGGCGTCAGAATCAGCAGTCACTGACGACTTCTGAAACAACATGCAAGGGGCTTTTGCAGTAGTGCCGTTTGGACTCCGGACAAGCACGCACACCGTGCACGCTTCTGCTGCGGCAGTCGGATGGCAGTTGCTGATCAGGCAGCGGGATGCCTGTTTGCCATGCTGATTATTATTAGCCTATATTAGAAAGCTGCACGGGAGTGGGACAGAATTATGTCCCACTCATCTCTAATTTTCCCCAATTGTAACCGATTATTTCTGAGTACTTGTAGACTTCACGACGTTTAATAGTCGATTGAAAAAAACTGAAATTCTATAAAACGCAAACCCCATTAGGCTTACTCTTCTGTCACTGCGAGAGCTCTCTCTCACTACCGTGCAGCGTTACCGTTGTCACCACGCTGTAGTATTAATATTTAAATCTTCATACTGACATTTACTTGCATAAACTGTTTAGTACATACTGAATATTTTGTCGATGAAACATACAGACAATAATTTATGCAAACAAAATGTTTTACGATTTGTGACTGCATCTGCATTTTTACGTCGACATATTACGTTAGCATCGACATCCTGGAGTAGTACTACTGCGCTTTAATGTCGGCTACTAGGTGCATCATGCGGTAAGGCAATATTTTCTACATGTATACTCTTGCTTATTTAAAAAAATGTTTAGTATTTAAGATCAGAATAAAATATCAATCTGCAATTGTATTGCGCCCAAATTACATTACGCAGGAGACGCCGCGAGTCACATATCTACCTGCGTGGCTTGTGTCACCTGGCCATGCAGTTATACCTGCATTTTCTGATTCTATAGACCCATCAAGAAGCTTCATCTCTGCGTCAATGCGATGCACGTGCGCCACTTATTGTGGCATTCAGACATAATCCACTGAACATCAATTATGCGCCTCTTCGTCGACTGAGACTGACGGCATGGCGAATGTCATACGGTCATACGTTCAATTTCTATAGGTCCATTATGGCGACAATAGGCCTAATAGTACAGCACGAAGAATAATAGGTCTAATACTTCGCCGAAAAAAACACAAATTCGCCGCTTTAATGACAGTCACTATAAATAGGAACTGCAAGTACAAAAACGTGTCTGATGTGACCATATTACCAAGTTTGTAGTCAGCGCCCAAATGCTCAGTTTTTACGCGCGAAAGCGGCCACTGCTTTCAGCGCGTTTTAGCCATCGCAATTCTGTCTGAACGAACAAGGGCGCTAAATGAGAGGGGTAGGCAAAATTTGCGATTTTTGGCCAATAAGTCGCTGTATCTCAGTAACGGTGCGAGATAGGGCCTAGGTTACTATTAATCACCAATTAAAAGTCGTACACTGGCTGTCGATTGGCGCCGAATTCAATGACCTTGAATGACCTTGAACGCCAAAATAGGGGGTTTTATGGATTTTTTGGCCATTTCGGGCTGCGACACAAGTCTTTATCATTCACAAGGTAGCGCCACGTTATGCGATCCACATAGAGAATTTTGTATTTGTATATTAACTTAGCGTGAACACCCCAATTTTTAGCTAAACTACTGAACCGGAACTGCTATAGGCTTTTGCGCGTCTCGTAAGCATTAGCTCAAATTTCTTGTAAACATCTTCAGCGTTGTAATGAGTACAGTGCGTGCAGTATTAAAATAGCATCAAACACTCTGTCTCTTGCATTTTGTTAGACAGTTAGGCTTACGTATAGGCACGCAGTGTATGCGATAACCGAAATATTTCGGTAGCAAAAACATAGAGACAGACAAACAGACAGACTAGATACGGAACAGAGACAGACAGAGAACAATGGAAAACAAGAACGAAGCATGCCTGTGTGGACAATACGGTCATTTTCTGGTACTGGCATTTTCCCGAGTGAACTGTAGCATTTCCGGGCATTTTCCGCCGATGGGTAGCACATTCTTCGCCACGATGTACGACAGACAGTGCAGCTAGACAAGTCAATGTAGAAATACGCACGCAACTGCGATTTCATTGCATGCATTTTACAGACCAATCATTCATATTGTACTCAGTGGAGTCATAAAATATGTGGGTTTGAGTCGTAATCGAACGCTGACTCTTGTCTGTCTGTGATAATAACAGCCCATGATGCAGGGCGCATTTCGGTGATGGTTTCAACAGTATATGCCTACACGTTCCATCGCATGTTGAAAGTCGCATGTCGTGAGTGTTAAACGTTTATTTCTGTTCCTACGAATGACTTGTGAAATAAAACTGCATCGAAATGCACGTATGCAGTCTAGTTCAGTTCAAAAACAGCATTAATATCTCGCGTAGTCTAATAAAAAAAATTATGACGGCGGCGCTTCTGCGTGACAACTGCGTGCGAACATCTCCGCACGTCTTGCGTGTTTGAGTCAAAACGTGGTGCGCCAATACTCCCCATAGGTATACTCAGAGAGTACAGAATGCTAGGCTTACTATCGGATTGTCACAGTTATCGATCACTGGCTGCTATTGTGTCAGTTATTCAGCGTCTCGGGCTGCTAGCCGGTGAAGCTGAGATGCAACTAACAGAAGACATTAGGCTGTATGTCGGACTCTGTCAGTGACGTCAGCGACACTTGGCAGCAGCAGCTGCAGCAGCAGCAGCAGCACGCACTCGTCTTTCCATTCTACCGCTGCAGCGCTCATTCTCTGCGTTGTTTCTGCTACACGTGACAGTGCGGATCCGTACAAGTACATTTAGATTATTATTGGGTGGTTCGTGACCCGTGTTTATCTTTTCACCGATGAACGGAATATGAACGAAGTGGAGATCAAGTGGGCCGTTAGCCTTACTCCTGGAACCCAAACCAGCCAAGGGTCGACTTACGGTCGGCGTAGTGTTAAATGTAAACACAATGTTTAGAACAAAAACTAACGACTCAACTTCGCATCCTTTCATCTTGAGCACATCGTTTGAGCTCTGGTTATTGCCTGGAGATTTTTGCTAAAAAGATTATTACACGGTGTCGAAGTGTTTTATAGCACGTTGCACTGCGTATTTGTGTACTTTTTGTGTATGCTTACATCGTGTTTTGTATACTAATGTTAACAAAATTAGTTTATTTGATAATCGTGACCAAATTTGATGGGCTTGTTTATTTTCTAGCCTGGCACCCTGCCTTAGTTACTGTGACTGTGCTAATTGTTTCTATGTTATTTGTTTGGCAAAATAAAAAAATCCGTTCTGTCCGTTTTCTTTTTGTTTCACAATAATGCATAATTAAAAGCACTATTGAGTACAAAATCTACACATGTATGAACAGTTTTAAAGATGTAGGCCTACTTTGGCTTGTTAGTTTAGACTGATTCTGGTTTTTTGCTTTTGTATTACTTTATCATAATGAAGGTCAAAAAAGAGGCCATTCAAAGAAACTATATAAAAATTAAAAACGCAGTAGATTACATTTGAGAAAGCATGTATTTAGCAACAGAGTAATTGATCATTGGAATGCACTGTCTGACGTGTGTGTAACCAGTAATACAATAAATCAATTTAAAAATTGTTTGAAACGGGAACTGCAACCGGAAACACATAGTTAACCTTAGTTATTAGGATAGTAAGCGCTATATGGCTTTTGCCTGTGCTTACTTAGGCCACCAGTAATTCTGGTGGCTTCGGTGAATTCGATGTATTAGGCCTATATATTGAAAAAAAAAACAAAAAAACTCTGTTTACTTTCTTTCTTTGTTTCTACGACGTTCAGTAGCATCGCAGTCACTTTTCCTCATGCTGTCATGATGCGGTCATCACCGCTGGTCCCCGGTGCATCTAAGCGCACTATGGCGTAGATGCTTCTGCTGCTGTCGCTGCGGTTGCTTCGGCTGCAGATTGTGTTGCTAGTGGTGACGCGCTGCAGAGCAGAGCTGGCTCATTATTCCTCGTCTCCTCCGAGGAGTAGTCAGTCGTTCGCTGGCTCTGTCGGTCGGTCGGTCGTTCGGTCGCTGTCGTCAACGCCGTGTAACAACCTGTTGACACGAACGCAGCAACGTATAGTGACATCGCATTATACTTGCCAGACCTGCGGCTGCGCGCTCTGTGGTGAGTGACTATTACATAGGCTACCACATCACAGCCAGCAACGTCGTCGTTTTGTGTGGGGTAAACGTAAAAACGGGTGGTGCATTCAATACTTTTCCTTTTCCCAATTTGTTTTTTTTCTTTGTCATCATTTTTGTTTCTAATGTATCTGTAGTCCCGGAAACGCCGTAAGCTCCCGCAGGCAAAGTTTGTTCGCGTGGACTGTGGAGCGCGGTTTGGACTAACCGTATTCTGATAGTGGAAACAAACACTTGTAGCGCGATATAACTTTTGTGCGAATTTTTGTTTAAAATTGCAGTTAGCAGTCTATTTTACTGTTTCAAAATTAGGATTGCAAAATTTTGAACAATAATGCCAGCGTTTGCGATAGAACTAGGACAAAAGCAACATAAAACATACATTCTCTACGACCTTATATGATCTTGTTGATAAGGGGCTTTTTACTGATATGTAAATTGTGAATTACAAGTGGAGTCTTATACGTCGATGCTCGTTACTTATTGAACGCTCTTCGTAAACAGCAACATCACTGTTTTGCGTTTTTGGTTTAAACTAACATAGTCTGCAAGAGTGAATTTCATGAGCAGTTTGTCCTCGTCTAGCTCTATTGATATCGGCGCAATTCGCTCTTAAAATGTGTATCGCAACCCAAAATCGCAAAAAATCTATAAAAACCTCTATTTTGCTGTGCAAGGTCATCCAAGGTCATTGTTCTTGGTGCCAATCGAAAGCCCGTGTACGACTTCCTATTAGTGATTAATAGTAACCTAGACCCTGTCTCCCACCGTTTATGAGATACAGCAACTTATTGGCTAAAATCGCCAATTTTTCTACCCTTCCCCTTTCATTTAGCGCTTTCGTTCAGTGTGACCCCTTTCGAATTTATGGAAAAGCTTTACGATTACGGTTCCTAAAACTAGAGTCATCCAGGCAGCCGACGGTGAAGATTTTGGTGATCCTAGCTTGCACCGTTGTTGACTGCTCCACCGTGTGACGAACAGACAGACAGACAGACAGAATTGCGATGGCTTAAACGCGCTACGGCAGTATCTGCCTTCGCGCGTAAAAACTGTGATTAGATTTAGGGGATTAACCAAACTGCGATTATACATTGTAGATAATTAGTCCTACTTGCCTGTATGTAGACATGTAGCCTACAGTAACTGAACGCATAGGTACGGTTTATAAGTTGCTAAACTGCAGCCATCATCTGAATACGATTATACACGCATCCGCTAATACACATAGATGGCATGTCTGTTTCATACCGCATTTCATCTTTTGGCGTAGACTAATGCTTATTGACTGTTCGTTTATTGTCTGCGACATCGGCAGCAACGTTAACTACAGTACTAATATTTTATGCACGGAATGATTCTTATGACATGTGGCAGGCCCGCTATGCAGAGGAGCAATGTGCGAATTGGCGCGTCACATTGGTTTAGTTATTGCTATAGTTATTCTTTTATAGTGGTTTGTCTTCGACTGTATTAATGAATATTGTATTGTATTGTATTCTATTCCATCTGGACATCCAACGGTGCAACCTGTTCTCATGCGATATGATGAACGCCCGGTAGGAGGTCGCATAGGCCTACCCAGTAGGCCCTACTCATTGCAGTATGTTCTTCCGTATGCTCGTTTGTCCCACGTTTGCATTCTAAAGCAAAAAGTCACAGTAAGTTCAGAGTTGGCAGACCATGTCTTACGTGACAACTTTATTATATAAGGCTGAAATGTCAAAAAGGTCAAAGTCAACATGTTGTTGATCTTCCATAGTTGAAGAAGAGATGCATTAAATTGTCCAAATTGTACCAATTGTTCGAGTCGCTATTCTAAGAAAGAAAGGTCAATAGTGAACGTTATTACTTGTCACAAACACAAACACATAATCAGGTAGAGTACACAATGTTCAAAGTTGGTACCGATGTCGGGTACGATTTATAAATCATTATTTGAATTACCGGTATTTTGTGTCTTGATTTTTTTTTATTTAACTCGTTTTTCTGTCCAAGTTGTGTGTTTTTTAAGTTGTGGGAAACTTTTCTGAGAATGACGCTAGCCACGCTTTTAACACCATCTCTGTCTGTTGATGGCAGACAAACGACAAACACAGTAGCTCTATTGCTGCTTTTGTGAAACACATAGACGGTGGCACATATGAAAGAAAATAATGATGAACGCTCAGCTGTGTGTGCGCGCGCGCAAAATGATGCTAGTTAGATATCGACAATCGCATTACTATTTTCGTTCCGCTGAGAGTTTCCATCAACGTCCATATTGCTTTTCGTCGTCGTATTTGCACGCCTGGCCGCCTGAGTGCTTCCGCAATATCTGCAAATCTTATTTTGTTGTCGCTTCTCTCCACGACTTTTTACGTCCCCGCCTTGCGGACTGCGACATGAAAAGATCTACTGAGGCGTCGTAAGGCGTCTGGAGTAGAATAGTGTAGACCGGGGATGCAATATGAAAGACGCTGTTTGTCGCGGCGCTTGTTACGCGTCGCGTGCTCTTTTGATGTCGTCTAGTCTCCGACGTTAGCCCCACGCCTCCTGCAGTTTTTGTTTCACATGTAGACCTAAAACACGCCGCTTTTCTTACGACCGTCCTCGGGCCTGTCCTGTGGCCAAAACACGTGCGAAAAGATAGACTAAAAATGAACTTACGTGCATGAGTCCACTCCGATCTCAAAGACTCAAACGCGAATGGATATGAGGAACTTGACGGCAAACGCGTTCAGTTGTAGAACGCGTTCTATTCATTTCCAGCAGCCCGTCTGCATTGTTACAGCACCATGGTCCGTCTGTCTCTTTGTCTTCGTTTGTTTGTCATCACACGCCTGTCGGCTTTTTGTGAAAACGGCACCAACGAGTATACACGATATCATCTCTAACTGCATGATAGCCTTGTGAACATTAATTTTTTAGCTATTCGTAAAATTTAACCAAAAATTTGACATGGTTAAATGATAGTTGCCTTGTCTCAGATGACGGTGTAAGGTAAAAATGAGATTGGTATTGATCAACAGTCGGAAGTCGCATACGTTGCTGAAAAACTGATAGCTTTAGTCACTCTACACTGTGTCTCAAAAAAACATCCCCGAACATAGAACAGTTACAACACAGAAGACAGACTTTGTGCTACCTACGTACACACAAATGTGTAGTCTATATTTTGCATGTGCGGCGATGTAGGTCTATTGTGTCAAACATTTGGCGCTGACTTTGCTAGAAAATGGATTAATGATAAACGTGTACAAAATTGTATGATAATTTTCGTGCGTATTGTTTCTTGTTTAATTGTCGTTAGACGCTGCGCACTTCAGTCAGTTTCATTTGCGAGTAATCTGCACGTGATGAAATGTTTCCATGCTATTACATTTTAATATATTCAGGTTGTTTAAAAAAATTCGTTGTTTTGACGCTGCTTTTTGAACGCGTCCATGAATTATTTACATTCACGACGTCTAGTTCGCGACTCGCTTTTGTACGCGGATTAGTCGATATTAATCAGATAATCTGAGACAGTTAGTTGACGGTTTATTCCTGTAAGTTATAGGCTTATTGAAAACGGTGGGGATGTGCAGATCTGCCAGTGAGACAGCGACGATGGAGCAGTCATCTGCAGATTGCAACAGTTCTGCAGGCGGCAACGGCACGAAGCCGTCGACTAGTCAACAGCAACAGCAGCATTCAACTGACATTCCGGAAGGACTATATGACCTACTCAAGGGCGTCACGGTCGCCGTGCTCAGGGATCGTCCAACGGACCTCTACAGCTTCGTCGCTGATTATTTCACCAGGGTTTGTACGATACTCTACCGTGAGCCGTTTCTTGGCCTGATGGCGTAAAAGACGTTTAGACCAGGTTTTTCTCAGTTTTTTGCATAGTTAGATTATTCTTTGTGCGTGTTAATTTTTCGTCGATTACAGTTTATACGTGTATATGTATTTTGGTGGCTTTTTGTTGTAGTTTAGTTATTTAGCGGGTTAGATTGTTAAACTTTTTGCTGTTGATTTTTGTCGTTAGTACCTGTGCAAGTGATTGCCTGTAGTGACTGTTGCAAAAAATGACTTAAGATGTGTCGAGCGGGCCGTAAAAACTATACCAAATAGCATTAATAATACCAAAAAATATACGTAATATTTTATTAATACTATTTAAGTTTACCCTCTACTCACTCACTCACTCACTAAAATATGATAGGCCTACTAAAATTTATTTGGCGTGTCCGTATTGCTATATTATTCCATTTTTTTAGATATATTCCAATGTTCGTCGTGCAGAGTAATCTTGAATGAGATGTTCTTCTTTGTCTGTGCTAATATTTTATCTTAGCGTTATTTTTTCTTTAATTGAAAAGCATGACTTTATTGTTTCCTCGGCTTGTACAAAATAACACCGTTGGTTTTTATTACTTTGCTAGACCGAAAACAAAAATAAAACTGATATCGATCTCTGAAACGCGACGTCAGCTTGACATGCATGGCGCTGCAGAAATGTCGCAGAGTGAAAGGTCGTCATTTATCACGTCTTGACGTCGTCAAGCGTTACTTGCCTTGACGTCCAAATCAATGCTGACTGGAGCGAATTATTGATGCTTGCGCGCTCCTTCTGTCAACTCCGCTTCACGTTTTTCTTAGAAAACGAATGCGTTAACTTAACCGTATCTGAACGTATCTTAACCGTATCGGGAACGTCAAAACTATGCCACTATACATAAACCCTAAACCTAACCGTAACCCTATCCCAATTTCCAACGATATCCTTAACCCTATTGCATGTACCTAAATTTAACCATATACCAATCCCTAATTCTACTAGCAAAATCTAAATTCAGAACACCGTTTTCCGGTTTTGGCGTTCCCGGTTTTGACGGGACGCCTTTTAAATCACATCTAGCGTTTTGGACATTTTGATGCGTTAGCCTGTAAGCCACTTACAGAAGGCGACGTTTTCGCACCAGCCGTTGGCGTCCACGCTTGCACCTTGCTACATAATCGATGTCCATAAATCATAGTTTGCGGAATAATTAACACACGAGGCTCAAAGCCAGTATACGACCTTGAGTCGGTTAGCGTATACGGTTGGTTTATGACGATCGTGATGCGTTGCGATGCTTTCTACGGCTGTTTGATGACGTGATAAAACGACGTCGCCCCATTAACGCCGTGCATATACCTACCGACGGCCAGACCATAATTCCACATTCAGCTGGCGACAGTAACGTATATGTGTTAAATATTGTGATGAATGGGGACCGTCCATCAGTGACAACGATTAATGCATGATTGTGAACGTTCTTTTCGTATTTTTAAATGAAAATCCGATATAGCGATTTACGACGTTTTTTTCAATTTGTAGTAGGCCCAAACGTCGAACGGCCATTATGAAAATGACGGTCAAATGTCAAATAAATTTATATAGCTCACTTTTCATTAAAAAATTACTAATGTTCTAATTCATGCAACGATGATTTGAAATAGTTATGTACCATCAATCGAAATGATATAATAGTAAAATAATATCGGATTTTGCATTTTGATTTACGTAATTGTGTGTGGAGAGTAATGGATTGGATTTAGTCAATAAGCCAAGCAAAACAGTCACGTTTCTTTGGGTTCAGCTTTTACAAACTTTTATTTATTTTTTGAAAACATGTAAAACACACTTTATCGTTTTCGAAATTTTTTCCTCCTAACATTGCTAGGCCTGTATCTGTGGATCTTGAGATTTGTGCTGGCTGGCAACTGTAAAGGTGAGTAGCTGTAGTGTAGTAGGAAGAAAATGGCCTTAATTCTGTAAGTAGCTAATTATTATTGTCTGGACAATGGCGGACTGCATCATTGTCGTCACGATGAACGGTGCGCTTGGCGTGTGAATGGAGTTCTGCGGATCTTCTTGCTATAGAATACACGGCCACAGGTGTTTTGTCCATGATAATGGATTGATGATATTGCAGGTCGCCTTCTTCTTCGGCGTATGGTCGAACTTCAACAAGTTGAAGACTCCTGACCAGTAGTGGTTGTGGACATGCCGGCAGTACTGAGTGCGTAAAAACCATGAAGGATGTCAAGGTGCAGAACTAAGTGCTAATTAAAATACAGATGTGTCTCCAGAGATGTGTTAAATGCGTCCAGAAGCTTTACTTCTCCAGTTTCAGGTCGATAGCAACTGCTGATATATAAGCTGCGGCAGCCTTTGACTGATACTTTCACCCAAATCATTTCTGCTTGACCGACTTCTAGAGTTTCCTCTCTTGTTCATGAAATCTCTGTTAACTGCAATAAGCACTCCACTTCCAGTAGTGCCCTTTCCTCTGTCACATCTATGAATGTTATAGTGGTCGAGGCTGAAATATTCGGAGTCTAAGATACCATCATGAAACCAGGTCTCCGTGGCAATTATGACATCTGGCTTAGAACTGTCCAATAAATTATAGAATGTACCTTTTTTATTGACTAGTGACTGACAATTGACATTAATTACTCTTAGTGGACGAGCACATTTGGCAGGCTTGGGTCGTGGATGGATCGGAGACGAGGCATGCTGTGGTTGAGTTAGTGCCTGAGAGTCTATCGAATCAATACTCTTCTATCGTCGTACTTCCCTGGAGGACTGAATTGAATCAAAAGACAGTTTTTGAAGATATTTTTATCAGTGGCTGTTTTTCTCAAGTCTGACTCTGGAATTTTACAGGCTTTGAGATGTAGTCTGTACGGTTCTTTTTGTCTCGACAATAAAAGAGCATATCTCCGGATCGCCACCAAAGTTTAATCGCTTTGTTCTTGGACCGCTTTTTATAGGCCTACATTTCCACTAAATTTCATCAGAATTTATTAATCACTTTTGGTGTAAATTAAGAGACAATTACACACAGAGACGTGACAGTAGGCGCAGGTGAAATAGGCCTATACGCTTTTTTCCAGTAGAAATAACAACGTGTATTTATAAACGAGACGACTTCCGTACAGAGAGATAAGTCATTAGGCGCCGAGTGTCGCTTAAATTGGCTTATAAATATTTATCTCAAAGTAGGATGCTAAGTAGGAGGTTTGCGAACACGAGACACAAAAGCCCCGACTTTTCGCCTGCTGCTTGTGTTAACAATAACGGTATGGAGTCTACTATATTTGCCGGTGCACCGGAAGCGTTACGAATGCAACAGCTGACGACATGGATCCAGATCAAATGATCGACTGTATTGTCATAATTTATGCGGACAAAAAATTTCTTGTTACGTTTTCGATGTGACTCGCTGTTAGCGTGGCTAATTGCGTTTTATAGACTTGCTGGCCTGAGCCGAGTTGTATGTGAGTTCGTCTAGACATACGATCTGCGTCGAGAGTTTATTCTAATCTACGTGTCCGGAGACTAATTCCTACTCTGCAGTGTCATGCTCTTTGAGCCATTCTCTTCGTTTTCTGTTTGAGAGATCTATAGTTAAAGAGGTTGCGACGTGGAAATAGACTACCGGTAACATGCATGGAAAACTAAAAGTCCATTACAATTTCTCACCTCTTTGAGATGATCGCACCATCAACAGGTTTTCAACAAATTTAACCGATGTAAGTCACGTGATCGTTTTTGCTAAACATTTTTAATTTAGCACCTAATTGCTAAAGATTCTACAACATTTTATCAAGCAAACATTTAGTCAGTGAACGTGGAAAGTGAAATACTGCTACAACATCGAAAATTCGTGCAAGTACAAAATTACAAATAACGAACGACATGACGTCAGTAAAATGATCTTTATATTTGCTATTAAATTAACAATTGTCATTGGACTGCCGGTATGCAAGTAGGTATTCAATGATGTATGAAGTTTTTCGGTTTAGTGTCTGGTCCATGATGTCGATGCCGGAACATTTGCTGATTGTTTATACTGCGGCGCTGGATTTTTTTTCGATTCCGAGTTAGTTAGATAAACTGTTTCCGGCGGCCCTGACTAATTGGCTAATTTGTCTCATGCTGTCAAAGAGCAGAATTCGGCCACGGGCTTATGGACGTACGACTGCTGCGGGACAGGAAACGGAAGTCATCACCGCGCACGCGCGAAACCGGGAAAACCCTATAGCTATAAATCACTGAAATGGTCATCAGCGAACAGCTGCTGTAGACCTACTGTATAGTCGAAGGACTGCCAGTTTTACCCATTGGCAAGCATTGCAAACACTGACAGGCGGAAACTCAAATAACCGTAAGTGTCGTTCAATTATTACATAACTTTGTCAATATTTTTTGTAGATTGCATTTCATGCACACATGCGTGATAACGCACAGACCAACGAATTGAAGGAAGCCCCGCTGTCGCCATGACAGTGTGCGATGCACGTCACCCGAGTTAACGAACATTTTCGACGTGAAACGTGGAACTTGTTTAAACTTGAGGAGAGGAATTGGACGTTGTAACCGATGGCTAAGGGATAGACGCCCCAGCCTTAAGGCAGACTGTAACGGCCGGTCCGCGTCTAAGGGATTTATGGCTTTGATAAGAAGAAGCCATGCAGTATTGCAGTGCTCCAAAAACTTGGGGGTGTTTTTTGATTTTCGACGGCAGGATCGGTCGACTAAGCAGCTTGGCGATCTAGTGGAGTTATCGGCCGCATACAAGATTGCATGACGGACGACAGTCGGTCAGTCGACCAGGAAGCAAAGCACGGCGGATGTGCGAGCAGACAGAAGGACTGCGTGATAAAGTGGAGTTTTCAGCATCTTATTGGATAATTGGATTGCGAGTTGCGACGGTGGGGTGAGGCGTCGTATTACAGCAGGAACGGTTATTTCGCCGACATGGTACTTGTTACGATGCCAAAAGTGAAATCGACTGGCGAGCAGGATTAGTGCACTGAAAGCTGAACCATAGTGAAAGAAACAGTAACCGTAAGAAATAAACCGTAAGAAATACCAGGAAAGCAGTAGAGTCTGCATGTATGCAGATGGTATCAGATGTTTAGTCTTTTTAAATTTTTCACGTCTGCTTCTTTGTTCTGCTGCAGTAATAGCTAGACCCACACAATCACAGTACATGCGATGTGTGAGTCCCGAGTTTGTCGGATAATTGGCTGGAAGACCTAGTCGACTCGTTGAGGCGCTGACGACGCCCGCAATTATCTGGATGACGATGACGCCATAGTTGCTGCTGAAGCTGCTGCACTCACGACGGTGCTACTGGACGCACGCACACGAGTAGCTGTACAACTCACGTCTCTGTCCGCGCTGCCGACCCCGCAGTCGTCATGAACGAAGCGCAACTGGTGCTCCAGCTGTCTTCTAATAGATCGCCCAACGCCCACCCACACACGGCGCGACATCAGATTAGCATTCGCCTCCCACCAGTCCGCTCGGCTCGCCAGCAGGTGTTGCGATGCTGCTGACAAAATATGTTGCGGATAAATCTAAAAAGAACTCTCTCTGAGCAGAATACGTAGCAGACAGCGCTACACACAGCTGGATGGAACCGTCTTACTCTCAGATATTTTGACAGTTTGCGAAGCGCATTCATTGATAAGGGGGAAGATGAAAGCCTCCATTTGCCGGCATCGCCATTGCAGTTTAGAGTGCATAATTTGCATTAGGTCTACGTATGCATCAGTTGTGCTCGTAACCTCGCAATCTACTATTGTAAGACGTTGTTTCTAGACAGTATAGACAGACTCACGTTCTTCGAATTGTTATTTTGCAAATATAAGTTTATAATGCTTTCTTAATCATCTAACTTGAGCTTAATTACAAATTTATCACTTAAAATTGGGTTAATGGTTGAAAAATGTAACAATTAACAGTGTGATTCATCGTTAATTTCTGTAGCCTTGCAATAAACCGCTCAACTTTTATTCCACTGATGCTGTCGTTATATCGAAACATAACCACAGCCCCGTCTGTGTCTGCTGATTTTGATGTTTAGTCTTCGAAAACTAGAGTGATTGATAGGCCTACTCGTAGTTAGCAGGTGCACGCGTCGAGTATGACGGATGAACGGACGGACCACGGACGTACGGACTACGGTCCGCAGGCGGAAGGAACTCTTATCGTTTCTCATCTCATGCGGCGTTTTGAGGCCGGCGTCATTTATATATCGCGCAGAGCGCTTCCCTATACGCTGTAGTGTTCAGTTAGTTTACTGTGCCGTCGTGACACCAGGGCTACAAGTCGTAGACGAATTGTTTTGTCATGTAATCGTTACTCGTGACTTGTTATTAACCGCATTCAAGAGCTCTCCATACGACAGCACATCATTTGTATTGGCCTAAGCTAGTGCACGACCGGTGCCGTTCAGTAATACATCACATGTGTAAGGCAGTTAGAAGACAGTGTCTGTAGAATTTTCCTCGATTTTATTACAGCGATATTAATCGAACAGAGCTCAGGAAGAGAACTGCTTCATTCAACTGTCAGAAAGCCTAGTAGCCTAGAAGTGACGTCAAGAGGCATGGATTTCTCGGGCCTAACTGAACTAAGCGTCATAGCGATTTCCTGGCTATAGGCTGTAGCCCCCAAAATGTAAACACACTCTTAGGCTCCACCTCCAGACCAACACGAGACTCGGAGGAAGACTTTTAAGGAGCTACGACGATACCGTTCGTAGCCTTAGCCTACTGCTACTTAATATTCAATTTTTCCCCAGGCTACTACTCATGAACTAAGTTTAGCCATGACCTTCACCTTAGCAAAGCTCAGACAGCTATGGAGAACCCATTGTTTACAGTTTTTATAAGTAACTGACGTTCTACCGGCCAGGACGTTAAGTTATGCAAAACGTCTAGAACTAAGTGACCCTTAGACCCACTTTTCCAAGTATTGACAATTCAATTAGCTATGCATTACATTAGCTTCCCTCCGCATGCACAAGTGTCGCAGCAGTACAAGACAAAGCCACACGCTAGATAGAAACAGTAATACACCTGTCCACCCTACGAGCAGACAATGCTGAGCCTGCTGCTGCAGCTACTGCTGCTGCTGAACAGATATTGACTGAAGAGTCTGCGGAATAATTACAATGCGGCGTCGGGCGAACAAGGACAGACGTCAGCGGCGTCGAGCGCATGCCAACATGAGCGGCTGTCTGTTCTGTTGTCAAGTGTTTGCGTACTCAGCTTTATTAGCCGTATTTCGTGTCATAAGCGTCAAACATCGCCGATGAATTTCGATAGTCAGAGTTCTATTCCTCGCTAGTCGCTATCCATAGCGCGGCCATCGCTGACGTAGCAATGGTAACATGCATATCACAATCTAAGAACGAGATATGCGTCATCTTCAAGATGCCCTGTGACCTTTCAGATTTTAAACGAAAAATTGGCACACTGGTTGTTTTGCTCTACGGAACACTCACATCAGTTTTGGCTTTCTCTGCCTTTTTTGTTTTTTTTTACTTCGGAGCCCGTAAGAGATGGACAGACGAACGGACGGACGGAACGGACAAGACGCAGAATTCTGCCTATGTGACCGTGCGTAACAAAGTAAGCTATGACGTAACAATGACGTATAATTTAGATCATTGTTTGTCGAAATGCTTTTTTATTGCTAGTTTTGTCATTTTGGTATTTGAGTAAATTCTCTTTAAGTTCTAAAACTTGTCTTCCCTCAGAAAACCACGCAGTCTGTGCTTTGGTCGATAAGAAACTGTTTCGCTGACTGGTGAATTGGTTTTGCCTAGTGACTGATTGAGCTGCAATTGAATTGACTCGGAGAATAATTTGCTTTCTAGGTCCTGTGTTCAGCTGCGTGCACTCGGGCGTCACTCTTGCTAACAAAGTAGGACACTGATCGATTCAATCAATCATGGAAACAGAATGCGTCGGTTATAGTTCTATTTTCTATACGAGAAAAAAACATTACATTATTAATGGCAGGCGGACAATTTATTACGACGTTGCAACGAATTACATGTATAAAGTATAACTTTGACAACAATGAAACAACAGACTATTTTAGAATAACGAACAAAGGTATCTCATCAAAAAAGCTGAAACACAATCGCGCAAACGTGGCGAAATCAACAATTATTTTGTTCCATTTTGCGTCTGGAGTCCGTTTTTACCACCATTCGCAAAATTTTCTTTTACCCGAGTTGCTTTTTACTTTAAACACGCAGATAATATTTTGTTTTGAAGTAATTTTTTTAAAAAACTTAATTGGGTCAAAGTTTTATTTAACTTTAAGGGTATACCATTGGTCCGTTGTTAGTTCTTTCATACCAAAAAATAGCTAGGCCGTTTTGAACAGAATTGCTGCTTAAAAGGTGCAGTAACTCCGATATTCGTATAAGCTTAATACAAGTATTGGTTTAATGCAGTTATGACGGGAGGAGTGTTGTAGAGTGCTGGTTGCATGCGGTCTGCAGGCTCGTGACAACCAGAAATCGCAGAATGTTCCGATGTACGTGATCGTCACCGACGACAACCTGGCCAGAGAACCCGAGCCTGGTTCACTGCGCTGTAAGACGTCGTCGCGTCGTCCGCAGCAGATCCGTGCCGGTCGGAGGAGCTCTGTGTCAGCTGAGCGCTATGACCCGGAGCGTGATCAGGCAGCCGACGCCGCTAACGGCGACGACACGGCGCCCGCCGTCTTCCCCAAAACTCCCGAGCAGCGGCGCCGCCTGGCCGACGCCGTCCGCGATATCCTGCTCTTCAGGTCGCTCGACTCTGACGTCATGAGTGACGTCATCGACGCCATGTTTGAGCGTCGCGCGACGCCCGGCGAGTACGTCATCCGTCAGGGTGACGACGGCGACAACTTCTACGTCATCGACAGCGGCGTTTATGACGTCATCATCACGACGCGCAGAACGACGATCGGCAGTGACGACGAGCCGGTAGAGAGTGAGACGTCGTCACGTGTCCTGCAGTTCGACGGACGCGGAAGTTTCGGCGAGTTGGCGCTCATGTACAACCAGCCTAGGGCGGCTAGCGTCGTGGCCGTGACCGAGGGACGTCTGTGGGCGATGGGTCGGCACGCGTTCCGTCGACTGGTGCTGCAGAGCGCCTTCCGCAAGCGTCAGATGTACGACCGGCTGCTGCAGGCTGTTCCAATGCTCGGAGCGCTGGACGACTACGAACGGGCGACGCTTGCCGACGCATTACGCTCGCAGTCATTCGCTGACGGCGACCGCATCGTGGCCGAGGGCGACACGGTGGCGGACGGCATGTACTTCATCGAGCGCGGAGAGGCTCGGGTGACGATCACGAAGGACGGCAAGGAGACGGAGGTCTCGCGGCTGGCGACCGGCGACTACTTCGGTGAGATGGCGCTGCTAGAGAACGGCGCACGTACGGCCAGCGTCTACGCCGTCTGCCAGCAGCAGCAGCAGCAGAACGGCAACAACGGTGACAACAACTCGACGGCTGCATCGGCGGACAACGTCAAGGTGCGAGTGGCATTCCTCGAGCGAGAGTCCTTCGAGAGGCTGCTTGGTCCGTGTCTGGACGTGCTCAAGCGCAACACGGAGGCCTACCAAAAGAGCACGCCCTGAGCGTTGCCGTCTTCGATTTATTATTGTTGAATTTGACGAACTTAAACTTGATAATACTGATCGAGCGTCGCTTGACATGTGCGAGTGTGTTTGTTGGTCGATGTTCTGTTTCGTTGGAACGTTGGTTGAGTTTCGGCCGAAATCTCATATCTTCTACGTGCATGCTGATAGTGAGCAGTAAAAGCTATGATCTGCCACTACGTTGTGAACTTGTGATAATACTTTTAGTTTGGGTGACGTTTTTTTCAATTCAGACGCTGGAGCCGAGAGGCTTTTTAGTTCAAAGTTTTGCCCTGAGCAGAGGACTATAATATCTCATGTTGTTACGATATTGGATATTGTGCATTTTCAGGCTCAGGCCTAGTGTCTTGCTGGTTTTGCAAAACAGATGGTCGCGAAGTGAATACACAATAACTAGGCTTACCTCAATCTGTTGCTGTAGCTAGCGATGGATTGCGTCACTCACGTGGGTTCTACGTATGCCTATCATGGCATTATGCAACGTGTGAACTGGCTCCAATCACACATGCATGCTCTGTTATTGCGTACTGTGTCGGTACTTAGTGCATGCATGATGCCCAGCGCATCTTTTAAATTTCTACAGCCTACAGTATAAGACACTTTACCGGCAGGCTACGTATGTCTTTAATAATTGATTAATATCGGCAATTTATTAACAATTCGTGTCAAACTGTCGCCGACTATACAGAGAAGGCTACATTGGCTGCTGCTGCTGCTGAATTGTCCATCGTCATCTGCGGGGGGCCGCAGCCAACTGAGTCAAGTAATGTACGGCGGCTGAGTAGCAAATGCATTAAGTCTCAATTTCCCCGAAACGATTTCGAGGATTTGCGGACGCGAGTATTTTACTAATAGTGACAAGTGTATTGACATTTTCGGCTACGCGTTTGTGATGCTTTTTTATGTCTCTGTAGTGCGTGAGCACATACTATGGAAACTACTATCATCTAGTCATTTCTATTTAATCTCTTCTGCTTTGTTAAATGTATATGTAATTAAATGTATGTAGACTAAGGCCAGTGCATGTGCGTCCGCAGCAGTAAACAAATGGATGCAATTTACTCATAATATGAACACAAGAACCAAAGTAATTTGGCAAAAAGCGGCATCGCAGAATCCTGGTTTGTATTCGTCTGGTGAACAACAGCAATTTACAACTGTTTGTTTTGGCTCGGGGTTTGACCCTAAATCTCTCATTTTTGGCGAGTAAAGAGCGCCATAGAACTTAATGTCATTGAATCCCACAAATGTAGGCCTTAAGCTACCTACCAAACGGCAAACGGTTTATGCACGGTGTCCGAATATGACAGGCGATACTGCAGACCGCGCTACGTATAATCGCTTGCGCTGCAAGATTTGTCAGTTTCCTGTAAAATTGTATGGGGACGGGCATGTCTATATGACTACATAATGCATTTATATCGGACCTACATTAGTTTTTCAAAACTTAAAACATATTTTCAATATGTGTTATACTGCACAACGTTGAATATTATGATGTTCGTGGACGCGTTTACGAAGTGTTAATGCTGCATATATTAAGCACGGTTTTGAATGCTGCTGACTGCCTGACTCACTCCTCCAAGAATGTCGCGATTTGAGTTTTTTTTGTGCAGTTTCAGTTGCATTTTTTGGTTTTTTTGCTGCGATATTCTGACTGGTCTGATTTGGCGTTAAGTTCGTGTTGGTGTTCGCTGTAATATACAGACATGTCAGTGCAGTTGTGAAGCGCAAGTAGTCTATTGTTGTACATGGTGAATTGTGAAATATCTCTAGTTCAAAACAGACTTGACTAATGGAGCTGTGTTCTGTTAGCCTGCAGAGCAATAATAATTCAATAAATGGGGAATAGTATACGCCGCAGATCTCAAACTCAGCAAACTATGTAGACTTTGTTGAAAATGCGCCAGTTATTTTAGAGGAAAAAAGACGCCCTGTTGTCACAGCTTACACCGCAAGATGCTGTTTGTAACTTTTCTTTCGTTTCCGGGTCACGTGACACGTTACGCTGGTAATAAAATAATTATCCGAATTAAGCCAGCATGCGGACGATTTATTTTGCCCAAGATATGGAGATTTCCCCCATACGACTAAATTGCTCTCCTCGGGAGCAATTCGAAGACTCCGAGCTAATTATTGACGCAGTTACTTCCCAAGTAACCCAAGCCATAGGGACACGATACCGTAGCCTGTGCCTATGTCCTAGCTTACGTCAACGCCACAGAAAACAGACAAACACGGACAAACAGACAACTTACAGAAGTTAAAGCTGCAATGCCGCTTTTTGTAATGTGCGCAAAAAAAACTTGGCGATAAAACAGTTTCAGGTGTGCGATATAGCCTATCTCTGTCTCCGTTGCTCAGTTGATGTGAAGCTAAAACAACTCAGCAAGTACAGCGGCAGTACATAGAACTGTAGAGCACCCTGGATATCTGTTAATTCTGTTTCCGGTTTGGTCACGAGCATTGAGCATTAACTTTGATCCTTTTCCAAGAAGTACGGACAAGCTGGTCCGTTAACAACCGGGATTTGTTCTTGACTAGGCCTACAGTAACCAGGTTCCTCTCCGTACCCATGACACTCGGAACTCCGTTGATCGTAGTGAGAGTGGTCACAGAATCGTTTAGCTCTTCTGCTAATTTACACTCCCCCCAAAAAAACTTCCCACTTCGTCACTGTGCATATCTTTTACCGGCAAACATCGTGAACAATTTGCAACATCAGTCATTAAATATCCCACCACACAGAAGTGACAGAAGTCCCGAGTAACAGTTTGCTTCCGCGAGTTCTTTAGCACGCGTCTCTTTAAACGCTTCAAACAAACCAATATTGCAATGAAAAAAATGATCCACACCAGAGGCCCGGAAACAACAGTGGGCAGGGGGGAGGGGCAGCGTCGTACTTGAGAGCAGTGGCATTATGATAAGGGGGCATAAAAGACAATTGCCCCTCCCCCTAAATTTTGGGTTGTTGGAAAATTGTCCAAAAAATATTCGTCCATTTGGTGCTGAAAAAACATTTTGGGAAAATTTAGTGGGAATATTAAAATATTTTGATAATCTATAATCATTCCTATCGGAAATTTACAACTGTTTTTCGTCAGGGAACTATCCAGCCTTCCCGTGTGGGGATGTACATCCCCATTAAAATCTTGACACCCCCAAGGAAAAAGATACCAGGGAGTGTTGTGGTTGAGACCAAATGTATTTGGTGAAACATGTTATTTGATTTCTGCATATTGCTTTTATTAATTCTCATTAATTCACTGTAAACTGTGACAAACTGCTGCCTATTAAACTTCTTTTTTGTGCAAAATGTCATTTTTTAAGTTTTTAAATTTCAGAAAAGATAGCAAATTGGCGGTATCCACTAAACGTCCAAAAGCCGAAAGTGTTTCAGCTTCAGGCCCCCTGACCAGGGCTGTGACCTTGGATCCTGTTTGGGGCACAGCCCCCAGACCTCCATCCCTACCCATACAACTTACAGCCCCAACTTGGATCTGAGGCCCCAAATGAATAATTCTGCGTAACTCCCTGTCTGACGTAATTCAGTCGGAAATACTTGCACTGTTTGTCGAAAAATCCCAAACTTTCTGTTTGCCTACTTTTTACCGGTTTACCCACGACGCCTAGGCCACAGAAATCTTCACATCTCAGTGTTTTGCACTGTTTTGTGTTTAAACTATCTCAGACATAACTTAATTATTAGTAATCATTTATTTCATTAGTATATAGTGCAGCAAATTAATTAGTAATTACTGCAGTATAGAACGTTCATTTTTGCTACTACGAGTATTTCACCGCAAGACAAATAAAAGAACACACAAATTTTTATTTGTATGAAAAATACACTGGCATTAAAAAGGAAAAAAAGAAATTCCCAGCAGTTAACCAAGAATGTAGGCCTAGGCTATGTCAGTCCCGTGGCTCCGGCGCCCCTGATCCACACAACTACCGGTACTTGGCGTATCAAACGATGAAATTGTAGTTGGCCTTACGGGCTTAACATCAGCTCTGCTCATCTACCATGATCACATTTTCTTTAGTTCATGCTAGACCCCGAAGCCACCGCCGTAAATTTTCTAAGTCGTAAGCCGCCGTAAACTGTAAGGGAGTTTAAGCCATTTTAAGCCGGCTAGCCAACCGCCACTGTGGCAGAAAAAAACGCATGCTGAAAAATGTCGACTAGGCCTATGCTAATTGTTGGTCAGAATTCTTGGCAGTTCTTGAAATAATGACCAGACACTGTGTAGAACAGTTTTCCGGATTTTTTCCTCATTTTTTTCTCCGCTTCCTTTCCACATTGCTACTTCAATTTCTATCAGCTCTTTTGACATCACACGCTTCTACCGTGCTGAGTGTGCTGTGGACTTGGATGTCTAAACATAGAACATTAATATCACGCGAGCCGACCCACCCACGGCTCGAGTGCAATTGCGGGCAACTGAGCGTCAAATCAAAGATTACGCACGACAAGATGAACGACGGATTTACGCTCGGCCGACGCCGGGAAAACGACTCAAGTCCGTTTGCGACCTGTTGGTCACGTCACGTAACGGTTTGACCACACTTGCACGTGATGCCGTAAGCCTACGCGCTAATTTAACTAAATGTAATCAACACTGCGTGAGTGGGAATCCAATTACAAACTGCAGCAAGACCCGTTACTTTACACAAAATCATCAGTCACGCAAAAGATTAGTGAACTGGCAGTATACTGCTTCCGATAATAAATAATACAGCTGCCAGTGTTGTTAACACGACGTAAAATAGGATTTAACAGGTCGGTCTAGTTTCAAGCACACAATGCAAAAACTATTAACATAGAGGCGAACGCTGCAACACTTACAGACGACTCGGATAGCAAGCATTCAGTGTTTACAGTAGTGATGATTCGATATCACGATTTCAATTTCGATACGATATTTTGAAAATATCGCGATATCGATATTTTTAAAATGATACGTATGCAAATCTTGTGCAAGCACAGGAACAAGACATGAACGTTCAGCAAGGCAGTTTGCTTTCCCTAGATACTAAAATGTGTCAGTGAACTAAAAAATTAACTATAGACTGTTGTGTCGTTAAATTACGACACTATAGTTAGTTTGTCTTTTTCTATGTTTATTTTTGTTATTTTGGTAATGCAGTAATAAAAATATAAACCACAAATTGCAAAAAACACAAAAACCTCTATTTTAGAAGTTCAAGGTCATTCAAGGTCATTGATGTTCACATGAATAAAAAGCTTGTCAATATTGCTTGTTATGATAAGCAGCATGTCTCTGCCTATGTGCAACCGTTTTCACGCTAAACGAGCCAATAGCAGTAAAATAACCACTTTTAAAGGGGTAGCCGTCTTTGAACGCCAACCCACACCGACCTCCTTGAACCTAGGGGGTTGGGACTTGAACTGCTAAAATCTACATTTAATGCTGAAAATTTCATATGCAGGTTGTCTTGGTCTATCTCCAACCATTTCGTCGCAATTTACTGTTGAAATGTGTGCTGCAGCCAACAATTGCAAAAAAATTCACCAAAACCCCCTTTTTAGGGGTTTAAGGTCGTTCAAGGTCATCGATGTTTACAAATCCAAAAAGCCCATCACCAGTGCTTGTTATGATATGTAGCAAGTCTGTACTTGCTCTGCACCTAGACTCCGCTATACATCTTTCCGATGCACACAACAACTGAAAAAGGTTGACATTTGGCCCGCACGCACAAAAAAATATTGCTCCCGTGCCCTGGCCCTACCAAATATTGCCCCCCAGCTTTAGATTCCTAGCTCCGCCCATGTTACTGAAAAGCTGTTTTCGCTTCCCACCGTCTCCATTTCCATCTTCCTGGATCTCAGCCAGTTCAGTGTATTTCAGGAATAGTTTGTGGCAAATTACTTTTGCATCAGACCTAAAAAAAATTCTGCGCTTCCACTTGCAGCCGACGAAATAGTAGTGATGATCGAGGGAAGGGTGAAAATTTTTTTTCTGAAATTTTTACTTTTATATCATAACATTTCATGTAATATTACACAACAACTCATAAAAAACAAACTGACATGCTATAATACCCATAAGAACAAAAGTAAAAATGCTGCAGTATTACAGACTAGACGAACCGTAAATAGTTCTTTCAGAGGAACTTTGAAAACAAATGAAAAACTGCATGAGTATTTTTGAAGGTCCAATAAGAATTTTAGGAATGTAGTTTTTTTTCTAGGGACAGACGGCAAAAAAAACACATGAATTTTCACAGCCTTATCAGTGCATGAAGCATTTATTCAGTACACAGACACATGAACTAGGAGACTTGTTTTTCTGTCACAGCAAGCATGATATGACAAAAGCAGAACATGAGGAGATCACTTGCAGCCTCGTCAAACTAGTGCTATCTAAGTTTCAAGTTTTTAAAATTCTAAACACTCCTGTTCCTGTAACACATAATGAACAGAAATGCAAATTCCACTAACTGTATCATTAACAAATGAAAACTCACACTGTTTACCTCATTAAATTAAACAGTGGAAGTAATATTTACATTAAAAGTGCAATTGTTAGCAGGCTTCCCACTCAATACTGTCAATTTTTCAGAACACGACTTACAGGTAATTTGAGCAAAGCTCATATGATGCACGATAGCAGCGGTTCTACCAAGTGGGCAATCGTGTACAGCGCGCAATAAAATGATAGTGCATATTGAAGGAGTACCCAAATTTGAGGCCTCTGTATGAATGACTCAAAGAAGTTAAAGGTCGGAATTCAAATGGTTAAAAATGTACGTTCAATGCTAAAAATTTCATAGGCAGCTAGTCCAGGTCTATCTTCAGCCA
>Ga0056128_1000190_pt1 | contig 45104 bp, 32 predicted proteins | sample WorMetLIZISLAND2_FD_71113 | JGI IMG/M metagenome (GOLD analysis project Ga0056128, IMG submission 71113) | Marine gutless worms symbiont microbial communities from Max Planck institute for Marine Microbiology, Germany - Olavius geniculatus... ... | reverse complement strand
GACATACATGTATGTCCATATCACCAGACTTGAGCATAATGTGTAACAAATGACTGTAGTTAGTAGCGTCGTTAACCTGTTTGAAAACTTTCTTCTTCTCAGAAAGCTGTTTTCGAAAATACAATATTTCAGGCTGAAAACCTCCCACTGAGAAAATTTGGAGGCAAAATTGATATTTTCAGCAACCCCGATCTCCTCTGTCAGAATGTGCAACATCCTGTCCAACTTTTTAATCCCACGACCTTGCTAACAGCAGAAAGACTAGCAATTTCTTAACCAACTGTAACAAGCAGACACATAAGATATAACAATAGAACTATCTGCAGACCCATCAACTATAACAAGGTATATTATTAGATTATGACCAATCTAATGTACTCATCGCGCGCATCATTTTTTTGTATTCTTCTAAGAGCTTTTTCGTTTCTTTTGGCTTGTATTAGAGACCCAGCGTCTAATTGAGACCTGTTTAATATTATACTAATAGTGACTGACGTCGAAGTCGTTATTGGAAACTGTCTCCCCGAAGTTCATAAACTATTGCCTGATTTTAGAAACTGAGAGGAAAAAATTTCCAATAACGGTCAATGAGGCTAGTTGCCATTTGTCTTGTTATACCTCAACGCATGCGTCCATCTGGCAACATTACGGAGATATAACGCCTCAAAGATGATGGGGTCACGACCTTGACCTTTTGGGGGTCACGTGACGTCATCGTTCACGTGACCATTCAACTCCAGGTGTCGACTTCCTATGGGTGGTCCATAGTGACCATGCGTCTATCTAGCACCGTTATGGAGATGTGGCCGTTTGAAGTTCTTCCAGGAAGGCTCTTCAAGGAACAAAGGTTGGTCGTTGGTCGTCAGTCGGTCCTCAATATTACACTGATCTCATACACTCCTCTACGTTACGTTAGGAACGAAGCGCGCGAGAATTAAAAATAAGCCAACACCGTGCTGACATGTTATGTGGCCATCCACTGCACAACCCAAATCTAACAATGACCATTGGTTTTTTGAGCTGAAACTTGGCATACCGGTAACTTCAGCCCTGGGTAACGTTCGCGTCAATTTTGGGTTTTCTACGCCTTTACGGAATGAACAGACAAAGGGATGAATAGACGAATGAATAGACAAGACCAATAATGTGGCATAGGACAGCTGCACAATAACTAAACAGTATATCATCTCACCAGTGTTCATGAATAAACTTTGAATAAAAATATAATTTTAATAATATCGACTGCTAAACTGAAATATTTTTATCAAGTATACAAAACACTGACACAAATATGAAACATCATCATTTATCATCATCATCTTATTACCCTGATAAATTCTGGCACATTATAGCCGAAGCATTTACATTTAATAAACTGTGCAATACAAGTGTACATGTAGAATATAAAAATACATCACTTGCTATATACCACATAATTATAAGCTGTTATAATTATAAAAAAGATGGATCAACGTTGTCAAGCACAGTCATCAGGAATTGCTTCTGTCGATGAATACCTTAGTAGTAGCCCTAGTGCAATATATACAGAATGGGCCAATAAAAAATGTGGCACTTTACTTCTGTCCATACCTTTGCCAATTATTGACCAATTTTCAAAATTCTTTCACTGGCGCACCCTGCAGACAATTTGCAATAATGTGATTATTATATTTTCCACCACACCATAAATGTGTCTTTACACTGCCTTGTAAAATATAAATGAAATATGAATGTATAATGATAATAACAAACAAACATTTTGATAAAACTGAAAAAAAACACTTCAGACAAACATTGTGGTGGATGATCCTTATGACACTAGACTGTGTGGGTCTAACACAGTCTAGTGTCGAACAGATCACTCATTGCAATGTTGGTCGGATAGGGTTTTTTTCACTTACCTAAATGTTTGTTATTATTGTTAGTTTTTACTTACATTAATATTTCACAAGGTAGTGTAGAGACGCATTTATGCTGTGGTGGGATATATAATAATCACATTATTGCAAGTTGTTAGCAGAGTGTGCCAGTGAGAGAATTTTGAAAATCGATCAATAATTGGCGAAGATATGGACAAAAGTAAAGTGCCAGTTTTATGGCCCACGATGTATATAATTATATGTGCAATGCAATAATTTTATGATCAACTAATATTATCCACTATATAGTACATGCTATGCATTTCCAATAAATATACCCATATGTTCAAATATATCACAATAAAAAGTTGTAGCAATCTTGAATAAAACTTCGCTGGATGCTAAAATGGTATAGAAAATAACCAAATCATGTCTGTACCAGACTAGGGAAAATATGCAACATACTACTTCATTGGCACATCGAAAAGTCCTTACACATAACACCCAGATCAACAACATACTGATTTTATAACTTATTATGCTTTCTAAAACATTCTTCTATAAAATTTTCAGTACAAAATGTTGTTATTACAATCCACACAAAAATAACAAAAAAAATTCTCTAACTACTTATATGCATTAATATGTTACAGTAAATCAAGAGCCTAACTCTGCAGAATACACATAAATAACACATAAAACAATAATAGAATAATAATAATAATAATAATAACAATAATAGAACACATAAATAAAAAAAGAAATTCTCCACAAATCTGACACTCATTCATAAGCCATAAGATAATGCTAAGCAAAAATGCATCATCAGCAGTGAAAGTGCTGAAATTCATTTAAATTAGATCAGCTTTTCACTTAACAGGAGATGTAAAATCAGCCTGAAATGCTGATTGTCTGAAGACAATATTATATTATCATATGAAGCACCGCCGACGAAGAGACAGACATGAACCAAAATGATACAATAGCTAATGAACTGAAACAAAAGCTGCAACACGAGGCTTTTGTTACAATTAAATTCACTTCTGTCACTTTAAACATATTATAAGAGTTCAGCACAGCATTAATAGTTTAGTAGTGCTGATATAAGAAGCAATTATGAAAATACTCCATATATACCAATATACCAATGAAATCAAGTGAGATGTAACAGTATGAGCACCAATAGACATACATTATACAATAATCACAGCACAAGAGAAAAACAGTCAGTTAAGAACAGTCTCTGATTGCAAGATATGATAACAAAGAGCTGCAAGAACGGAGCCACAGACGAAATGTAGATATGTAACAAACACATAAGATCTACAAAATGAGATAAAACACCCAATTTACACGTTGCACAGTGAATAATAACAAGCAAAAACAATCGCAAAACACAAAAAAATAGTCAACAACATAGTCAACGTACAGTAAAAAATAGAGAGAGAAAACATAGTGAAAACAAACAGCATGAAAGACACAAATTGAAAAAAAATTAAAAATGCAGAAAAATGCCAATCATTGCATAAAAAGGCACACAGAAAAAAACAAACCGAAAAACACAAAAATTCATGACAACCATTGACAATGAAAACATAGAGTAAAATAATAGAAAAAGCCGTGATGAGAATGCAGTAACATACCGCAGTGAATACAAGAGCAGCATTGGCAGCCAGAACAACCATCGTTAGCAGCAAATTCAAACCAGAATGTTTATTCCGGGGGCTGATGTTATAACTGATCGAAATGAGATACAAATTTTACAGCCCAACTATTGCCTTAATACAGTAGCTGATTTATTACACCAATCTGAAGAGCAAAAATGTGCAAGGTTCTTTATACCAGTGACTACAACTGCAGGTATTTAAACAAAAAATATTATTAGATTGTGACCAATCTACACTGTGTCCCAAAAAACGTCCCACTTTGTGATTGTTTCTATCTTCGCCAAAAATCAACCGATTTTCAAAATTCTTTCACTGATGCATTCTGTGGACAATTAGCAATAAACTGATAATTGAATATCCTGTCACACGTTAACTGTGTCGCTACACTACCTTGTAAAATATAAATGCAAGAAAAACTAGCAATCATAGACAGCAAGCGTGTTGGTGAACAAAATACACTTTTGAACAGAAATGCCCTGAATGATCTGTACAATGCTACATTTTATTAGATCCTTTTCTGGATATTTGGCGTATTGAACAATATGTTTGTTTCTGGCCTTTGCGGTTTAGCAAGCCTACCATTTCATCCACAGTGATCACGTTTTCTTCAGTACGTGTATGATGCAGTTAAGCAGTCTCAGGGTTTTGGTCGATGCTGCATGTTTCTCAATCAGTGTTAATAACATTCTCACTCTTTCCCTGTTGCAGTTTATCTTCAAAAATTCTGCCAGTATTCTCGGAAAACTGTATTTTTTGAACTGGTACAAGTTCTTAATCATGTCTCCATTGCTAAATGGCACATTACATCACCGGTATATCGGTGCATTAAAAATTATTATTTACGACAATATCATCTGCTTTTGTTTACAAACATCACAAATGTATGTAAAATTAAACATAATTTAATTTTTGTATGAAAATTAGTAAAAATTGTTTCAGAAGATGATTTTTTGCCTATGTATTATCGTGATTTTGGTTATTTTTGAAAATTTATGTTTCACATGGTAGTGTAGCGACACAGTGAAAGTGTGGTGGGATATTTGACAACTACTTTATTGCTAATTGTTCACATCGGTCACGTGACCATTCGACTCGCAGCAGTCGACTTCCTAAGGGTGGTCCATAGTGACCACGCATCTATCTGGCACCTTTATGGAGATATGGCCGTTTGAAGTTCTTCCAGGAAGGCTCTTCCAGGAACAGAAGTCTGTCGTCGGTTTGTCCTCAATATTGCACTGATCTCATATACTCCTCTTCACTAGGTTAGGAACTTAGCGTGTGAGGAGTAAAAACTAACAAAATAAAGTAACAATATACATAGATTTATAAAGCACCACAGCACTAAGTGTTAGTTAGTATCCACTATGACACAGTGTGTCCTGAGAGTGATGTAATTTGATCTGATGCAAGCATCTGTTAATTAGTTAAATACTACATGCCCACCGCAACTGTTATATCAATCACACTATGGCATGACAAGTGGTTTCTTACTCATTCATGAAGATCTTTGTAACACAAGCCGTACTCACAACAGATGAACTGCACACATATGCAGCCACCATGGCTAGTTATACAAGAAATCTGAGCTAATGCTCACGAGATGCGCGAAAGCCTATAACAGTTCCTGTTCGCAAACTGTCAGTCTATCTCCAGCCACTTCGTCACAGTTCATTCTTGGAGTGTGAGCTGCAGCCGAAGATCGCAATAATCAATAACAACCCCTTATTGTGGAAGTTCAGGGTCTTTCAAAGTCATCAATGTTGATACGACTAAAAAGCTCGTCACCAGTGCTTGTTGTGATAGGCAGCATGCCCATGCCTATCTGCAACTGTTTTCACAAAATACTGGCCAACAACGGTAAAATAACGACTTTTACGGAGGTACCGCTCTTTGATGCCCTCGTGCGCAGCTTTCTTTGAACCCAGAAAATCGAGACTTGAACCGTCGAAATCTACGTTCAATTCTGAAAATTTCACGTGCAGCCTGTTCATGTCTATCAATTGATTTCAGTGCAAATCGCTTTTGAAATCTGTCTCGCAGCCCGAAATTGCCAAAAAATCCATAAAAACCCCCTATTTTGACGTTCAAGGTCATCCAAGATCATTGAATTCGGCGCCAATCGAAAGCCCATGTACGACTTTTTATTAGTGATTAATAGTAACCTAGGCCCTATCTTGAACCGTTATTGAGATACAGTGACTTATTGGCTAAAAATCGCAAATTTTTCACACACCCCTTTCATTTAGCGCCCTCGTTCAGGGTGACCACCTTTGAATGTATGGAAAAGCCTTACGGTTTCTGAAACTAGAGTCTTCTGGGCAGCCGATAGTGAAGATTTGGTGATCCTAACTTGCACCGTTTTTGACTGATCCACCCATGTGACGGACGAACAGATGGACGAACAGACAGAATTGCGATGGCTAAGATGCGCTAAAGCAGTAGCTGCTTTTGCGCGTAAAAATGGCTAAAGGTTGTCTTTAGCTCCAAATGGTGGCCAAACAGACAGTACTTGATCTACCTACATTAGAGAAACTGAAGTCTGAGTTGGTGTTGGTCATAAACTGAGATGATTTACCTGCCTGCAGACAATCACTCATCCTAGTACAAACCACGTGATAGCAACAAAACTGGAAGTCAAACTCAGGATGATGTGATTGTAAATTCAGCATTCTAACCCAATACTTAATGACAAAAATGTCTCATTTGATTGACAAGCAAAAATGTTGGTCCAGTGTCGACATATTATGCAGACGCCCTCTTAGCTATACAGGTGCACTCACGCATTTCACTGCACAAACCTAACCCGCACTCCAACATTTCACTTTTTAAACTTTCATCTTGAAAAATGGCACACCATTTACTCCTGCCTTGGTGAATGTTCAGACCAATTTTGGGCTTTGAGCATTATTCTTTACCTTCAAGTCAAAAGCCCATGTGCAACAGAAAAACAGACCGATGTCAGATGGCAATGAAAAAAGAAAATGTCATGAGATGGTAAAAAAACAAAGTAACAATAGCAAGTGACATCATGAGAATTTATTTAAGTACAGTTGACTGAAATGTTGGCAGTCTGCTGAGTAAAATGTAATGATAAGCAATATAATGAATGCAGCAAAAGACCTGTCAACTGGAGACATGTTTTCTGATGCCGAATCTTCACTGGCATCACTGTAACTTTCATCTGAAAAAAAACATGCAATAAATACAACACCTAGTCTTACAGTCCCGCACACATGCATGCCAATGCAACGCCATTATAACTCAGCAACATCAAGGTTCAAATACCCGAGAGCACATACCCAAAAAAAACCAATTGGTTTATAATAACAAAATACATTACTACAGTTAAGTTTTTAGAATTTTTGAACCTACAAATTGCAAATGCTCGGATACTTATTTGGCGCGGTGCTCATTCAAATAACTTAAAACCCACAAAAAACCAAAACCTATCAAGTTAAGAGTGGTTAAGAGTTGGTGGCGTGGCGTAGTTGGTAACGTGTTTCAGATGAAACGAAGTTACTCTATGCTGGGCCCGGTTAGTACTTAGATAGATGACTGTCTACAGTACAGAGCCAGACAACTAGGTCAACTCAGCCTTCTACCCTTTGTGGGATGGTAAAATGAGTACTGGCGGTGGTCAAGGCCATCGCTAGGGAAGAAACAGCGAGTTCTGCGCAACAGTAGGCCCTGTGGCCAAGACTGTAAGTATACCAATTCAGTCGGTTAATCCGGCCGACTTGGGTTGTATGCTGGCTTAATTGGGCTCTGCCCTCACCGGCTAAAAGTGTTGTCAAGGGGATGAGCTCTCACGCAACGGGCCTAGTTCAGCTTCACTGCCTAGTGCCTATGCAAAATCTTCTTCTTCTTCTTCTATCAAGTTAAGCCTGTTTAAAAAAACAAGGTTTTAACTCCCAACACCACCAAAAGCCAAAACCCATTAGAACACTGGGTTGAGCTTGATGCACTAGCTGGATAAACTCGCAGTGTAAACTGGTGTCTGGCTGAGGGCTAAGAAAATGGGGAACAATGCCACCCTATCGACCTTATATCTCGAAAAAGACTTTGTTTTTTCACTTATGGTAATTTGTGGCACTTGAATCCAGTAAACAGAGCTGTTACTAATCAGGAGAAAGATGTGGATGCGGCAGTACCGCTGATGTTGTTGTTTATGATAACGTCGTCCGGCCGAATGTCAGACTCAGGCTGATGAATCAGGTGCTGCAGCATATCCCCCTTCCAGGTGTGGTTGACGCGTTCCTGCTGCAACTTGGCGGCAAGATCTTTCACCTCGTCTTCTCTCTCCGCGCAGAGCACGCCCTTCGCAGCAAATGTGCCATCATTGTTATTTTCATTAACAAAAATGGAACAAAAATAATAAAATCGACTGCTAAAAATAAATAACAACAATGAAATATAAACAAGAAAGAAATTCCGAATGAAAACAATAAAGCAGACATCAGACATCACACGTTGAGACATTTTAACAGTGAATAGTGTTGAGTGTATAGAAAATTCTACACTAGGAAAAGACAACAGTTAACAGAACAGCTTCGCCATGTTTCAAAGATGGGAAAAATAGGAAAAGTTTATTTTCCACAACCAAAATAGTAACAGTAACAAAACAATAGTAGTTATAACATAGAAGGGTTGCCAGAAGGAAACATACCCGTCAAATGCTGGCCACTAATTGTTAAAAAAACAAAAGAATAAAAGAACAATATTACATAATCAAAAGAACAAGAAAAGAAAATTTGGAGTAGTCACAATACAAACACCATGGGAAGGAAACAGATGCTAGCAAAGCTACCGGTTTTAGCCTGTAAGTTTATTCAAAAACAAGAAAATGTCGACCGATGAAGTAAACAAGATGCAAAAAACGCCAACCTTAGAGATGATAAGCTGAATGCAGCGCTCCATCAGATATTTGGTCTCGGACAGCGAACATCGTTCCAGTAATGTCAGTGGCTCCATTTCATCATACTGCAATGACATTACAACAATTCACATTCATTACTCATTAGAAATAACACCAAACCCTAATAACAAATGACACATAAGTTATGTAACCTGTCAGATTTCTCTCTCTCTCCCTCAGGCTGTGGATCCCTTAGGTAAGGGGTCAGCCACACATAACCTGCTAGATTTCAATATGTAACGAAATGTAAGGTATGCGCTTTGAAAGCTTGATTTAAAAGCTGTTTGCTTTACGCATTCAATTAAGGCTGATGTAACAAAATTCGACCAGTTATTCACCAAACTGGTGAATCATAAATCATTTTTTGTCAAGTCAAAAACTGCATGTTCTGGCCGGGGGTTCGACCCCAAAACCTCCACTTCCCTCCTGGGTCAGGAATTCCCATCTAAAACTCTGAGGCAGGGACACCGCAAGTGTACGTGGCAAACAGCACTTAAATCTGACAAACAGTTCAAGAAGGGGTCATAAGTGTGACAGACAGACAACAGACACCAGACCATGCTTGGAGAAATGTGTAAAAGTAGACAGTATCGCTTGGCAAATGAACTCCAAGCAAAGACTGTTGAGGCAATGTGGACTATTTTGTATAAGCCACATAACATTTATGCTTATAGAGATAATCTAGCGCTATATGGCATCATTATAAAAATGCTATTTTGGCACATGGGAAATTGCATCAGATGAGCAATTTGCTATGCAATTTATGACTATGGGTCAGAAGCCCCAAATATTCCATTCTGCGAGAAGCCAGAGGTCCCCATCTGATCGAGTCATGTCAGTATCCTGCCAATGACATCTCATTCTGTCCAACAATCTTAGCAAGGTGCACGGGTGGACAGACGGACAGACTACCAGACACAATAATAGCTGTTGCAATAGCCAGGCAAAAAAAAATGCACCTTCGACTCTTCAAGATGAACAATGTTTGCCTGGCACTCGTTGATGTTATCCTGTGCCCAGCCAACACTGTCATTTAAACTCTCAATCTGCTCATCGATGTCTTTCACCAGCTGACTGTTGTCAACTCCCTGACACACAAATTCATACACACACATTACCGGACAATACATCTGCCAACTCGTCACAAAGCTGGGTCATTGATGACCAGATTCAAGCCCAATTAGCCCCCCCCCTTTGGTAACTATGTGAGGCTTCACACAAATTTTCTGAATAGGAAATGGATTAGTCAGTAATGTCGAAAAGTTCAGGTTTTGCAATATGGCATACAGCATACAGGTCCCAAAAATGACTGTTGCTATTATTGCAAGTGCCACTCCTTATGTCAAAGTACCGACAGAAAACAAGTACCACCTCCCAATGGATGGGATTTTGAGTCATACTGCGTGTATAAAACACATTAAACCCATTGTTTGCTTACGTGTCTAATTGTCTACTGATAACTGGCAGCTTAGTGTAGTGGTTAATTAACACATTATGTCCAATCAAGAAAGTTAATCGATGGCAAGCATAATCAGTACTTGGATGAGTATGTAACTGACCAGCCAAGTGAACTCAGCCTGGCCATCCCTCCATGGATAAGCACTAAAGCTGAAGCATAATCAAAAACACAATGCGATGCACTAGCCAGGTATCTGTGGTCTTGCAGTGTAAACTGGTGTCTGAATGAGAGCTAAGAAAATGCAGATCAGCACTGCTCTATGGGCCTTAAGGCTCAGGAAAAATGTACGTTTTTATGAACAAGTGATTATTAGTGCTTGACTGACTGTCATCAACACACCGTAAATGACATTTTGTCGTTACCGCCCTATTAGCTGGTAACATTGGTACGACTAAACGTTCAGCCACAATACTGCACGATTGGTTTACCATAGTGCGTTATTACCCTTCAAAGTCATTCAAGGTCAATGATTTATATCTTATTTGAAAGCCAGTATGCGACTTCCTACTAGTGATCAACAGCAACCTAGGCCCTATCCTGCACTATTTAGCCACCATACATCCGTGACAGACAGAGAGACGGACAAACAAACAACGAACGACAACTCATGCCAACAGTTCGACCTTTACTAAAGTACGGTTGGCTAAAAATATCTTATCTTATCTATCCTATCTAACAAACTTGCATTGTAAGAGCTGTTCATACTATAGCCTTAACCTAGGCCCAGCTAGTGAGTAGCACATACCTCATCAGGTGAGTTCAGAATCTTCTCTTTCTTCTTTGAAAATTTCTCCACTTTCTTGCCCAGTGTTTCTCTTTCCTGATCCATACAGTTATTCACATAATATCAATGCATCAGACATTCATCATCATAAGCAGGGGCTCAGTGCCCATTGACATCTTCTACCAGATGAATGATAAGTACAGTAAGTATGTTAATATTAACATGTTTGGTGCAGAAAAACTTCCCTCATATTCACAATACCATTACAAACTAATAATACACACAAATACACGAAAATCAATATTAAGTCATAAAATGGCTTACAAACTACTCTTGCTATGTTTGACCCAGGCCAAGTGCACAAGTATGTGTACCGATGAGCAACTGAGCACGCACTTAAATGCAAAAGTTTCCGGCCTCGACATATCAGACAACAATATTTTCCACAATCTATACATCAGTGGAACATACATCCTTTACAAACTCTAATGAGTCGGTTGCGGATATAACATCATTGTAATTTATGACGTCACAGAGCATTAAATAGAACCGATTTCCAGCGTCCACGAAAGAGGCTTGAGTCATTCATCATCATGGATAGCGGACACCATCATTATCAAATTTCAGATTTCAAAACAGATAATAGTCACTGGAGGTAAAATGGTTGCTGTATGCAGAGTGGTCTTGGTGTAAGAAGTCAAAGGCATTAACAGCCAGCTAGATAACTGTAGACTGGACTGCAGTGCTGAAATTTGGGGAAATTGTGCAAGGTTTGCTCCTGGGCCCCTCCTGGCCCCCCTGCCCATCAGTGGCACATGTAACTAGTCACAAATTCCGATTGGCCTTTCACTAACACAACTGATATAATTAACAGTTAAATTTATAGTAAACTTTTTCTGATACCATCAGATATTGGCATTGCATCGTATTTTGGCTAAAGTGCTTTGATTTACGGCTACTACAGATTAGTTTATAGTATATTCACAGACCCAAATGAGAACTTCATAAACGTGGATGTCAGAGCTTTCGTAAAATCAGATGCCAAAGAGCCCCACTTTGGTAAATCCAGCTACAGACTGAAAAAGTTGCAACAATCAGCCTGATTCAAATGCTGCTTGCATTAGCGCACCAAATCGTTTCAGCTTAATGCTCTATGACGTCATAAATTACAATGACGTCACTTCCACAATCTGCTCGTGAACACGAATATGCAAAGTAGACCTGATACCTGTATCTTTTACTGATATATAAACAATAAAAAATTTTGTTCAATATATTGAGGCTCAAAACTTTTTGAATGCCCCTCGTATTTTGCATGAAGATGTAATTGACTCAAATGCTCTTATTTGCAGCTAGCGCAAATGTAGGCTATTGTATATTCACATACGCAAATGAGAAAATCATAAACGTATTTGTTAGGGCTTTTACAATATCAGATGCCACGGGCTCCACTTTGGTAAACCTAGCCACAGACTGGAAAATTTTCATGCAACAGTGAGCCTGATTCTAAGCTGCTTGTGTTAGTGCTCCAAATCGTTTCGGTTTATAGCTATATGACGTCATAAATTATAACGACGTCATATCCGCAACCGACTTGTTAGAGTTCGTAAAAAATGTACGTTTCACTAATGTATAGATGGTAGAAAATATTATTGTCTAATATGTCGAGGCAGGAAACTTTTGGGATGACTCTCACATGTACACGTGCATGTATGCATACTTCGGCTGCAAAAAATTAACTAGGAAATTTTTTATCATATTAAGTTAGGTCAGGTCCCCCAAAAGGACTGTTAATATAAGAGTTAGTGCAAATGCCATTTCTTATGTCAAACTACACAGAAAATAAAAATCAATGAATAACTGAACAGAACTGCTGTACGACAAATGTAAACTTGCTTTGATCCATCGTTCCATGTCTCGTTCGAAGCGCGCCATTGTCCGCTTCTTGACAACCACGTCGCTCAGCTACATTCAGATGACACAACACTAAAAATCAACTCCCAGTCACTGAACAATGTGCGACTTATGCAAAATACCTGCTAGCTATTAAAAATAATTTGTAGCCAGCACTAAATAAGGCAACTTGTAAGCTAAGAACGAAGCTGATTACAAAAAAGTATTCACTGTTTGAGCTGAAAACATTATTACACAGTAGAAATACAAAGATAGCAGGAAAAAGCCGAACAACTGGAAATAACATCAAAAGTCACATAAGCACATGTGCAACCTCCGCCAGTTTTTTCACAAAACAGTATACAAGGGTCATTCGATAAATAAGTTACAAAACAGCGTCATTCTGTTAGTTTTCCAAATCTAAAAAATCTAAAATATACTTTTTGTAAAGAATTTCATTCTGAACACGTGTAAAATTTTTTTGGATGATGATGTCATTATTGTGACGTCATATGCTCACATAACACAGTCTACACATGCATTATTATCCCCACCATTAATCTATCATAACTCGCAAGTGATAAACAGCATAAGAACAAAAAAATGAGTAAAACTGACAAGTTAACACCATCTCTTTAAATGTTAAAGACTAATGTTTCATTTTTCAACATATCGTCCGAGTTCACTTAAAGATTTGTCCTATCTGTCAACAAACTTCTGAATGCCCGATGTAAAGAACTGCTGTCCATGCCACTGAAAAACGACTGATTGCACCTGGTATATGATACAAATTTCTGCCCACCCAGCATTTTTACACCAAATGTGAACCGTTCGTTACACAAAGCACTTGTCGCCATTATAATGGATGCACTTCAGAGTGAATCTAATTTGCATTTATATTTTTGGCCACAAAAATACAATAACGGCACGCTGTTCATTACAGAAGGATTTCAGAGTCAACATCACCGTATTAAATGACAGGAAAACAGACAGCAGTTAAACCTGCAAGCACTAAATTACAAAGACTGCCAAGCCACATGGAATACTATTATGAAATATTACAATACGTTGCTATCAACACAAATTACAGATGCATCGAATATTGGCCCCCAACTCTGGCAGATCCAGAATCCAGCCATTTTTGCCAAATTTGACATCACAAAAACTTTTTGTCGGATTTAAGAATAGCTAAACTGCATTCAACTATGCACAGCTAATTTAGTGAAACTGCAGGGTGTTGCATATGATGTGGGAACACAAAATATGAAGGACAATAACCACATCTCACTGCAATGATCGACAATAATCACGTCCAAAATTGTCTGCCTGCTCACTCTTTGGAAGGCTTTTTCTAAAATGCCACCCTGCTTGTGACCATATCCAACAAATGGCTGCGGAAATATGTACCATAAGTCACTCACCGACTTCTCGAGGTTGTCCCAAATGACGTTGTGACGTTTGACGTTAGAAGTGACTGTGGCGAGTGGCCGATGTGATGACATCACACGTGACACAGATGGACTCACTTCTGCACACAGTAAATCCATACCATCTGTCAAGCAAAACCACATTGCAACACATAGTCTACGATTCCTTCGTCAAAATACAGATCCCCACAGAATACCCAACTGAAGACTACAGAGCATCACCTGCCATACAGGATCACACAGTGCTACTTGATACCCGGCTTAACCCCAGCCAGGCCGATCTATACTCAATTCACCAATCCAGAGGACTCAGCTGACCTGTGAGGTCAGTTATATGGTATACCCAAACGACTTTTCATTCCGCGAATTGTATTCTAACTGTGAGCACTAAGTCATACAGTCTTGCAAAACATACAACTCAGCCTTCCATTTCTCCAGGGTAGGTAATCTGCACACTTATTTTCTTATAGCTTCCAATGATACCTCAGAAATGCGCCTGTTACGTTAGATCGTCGACTTCAAAGGTAAATTTTTCTGTGTTGACAAAACGCTGGGCGCCAATATTACTGTCAAAGTTATCAGAAAATTCTGCACTTTCAGGAAAATAGATAAAATGTATATGTTAATTTTGGTGTCCACGGACCTTTAATACATGACGTAAATAAACACTTAAGTTACACTATGCACAAGATCTCATGGACCTGATCACACCAACAGCTGATTGAGGCTAGAGCAGTGGGTAAAGTTATCAAAATGCCAACATGTAAGTGATTAAGATCACTGTTTCACACATCATCACCATTCAGTTTACCTAAACGCAATAATCCAGCCGATTATCTACAGCATCTCATGTCTATCGAACGACTGCCAACTCAAGTTGACATTGGGACATTGACACCTCGGGTTATTGGATGTCTAAACGCGTGTCGCGCTGCGGCACAGTCAGAGATTGATGTGACAAAAGCTTCACGACAGCTGGACTGTAGCTGTGGAACAATCTGCCGGTTAAACTTCCGACTGTAGAACACCAGTTTTGAACACTTCGAACAATTACCGAAGACGATGGAAAGCACACTGTCACTTTGTTTAATTAGCACCAGCTATAAATACACTTATTTATTTACTTTCATACACAGTTACGACTTGGAATAGCTTGAGCAGTAGAATTTACCTGCAGTGTGTGAGTGCTCGTACTTAGCCACACGACCGGCGACCTTCATTGACATCTGCTGACCCTGACTGCGTCGAAGTGATTCCATCTACATTCAGTGCACACCAGTCACTTTCCAGTTAACTGTATTTTTCACACCCTTCAACATTTACCAAGTGACAGTGACTAAAATCAAACACACATGTCTGCATGCGAAACAGTATACAAACACTGACTGGTATCAACGTCATCTTTGAAAATTTTTTCCCCAAAGTTCGTAAAATGTTGCCGTGATGTCAAAGACTGAGAGAAAAAAATACAAACTGAGGAGAAAAATTTTTTGATGATAATCGATGATGCCGGTCACTGTTTTGTTAGACCTCAAAACCAAAACAAAACAAGTTAACAAAAATCATTTAATCAAAAATCATTTGACGACTTCAATGTTGCTCGGTCACACAAGCAACACTGCTGTTGAACTGTTGCCCATTGGGCAACAGTGTGTATTTGTGAATGTCACGTGATGCAATTTGGACCAATGATGTGCAGGTATTTTGCATTGAGGTATAACAATAACTAATGAGTTACACAAATCACGCAAATTTTAACACTCAACCTAATTCAAAGTGATCTAATTAATCAAAATTAAAGTAATCAATAACAGTCGCATAAATGAACGGATGTATTTACATAACTGATTAATATCAATGTCTGCACTTACTTCTTCCTGTTTGCGACGCAGTATCAGCTCCTTCTGTTTCTTGTCCGCCTCCAATGATCGGATCTGAGAATCTTTGATGCGCTGTTCCTTGCGCAACTGAATCAACTCCTGATTGTGTTTCATCTCTGCCTGTCGACCTTTGATCGTCTCCTCACGAATCTTGCCCATAAGATGCACCTGCACATGACGAATTCAACTAATGACATTCTACTAATGGCACTCTGGTCGTGTTTCAATTCCTACAGCATTCTCCAGTAACCACTTCCAAAATTTGGAATATCACCATCAACGCTTACGTCGCTTAGCCAGTAGATGATATAGCATCGCACTGTGGTGACCATAATTGACAACATGCCTCCAGAGGTCGGCGGACAGGAGGTTGTTGTCCCGTCGAATCTGGTCAACCCATCTGTTATGAGGACAGTATGGACGATGGCACCACTCACTGGCTACTTGGTGGACGACTGAGCGATAAGTCAACATGGCAATACCCTCCCTTTAAACCAGTATTTTCAACTTTTTTGCTGCAGCAAAACCCTACACAAACGTGAAAGTCACTCATGAAACCCAACTGTGAGTCTAGCAGTGAAAAGTGGGGGTTTGGGCACTCTGGGGAGTGGGACCGATCAGCGTACCCAACAAGATCAAGGGGCAGAGTTCCTGTAGGTGTCTGGGTGTTTGCCCCAGAACATGAAGATGAAAACAGAGCAGGCAAAATACAACCAATTATAATAATAATTTTAACCATAACTAGAAAGCAGTCATAGCCCGCAGATACCTCCGCCAAGGCAATGCTATTCGCCAGGTGACGTCACCATATTCACTTTGCCAGCGGTTCCCTTATGCCCCCTTTAACGCAATGGTAACGAAAATTTCAAAGTGATCCAGAATCCAGGATTCCTGCCAGATCACCCCCAAAATTAAACCACTCGTAGCTTATGCCATTCCCAACATTCCCTCAAAATTTCAGAAAAATCCGTCCATAACTTTTTGAGTTATCTTGGTCACAGACAGACAAAGTCTGGCAAAAACATTACCTCCTTGGCGGAGGTAATAAATATGTAACAATTGTATTAAAAACGCCCCTTTAAACATTCGTAACTGTGCTTCCACATGCTGTTTTCACCATCAACGCTAAACTTCTCTATAACCTGGCTTTTTGACCATTCCAGTGACCTCGCAGCTAAGATTTGACACGTCTCTTGTCAAAATTAGGTGAAATATGAATTATCTTATTTAATTCTAATCCTGACTAGCTACGACAACTACCAACACGAGTTAAATGAATAATGATATTATGATGATGCGATGCTGCTCAAATGCTGATTTGGATGCCTCCATCCACTGCTATGCTTACTCCAAAATGCCAAATAGTGCAGCTTTTAACATATTTTCTCCTATCATAACCTTAAAATTGACCCCTAAATTTGTGACATTCATCCGTGCAACAGAATGCATCAATATATTCAAAATGTGGTCACTGTGGTGCAGCTGTGTCCACTAATACTCAATATATCACGTTAACAGAATTTGTGACACATACCAGTACACGCAGACAATCACTGACATAAAATCCTGCAAAATATAGTGCCTCTGGCCACAGTACGTTGGCCAAAGCATAAAAACGCAAGAATGCACTGCGATACTGGCTAAACTATCATAAGGGATAGATGAAGAGAGACGGATGAAGATCCACCATGAAATACATTAGGACAGCCGCTAAACGAAGCACGCATTCGCTACAACTTTACCTTCTGCTTCTTATGCTCGGACAGCAGTTGCTCAACAGATTCCAGCTTCTTCACGGCATGTGTCTGTTTGCTCAGACGCTTCAGATATTCCATCTTGGTGGACTCGAGTTTTCTGAACTCGGTCTGAAGGAGGCTGATACGTTTTTCATACTCGAGACGAATGTGGTTTGCCTTCTCTTCACACTGAGACTCAGCATTGTCTGCGCATCAGACAGCAAAATGTAAAAAAGCAAAGTCCTTCTCAAGCCAAATGGCCCACAAGGCAATGCTGATACCCGTTTCCTTAGCCCTTGGCTAAACATCAATTTAAAATGCGAGACCACAGATATGGGGCCAGTGCACCACATTGTGTGCCAGTATACATCCAAACTTTCACTAGTTTTCATTGCATCTACTGACGGAGTAATGGCCAAGCTGAGTTGACATGAAAGACTGGTGATCCATAAAAGATGATGGCTCACCCATCTGCCGACAGTCACTCATCAAGTGCTAACTGGGCCTAGCATTTATTAACTTCGTTGCTGCAACAAATGACATTGCCAACTAAACCAAACCACCAGACAGAGTAGCTGCTACACGTAATTGTGCAAGACTTGTTCGGAACAGATTCAAATCAATCATTGCCTTTCACTGCCACCCTGTACAGATAACTACACTGTGTTCAGAAAAAAACACCCACTCACGTTTTCTTTTATATCTCCATGGAAAATGTCTAGATTCCACAAAATTTTCAGGTAACGTTTAGGAGAAAATATGTATTCCATTGATGAAAAAGTTAAAAAATTTTTGCTACCAATGACGTCATGCTGACGTCATAAATCCGTGCATCTAAATTGTAGGTTTTACCATCGAAGACATATAATTGAGGAAACGTTTGCGAGTCAGCAAGGGTTATGGAGGCAAAAGTTTGTGCAAGATGTTTCTACACAATAGACAGACAATTAAATATTGATGGAATAAGACTTTTAAATAAAAAAATAGCATCAGCAGCAGTATCAAGCCGTTTGACTGATAGCGGGTAAGTGGTCATCCATGCAGTGACAGTGCGCATACACCGTCGCCTGCCAACATCAACAAAGTTAAGGATCTCGCACTTAGCGAAATAGATAAACCACGAAAACGGTTCACAATGGAAAAAATGCGTCACAGATTAGCATATTTTTGGGTTCAGTCAGCACAGTGATCAACTGATGTGTTTTAACACTTTATCAATTGTCTGTCTTCAATGGTAAAACCCACGATTTACAAACACGAAAATATGACATCGGCACGATGTCATTAATAACAAAAAATATTTACCTTTTCCAAAAATGTAATACTTGTTTCTTCCCAAACATTCCGTGAAAATTTTGTGAAAATGTAAACATTTTCCACAGAGCTATAAAAGAAAACGTGAATGGGTGTTTTTTTCTGAACACAGCGTATAAAGACAAAAAAGTCTGTTGCAAGTTGAATAAAACATAGTACATCAAACTGGTCGCCAAACTCTTTCACATGCAGATTAATCAAAATGCAGAACTACAGTTTGTTTCAACTATTTGTCTACTGCTTAGTTTCAGTCAGTCGCTTCACGACATTTTGTGACATTACTCATTCACGTCAACTGCTTTGCATTTGTGTATTCTTAATGCCGAGCAACTAGAAATGCACAAAGCAACTGCTAGTGTTTATGCCTTGTTATCCAGCTGTAACAATATTTTGTGCAGCAATAAATATGCATAAAATAATCAAAAAACCCAGCTGTTGCTAAGATAGCCAAAAGTCCTGCTTGGCATGAAGTGGCAGCCAGTGTGTCCATAACTATACGATTATGATGTTTCAATCATTATGCTGCCTTTACTCAAGGGTGAGCAAATGTAACAGAAGTTAGAACATAACTTCTAACATAACAGAAACACAAACTTGCAATACTGCCCCCCCGAAATACTTGCATTGCAAACTGCGGCCAAACTGCTGCAGATAGCGAGTGACATAGTTACTACACAGAGCCTAAAAAAACTTGTGAATGACTTATCCAACACCATTGCCAACACCATACTACGTACCATTTAGCCACAATACACAATACATACGTTACAAACAAACAGAAAAATAGAGGACAGATCATAGCATAAGTGCAGCCATGGCTGACAAAAACAAATAAAACATTGGGCGACTTCACTTTTTGACTTAGACTTTCACTGAGCCTTTTCGCTGAGCCAGAGCTAAAGCTGAACGCTAAAGTCTGTACTTAGACCAAAGTTCAACTAAACTTTGGTCTAAGTTCACTAAACTTTGGTCTAAGTCTACTGACTTGGACCAAAACGATTAAAAATGGCGAAAAACTGGTAAACCTAACAGGAAATAAATCAACCAGTTAAGCTTGGACTTGCTTATTTAATTGCACAGCGCACGCAAATGACGTAATCATGTAATGTGTTACGTCATAGTGTAGCTATAACGGCATTTATTTTTGGTACCAGACTGTTTTAATTTACTAAACTATCCGTGTTAGTTGCCATGTTTTCGATTAGCAAAATCACTTCACTTTTTGACTTAAGTAGGTACTTAGACTGAAGTTTAGGCTCAGCAAAAGTCCCAGCGAAAGTCTAAGTCAAAATGTGAAGTCGCCCAATGTAAGAAGTGACGTACATACCGAGACTGGCAAGGACTTGGTCGCGTTCAATCTCGGTCTGGCGTATCTTCTGCTGATACTGGGCCAGCTTCTCCTCGTACCGTATCTTCATCGTGTTCTTCTCGCGCTCGCTGTGCTTCAGTCGCGCTCGCATTTTCTCCATGTCCGCAATGTCGGTCGTGATGTTGGCAAAACTGTTGCTGCCTGACAGTGCAACACCACCGACGATATTACGGCTACACATAAAAGACTAAAAATGTTAAAGGCGCTGTATAGCTCTTTGTGAAAAACCTATCACAGAGCTACAGAGCATAGCCAGGATAACACAGTGTCACCTGCTACCTGACACAGGTAAACATGCCCTGCCTTAACCCCAGGCAAACAGGCTTATATAAGATTTATATATAAAATTTATATAATATTATTAATATTATAAAAGCGATTTTTCACATGTGGAATTTTATGATTATATTTACAGAGTGTGAGAAAAATTATTACTTTGTAGAAAACACCATAAATTACCATTTCTGATACAGATAACTGTAAATAATGCATGTTTGACAATGTCCAGTGACTGTCTTTTTTTACTTACTGATGAAAACTAAACCGGATGCAGTTGTGTTTTGCAGTAAAAAAAGTAAACAAAAGTTAGCAACAAACTTTGCCAGAATTCAGGTACTTTGCAGCAATTTCAAGATGCATCATTCTGGATCCAAACAGAATACATATATGTGTGTTTATATGTCCGATCGTCATAAACCCACCCATACGGGAGAGGAGAGCTCTGCTACAGTCGGCCAATCGCCTAATATGTCTGTTATCTGTGTGAAGCTGTGAAACTGTCGCAAGACTGAGACATGGAGAAAAACTGTATTTGACGCCAACGATTGTTTACCACGGGACAAAAAGAAGAAGATCTTGCTAGAAAACAGCAGGTAACTTGGAACCCGCAGTAGTCCATTTACTAGGCATGAATTAAAACTATGCCTTTCGGTGCTGGCACAAGGCCATGAAAGAAAATTAGATGAAATGTCAGACAGGACATTACCTCTAGCATCAGCATCTGCTTCTGCTTCATTGCCCTCATCATCATCATCATCATCACTATCGTCAAATTCATCTCCTTCATAGACATCTTCGATGTGGTTATAATCATCATTCTCATCAGCATAATCAGACCCCACGTCTTCATCGCCACTCAATTCATCGGCCTAGTCAACATTTACACCAAATGCTGTCAACAGCTGCTACAATACTTCACCACTAGCAATGTGCAAAGCAGTTAATTTGCTAATCAGTTAACTAAAAAGTAAAGAAAAGGTAACCCATACTCGATACGAGCTTAACCTGTTAACAACGTGTTAACTCGGTCCAGAGCTGATCCTGGTCTCTAGGCAGTCAGCCTGCAGGTGACGTAGTCATAAACCCGGTGGTAGGCTGCCATTACTTTCTACCAGGCCTGTCGCGGTTACCTTCCCAGCCAGAAAGCGTCACCACCCTTTGACCGGTACCAAATTATATTGCTTGGTGACAGAGGCACATGTGTGTGAACAACTTGCCCAGACCTGGCAATGCACTGGGCGAGACTTGAACCAGCAACCTCACAGTCACCAGTACCATACGGTATGCTACTGTTACACCACCAAGTTAACTATCGATAAGAAAGAATAGGCAGTGCTCAGAAAAAAACATAGCTATGAAGAATAAACAACATCTTATTCGTGTGAGTAAAAAAGTAAGTAAAATGTCAATTTATATAGCACATTAATGGCAGAGACTGGCCTGTCCCCTAGTAGAAATAAGACTGCTGACAAAAAGCACTGACTGCAGTAATTACTGCAAAGTCAAATTATGTTGAAAAATATAAGGAAAGGTAAATAAAGTCTCCCACAGTCAATATCACTCTCTCACAGACTAACACTCAGGCAGTACCAAACTGTACTGTTTGGTGACAGAGGCACAACTTGCCCATGGATGTTACAGTGTACCGGATAGGAGTCAAACCAGCAACCTCGTGATCACTAGTCTGACATGCTAACTGTTAGTTTACCAAGCCATAAGCACTCAAAAAACGACATAATAATATAACAGATACAGACTAATGCAGTGACGCTGTTACCTCATTGAGACTGGGTGTGATGGATAGATTATCGTCTTCCCCATCGCGCCCGTCACTGTCACCAATGTTGCACGCTGACTTTCTGCATATACACAAACATTCACAATGCACTGCAGGCATGCTATCTACAGTAGACACATTATTGTGCATATATAAAAAAGTAAGTAAAATGTCAATTTATATAGCACATTAATACCACTCAATATAAGTTAAGAAATATCTGTCAGAAACTTGTGAGAGAAATTTCCCAAAAATTGCACTAAATTTACAAACAATCAACCTAATTTTTCTCAAAAATTGTACAGGAGAAAAAAATTTCCAAAAATGGAAAATGTTTAAAAAGTTATTTTGTTATTCGCTGTCGCAAGTTTAGTGAATTGCACAGCACTAACAGTAAAGACCAGTCGTATCCAGTGAATCTATATTGGAATCTCTCGATCTTATATGTGCGTATAACATCCACAAAGATGCCATATAGCTTTGCTGTCAGGTGATTACAAATTCTTACGTAACTTTCTCAAACCTTTGAGACCAATTCCGAAAAAAATTCCCAAATGTTGTGTTACCCAAAAAGTTGCAACACAAACTGCGTTCAGAAACAAAACTTTGACGTCAACGGAATCTACCTCAAGCTTTCGCTGCAAATTTTCTATCAATCCAAACATTTTCCAGGGAAACACAGAAGAAACTGAGAGTGGGTGTTTTTTTCCAAACACAGTGTATACGAGCATCAGACACCATGCAGATAACCCAACGAGTTGGTTACTGCAGCAGCAACACTCCGTGTGCCACTGAAATGTTTCAGAAAATGGACATTCAATTTCTCCATCATGTTCTAGCAAATCACCACCATGCGCTGCAACAGTACCTGCCTGAGCAAACTAACACTATGCCATCAAAAATGCACAATGAAACACTGATAACCAATACAACTCAGTTGCATGGTACAGACAAAACTTTCTAAACAGAATGCTATATAAGAACCCCACTGTGGTCAGCCACCTTGTCGTGGTGGTGGGGCTTTGCACCGATAACCCGAAAGATTTCTAAAATCTGGAGGTGAGGAGCTAACTAAGAGCTGACCAAACCCGTGAGAGCAGATTTGCTACACGTTACCAGTGCTTTTGTGCTGGTTTCGGCTTCACAGCCGTTTATTTACTGCTTCACAGCCGTTCACGGCTTTATAGCCGTTACCTGTAACCTTATGCTTACATTTGCAGATGCGCATTGGGCCGAACTGATATGGCCTCAGCACTGGGCAGGTTTAAGAGTCTGCCCACCCCGGAGGTAAGGTAAGGTAAGGTAAGGCTATATAAGAACAGCCATTAATGACGCACTGTAATTTGTTGCAGATTGTCACTGACAGTGAGGCAGCAGCGGCCGCCAAAATGTCAATAAACCAGTCAACACAAGTTGCAATTTAATAAATTTATACAGGTTATTCAGTTTATCACAATTCTCATAACCCTTTGTGAAAGACAAGTTCCAGCTTCTAAATATAGCAACAAATCTAGGTACTCGTAGTATGTTAATTATATAATACAAACCTTACAAGAAGCATTCAATAAGTTACAAAACTCGACAGACATAACTCATTTTAAAGGCACAGACAGTTCAATTACTATTTACAATCGCATTGCAAAACTTTCTGAACGCCTCATGCATATATTCAGAAATCGGCACTCGTGCTTCGTGAAAGAATCATGCGAACTGTGACGCAAAAAGAGAATTAACTACTCACCTTCCGTTGAGAGCGAGTTGGTCTCGGAGTTTCTTCAGGTCTTTCTTGGCTGCACCGAGCGTGTACTGATCGACGGTGTTGCTGGCCGCCACGGCACCACCATTAGCTTGGTGCTGGTGATGTGTGAAACTGGATGACGACTGGGCCGAACGACGACTAAGTGATGCAACTGTTGACTCCAACTCAGCCAGCTTCTTGCTACAATAAAACACAATATATAATAATCTTACTATAATTTGTAGAAAGTTTTCTGTCTGCCATACTCCTCTGGCACCTTCCCTGTTGCACGGCTGCGGACCCCAACCGCAGCATTCGAGTCCTTGGGCCCCACCTTGCCCCCCCACTTCCCCACACACAGCCTGAGGGCAAGGGGTTGAGTTGCCAGGTCTTCTTTCCCCACTAATTCCACCAAGCCCGATAACTCCCGCAACATAATGCAGGGCTTTTTCTAGTAAGAATACTAAATAAATTTGTGTAGCACCAGTAATTCCAGTATGTCGACCGACTTCAGAGGTGCTAGGTAGACAGTTACAATGGTGCTATACAGTTAGAGCTGGGCTTAAATGTTTGACGAAAGAGAAATGTTTCTAAACTACGTTTGAACGAAGCTATAAAGCTAGAACATAAAGCGTCAGTGTTAAGAGAGTTCCAGATGGCAGGAGCAGAGCATTGGAACGCGCAGTCACCAAAGTGAGTTCTATTAGTCGTACGTATTACTTACAGTAATGCAGCATCATTTACAAGAAACAACATCCACTCTAAATCCGGCAAAGTCGGTGGTGGAAGTCAGGCTGTAAGGACAGACAGAAAAGCTTCATTTTAATGGCTCAAACAGATTAGCACCAAAGTTCCATAAATGCCATGTAACTCTGAGAGACTGGTCAGTAGCCAGTTATTACAGTATCTCAAGGACAATGAAGCATCTCAAGGACTGAAGATCAGGAAGTAGACACTTCCTGATCTTCAGTCGACGTATCGAGCGCACCACTCGACGAAGACTGCTTTGCTCAAAGTCCTAGGTGACATACTGCTGGCTCCGAACTCGGGCAACTTGGCGACGCTGACACTTCTTGACCTGTCGGCTCATTCAACAGTGTCGACCACGACATGCTCCTGCAGAGGCTAGAGACGTCGTAAGGTCTAAGAAGCAGTACTGGACTGGTTTGAATCGTACCTGAGAGGTCGTGTACAAAAGGTCCGATCAACCACGTCCAGTTCCATGCCATCTCAGCTGCTGTACGGAGTCCCCCAAGGTTCAGTCCTTGGACCGATCTAGTTTCTTCTGTACACAGCTGATCTTCCGCAGCTGATAAAGCATCACAATCTAGTCCCACACGGATATGCAGACGACACTCAGATAAGTGGGTTTTGTGAACCTACCCAGGTTGACGACCTCACAGAGAGTATGTCTGCCTGCGTCGATGACGTGTCAGGGTGGATGAAAACCAACTGGCTGCAGATAAACGAGATAAAGACTGAGCTCCTGTGGTGCGCGTCTGCACGGTGTCAACATGTCATTCCATCTGGTTCAGACCGCATCGGCAACGCCTCAATGCAGCTGGTGTCAGCGGTTCCTGACCTTGGAGTCTACATCGACGCCGACGTCAGCATGAGGACTCACGTCACAAACGCCGTTCGAGCCTGCTTTGCTTCGTTGCATTAGCTGCGCAGTGTGTGGCGTTCTTTACCGAGACAAGCTCTGCTGACCCTGGTCCGTGCTCTCGTGGTCAGCAAAGTTGACTGCTGTATTTCTGTCCTAGCCGGCATTTCTTGAAGTCTTCAGAATCAGTTGCAGTCAGTACTGAATGCCGCCACTCGGCTCGTATGTTCAGCCAGGAAGTCAGAGCACATAACCCCACTGCTTCGGGAACTTCACTGGTTGCGTGTTCCCAAGCGCATCCAGTTCCGGTTATGTGTGCTGGCTTACCGCTGTGTGCACGGCACAGCGCCAGCCTACCTTGCTGACAGTCTCCAGCTGACTGCCGACGCCCCTGCACATCATCGTCTGCGCTCTACCGACACGGTGATGCTGCAAGTGCCATCAACGTGACGCTCTAACATCGGGGACCGGGCATTTCCAGTGGCAGCAGCTCGAGCCTGGAACAGTCTGCCACCTGCGATGAAAGCCGCCAACTCACTGCTGCAGTTTCGGCGAGAGACAAAAGCGCATTTTTTTCACCAGTTATTTCTGGACTGACTCGCAACCTGCTATCGACAATATTACACTTATTGGCTCAGTGCTCACAACATACTTAGCATAATCATGTACAGCGCCCCTGCAATATCATTTGATGTGACTGTGTCACTTTAATCTGTTCCTCATTAATAATAATGATAATAATAATAATTTTGCGACTAATACGTTAGACAACTGACTGCAATTCACATTACCAGCAGTACTTTTTAAGTCAAGTTGCAAAACTTGTTAAATGTGCCTCGTACACAGACTATAAGACAATGACTATTACTACCGGAGATCTTCATTTTCTTCAACGAAACTCAGAATATGGCGCTTTGCTTCCTCCATTATGCTATCTAGAACATAAATACATCCACTATTCCCAAATGTCTCATTCTGTACTCATTGTGAATAAATAAAACATGAATATATATATATAGCACATACATGCTTACGTTAGTACTAGAAAATGAAACATGTTTTGCATATAATGGAGATTGTGTACAAACAATCATGAGGATGTCTCAGTAGCAAGTTTCATTATAATCGAGTCGAAAATAGATTTGAAAATCAAAGACTAAAATAATTTGGTAGAGGTGGAATAACTGATCAGTGCTGCCAATCAGTGAATCATAACGGCCAGTTCACATCTATGATGCTGACAAGACGCAACTCAACAGCTGAGTTGAGTTTAGTCTCGTCGACATCATAGGTGTGAATTGGCCATAAATCATCTGTTTCATCATAAGTAAGAAGCAACTGCATGTTTTGGCTGTGGTATCAACCCACCAAAACTCCTTCTCCCCTGAGGGTCAGTGGAAAGAGATCCGTGTCATTGGACTCCCAAGTGTACGAGCCAAATGAAAACGAAATCCATGGAACAGCTTAAGCAGGGAAAATGATGACACAGCCCGATAACAGACAGACTAAGATATGGAGAAATGGGTAGCTATACGCAAAAGTGCTTGAGCTAAAGTGATTCCACCCAATAAAAAGGTAAAGGTAAAGGTCGTCAATTTGTAGAGCGCATCGTCGCAAACACGCCTCTAATGCGCTTTCGTCACTAACCAGAGCCTGCTGCATGGCCACCAAGTGCAGCCTGCAGACACAGGCTGGCGCAGCGGCCGGCTAGGCAACCCCAGTCAGCTGTACCAAGGTCCCCACCTTCCATAACCCACGTAAATGAGTGACTACTCATTGTACCGTCCCACAGAAGGTAGAAGGCTGAGTTGACCTAGCTGGCAGGCTTCGCACCGAGATGATTTACCTGCCCGCAGGCAGTCACCCATCGCAGTACTAACCAGGCCCGACGTCGAGTAACTTCGTTTCAGCCGAAACGCGTTACCAACTACGCCACGCCACCAACCAATAATACTAAACACAACCTCCTTCTCTTAGTCAAACATTCCACTTCACATTTAACATTCAGACATAATCTCAAAACCTATCTACTCAGCTTACAGCCAACCAGCACCCATTGAGCAACAGCCAGGACCTCAGATTCAGCTTGCCGACATTGTGCACATTGTGCTTACTTATTATTATTATTATTATCATCATTAAAAAGCAGGTGAGCAGACAGACCACCGGCAGTGTCAACGATGTTAGAGGCTTGAAGATCGGCAACGAGCTGTGAGTTGCGAGCGGTCAGTTTCTCAACAGTCTCCTGCAGCGTACGTATCTTTTGCCGCATTGCTTTGACGTTATCGCGCAGCATTGCATTCTCCGCCGTCGCATCGGACAACACCGTGGCATCTGCCGACCGCATACCCTGCAACCGTTCAACGCCGAAAATGATCCAAACAAGTGATCAAGGTAATTTGGTAAGATGCAAAATCACTGGCTGGTGCTGCATCCCTGGTAAATCATATGTAGGCAAGAGCAAGTATGGCTTCGATGTTCTACCTGGGGTGTCATGGACGTCCATGTAACACAATCTGTCACTGGAGTCCTTAAGTGTACACACCAAATGACTTGTAAATCCATCAGATAGATTTAGCAAAGTTAATGAATGTGACAGACAACAGACAAATGACAGAAACTGCTCCGGAAAAATGGCATAGCTACTGGCAAAGAAAAATTTTTTTGCCAAAAATTTTCAAAAAAATTATAACATAATTCATCACCACACAAACTAAATTGCTACGTAAAATGATGCTCCTGTCATGTAAACATAAACAGCGATTAAATTAATAATTGCTGAAGTCTAGGCCTAAGCTGCATGTGATAATTTACTAAGTGATAATTGATGCCAAAGCCAAGATGTGACATAGCCGTAGTCATTTATGTTTCAATCATTAAATATGTCAAAACAATTCACTGTTTTTTTGATTTCCTTGGAAATAATCCGATTTCAGAATTGACTGCACAAGCAATTCAACAAAGAGACAAAAAAGCTGATTTGTAAAACAAACACAAAAATGAAAGAAGTAAAAAATACCTTCTAAACAAACCAGTACTTAGCTAATTTTATGATATTCTATGAAGAACAATGTGTACATACGGCCTTGTATTCAAGAAGCTCTTGCTGTGCAGCTTGAAGCTCTGCACGAAGTTTTGCCAGCTGCTGACTAGCTTTGTCTTGATTCACTACGACCTTGTTCTTTATGTTGCGAGCCCGGTTCGCATACTTCAGCGTATTTAATGTTTCCATAAAGTCGCGGTCGGATGGAGAAATGCAGCTAATCATGACAGTGCGACTAACACATGCACGGACACACGACAGGTTAGTAGTAACAGAGAGTCAAGATGGCACATAAAGAGTGGTGCAAAATAAAGCAAACTATTTCACTTTCATCTGACACATGGTTGGTGGCGTGGTGTAGTGGTAAAACGCCGAGTCAAATCAACGAAGTTACTCAACATTGGGCCCCGTTAGCACTTATATTGGTGACAGTCTACGATCTACAGACAGGAAAACCATCTCGGTATGAAGCCAGCCAGCTAGGTTGACTCAGCCTCCTACCCTCCATGGGATGGTAAAATGAGTATCAGCTGTCAAGGTGAGTAATAATAAATGGCGATGGTAAATGTAGTCAGTCACAATAGCTGCATATCGGTGGATCTATTGGCTCAAGCTCCAAAGGTCGGCAGCCATCTGGCACTCGTGCTACATTCAGTCAAATGAACCAGGTGAACTCTTGCAATGGCTGTGCCATGATGACAGCACCATAAACATTGGCATTGGTGTTATTATTATTATTATTATACACCACGTCCCAAAATTAGCAGCCCTCTGCTTTAAACATGCCTAATTCAGTTTGAGGTTCATGGATTTCAACGAAATATTGTACACTGCACTATCTCAACATTACTTATGGTAACACCCATTATGACGTACACACTTTACCATGTGTGCTCAGTGTAACGTCATTATGACGTCGGAGTTTGTATACATTAGCACTACATTCAATACATTGTTATTGACAAAAAAATCAAGCAGCAGCGAACCCACGTTAGACTAAGAGCTTGCATTGAGGCCAAAGGTGGCCACTTTGAGCACAAACTGTAAACAACTTCAGAATTATTGTCTCAATAACTGTTTCAAATTTTGTAAAATCCTGTCAGGTATTAACGATTTTACACTAACTTATCTGTAGGGGAGGGCTGCTAGTTTTTGGACATAGTGTATGTTTTAACAGTCCGCAAACCTAGTTTCACCATGCAGTGCAACGCGAAATCCAAGTTGATGCAAAATTTCGCTCCACGATTTGCAGGTGCCTGGCTGAATATCTTAGCTGCAAATCATTTTGCAAATAATGCCAACGTTTTGGCCATTCACACTGTATCATGCATTTACTTCCACCATTTATGTCAGTTGCAAATATTACTAGCCGCATAAACTGCTGACAGCATGTATGCATCAACGAACATCACTTTTAATATCTGCAATGCTGAAGAATCTCAACCTATAATGTGTTGAGTACAGTATTTGCATCATGTTTAGAGCGAAAAAAATGTAAAGTTTTTCCCGAGCCTTACGGCCCATAGGGCAGCGCTGATCTCCGTTTCCTAAGGACCTCAGCCAGACACCAGTTTTTACACTGCGAGACCACGGATACGGGACCAGTGTATCGCGCAGTGTGCCTGTTTATGTCCCAGCAGTGAAGCCGGTACCAAATAGTGCTTGGTGACAGAGGCACATGTGTGTAAACAACTTGCCTAAGATCGTTACCCGGCAGTGTCCCAGTGCAGAGTCAAACCTGCGCCTCTGAGTTACCTCAGGATTACAAGTCCGACACGTTACCGTTAAGATTACCGAGCCACACTTTACAGCAGAACCAGCCAATCACAGTCAGTTGTGCATGCACCTGTTTCCGCCTAGTGAATCCTGTAGCAACCGAGTCAGCTTCGAGTCCCGGTATGGGACGTGGAAACCTTTTTTCGACTTGTCGCCAAGTGCTGAGATCACGTTGCCAAGTGCCAACTAGCAATACACACATGCAAGTACAGACATATGCGGTTTTGCAAGACTGTGTGAGAACCCAGAGGACCAGCTTAATCAACATTAGAAACTGCAACATGAACACTCAATGCCACCCATGATAGATCCGGCAGAGGAAGCGACAATACAGCTCAACTTCAGTTGTGAATGCAATTCTCTGCAGTAAAACTAATGTTTTCAGAGATTTTTCATGACCAAAGAAGTGTTTGCGCCAGTCGGGGCTCTGTTGGTGGCGTGGCGTAGTTGGTAACACGTTTCAGCTGAAACAAAGTTACTCTACGCCGGGCCCGGTTAATACTGCGATGGGTGACTGCCTGCGGGCAGGTAAACCATCTCGGTGCGAAGCCTGCCAGCTAGGTTGACTCCGTGGGATGGTAAAATGAGTAGTAACTCATTTACATGAGTTACGAAAGGTGGGGACCTTGCTACAGCTCACTGGGGTTGCCTGCGCCAGCTTGTGTCTGCAGGCTGCACACGGTGGCCGTGCGGCAGGCGACTCTGGTTAGAGGCGTGGGCATGCTCGCGACTATGCGCTATACAAATTGACGACCTTTACCTTTACCTTTCTGTCCCAGACCCCACTAGGGGAGCTTACTGCACTCCTCCTAATTCCCTAGGGAACTCACTGCCCCTCCCCAAGAACTCCACCCCTGCACTTGGCTTCTGGTCTCAATTTTCAGCCCTTGGGGCCTCAAACTGCGCCTCCCAACTCCATTTCTGGCTATGCCTATGACTGCCTCATCTACACTAAGAAATAAACACGTTCACACAGCCTAGCCATTAACATAATAACAATCATCCTCAAAACTATGACATTCATTAGTCTCTTGCTCATAATGTAATTATCAGTAACAGTGAGTCAGAGTGTTGACTCTGATCTAACAGCTGGAAAAAATGATATCATGGAAAACAACCTCCAAATAATGCCTACAGCAAAAAAAGTTATTACATTACCTCCTGTACAACTGGAAAAGCTAAAATACAACGTTAGCCCGGTGTTGACATACTGTGTGGCCATGTGCCAGTATGTCAGGCCATGTGCTCCAACTCTGACCTTCTGCAGTTACTCTTGCTGTGACCAATGTTCACACAAATTTTGGTTCGGTTCACCCGTGCCTTTTGGTTTTCGAGTTAAACCCTGGCCAGGATGGACAGAGAGAAGAACAGAACCCATAGTGCAACCTACTATGATGGCTGCACAACAATATAGTGAGTACGTTACTACTCTGAAAAATGTCTTTTAATCATCCAAAGACAGATAGAGTGTGAACAGGATCACTCAGGTGTCTCTGCAGTGAATTGCATGTCACTGGGTCAAAGACAGAATCTTAAATTTTCCAATAATCCTGCACAACAAGGATGTAAAACAACGGTAAGAGCAATTACTCACAAGACCCGAGTTTATCGAGATGCTTTCTTTGGCTCGTCTGCCAGTCGCCCCGGTCCGCTTCAGGCGCTCTGATCCGGCAAGATCGACAAAATGGAACTTGGCTGTCAGAACTTCGAAATCAGAGTCGGTACTATTGATATCACGTTCAGATGACGAATCCATCTGTATACAGTGCACACACCACATGGTACACATGAATGTTATGCATTCCCACATGTGCTGTTGACTTCATTTCTTAATCTGAATACTAGCATTTAAACAATTAAAACAAAGCATGCCTCTTTCAGAAATTACTTATATGAAAAATTACTAAAGTGATTAGTACAAGCTCACAAAGCTATAAATATAAGTCGTTTTCATGTACTTCTGTTGCTGACTACCATACTTATGATCGCTGTCATAGCTGGTAAACTAACACTAACTAGCAGCCAATTTGCATACTTCGGCGACTGCAATGCGCTGTTGGCGAATGTGCAGAGTAAATATCGCATGCGACCGAGACGACTGAGTGTTCATGTTTGTACTGGCCGTCGTGCGACACAAAGCACCTATCTTCAGCCATTCCAATACCTACACAGGCACACACCACATAACATCTTTTCAGCAAATTTGCCGATGTAGCTCTGCACAAAATCCTACCTACTCGAAACACCACTAATTTAGAACTTAGCTTAACTGGCGCCATACATATTAGTTAGACTTGACAGACTGACTGATATAATAGTTGACATGTCAAATGTACGACCGAAGAAAAAGCAAGCAAAACATGCAGCCTCAGCACCAGAATGCCTTGCAGGAAAAACAACATATGGACTTCTTCTATAGCTAGGAATAAATCTGAAGCAAAATACCATCAGTGAAACATCTATCCAGGGGCTGGTTTCTCACTCACATAGTTAACTGATCCATCGATTTATGTTAACCTAAGAGTTAATTTTAGGTGCATTTCTGAACAGCTCCATCATCATCATTTCTGGCGAGCACCACTAAGAGTGGGTAGTGCCGAACGTAGACATCAATCTCCAGAGTGGACGGTTCTGGGCCAGGTCAACTGCGTCGTCCATATTGAGGTCGCTGGATTTCAGATCCTGCTGAATGGTTTTCATCCATGTAATACGAGGACATCCCAGTGGTCTCGTCCAGTTTCCTGCGGGGGAAGCTGTTAAGATCTGTTTTGCATCTGTTTCATCAGGTATTCGTGCAATGTGTCCAAACAGGGACAGGCGCCTTGACTGGACTATGGCTGAGAGATGGGGTTGCTTGATTAACCTTCTGACTTCGTCGTCGCGCACATGCTGTTGCCAATTGATTCCTAGCAGCATTCTCAGACACCACTGGTTGAGTGCATCGATCTTGCGTACATCATTCTTAGTAACTGCCCAACACTCAGAACCATAGAGGAAAATAGGTAGAATGCAAGTACTGAACAGCTCTGGTACATTTCAACTATCAAGTTAATGGCAGCTGCTTTGTGAAGATAGCTGTAATTGGACAACGCTGATCACACTGTTGTGCAAACAGATGAGTCACCAACAGACTATGACTCAAAGCACAGGCAGACCGGCAGGCTGCTAAATTTTGCAATTCAAGGGAATAAGTTTGTAGTAAAGATCTGTCGCAAAAACTTTCTCAGTGACTGTATCAAATGGACTGTTTTGCAGCAAAATCTTTCATCTGCATCACAAACTTTCTGACAGTTCAATATAATACAAGTTTTCTGCCACTTTGCAAACAGTTGACCGATCAATCGACAGTTAACCAGCCGAAATTAACTGCTTTGGAGTTGCTCCTTCCAGAAATGCATAATTAGTCAACTGGCTAGGTAACAGCATATTTAACCCATTAATTAACAAGAAATTTGAACTAATGCTCACGAGCTGTGCGAAAGCCTATAGCAGTTCCGGTTCACGCTAAGTTAGTATACAAATACCAAATTCTCTATCTGGATCGCATAACGATAGTAGCGTGGCACCACCTTGTGAATGATATAGACTTGTGTCGCAGCCCAAAATCGCCAAAAAATCCATAAAACCCCTTATTTTGGCATGCAAGGTCATTCAAAGTCATTGAATTGGGCGCTAATCGACAGCCAGTGTACGACTTCTTATTAGTGATAAATAGTAACCTAAGCCCTAACTCGCACCGTTACTGAGATACAGTGACTTATTGGCCAAAAATCGCAAATTTTGCCCACCCTTCTCATTAACGCCCTCGTTCGCGGTGACCCCCTTCGAATTTATGGAAAAGCTTTACGGTTTCCAAAACTAGTCTTCCAGGCACCCGATGGTAAAGATTTGGTGATCCTAGCTTGCACCGTTCTCGACTGATCCACCCGTGTGACAGACAGACAGACAAACGGACAGACAGACGAACGGACGGACAGACAGAATTGCGATGGCTAAGACACGCTGAAAGCAGTAGCTGCTGTTGCGCGTAAAAACCAGAAACTGGCCCTAAAACAGAACATCTCCCACAACTGGAAGATAACATAAAGCAACCTACATGAGCTACATCCTTGACGTCCCGAGTAGTAACACCAACGGCACATATACTGCCATTGGCATCTTCATGAATACGAACATGAGACTTTCGACCCTAAACATCATGCACATGCACACTTATGTACACCTTAACTTGACGACATTATGGCAATTATAACTAAACCTTTGTTGCACAGCAATTTGATTTCAAAATATCTACATAATATCACCAACATATGTCATCTTGTGTTTGGAAAAATGTACTTTATGGTAATGCTAATGTATTCATGTATAAATAATTTCTACATCTGAATCTAAATGTGAACCTGTTTCTGCTGCACACACATCATACAAATCAAAATAGAAGTGACTAGTGCAGAACAAATGAAGCAACAAACACTAGAATCAACAGAAAAAGCACACACCTTAAGCGATGGGTCTCTCGTTGTGTCCAACAAGTCAAGGATTTCTTCATTATACAGCTAAAACGACCACACAGCATCATCAACAATAATAACTAGATCAAGTGAAGATGCATTGCTGGCATGCCTAGTGTGAACAGGGATGCAGCCATCCCTATAGTTGTGCTAGCTACTCAGCCAGCATGTGATCTGCCAGCCACAAACTTGTAAACATTTACATGAAACATGTTCTATGCTGTAGTTTTTTTGGTGTTTGGTGACCATGATCTTTGACCTTTTGAAATAAAAAGTTGCACACCATTTAATTTATGCCTGCCTTGGAATAAGTTTACAAGTAATTTGAGCAAAGCTCACATGACACGCAATAGCAGCAGTCCTGCCACTTTGTAATCAGTGTAGGCCTCAGCAATAAGATATTGATGCATCTTGAGAGAATACAAAACTTTGAGGCCTTCATATGAAAGACTCCTTGAATTTAAGAGATCGAAACTTAAATTCTTAAAAATGTACATTCTATGCTAAAAGTGTCATACGCAGGTTGTCCAGGTCCATCTCCAGCCATTTTGGCACAATTCACTCTTAAAATGTGTGTCAGTATGTCTGTGCTTATCTGCAACCATTTTCACGCTACACGAGATAATTGCAGTAAATAACCACTTTTTAGAGGGGTAGCTGTCTTTGACGTCCGCCTGCGCCGGCCTCCTTGAACCTAGGGAGTCGGGACTTGAACTGCTAAAATCTATGTTTAATGCTGCAAATTCCATACGCAGGTTGTCTTGGTCTATCTCCAGCCATTTCGTCGCAATTCAGTGTTGAAATGTGTGCTGCATCCAAAAATTGCAAAAAATTTACTAAAAGCCCCTTTTTGGGAAGTTCAAGGTCGTTCAAGGTCATCGATGTTGATAAATATAAAAAGCCTGTCACCAGTGCTTGTTATGATATGCAGCATGTCTGTACCTATCTGCAACCGTTTTCACACTATACGAGCCAATAACGGCAAAATAACATCTTTTTAGGGGGTAACCCTCTTTGATGTTCTCGTTCGAGGGGAACCCCTGCACCCACAAGCACAAAATTTTGTTACGATAAACTAGAGTTCTTGGGGCAGCCCACAGTGAAGATTTTGTGATCATAGCATACACCGCTTTAATGCAGTCTAGTGTGAGAGAAAGATGGACAGACAGACGGACAGACGCCTAGACGATGGCTAAGACGTATGAAGCATTCTGTTATCGCGCGTAAAAACACTAACTTCCGTGTCTTCTGTTTTTGGATTTGTGATTTTCAGAGTTAGAAGTCTCATGGCCGGTTTTTGAAATGAGGGGTAAACCTTGGATTAGTTGCCCCCAAGACCGGAGAGTTAAATCTCGGTGTAAATTTTTGCGTTTTTGCAACAGAGTTACGCCGGGGATTAGTTAATCAAAGTTTTAACCTGGGGTAACTCGGCAATCTTTGTAAACTGGCATCTGATTGGTCGATAACGACCATGTGACTTCGCGAAATGTCAAGCTGATTTAAGCTTATTGCAGTTTATCATTAGGTCATTTCTAGCGCTGCCACGAAATGCTTTGCAGACATTACAGCAATCTCAGTTATGATGTTGAACAAAAATGATGTTAAACGAAATAAGTGTAATAGCATTATTAAACGTCATTTTAACATAATGATGCAGACGTCATTTTAAAATAATGATGCAGCACAAAATATTTATGCTTCATTATCAACTTAATCAGAACACCTGTTGCAACTTGAAATTTGCTATCAGTATTACTAGACCGCCGAATGGATTAACGAATCATCATCGAACATGATCGAAGTACTCGAAGTGAGCCATTTTGCTTGTCTCAAGGTTTGTCCCTGGTTTACCCCCTGGGATAACCCTCTGATGATGCGGGGTTAACTTACAGCGAGTTACCCCTGGTTTACCCCTCGTTTCAAAAACCGGGCATCAGAGAGACAGAAAGACAGAGAGACACTGAACAAGCAAGGTCCATGACGCAGACTATCGTAAAAATAATACTACAAATACTACAAATGAGCCAAACTACTTCAAAAATAAAATAAGACATCAGTGCTTAAATATAGAGATGTGCATCAGAAAATAATGACAGCTAAACAAAGAACAAGAAATTTGAGCTAATGCTCACGAGACGCGCGAAAGAATACAACAGTTCCAGTTCAGTAGTTTAGCCAAAAATTGGGGTGTTCACGCTAAGTTAATATACAAATACCAAATTCTCTATCTGGATTGCATAACGATAGTTCCATGGCGCCACCTTGTGAATGATATAGACTTGTGTAGAAGCTCGAAATCGCCAAAAAAATCCATAAAACCCCCTCTTTTGACATTCAAAGTCATTCAAGATCACTGAATATGGCGCCAATCAACAGCCAGTGTACGACTTCCTATCAGTAACCTAGGCCCTATCTTGCACCGTTACTGAGATACAGCGACTTATTGGCCAAAAATCGCAAATTTTACCTACCCCCCTCTCACTTAGCGCCCTCGTTTGGGGTGACCCTGTTCGAATTTATGGAAAAGCTTTATGGTTCCTGAAACGAGTCTTCCAGGCAGCCAATGGTGAAGATTTGGTGATTCTAGCTTGCACCGCTTTTGACTGATCCACCCGTGTGACGAACAGATGGACAGACGGAGAGACAGAATTGCAATGGCTAAGACGCGCTGAAAGCAGTAGCTGCTTTCGCGCGTAAAAAACCGACAATACTGTACCTCAATAAACTGTGCCTTGACACTAAATTCTGGCATCGGTCGGCCAGCATTCTGTGCCTCTTGGCGTCGCATATCGATGCCACTAAATAAATGCTCCACAGCGCGAGGAATGATTCCAAGGAAATCTCTATCAACATTGATGTCAAAACCCGTACCCATGGTGTACGTCTTACCAGAGCCAGTCTGCAAACACAGTGCATAACTACATATGACATAAATGGGTCAAACAGTTAATGGACTGGCGTATGCACAGTTCTTCACAGAAAACCCATCTCCAAAGCTACAGAGCATAACCCGATTCGGCATTGCCACCAACGTCAGATTCTGATGCTGACGGCATGAGTGGGCACAGGTCTGCACCGTATAAAGCCCACTATCTTTACTGTCAATACTTTATTATTACACATGACAACATACTTGTCACCATAGACATTAGACATGCTCTGTCTTAATGCCAGCCAGGAATGTAATTCAAATACCATGGAAGGATGGAAAACTGAGATGACTGGGGTGTTTGGTAACATATCGACAATTCAACATGGTTTACCTTTTCCATCCACAGCAGTCATCCAATCCATCCAAATACTAACCATGCATGGCAGCTAAGTTGACTGGAGACAATGTATTAACCATTAGACCGTGCTGCCACATAAAAACAGTATTCATCGAAATAAATGATAAAATTTCAATAACATCTACTACGATATCAACCATTACTTCACTTGTAGGCAAGATGATTCGAAAATATTAAATAAAAATATACCTACCAAACTGTGGTATAATATTTCAACCATACTCCTGCATTTTGTTAATTTAAATTGTATCCAAACTTTCAGAATGATGGACATAAACTAAGAAGAATGGTGACAGTTGCTGTCATCACTAAATGGCAGCGAGTCTTTTACGTGTAATGATTAAACAGGCTCTCCAAGGTTTGCTAGAAGACATTCAACAAATAAATGTTTCTCGTATCAACTTGTTAAAAGCTTCCTAAGCAACATCAATAAAATACATGATCAGCTCTGTGATATACGATATGCTTAGTTACATCTCTGATCTGCTACTTTAGTAATAAAATCAGCCCGCACAGTTGCAGAATTTGTTCACGAAGTTTACGTTTGTCTCAGTTTGGCAATGTCAAGTAAATAGTAACTATAGCACAAATCAGAACCACAGAACGCTTTTGTAAAGCTGTCTGCTAACCAAAAACAAATTTAATACAGAAATATGCCTGCATTTCTGAGATATCGTGATAATAGTGGTGGGTTGTTTTTTAAATTCACCCTGCAGAACATGTGTCCATTAGCACATGAAACAGTATGCATACAGACCTGGCCATATGCAAATATTGTTGCATTGTAACCATCGAATGTTCTGCATAAACACATCACATGCACAGAGACATCGAAAAACATGTAAACTGGCGCTCAAATCTTTTCACCCATTTGCTTACAGTAGCTAATTTTATAAATGTAATTGCAGTGTACTTTTAGCTCAGTAGTTTTAATGTTTAAAGCCAGCATATTGGTTGCAGTGGAAAATGAAGATGCTTCATTTACAGGGAAGATTATTAGAACTACCACTGTGTTAATTACATATGCACGCGTATAATGGAGTTCTTACAATTTCAGGTTTAGCTTGTTTGTTGTATCTTGTGTTTTGTGTTTCTGTAAAGGTTAAACTTACCGTTCCATTATTATGAGTTTGTGTGCATTTTGCCTGAAAAGACCGTCCCCAAAATGACCTATTCTGTGCCGGGTGGGACGTTAAACTCTACTCACTCACTCACTCACTCTCATGGGTAGTTTTAGTGAGCATTCTGTCTTTAAGCAAACCGAACGAGTAAACTATAAAATGACTGCTGCTACCACTATTACTACTAGCAGTACTACTGATGACATAATCACATGGGTAGCTAGAAATTAGAGCTGAGGGGTAAGAGTGGAAGTGGGGTTCTTCAGGAAGGGCAGCAAAGCCACTCCCATAATGGGGAGCACTTGTAAGCTCATCCAGCGAGGCCTGGAGATGCAAACGCATGCTTGGGTATGAAAGAACCCTGAAATGAGTTGCAGCAAACTGTACAAAATTTATTTTACTCTATTTATGTAACAAAAGTTGGTGGGATGCGGTAAGCCCCTATCGCTTACTGGCTATGCCACTGACAATAATCATATTACAGTTGTTATATGCTATGCCATTTCTGAAACACAGCAACACTACAGACGTAACAAAAGGCCCAGCAGCCCACCAGCGTGCCAGACTAAGGTTACGACGCATGTTTCGCACAAGACATTGACATTATTCCTAAGTGTATGTAACTGAAGTAAAAATGGTGACATTGCATCGAAGTAAAACTTTTGTAAAGCACTACATATAAATTGCAATGTAAACAAGAAATGATATTCTGTATCCTAGCTGAATAAGAGTTTAGTGCCTGTGCAGGACTGCAGGTGAATGTAAATGCTTCACTTGTAGTGATGAGCTTGTATGAGCAAAGTTCTAAGAATCTTTACAGTAAAACTTGTACTCTTAGTCACATCAGTATGAAGATAACATTCACCCTTCAATGAGCTCTTTGGCACAAGTATTGTACATCTGTTCCTGACCCGCATTCAAATCAAACACATAGTCAAACGTGAATGCCTTGTCCTTCCCGATGACTATTTGAGGCTCGCCGGGTGTTACGAACGTACAAATCTGACACATGTTGATGCGTTCACTGGCCAACTGTGGCCGTACCCTGGCAAAAAGTCAACACAACACTAACGAAACTCAGCATGAAAACTGGCAACAAACATTCCACTGCAGCAGTCTGTGATTGATAAATAATGCCTAATATTACTCATTAAGTTTCACAGTTAATATACATAAGTATACCAATGCTACCATAATTTTCATATCACCTCAAGTCCCGACTGAGCTATTGTAATCAAAAAAATATGTTACTTGCAAAAAGTTTTTGACTTCCTTTTAGTGATCAAACTGCACATAGTCAATCAGCACTAATCAATAATCCATGAGTTATCATTAGTTCAGTTCAGTTAATGATCAAATCAATAAGCCAGTACGTCAAACTGAAAATTATTTTTTGTACGCTGGCAACTGTGACCAAAATATGTAGGCCCCAATAAAGCCAAATTTGTAAAAATAGACAGATTTTGGCCAGAGCCAAAGCCAAATTCTGATACAGTGAAGATGTAAACAAACAAACCTGACGGCCACTCGGACACTTGTGTCACTCATAACAACAAACCAGCTTCAGCAACACCCTGACATCTGTACATCACACATTTATGAATCACATCAATCTATCATGCAACAAAGCACAAGTGGTCATACTGTATGTAACCTCTTCTTAATGAAAAGCTTCGATAAATAAGTAGATGTCATTTCTCACAACAGCAAAACAATAACTAACCTAGCAATTTTAACTATTTTAGTGCTATAATAATAGTACTAAATCATATATAAATCTAAAAATCTGTCTTGCCACCTTTGTTCATACGAATATACCACATTTTATAAGCTTATTAAATAAACAGCAATGCAACTGTTGCTATCATCACCAATTTATCATTTAAATGTTCAATACAGATTTATGTGATAGCTAACAAAAATAAATATGCATCTGTACCAACAGTATTTCTAGAGATGACAAATGACACTGTGACACGTGCCATTAACTATGTAACAAAGTCCTAACTGCTAGGTGCTATCACAGCTGTGCCATAATAAATATCGTATAAAGATAAAGATGATGATGATGACAACAGCAGAAAAGTTAATCCCTAACAACTAGGTCAGTCAGGATCACAACACATCATTCTGCTCGCTGATTCTCCCATTTTCGCACAGCAGCTCGAATAATTCCGCCTTCCATGTGCAGCTTGTTTCACCTAACTCAATACTGCTATACTGCACAGATCTCGTCAAAACTGTACAAAACTCTACTCCGATCAGATGCAAGAGCAAACCCAAAATTAAAAAGACCTAATATTCTAACATTTCATATTATGGTTAGTTATAACTTATAAAATAGTATTATTGTGGGACGATGGTAAAAAGCGCATCGGCGGATGTGCGGATCTGAAGATGTCGCAACAGAGTTAGGGCTATGGTTAAGGATAGGGTTGAGATTAGGGTTAGGGATAATGTTAGGGTTAGGGTTAGATGTTTAAACGAATAAATTACACCTTAATTACAGCGTTAGCTGTTGCAACATCTGCAGATCCGCACATCCGCAATCCGCTTTTTACCCGTAGCCATTACTGTGTGACAGCTTCAAAACAAGCAGTCTATGCAACGGTAACCTACAGTGAAATCAGACACTGCACAGAGCTACATCTTCGACTATGTGAAACCATTCAAAGTCACAAATTAATCATTTGGAGCTGCGTAACGTGCAAACCGCTGAATTGTACTCTATGTAACTATAAGTAATTAGACAAACTACCAGCAAAACTTTTCATAATAAACATTACAGTCACGGGGGCGTTACGTCACTGCTCACTGTCATTTACATAAATAAGTAAACCAAGACCACATAACGTACCGTACAGAATGCGGTTGTACATCTTGTCAGTATTTACTAGGTAAATGCGAAGATAAGATTGATTTTAACAGCACACTTTAACTGTCACAAATTGCAAAGAAACTGGTACAATAACTACCGTTACAACAAAGGCAAAAAATGGGAAAAGGTGGCAGTGATGAGAAAACAAACAGCAATGATAAGCCATAATTTTCAGGGCATACAAACAGACAGACGCCTCGATGATAGCTAAAACGCGCAAAGCCTTACACGCAGTCGCGCGAAAAATGTTTTAATTATCTTTGGTTTTTGACCGACCGTCAAGACCGAGCCTTTGGTACGATGTGACGTCTGTCTGTCTGTCTGTCTGTCGTCCGTCGTGGTCGTCGTCGTCGTTTGTCTGTAGGCTAACACATGAATTGCTGAATAGTATCTACTCAAAAACTTATTGCATAATTGATTAGCCCGGTGCCACGTACGGTTCTTTGCATGCAAAATTACAGCGATCCATCGCAAAGAAAACATTTTCAAATTTGGGGTTAAACAAAGAGAGAGTAGAAAAATGTGCGTTTTTAACCTATAAATCGCCGTATCTCAGACACGGTGAAATATAAGGCGGCCAAGGTGGCTATTGATCATCAACTGGAAGTCGCATAAGCCTTTTCAGATGACACGAAACTATCGACCATAGATGACTTTAAACGGTATGCCCTATATACGCACTCTAGCTGCTATAGACCTACCAATCGTGTGGTATTGTGGCTAAATGGTACGTCGTAGATAGGGGGTCTGCGATGATACCGTTAGGCTCTCAGTATATTAACCATGTCTCTATCTTCAGCAGTTTGGCCGCAATTTTAAGTGCAAAGTTGCTGCCTACAGCCATATCAGGTCAACTATGTGCGCCGAATTACCATATCGTATCCCAACGTTGATTGTAGCATTCGATATAGCAGCGTCACCATAGCATGTATAGGACTGTAGTCACTCAGGGAAATCGCTTTTATTCCTCGACCGGAAGTCGGACTCGGATATAAGCGGTATGGACAGGTCGGCCCACCCTATCAAAAGTTAGGCTTCTTGTTCCTTTCCGTTTACAGGGCTTACAATGTAGGTGTGTAACCCTGGATATCGAAGTCTGGGTGTGCGTGGAATATTGTGAAAATGTAATGTAAAACAGCTAAACACAGTGCACAACGGCGTGACCAAATTTGCAAACCAAAATATACCTAGGCCTAGCTAGGCCGTACGTGTTATCTCTACTGCATGTACATGTACCAACTTTGCCACTAGTGCGAGTACGCGGTACGTAGCCTAATATTTTTTCTCAAAAAGCGATCAGCATAAAAAACTTCAAGTAAACTTTTTTATCAACGCCATAGTTAAGGCCGATAAGCACACTGCACTATTTATTTGATATCAAAATCGTACATGTAGTAAATAAGAACATAAACGTATTATATGTATATTTTGAGCGCTGGCGACCAATAGGCCCTATGCGCGGTCGAACGATAGCACTGCGCGATCGGAGGATTGCGTTGCGCGTCCGATGGATCGGCCGCCGATCGCGCCGCCATCGGACAATAGCGCAACAGTCGGTGGATCACGCAGTAATCGATTGATTGCGCACGTATTTCAGGATTTGATCTTCGGGCTACCTTTTCCAACGACAATACTGGCTCCAACTTCTCTGCGTATACATTTGTTTATGTGACTAATTTAGAGGTGTATTTTTCTGTAGTATAGTTTTGAGCATTTTTGTAGTTGTTTTGCGTGAATGGCAACCGCGGCCCCCTCCCTGTGGAAGCTTACGACGCTCCTAAGACCCATAAATGCATGATACCCCTTCCTATTCAATCTCCAAGTGCTCCCCTCGACGCCCGAGGCGCCTCGACTATATAATTCTCTTTTGCAAATTAGATAAGTTTGTGCGTGCGTCCGCCCATGAGTACGGATGCCCTCATGGGAATGGGTTCGAGTGTTCGATGTTGAAATTAGAGGTGGGCTAGCGTAGTGTCTATACTCCACGGGGACAAGCGCGCCTGGCGAAAATCATCTCATAATCAAGAGTATGGCATATCTGGCAATCTGTTGGAGTGGATTAAAAACTTTCTCTCGTCACGTTCCCAGGTTACCAGAGTTGACAGCGAATTATCTGATGCATGTCCACTTACCAGCGGAATAGTTCAAGGCAGTGGTCTAGGCCCCCTGCTGTTTGTTATATACATTGATGAACTTGCCCATGTTTTAAGTGAGTATCGAGTTAAAATTAAGTTCTTCGCTGATGACTTAAAAATATACGCGGAAATATCTTCTGATGTTGATGCTATAAACTTGCAGTCCGTTTTGTCATGTGTTAGTGACTGGGCAAAAAGATGGCAGTTAACTGTATCTATTAAGAAATGTTGTATTCTGCATATTGGGAAAGTAAACACTGATGGTGCGCCTGCATTTTCTATTGATGCCGTCGCCCTGCCAGTTTGTAATTTTGTGAAGGACCTTGGCATTACCGTAAATGATACTCTTGCACCGTGTGATCACATTGCCAAAATAACTAGTAAAGTCTTCCAGCGTGTTAATCTATTATTTCGAACTTTTACTTCGCGCGATGTGTCACATTTGTTTCGGGCCTATTGTACTTATGTCAGACCATTGCTGGAGTTATATGTTATATGGTCACCTTCTAAAATGTGTAATATCCGTCGTGTTGAATCTGTACAGCGGAAATTCACAAAGCGACTGCCAGGTTATCGTGATCTCAGTTATGCTGACAGAAGAAAGCTGCTGGAATTAGAGACGTTGGAACAAAGGCGATTGAAATTTGACTTGGTCATGTGTTATAAAATTGTTTTTGGTCTAGTTAAACTGGAGTTTTCAGAGTTTTTTG
>Ga0056128_1000189_pt1 | contig 45139 bp, 19 predicted proteins | sample WorMetLIZISLAND2_FD_71113 | JGI IMG/M metagenome (GOLD analysis project Ga0056128, IMG submission 71113) | Marine gutless worms symbiont microbial communities from Max Planck institute for Marine Microbiology, Germany - Olavius geniculatus... ... | reverse complement strand
GGCATCAACAGCGGCGTGCATTACGACAGCGTCAGACTGCACAAGTCAGCTGTGGGACGTCGCCCCCCCGTTGAACACGCGTCACCAGCACCGTCAAGTCTGCGAGCCGTCTCGACTACCCCAGCCGTCAGCCGTCCAGACCAGTCGTCCGTGCAAGCCCTCAGTCCGGCAGCGTCGCAGACGTCATCAGCCTGCACGCCGACCATCAACGGACCAGCAGCAGCAGCCGGTGGCGAGGTGGACGCCAAGCGTGACGATGCGTCGTTGGTGCAACTGCCGTGGCCTGCCTGGGTCTACTGCACCCGCTACTCCGACCGTCCTTCGTCAGGTAGGCAGAGTAAGTCATGCACACGACACTGCAGCACGTGCACCACGCATTTCACTCAAAGCCCTGCTGCTGCTGGCGAAAGATATTTGAGACAGTCCAGCGGGATTTAACTGTTGTCTTTTATTACTGTCGTTGTTCATTCGCTGTGGGTGGGTCTGGGCTGGCTCATTTTATTTGACTTTTAACTTACTCAGGTTACTCTTAGAATAAACTGATAAGTTTAGTTACTTGTTACGTTAATCGTTTTCGTCAACGTTAACGTGCCTGATTTGGTAATTATTGATTGGGTTCGGTTAATTATTAGCCGATCGTACTTAAGCAAATAACGGTCGAGCTATTGGTGCCCGTTGTCTCTCCGTCTGTACGTTTGTCTGTCCGTCTGTCACGGATATATTGTGGCTAAGCTTTAGGTTGTAGAAGAAAACTTTTGACACGAATAATTAGCCATATATGTTGGACTTAGGCATGCAAAATTTTAGCCGTCCAGTTCAAGGGGAACATTTTCAAATTGGGAGTTGAATGAAGTCGGGGGTAGGAAATTCAATGGAAAACCGGCCATATCTCGGAAACGTTAAAAGATATGGCCAAGCAAGGTTACTATTAATTACTAATAGAAAGTGCTATACGCTCTGACAGATGAGATAAAAAAAATCATTCATTTTGGATGACCTTGAAGGCCGTTACACGTTATTATGGCTAAACAGTGCAAGATAGGGCCCAGCCTCCCAGGTTGCCATTGATCACTAATAGGAACTGGCATATTGGCTTTTCAATGACATGGAAATCATCGACCTTGGATGGTCACTTAAAGGTCACTGACAACCAGTACGGTCGGCTATTCTATAGCGACATCTGGGCTGCCTGTCGTTTCCTCACTTTTAATTTGGCACTAAACTTTCACTTAGGCATATGTATATTAAATAATTTATGTTTTAACAAGTAAGTTTAAAGATGCTTTTTGAATATAAATAGGGGCTAATCGAGATGAGTAGTTCGCTGTTAGTGGAGCGCCAGAACCCAGAACTGCGTGCATGCTGGCCGCAACCGAACAACAGCAATTGATTTCAGCATCTCGTGATAATTATACATCGTGCGTCATTGCATGGTGTTAGAACTGCTAATCACAGAGCTATAGTATGTCTGCTATTGTCTGCTTTTCGTGTATTTCATCTCTCCCACGCGCCCGCCTTTTGGCTTACTTCGTAATATCGCCAGCTCTAAATAACGCTATGAGACTCTTGTGGTCAAGTTTGGTTTTTACATCACTGAATGGCGAAGCCAGAATGCTGCGATGCATGCAGATACATTAATAATTTTCCCTTGACCTCCAGAGGTCACGGTTTCAAAGTGTACAAATTTAAGTTAAACTTATGCAGTAATGCTGTGTAGGTGACTAAGGTGACCGGGCATTTGCAGTTCAAATTACGGTCAAACGCTTTTTAAGTCAAAAGTCACGTCCCACGTGAAAAACTTGTAAGTGAATGAATGTCAAGTAAACATGAAAATAACGGTAACAGTATATGCTAATAATAATTATTTTTATTGCACATATAGGCCTGTTAGGAAACAACATGCTGAACTAACTTGGACTAATCTGTTCGCGGAACCGCCGCCACAAGTCCACGCAGTGCAGTTTTCGCGGTTAACGGCGTAGTGGAAAATGTTTTATTTGCTGCATCAAAGACTCATTCACCGTCTGAGTGGTTGTCAACGACTTCATTTGCCACATTCATGTGTCACGTTCTCAGAACTTGTTGACTTGTCATTGAACAAATTAAATAAACAATATTATTTACTCAACTTTTGATTAGGCCTAATTTAATACAGTATAACTTAGTTAAATTTAAGCGCTTGACCACTGCTAAAAGTACAATAAAATAATTGAGTAAAAAATCATAAGCAAAAGTTTGAGTTTGATGAATCAGAAGAGTGAGTGAGTGTTAAAATGGTGGTGAAATTTCGTAAAATCATAAAGTGCATAAATTAGAATATCAGGATGATTTAATCCAAAATTATAAAAAAACCTATGACTAAATTTGTTATTAAAGTTGTGTGGAAAATTGTGGTACTTTCTCCTGATGACCTGCGGTGTGCAAGGACTATTTTTATCGCCATCAAGTATTGTCGGCTGACGCAACGTGGAATTAGTTGCGGCTGCTGAATGGTGCATGGTGGACGAACACGCATGCATGCAGTAGACTAGAGTAATGCACACCTCGCGCGCCGACAGCTGCAATAAAATGATAAATCTGCAACTTCATTGTCTGTCGCCGCCAGTGTTCTGTGGGCCGTAAAGCGTCACGCTGTCGTGACAGGGGACAGTAATTTTTGCGACGTAATTTGACGTCAACGGTTAACTGCGACGTGTGCCTCTGTGAAGTGGCGAACGCCTATTGTCTTCAGTCAACAGGTACCCGGTACCGGGGTGTGCCCGCCCGTCTTCAAACACAAACGATTAGAAATGTAAATAGGTCTATAGGTCTGCGTAGTCTGCCGGCAGCAAGCACGCACACCCGTGGGCGAGCCAGCTCATGCAGTCGCTTAGCTCTTTTTGTCCGCTCACGCCTCTCCGCTGAACGGTAACAATGTCCCGGTAACAATGTAATTGCCGTGTAGGCGACGGCGATTTGATGTCCTTTACACGAGAACTGCAGTCATTAATCTAATCAATAACAATCAGCTATTCGCAGTCATCTTTTCCTCTCCAGCGCCCTTTAATCTTGCGCGTTTTGTTCTTATTTTATTTCGGACCTGTTCGTGGAGTTATAACTTTTCGACTTTCATCGAGTTTTGTTCTCGTCGCTTATTCTGTCTTATTCGATATTACAATAAGCGTCACGCCTGTAAATAATAGCACTAATAGTAATAGTCACGGCGGTGTTTATGGTGATGTCACCATAGCATGCACAACCATTGCGAGAGTTCATCTGGTTCATTTGACGAATGTAAGCCCTATAGCTATAGCGCCGGGCGACCGCTAAACCTTCGAAGTTTTAAGATTGGCTTGAGCCACGGATCATGGACATTTTAATCTATTAGAACAAGGAGTTTATTCACGGATTTATTTAAACAGACAAATATAAAAATATATTTATTACTACTTAACCCGAAAGCTGATATTCAGTTCATTTCAGTTAAGTTCAGCAACAGTATTTTGTTTCTGTACTTATATACAGACTCGGGTGACAATAATTCTAGATTATTTTCTCCACTTTTTACATTTCACGAAGGAATTGAACCATGATCACTGTTATAAGCCTCTACATAAATTTCAGATTCAGCGCTTTTTTATCGGCCATTGCATATCACAGATGTTAATTGACTTGTAAATTGGCCCGGCGGCTGTGTCGCTGGGTGCAAAAACTCGGCTTGTTTGTTGTATGCACGGTTTCCACTTACCTGCAACGATAGATTTGTACTATTTTGTTAAAATGGTAATGATATACTGTATCTAGAGGATATAAATTAATGTCGTTGTGCATTTAGTTAATTAACGCAAACAATATGTTTATGACGTCCCCCCAATTGTATTAAAATTTCTCTCAGAAACCAATATAGATGTATAAACGAAAATTCGATTCTGCGCTGTCAATTAAACCAATCAATTAGACGAGCATCTCGCCGCTGCAAAACTGCATGACTGCAGGGACGTTACTATAGCAACAGAAACATAGTCTATATATTCTGCCAGTAGAAACTTAATTGACTTTACTGACAAACTCAAGAGAATTCTGCCACCCATGCATGCAAGCGCGGTAAATCCGGCAATTTTCGCGTTCTGTCCGTGTTCAACATTTTGATGTCGTGCTATGAAATTGATCCAAAAGTCAGTTTGACTATCATGAGCTATATCTAAACCACGATCTGAAGAAATTAGGAAAAATATATAGCTGGTACAAGTTACAACAGTGAAAACCTTTTTTCCGGTTTCCCGAACCACAGGCTGGCACGTTGGGTATCAGAGATGTTAGGCAAGTGTATCGCAAGAACAGAAATATTTTTACGTCGTGCCTGCACGCTTGTTGCTTTTTTTCTTTTTTAACCTTTTTTCGTTGATTTTTTTCTATTTTCAACGTCGGGTCAAGCGCAAGGACCCCCAAAATACAGCGATGTGGCGGCGTTTGATAAAACAGTATCCCATAATAACAGTATAATTTATCATATACTCAGCACGCCTGTTGCTGTTTCATGTATAGGGCCGCGAACTCGCAAGCAGAAGAAGAGAGATCAGATTGCCGACGAGAAGCGACCGCGCACTGCATTCACAGCAGCTCAGCTGGACCGACTGAAGCGCGAGTTTGACGACAGCAAATACCTGACCGAGGAGCGTCGGCTGGCACTCGCCAACGAGCTGCAGCTGAACGAGTCACAGATCAAGATCTGGTTCCAGAACAAGCGAGCTAAGATGAAGAAGGCGAGCGGGGTGCGCAACCAGCTGGCGCTGCAGTTGATGGCGCAGGGACTCTACAACCATTCGTCGGTTGTACAGCGCTGACTGACTGCTGCTGCTGCTGCCACCGAGCGCCTGGTGTTCGCAGCAGTTCCGTACCTTACCGCAGTGGCGTTGTGGCAAGCGGGGGGCAGGGGGGTCAAAGATGAGGCAGTTGCCCTCACACTCTCTAAATTAAGTTTGTCGGAAACTTTTCGTACAACTTTTGTTCAAAAATGCGAAATTTGGGGAAGAAAATTTCCATTTTTGGGAGTCTATAGAGCAAAATTGAAACTTTGAACGGCCGTAGTGTTCCTTATCGGAAATTTTCGTAAAGGAAAATGGAGATGCTGTAAAACAGCTTTTAAGGGACATTACGGCCGTTCAAAGTTGGTGACGCTTTATCCCGATGACGTTAGGCTACTGACCTCTCATTCTACATTCAGTGTGTATCGGTCGAAAAACTGCAACTTTGTGTCTTTTCTGCTTTTTTGATTCACGACATCGCTGCACTGCGACTCATGTACGTTACATGCGTGTGATTGTGTGGTGTGTTGTTCGTAGGCGTATGGTCAATCTATCCGAGTTTTATTTAAAGTGACAAAGAAGGATGACTACAGTGCTATATGCTCGTCGCTGTATTTATGAAAAACAATTATTGTCGCTGCAGTAATTTATTTATTGGCGAATAGGCTATATAAAATCGTTGTAGATTTATCATTTGCTTTTTTTTCTCGAACACGACGTGAGCGATGTCGATAAGCAACAAAATGTATCTGTGTAATTCTGCTTTTTGTCTCGATAATTTGTAAATTTTTTTTGCAAAAGTGTAATTTTTCGATCTGTTTCATATTCTGTGCAATTTTTGCTGTCATGTAGCCTAGTATATCTTTCTTCGACAGGCGCATTCCGATGGGTGTCATGTTTGTTTATGCATGCGCGCGTTAATTTTAATCGAATTACACTAACTACGTAATACAATTTCGTTTTTTTCCCTATTTTGTCAAATTACACGTATTCGCAGCTAGAATGTAAAAACGCCCGCATGTCTGCGTTACATGACAGTCTACTTGGACGGTCAGAGCATCTGCAAACGACGTGCTTGCAGCATCATTGTCGATCGACTGTTGATGAAGTCGGAGCTTAATGACTCGTGGCTAATGACTGCGTGCGTCGTCACGGTTCCCAGCGAGTCGACTGCAGGCTCCGCGCGTTCGCGGCGCACAGAAGATATTTGAATTGAAACGGTACTTTACTGTTGCTCCGCCACATCAATCGCTGTCGCCAGAAATTGAACAACGAAGAAATCAATTTCATTTGAACAGCAGCAACTGTATGTAGCGATGATACGGGACCTCATCAGGCTCGCGGTGTGAGTGGCGGCTCTTTGATGACTGACTCGGCTATAGACGAGCTAGACGCGAGCGTGTGTCTTTGGCGACAACTTTCGATCGTTTGCACCAAATTGCATGCAGTTAGGCCGCTTTCACCGCGATTTGATGCAGCGCAGATCAAACACGGGCAGATAAAAATGTGCGGGTTGCTAATTCAAATACTTACCATTACATGCACTCCAAAGTCCAGCCTCTTTTTCAGTATAGGTTAATGTTCAAACTTCAGACAAATTTTGCATTTAGTCAACGACATAAAGACACACTACTCTACAACATCGATAACCGACGCTACTGCTTTTCACTTCCAAACAGTGTGGACTTTTAGCCAAAGCAAAATAACGAACAACAATTTCATAATGGCACATTGGTACGAAAAATAACATTGGCTTAGTAGCTGGTAAAATTTTTCCACCAGCTCAACTGTACTATTTAAATGTCGACTCGTTAACATTGCAGTGTGTGAGAGCGCACGAGCGTTGTGCAGCAGCTGTCAAAGTTATCTGATGTTTGATTGTCGAACACATAAGCCTATCAATGCCACCGCCCCGAATACTGCATCTGTATATCTACAACCACTTTTCTTAAGCTCCCGCTTTGTGCCTTCCGCTGCCGCAGGCGGCCACGCAGGTATGACAGATTGCCGCCCGATATAAACATACAACATCTGCAGAAATCATTTCAATATCTATAATCGACACTCTGAAATTTTGTCGTTAAATGCCACTGGCAACTGAACCTATATAGCACGCATAAAACGTATGTGAGCTATACAGTTTTATTTACTGCTGCAATACATGCAAATATTTTCCTAGTATACAGTATGCGTGGATGGTAGTCATGCTACGGTAAAATAAACTCGATTTTTGTCCGAAAATATCTGGAAACATATTAAAGAAAAGTCACCAATGCATTACGTCATCGTTTAACGGTTGTAATTTAATGCAACATTCGAAAAATGGATTAACCTTAACTTGATTATTATTATTTTATTACTTTTCAACAGCGGAATATCAATGACTTTAGCAGTTATTACGCGGCATCGGCAGCTCATAGTGCATAGCTTAAAGTTCCGTCTAGTGAAATCTGGCCTGGAACTACTGGTGGGAAGTATTAAATTGGGCTTGGCTGAGGGTTAATAAATTCTGCAAGTAAGCCGTGTGAAACGCGTGCGATTAACTGTGAGCGCAGATTACACGTAGACCTAGTGCTGCTGCTGCTGCTGCTGTGTACATGGGACGTGATGATGCGGATGAGAAGCGTATATAAAGCGATGAAAAGAGACTTCGATCACGCAGCGAGCTTGAGAGAAGTGTTGGGGTCGCCGCTCGGTGTCGCGGGTCAAACTGACGACTCTTTGAGCTTGCAGGACTCAGTTTGACTGCTACATGGGCGGCAAATTGTCTGATGTTCGTTTCGACGCAGATTGTCACGTCTCAGCGTAAAACGACGCTCCCCGCCCGCCCGTGCTGAAGTGAACATGGCTTGCTTGTTTTCTACATGTCCCTCTCATAACATATACGAACGCACATGCACGCGTGTCCGTTTCTAGTTTCATCGATCTAGGCCTATACACACTCAGAGCGGCAGATATGCGTCCGCAGATTTCCGCTCGCCAACAGCAATCAGTACTTTCATCACCATGCGCTTGCCGGCAACTGACGACTACTTCAACGGTATTAAAATACACCCTGATTGAGTCACTATATTAACGAAAAGATATTTGCAAAATGATTAAAATATTTGCAGCCTACACTACATTTTTTTTTATTATATTCCGACTATTTACGGTGTGGGATTATTTTTTAAAAACTTGTCTCTGATTGGTCGACGATTTGTTCAAAACTTGTTGCTTGCAGGGCGAATTCTGCACTTTCATTCATTGTCCTATTCGTACAAAATGTGAAGTTTGTTTGGCCTTTTTGAAGCTTATTGCGTATTTCTTGTCGTTGGCAGTTTGTGCGGAGTGTGGGTAATTTTTCGTCTTAAAACTGCTTCCGCAAAATACACATGCACGACACAAAAAAATGTTTATTTTTTGTTTTTGAAGAGTCTACGTTGAGATGTTATTCTTGCAAAGGCGCAATGCGCGCGATGTGCAAATTTTACGTATTTCGCTCTTTTCTGTCTCAACATGCACGCATGCAGCAGTGTGTCAGAACAACACCACTGTGATCCAATTGACCACCGTGAGTCGGTATGAAACTGCAATAAAGTGCTAAGAAAATTTTTAGGCATACATGAAAATGTGTGCGACAGAACAACAACGCGTAATATCATTACAGCAATTAGTTGCAAACAACAGCACATTCGAGTCAAGACAGAAACTAGCAAATGATTCTCACTCAAGCATGCAGGACGTGTGTGTTAAAACTCAGTCTATACATAGGTAAACTCGATTCCAAAACGTCGAACGGTGGTTTTATGCAGAGGCGGTAAACATGCTGCATGGCGACTAGTCGACAAGTCGAACAGACAGTCGACGACTATAGTTGACTAGTGAAACAGTCGATGGCGGCATCAATATACTAAAATCGACGCTAAATAGGTAAGTTTTTAAATAAATGTCCATATTGGATTGGTTCAATTAAACTCTCAATCTAGAGTGTCAGTCGCTTTCAGGTGATACACATAATCATGCTTCGTTTCGCAGTTTAATTTCTTCATTTATGTAAAGTGATTTAACTGTACAGTATAGGCTTGTTCGCGTTGGTACAAACGGCCTAGAATACTTAGTAAAACTGGCGTCTGTTCATCATTCAGCGTTGCAGGCTGCTCATCTTAATGGAGAGTAATCGTTCGTTTGCAGTAAATTGGGATCAGGAACTGTGATAGAAATGGATGGAGTATAGAGCACAACAATATCCATGGGTCGTTCTACCGACGACCTTTACTCCCATCGGACAACACGCGTTTATCCGATTTAACCCCTTAATGCCGCACGGCAGAAAGGAACCGACACAATTTAATGTCTTTAATCGACAGTTAGAATCATTTTCAGTAATGCCAAATTCATATTTTTCGGCCAAAATATCCAGAACTGTCGAACATTATTTGTTATTTATTAGGCTGTTAGAGATAATATGGATAGGCTAACTTGAACGAACTGCGTGCGTTTGATAGACGGGCTTTTAATAACCGTCGTTAACCGATGACGATGAGCAGAGAAAGCTATTCAGCGGTTCAGTGTCTTTTCGGTCAGTGTGCCAAAACGTGACTATCAATTAATAGACGACGGAACAGTGCACCAATTATTGTTACACTGCAGGCTAATAACTGACGATGCACTGCTGCGACTGTCCAGTGTTGTTCTCTACCAAGAGTTGGAGCGCTGCTGCATGTGTGTCGTCGTGTGACATCACGCGTGACAAACCTGCAGCGGAATTGTTGGTGGGTGGTCGAAGTATTATGGAGTGGACTGTCAGCCAGGGAGCAGAGCAGTGGCACGCTGAGGTACTTGACCTTGACCGGTGCGTGGAAGCGCCGCCCACCGACCGACTAGTGACATGGCGGCGTCTAAATTCACGACGCGCCGCGGTGCACAGTCAATTACGTGTCGTCATCGCTGCAGCAGCAGCAGCTGCTGCTGCTGCTGTTATCATCGCGAGCACCGGGTATTGACCGCCGCATGGACACGCCCTCGCCGTTTTCACCCCACCCCGTCCCACCGTGCGGGACTAGGACCACCCGCCGCTCTAGGTCCTTACCGGATCGTGTTCAATTAGTCGGCGAGGACGCGGCGCCGCAAATCCGTCGATGGATGCGGAAATTAGAGCGACGCATGCGCGCCGCAGATAACATTATTTCACCGAGCCGGGGCGGCGGTGTGTTCCCGCGCCCGTTCACCAGGGGGCGCCAGTGACCGCACGCGGCTCGGACAGGACAGTGTGTAGCGACTAGCGACGATCTTCGTGTCACGTGATGAAATATGAGCGTCCGCGTCGCCTGAGCACCATCAATAATGATTACGTCATTAAAATTCTCCGTCGCCGCCGCCGCAGTCGCTAAACCCGCGTCCGGCGAAACATCTCGGCGTCAATTAATTCGACGACGACGTCGGCGACGGACAATCGCTGGCGTGTCGACGACTCACGGCTAGAATTAGCAGCGATCCATCACGACGATCGGTCGGCAAGCCCGAGCGGCCGTAAACGCAGATAATTGGGCGATAATACAGTCAGTTTTGGTGTCATTAGTTTCGCTAATACGAGCTGCCGCGGATCCATATGTTAACAGGCGTCCGACAACGAAAGCTCATCTGTGTGTAAGTCAGCGGCACCAACGTCAACATGAGGCGACAGCATGCAGCGTCTTGCTAATCCGATAATGCATTACTTGCATACTAGGCAGAGCAACCCCAGCATTCGCGTTAATTCATATGCGTAAGATGTATCGTTGGTCTGTAATGAAAAATTCGTGTTCAACGAATAACTGCAGGCTTGTTACGCATTTCGGCATTAATAGGCCTGAGCAGATATCAAGCGAAGCCACTTGAAGCGACCAAAACAATATGAAGAAAGTAACTAAAAGAAATGTGGCGACCTGCGAGATAAGCAACAGATGTAAATGTCAAATAATAATTAGTACTTCACGTTTGTTTAACATCATTGTAAAAGCAACAATATATGATGACACTGTTGAGCAGAATTGTCACATTATTAAACTTGAATTTTCACAGCCATTTGTTTGAAATATGATTTCTGTGTTAGTATAAAGTAGACGACAACCGGACAACACTGCAAAACGCTGCTTTATGGCAATTTCCTTCACCATATAAAGCGGTAAAATAATTAAATGATTAAAAAATTAAACTGCTGTCCGCATCAAAATGACAGCTGCATACATGCAGACATATATAGGCCCCTACTTAAATACCAGTAAGAAATTTTAGGATCGAATTGTCGTTCGCAATCATAAACAGGCCCGTCGAGAGCCACAGCGGGGCCCGAAGAAACATTCGCGTGGGGCCCACAAACATTTTCACGGGGCCCCTCTGGGAAATTTTTTTTGAATTTTTCTTTTCAAAAATGGTACATTCTGGCGTACTTAATATTTCTGGCCGACGGCGGGGCCCCCAAACGTCGCGGGGCCCGGGGTAGCTTACCCCCCACCTCACTTTCTCGACGGGTCTGATCATAAATACACATCATGTAAGCGCGACATGTGATTTACAAAGTTTTTAACGTCTTTTTCAGTCTGCGAAACTTTGGTGAAAATGTGTGTTAAAGACCTGAAAACACTGTATATATACAGTTTGTCGTCTCCCATTAGCTCGGTGCACGTTCATCACTTGCTGACCAGGCGATTGGTGGTCAGGACATTGGCTGATAATTGGACAAGAGAATTGATTTTCGCTGTCGTCGTCCAGCGCTTGTATCAGTGTCGGATTATTATGCAAAAAGTCGTTCGTCGCGTCGAGTCGTCGGCAGAATGTACAATTTGCTGGTGGCTTAACGAAGATTAGTGTCGGTCGCGACCACGGCGTGGCGCTTCAATCGCCTATAAACAGCAGGCAGGCGCCGGCAATTTGTTACACTGAACTGAAATATGTAACCTCGCTTCCGTTTCCTGTGTCCTTAGGCTGGCCGCCTCGATCGATTCTAGCTCTTTCTATTTCTACGCTGCATAAAATCTTGGTTTCGGATGTTTTCATGACTGAATGTTACAAACGATGTATTTTAGCTCATTTTTTTTCCTGGTTCAAGTTTTATGTAAACTTAAACATTGCTGAAAAGTAGGCCTCATAATATTCTTTCGGTAAATTAGGCCTACTGGTACACGCTACAGAGTAAACAGTCAAAAGAAACATCGGATCGCTGTGCGGTGAACATCTGAAAGAAGATAAATTAGCATAGATACTCGTACTATTCAGTCCATGCGGCAGTTAGGCCTAAAAATGCAACTGCATGGATGTCTTGTATGCACAATCTCAGTATGGTGCTTAATTGTGTCGTTCGATCTCATATACAGACGCTGTGTTAATGACTTGAACTGAGTCTAATTACAGGCCTGCACTGTTGCGACTCCTGACTGCAGGGTGTAAATTAAGTAATCGACATCGACTCTCATCTTTTCATCTCGAACGCAGTGATACAGGCCTTGTGATGCGGGTACATTGAGTCATGGGTGACGCGGCGCCGCCGGTATGCAGACAAACGGCCACACTTCTTAAGCGAGCGCCATGAAATACCGGCTCACACATCCAGCCATAGCGGTACTGACATCTAACGATGATTAATTGATCCAATCATTTAATTAATAGATATCGTGTATGTGTCGTTTTGATTAGCTTCATACAAAATTTTGATATTTTTTCATAATCACATGCACTAAATAAACGAAAGCTACAACTTACTTCATATGAATATTTTATTTATACAAAATGTCATTTTACTGCTTAAATTTATGCGAATTTTGTCGTTTATGCAGTAGAATAGAAGTGCGGCCATAAACGTGGCCAAAAATCGAATGGAAGCCAAAAAGCCGAGAGCGAAATTAAGTTTTGTCCACTAAGCGTGATGTCCGTGAATCCAGTAACTTAGCAACTCCATATGAACTTACGTGAAATTTGTGAGACGTGAAACAATATTGACTTCTTGAATGCTTTACAGTTCCTTTCTGCTGACGACTTGCCATCGTCGCTACATCGCGTTCACTCGGAATTATTCTCAGCTGGCTGCTGCTGCTGCTAGCCTGTTAGTGAATAGTGATTGAAGACACATCGATTGCCCTGGATATGATCTTTAGCCGCCAATCCGCCATCAGCGAGATGTGTCGCTGGTTCGCAGTTAGCACCGGATTTCACGAACGTTGCGCTATTTCCGACAAAGCTTTAACGGGTCGTTTAACTGCTCGCAGCTTATCACGTTGCTGGCCAGTTGTTGGCCACGTGCTGCCCCCTCGTGAACCGCGGGTCAGTTAAATAACGAGTGTCGCATTCCGTTCACCCAAATGAACACTGCCGGAAAATGTCAAGCGCCGCTATAGGCCTAATCCCGTACAAACCAACCGTTACGATATCACGGTCAGTTTAACCGATTTCTTAACGGTCATAATCATTATAACGCGTCGGTTTATTTCTGTTTTCGTCAACTTTTAGCCTGGTTTTATGCATACTGAGTAGATCTATAGGTCTAGGTACGATTATGCGATTATTAAGCCTATGTGCAACGTCCACGGAACAAAGTAGAATAGTGTTTTTCTATGCGTCTGCTTGGCCGTAAGATTATTTTGAAAGTTATGAAAAAACTAACACTTTGGAAGAGTGTGATTGGCCACAAAACAATCAGTTAGATTTCACGGCAATCAAAAAATAAGACTTGGCGAAGGTTTGTGCTCTTGCTATTGTGTTTTTGTCGTCAGATAATTAATTACTCGGAAAACTTATAAACAGATTTTGAAAAATTCTGTACAGTTGCTCAAGGCCCTTAATACAAGAACGAACAGCAGATATTACAGAATGCGGCAAAAAAGTAGCTCCCTAAAGTTTTTCGCTGTTTTCTCAGCAAACCTTAAGAATTCTAATTTGAAATTTTAAAGATATATTTATCAAGTTTTTCTACATCTAACTGGCAAGGGAAATGTGATTTTGTTAAAAAGCGACAAAGTTATAGACTTTTTAACATGACCGCCTACTGATTTTTCAGCGTTAAAAATGTTCAAGCTATAAAATGCTATTTAATATTCAAAAACTGATTACCGCATTATTGCCGATGACGTCACAGTGACGCTTTAGTAAACGGTAATTTATTTTGTTTATAAATTATCATTAAGTTATCGTTCTTTTAAAGCAATCGCCGGCTGCTCATCAGGTTCATCTTCCAGCAGGACGACGCGCCAGCATGCACAGCGCGCAGCGCACAGAACTGGCTGCGGGCCAACTGTCTAAATTTCATCATAATAAAGGGCCAGTGGTTTCCAGATTCGCCAAATGGACTATCTTGTGTGTGGTGCAATGTTGGAGGCTTGCTGCAAGCTTAAAACAAAGCCGAAAACAATCGTCAAACTCAAGGAAGCGCTTTAGGTTATCTGAGGCAACCTGCCACAAGGACCGATCGACAAGGCTGTGAAAAACTTCTCAAATTTAGCGACTGAAGGCTTATGTTGGAGCTTGGAGCTGGCGGTGGACACTTCGAACATTTGCAGTGAAAATAGAATTCTGGCATCCGATCATTAGTTAACTACTGTGTTGTTTGACTTGTTTCAACAATGTTACTGAATTGATATTGTAGCTTGAACATTTCTAATGCCGAAAAATCAGTATATATATGGTTCATGTTAGAAAAATTTATAATTTCGTCATTTTTCAACAGAATCACACTTTTCTTGGCAGTTAGCCGTACCACATTTCAGGAAATAAATCCGTAAAATTTTTAGATTAAAAAGCCTATCCGACGTGCGAATGTTATCATCGACGCAGTCACTCAGTACATAATCACAGTGGCTCAATGACGAGCGTGTTGGTTGGAACTAGGCTATACAAATGCACTGCGAGTCTGTGTCTCAGTGACTGAGGAGCGTTGCAGGCTGGCTGGCGGTTGGACGTGGACATTGTTCGTCGATTGACGTCGTCGTGGTCATTTGTCCGGTCAGCGATGACCATCATTACGCCGTTGACCACCACACATCACGTGTCGACCGAGCGCTAATCTTTATAAACGACGTTCGTGTGCGGGGCTGATGCGGCGCCAAGTGATTGCTCGGTGGATAATGCGTCTGTCGTTTCACCGCTGCTGCTGCTGCTGCGGAATTATTGTCCGCCGTTCATCGGTGTCACATTATTGTATTGTTTGTAATATAGCTTAGGCCTACAGTGCGCCGTATAACAAAGCTAACCGTTATTGTCGCATTAGGCCTATGTCTACGAGCGGCTTCATTTAGGCCCGCAGTGGGCTGAGGCCTACGTCGCCCTAAATGTGACATATCTTTCTTCACTCAATAAACCGGGTTTTACTGACGTCCATAATACAGTTTCTTCAAACCGTTTGTTAGACTATCTTTTACCATACGTCCGCGATAGGTCTGTGTTCTGTGGGCGAATAACACCTAAATATCGAAACCGAAACCACTCGTTTTCATGTATCAACATGGGAAAATCCACGGTAGAATACCTGATGCAAAATTGGAATTCTGCAGCATTGCCTAGAGCTGCTGTAGGTCTATTGCTGAGATGGGTCGTTGGAAATGCCTCACATAATATAGCCTATTAATGCCAACTGCGCAATTAAAAGTAGTCTGGCGGTGGCGTGACTATAGATTGTCGTCGCGGTAAGCCTATATACTAATAATAATAAATAAATGATAACAGTAATATGGACAGTATACCATATTTTGTTAGCTGGTCGTTGACAGAGACAATGTAACAAGGTTATCGCGTGTTGTTGCTAGGCCTATGGGAGTCATCCAAGACAGGGTTCAGTTGATCAGTGAGGCCAGTTTTTCGTTTGCTTTTACATAACTAGCTCTATGTTTTGGCTTTTAGCCGTGACATGGCATCGGCGAATTATGCCAGAGTACGCCGTGTTTGTCCGTCCCTCTCTGTGTGAATAGGCTATTATAAGCATGGCGCAGGTTTTGCTGTGACTGACAACCAGACTTGACAGACATAACAGCTTCTGATATGACAGCTTCTGCCCATGGGGTTCAAATAACGTTGCGCTGTAGCCTAAAGTGATAAAAAATTATGCACTATAAGTCAAAAATCACCCTATGTCTGGGCCTATGCTTAATTAATTAATAGTTAATACCCCAGCTCGTCAAGCGTGACTGATGATGATGATGACTCAGCACTGTCAGCGGGAATAGGCCTACAGGTAAACATATCGCTATATACATTACAGCGTGATTTGCATGGTGGCTTTTATGGTAATAAATCAGTCATGCTTGCTTGGTTTTATTTGAGTAAAAATGTACACGTGTGCTGTTTTGCTTGCTACAGATGCAAAGATGAACGTGACGGACCATTAAAGTCCCGCGACTAGTCCCGTGACACATGTGGATTATGTGTTCAGAGACTTTGCAACATGAGTCGCCTTTTCGGTCACTTCAGTGATAGTGATAGTAATAGTAACAGTAGGCCCAATAGTAACTGTTAACGACAGTGTTTACGGTGCTGTCATTATGCCACAACCACTGCGACCATTCACTCGGTTCGTGTGACGAATGTAGGCCTATAGCTCGACTGTTCGAGCGCCGTCGAGATGGAGTGGATCATGCTGCTTGACTTAAGCCGCAGATTCGCCTAAACTGGCAGTTATAGCCTATAGTAGTGCATTTGCTATCGCTATTCATTACTACTCATCACGAGAGTTGATATTCATTTTACCATCGCGCGGGGGATAGAAGGCTAAGTCGTCCAGCAGTGGTTGTTTACGTATCGAGATGGCTCACTTAACCCGCAGACAATTACCCATCCAGAAACTAGCCTATATTGGGCCAAACGTATAAAGTAACTTCGTTGATCTGATACAGTGCATTACCGCTATGCACCGATGAAGAATTTAATATATTTCAATCTGCTTTAATCACGGCGGTGAGTTGCTGCATCGGTGTTGCAGTTTCACTAGGTCGACCAATACGTTATGTCCTACATCTAAATCTACATCTACATCTAGCGGGCGACAATAATCTTATGCAGTATAAGACGATGGTTTCACATGTTCAATTCGGTTCAGCCGAGACGTGAAGGAACGCCGTACTTTGAAGCATTCCAGACGATTTTGGTGTGTTTCCTTCTTCGTAGCCGGTTCGTCTCAAGACATGAGTGCAATGTTGAAGCTAGTACTGAAGCGGTACTTGCTTTCAAAAGCCGCGAATAGTCGCGGTCAGTTTGCGAGCAAGTCAACGCACGGCACTAGCAAAGATGAAGATTGTGAAGACAGTAAGATTAAAACAGCAAATACTGGTCAACAACAGTGGAATGTGCTTCAATCTTGCGGCGGTTTTTCTCATAACACATTGCTGTGTGCGGCGAATCATTTGTTGAGAGCATCCGACTACAGCAACTTCACACTGCCAGGTCACTACCGCAAACTTGCCTGCAGCGTGCAAGACCTGACGCCGAGATCACCAGCACCAGCTTGCCACTTCGAACGAGCAACTGAACCTGGGTGGCGAAGAAGTTTGGTGGACGTCGTGTCATTGTCGCTTCAGTCGCTGCCGGTCGGCCGAGCTCTCGGTCGACGTCGAAGTCTAAACTTGGTCTCAGTGCTCAGTAAACGAGGTCGTCTGCAGACGGTCCGTGGCTGGTCGAACGCTGCAGACATCACTCCTCGTGCTCTCGGCTTCTACTTCACCGGCCCTGATGACGACGTCCAATGCGTTTTCTGTCTCGGCGTCCTCAAAGGCCGGGACGTCCAAGTACCGCCGGGTCTTCTGTGCCCGGCCTGCAGACGTCGTCGTCAGCTGCCGTACTGTCCGTTCGTACGAGATTTCGACGTCCAGAACATCGCGGATGGTAACGAGGAACACGAACTTCGAGACTCGAGATCTGAAGATCGTCACAGCGACAACGAACTTCGTGTAAGCTTTGCGATGTATCAGTAAAATTAAATAATTATCTGCCTAGTTTTTCATTGTAAAGCTCATCAATTATACGGCTTGTTGTGTCGTACGCTAATATAATACGTTTATCTAAATGAGGTAGACTCAAGATTACGCATCCTTTGCTTTACTGTCAGCAGCGACGTGGGTTAAAAAAGTATTCTGTACAGGAAGCTGCAATTTTCCTGCAAACAGTTGCAAATTTCCGAGAAAAAATCGAGGAGATAAAATAAGTGTTGAAAATTTTAATTTTGCCTTTGAATTCCCTTTAAATGGAAATTTTTTTGTCTTCACATTTCGTACTTTTGAAATGCAATTCTCCGACAGCTTAAAATTTCTGGGGAAGGGAACAGTGTTCCCCCCCTGCAGCCCATTGCCACAATGTCATTGCTCGCTGTTCGTGTGTATAGTTTCCGTTGGCGGAGAGCGACGACGGCCGGGTGTCAGACATAGTCTGGAACGCCGCGTGTCGTGCAGTGTTCGTTGGCGTTCAGCTTCGTGCGTCAGCGATGCCACTCGACTGGTTTCTGCTCGGGGTTCAACTTCGTCATCCTGGCCTCGAGCTGTCTCTCAGTCGCCTGGCGCGGGTTGACCCGAGTCACACAGACGTCAGGCGTCGCTTCGTCGCCATACTCTCAGACAACATGGCCGTCAAACGCAGAACCGGAAATGCTCAGTACGTCGGGAATTTACGCATCACGTCACGTGATAGTCTGCTGTATGACGTCGTTCGTCTTGAGCACAGTATTTGCACACTGAGCTATATTTGAATTAGTGGTTCAACGTCTGAGCTGAACTGTTGGTGTGTAGTATTTTGCTGCGAAAATGGAGATATTAATGTAATATATCAGCCCGATATTAACCTATTAACTTTTGGACGTGCCATTAATTTAACAGTTTTCCGTTTACTTTGGACAGTTTAAGCCTAGGTCCCTATGATCATTCGTGTGCTCGCGGCTAGGCAAATAATACAGGAAAACTTTTGAAAACTGATTTTTGTTTAGAGCTTAATTCGACAATTATATGCCCTCTGATGTTTCGAGACAGTGGCGTCATTTCAGTAAATCACTGGTGGTCTCAGTAATCTTTGGGGGGTCTTAGTCTATGTTAGCTATGTATTATTTTTGCAGCAGTAGCCAAACAGTGTTTTAAAGGTACGATTTACAGGGGGAAAATTAAAATCACAAATCCTTGAAGGGGCCTGTAGACTTCTTCAACCCCCTCCCCTAAATGACGTCCCTATTTCGAGAGGTAGTCGATTTTGTCGCAAAGACGTGTTTTGTCAGAAATTGATCAGGCATAGGCATCGCTGTTCTGCGGTCTTAGCACCTAGCGGTGCTGCCATCTGCTGAATAACGTGAAATCTTTGTCTTTCGTCTATTGGCTCCGCCGAACATGTCGGATGCGATGTAAGGACCGCTTTTTTTGCAAATTTGCTACAGAGTCTGTCAGCGAAAAAAATTAGAAATGTCCAATATTTTATTACATTTTTGGACCATGTGCAGTGTGTATTTTGAGGGAAAAGACCAAAATTTTAAAGCGTTGCAGAATGCAGACTGTAGTTTTAGCTTCAAGTTCTTACTAGGATACTACACACGTATTGCTAGGCATAGGCATATAATAAATTATTAGCAATTTACCACACTGTAAATAGTGTAAAATAGGCCTATCGCAAGAATAAATATTAGATAAACTCACACCAACGCATGGAAAATTATTAATTGCCAAGTAAAAGTTAAAACATGCTAAGAAATTTGATTTCATTGACAGCGAATTATCAATGCTTTTACGTACACTGTGTCTCAATAAAAAGGGACCTCGACATTATCGATCGTAACATAAAGACGGTTTATTGGATTTTAATATTTTTTGGTAAAAAATATTCCTGATGCAACTGATTATTAAATGACCATTCAAATTCTTACCTCACATAACACATTACCTGGGAAAACGGAACACGCGAAATAGGCTTTAAAGACGTCAACAACTTGCCTGACATTATCGATTATAACTTGGAAAATATTATCAGATTTTAATAGTTTTGGCACGAATATTTTTGACACATTTAGCCATTAAATAGCTGTTTAAGATCTTACCTTACAAATGTGTCACATTGCAATAAAATGCGTAAATAAAAACACATTTAATTGAATGTGTACATGTGTTTAATTCGATTTACAGTCGGATTATAGACGCGTGAAAATTTATGTACACACCCAGTCATTCCTTGTGGATACAAATTCTCGGTTAGGCTATTGAATAACAACTCGTTTCTTAAAATACTGCAAGAAGGTCGGCATCACGTCGTACAAAATACTGCTTTAGTTGAGAGTCATAGATTAGACTAGACGTCAGCGTGTTCGAGATTGAGCTGCGTGGTGAAAATTCTCGGAGGAAATTGCAGCAGCAGCAGCAGCAGCGCTAGCAGCGTCGTTGCCGGCGGCAATGGATGAATCGTTAGCTCCGGTTGCGTCACTGACACGTTCACTGATGCTAGCAGCGCAGTGAGATACGCTGAAGCACTCGTACTCTACATCTTACTTCACCGACGACAATACACTGCAGTGCACGGTAGGATGTACAGCGTCGGCCAAAAAAGCGCCATCTTTTTAGCGTATTTTTCTCTCTTGTTTCAGGTTTATGCATTATGCTTGCAATTTTTGTTTACTCACGTAGCAGTTTCATTAAATGACGTCGTTCGTTCTTTGTCTGCCGACGTAGACAAGTTTTGCTTTTAAGGAAATAAATTGTAATTTCGTTACAGTGTTTGGATTAACTAACTCGAACGTCGTTTGATTTACAATCTGCGTGTGGATAAACATCGGAGTTCCAAAAAATATGAAAATATTTTCAAAAACCACATTTTAACTGTGAAAATTAACAGAAAATGTTACCGTTGTTTGCTTTAGCCAGTATAGATATCTGGTATTTTTTACAGCTTATCTGGTATTATATTAAAAGAAGTGTCATTTTTGGCGCACTCGGTAGAACGTTTTGAACGAGTGAGACGGCGCATTGATCAGTCAAACGGCATCACCGTCGTTTCTGTGAATGTCTAGCAGCAGCAGCAGCAGAGTACTGTAGAGATAGATAGGTATGGCTATGCTGATTGGCAGCCGGAAATCCAGGTAAGTAGCATAGAACAAGAGCTCGTGGCCAACTTACCTGTAAATTGATGAACGGCTTCGACTAGAGTCTAGATCCATGCCCGAAGTTAATAAAGTCGTGGCTTTAATCACTTTCCACGGTAAGAGGTTTACGACGAATTAACACGAGCAATTTTTTGCTACGCAAGTTTATTGGGTACTGTTGTAATTATTAGCGCGTTGTAAATGATTGCAAAATATCGGAGCCGATGGTCGTATTTACACAGCGACCGGGCCGCTACGTGTAGTTGTCCGGCCGGCGAGGTTCAGAGGAGAAATTTCAGCAGATGAAATTATAAGCTCGTGTCTTCAAGTTATTCGTTTACCGTTTTATACTTTTACTGATTTCTGGCTTTGTTTTAAGTGGCGCATGTCTGCAATTTTAGACAAGAATGCACCGCTGAGCTCGGTTAAAATGGTCAGGGTGGGGCAGAGCCCAAAAAGTAAAACACTTCAAAAATTTCATTCGCCAAAGAGCGGGCAGGCATATCTTAGCGGCAATTTGTAGTTGTTTAGTTGTTTGTAGATGTATCTTTTCAGTTTTAGTAGCTTGCGTACACGACTATGGGTCAAGTTTTAGTATTCTTGTTCAGTCGTTGGCGAAATACCGACTAAAATTTGTTTGTGTTTAATAGATGAATGTTAAAATAAATATAATGTATTTTTTAAAAAAAGCAATAATTCTGTTCGAATCTCTTTTGCAATAATTTACGTGCACAGCAACGGCTGCTAGGCCGAGCGAAGCGAAGCTGCTGGTAGCACGTCAGCAGGCGTGGAGTGCGAACATTGCGACAGCGAACGGATCAAGATTCACGACCACACTCGCGTAGTCGCAGTCAAAAAACACCCACACCACACACACACACACACACACACACAGTCCGACGTACTACCGAAGACGGAAGCCGGTCGGGCGAATGGTAATCAATACTGTTGGTGTTTGAAAACAGGACGCCTTCGGCCGGTTCATTAATCTTGCTCTCTACTACCGTACATATATTTAATCACACTATATTTTAATGCGATACGTAACAACGTCGACCGGCATTTTGGTTGGACGCAATGGACATTTCGGTTCTGGTTGACTGTATTGTGCACACTGCACTGTGTCGTCCATGGTGCTATCAAAAATATCCAGACATATGATTTATTATAATGTATACTACGTCGTACATTAGTACGTAAACTACAGTTCAACTACGTGGGGCGTTGAAATTTGACACAAATTAACAGCAGTTTTATTCTATCTTCTGATGTTAATTAAATAAATTAAGAAAATGTCTAGGCCTATAGTCAGTAAGACGTTTTATTTTGAGTCACATTTCGCTCGTTTATTGCAGTTAACGAAAAAGAATACCACGAAACGATACAAATAACGTCAAATGTACGCCATGAATAAAATTTTAGCACATAAATTTTGTCAACATTGCAAGTAAACGATAGAAAAGCAGCTGACTTTGTCAGCCGAATATGAGTCAGTGCATTAAAGGGTTTTTTTAGTTTTTAACTCAAAACGGTTTGAGTATCAAAGCCATAATAACTGTTGTTTTATTTAGATTTTAATGTATTGTTTATTACGTTTTCTGCAGTGGGCGAATGCTGACCATCTACAGTGTACATCTGCAGTGGTGGACAGGCCAGCAGCAATCAGCACTGACTGCGTGAGCGAAAAAAACTGGAAACTGTTGGCCATTGATAGTATTCGACGATGGCGCTGTTTCGTCAGAACCTCAACTCCGGTATGAACTTTCTTCGTCGTCATTTCAGTTCGGACGACTTGTACCAGGACCGCGACGACGCGTCTGCCGACAGCACCGCCGCCAACGACCACTCGTCACACAGGATGAATCTGCCTGGTCGCAAGCCGTCCATGCCCAGTGGTTCGAGCTTCCCGACGCTGTCCAGCGTGCAGGACATGACCCGAGGCATTCTGTCGCAGGCCGCCGCCGCCGCCAGCTCAGTCACAGACGCCGTCAGCTCGGTGACCTCGGGCAGCGCTCCAGCAGCAGCAGCAGGTGCAACATCAGCGTCACTACCTCCACGGCGAGTCGTCGACACCAAGGACCACTGCAAGATACTGCTCGTCATCGACGACACGCACAGCGACTGGTAGGTCCGCTGTGTCTTATCTCTCTTTGAAAAGTTAAAAGATCGTCTATAGTCTTTATGGTAATCCATTACAGAGCCACGAAGCGTCACCTGCCATATGGGATCACATCTGACACAAATGAACGCGCCCCGTTTCAACCCCAGCCAAGCAGGCCGATACTCGATTTACCTACCCCGGAGGGATGAAAGGCTGACACCTAGCTTCTTAAGTTTTCATCTTTACCAAACTTGCCGTCGTATATCGCCAGTTGCAACGAGGAACCCCCCCGCTCTAAAACGGTATGCAGCTCAGTAACTTAGTTTAATTTAATAATCTTTAATTATGGTAAAAGACAACACAATCAATTACAGTAAAGCCATGCAACTAAAGTATTAAAGAATTGAAACTAAGTTAATATAGCAAGAGAATGGCAAAAAAACTGCGACATATTCACGCAGGAGAACAAGCGGCACAGATCAGATCGGACAAGGTGAACGCTTCCATCCTGCTGTCAAAGTAAGCGTGCTATATGGTGGTGACCGGACGCGTGACCACAATTGCGCACAATTGCAACACCACTGCAGACTACAAGAATTTGTTTCTTGTGCGGGTCGCTTTAGTGCCACTGTGGCATTCATTGCTGTTGTGGGTTGGGCTTGCGGTCTGTGAAAAGATGTTCATTCGTCTTCATATAAGTACGGCTAGTGTACGGTGAACTAATGGCAGACCTTATAGACGCGACTGTCTACGTACAACTAACTTTTCTTGACACAGAAATGTAGCCTACGTAAGCATACTACGTAGTTGATTACGTCCCACAGATGGTATTTGAACGCATGCTTAGTCAAAATCTGGGTAAACTTTTTGTATAGGCTCTTTGTTACCACCTAAGTCAAGTTATTGCAACTTTTGTTACTATTTTAATAATAAAAGTTATAAACAAAAACGATGGATGCTAGCAAGAAAATATGAGTGAACTGTGTCAGTTTACATCTGAGGAATAACTTTGATATTGTCGCACATCTTTCGTTTTAATTTTTTTTTGCAATACTTACACGTAAGAACTTGGCTACTTTTAAAATCAAACGTTTTTTTGTAAACGTAACGATAGCTTATCTTAAACATCTGACTAAATGCTAAAATGTTTGGCTAGGTTTGCACAAATGTTTTGCTTTGATCTCAGATGAAGTATTCTGGGTCTTTTCAGTCAAATTGCATGGTCGTGTGCGGTTTCGTCTCACCGTGTACAATATACAGTGCGATATTGGTCGATGACATTTGCGTCAGACGTGACGTCAAATCAATACATACTGACGTCACTGACCACGTGACCGATCACGTGACCGACAGTCTCGACAACTGGATGAATGATGCCCCACAGAACACGACGCAGATTCTGTTTTGTGCGAGGCGCGACGTCATTATTTCTGTCTATACTGTTATTGCCCTGTCTGGCAAACACATCAAGCCATTTTAAGCGTACTGTGGGGAAAAGTCAAAGCCAAAAAGTGCAGCATTTAGCTAATTTGCTCCACAAATCGTATGTTGCCAAAATTCGGGTAGCATAGAACACATTTGTACATTGGGAGACTGTCGTGTAACAAACAAAATTGTAACTGGAAAACTACGTATACATGTAGGCTTATGCCTATTAGAATTTATGATTTTAAATATTTAAGCTTACTTGTTTGATGTTAGAATAAAAATACGTGAATGCCCTGCAGTTTTAAATAGAGTTATTATTTTTTATAATCTCTATCTGTCGCCTGGCATTTTCATCATTTTCATGTCCTGCATTTTTGTGGAACTCAGTGTGATGTGTACAAAATGTGGCAATGCGAATGCCTGTGTTGATATTGGTCAGGGCCAAATATTTTCGAGGTCGAAAGATTTGTGGAGATTGGGATCTGAAAGTTTACCAGGTAAGCGACTTATTGTTATAGCAACTTCGTATACTGTCAGTAACACTCCTAGCCTACTCTATACATTGAGTCCGGAAAAAGTAAACCCCTAGACATCGTAAAATAGAAATGTCAAGTCTAAACGAGTCTGAATAAAATTTTGTACATTTAATCCCCAATAAATTGCTGAAGTAACCATCAAAGTTTTATAAAAATATTATTTTTAGCACAGTTATTAATTGTTGAATATCAATAACAAAATATTTTCGTTAGCAATCCGGTGTTACATAAGTAAACCCGTCTGTTAATGTACATAGTTCCAACAAACAACATTTGATCCTGTCAATATTTTACGTCAACAATGCTACATTCACTCGCAATTTAAAAGCCAAATTTTATTTAAATCTGCCACAGCAAACTATAGTTACAGCGTTTTTTGTTAGGTCACCCCAAAACATATCAGTTTTAGTTTTTTTTTGTGGACGACGTCAGACACGAAAACCTGAAACTGAAGTGTTTTGGAGTGACCTCACAAAAGCCGCTGTAACTATTGTACGTTTTTTTGCAGATTTAGCTGAAATTTTACGTTTTGATTGCCAGTAGACGGTGTTTTGTTGATGTAAAATTTTGCTGTTGTTGGAGTTATGCAAATATACAGTAAAAGATGGGTTCATTTATGTAACGTCGTATTGGTAATGAGATATTTTGTTATCGATATTCAACAATTAATAACTTCGCTAAAAATTATCTTTTGAAGAACATTTGGTATTTGTTTCAGCAATTTTTGACGATTAAGTGTACGAAATTCTATTCAGATTCGTTTAGATTTGACATTTCTATTGTATGATGTCTAGGGGGTTACTTTTTTCCGAACACAGTGTACACTTAGCTTCAATTACGTTTATGCTTATCTATAAAGTGCATCTTTTGTTCACCGAGAATGTTAGCAGCAGTTGCAAAACACGTGCAACCATAACGCATCCACAGGCACAGACACAAAGTATATAATCATAATAAATAAATTAATTAAAAGGGTGACATTTGAATTATAACGTTAAGTCGCGCGAGTATATTGACTAACGTTTAATAATTGTAGGCCGATAGTCTTTTTGTTGCCTAGCGCAAGTATAACGAATAATGCAGCGCTATATAAATAAAATCTTTAAAAAAATAATTTTTTTAAGTTTGTGTTTTACTCACTTTACTTACTTATTTTTTGTTAGTAAACTAGTAGTGTCGTGCTAGTAGGCTCAGTAGTAAAGTAAGGAAAAAAGACAATAAGTTTGACAAAAATCCTAAAACAACGACGACAATGACAATAGCATCAAACTGATATGTAATTGTAGCCTAATTTCTCACAGCATGAAAACGTCGTCTGATCTCGTTCGGTCAGACTAATAAAGTTGTTACGCTAACACGCAGACTGCTCGTTACCACGGGTACTACACGCACAGATATAATACACACACCATAGATGTAAAAAATGTTTTTTACGTTTTTTAAAATATACTAAATAAAACTTTTTAACTAGCATATTTAGTTAGTTTAATGCTGTTATATAACGACCACATAGCTGAATTAAAATTAAGTCAAGTTCTCTTTATCTAAACTATTATTCTAGGTATACTGCGCTTTACACTTAGGCATTAGGCAAGAAGTTGAACACATTATGGCCAACGTTTTTTATTCAACGTTTTTAAACGTTTTTTTATTCTTGCCACGTTTTTAACGTTTTTAACGTTTTTTTTTATTTTTCCTGAAACGTTTTTTACATCTATGTAATACACTGCGTGTTGTGGTCTTTTGTGGACGATATTATTACGTGATCAAGCAGCAGCAAGCAGGGCAGTAATCTAGCGCCACGTGCTGCAGAAGTTTGATCAGTATTCAACTTGGACGACGTCGCCGTCGCTCGCTGTGAATCCGTCCGGGAATTAGACGGAAACCGAACAAGCTTGCCAGGCCCTCTGTGCCTAATCCTATTAGTTGGAGTAAAGCTCTATACTTGATTAAATATTTCTTAACGCACTAGGCTTCGTGTGATGTGAAAGAGCACAGCGTAAGAAGCTGTAAAAGTGCAGGCAATTTGTTTTTTTTTGTAATCCCGTAGCGTCGTGGGATACAAACGTTCACTGACACCATACTTGGCGCAAGAGTCGTGAGCCGTATTTTCCAACTCCCTCAAATATATTGTAACAAATATCAGCGACGTCAAATATAAATGCATATATTTAGACTGGTACAAGGCGTAATATCAAATCTCAGTAAGTGCTGTAATTGAAGGATGTTAAAATTAAAGTCCAAGCGCATGATTTAAAATTTGTCCGTGTTATGTTGTCTGGAAACGCCACTGTCACTACCAAAACTTGACGATAATCACCAGGCTATATAGACCTACCTGGTGTTCCTAGTCAAAAAAAGACGTCATATTTTTGCCATATTTGTTTATCAAATATTGCTTGATTTTTAACGAATTTTTTTCCTAAAACAGTATCTAGGAAATTAGTCGTTAAACATCTTTTCATGTCTTGATGTCAGAGAAACAGTAGTAGGCCAATACGATGGCCTGTACGCTGGGCATTGTCAGATAAACTTGCGCTCCCTGTTATGTGACGTACGACAGGAAGTTCTGGCAGCAGCAAGTCGCAGTAACAGACATTTAATTGATTTTGACTGCGGGATCAACGAATTGAAAGACACGCCGACTGTCACCATTAACGACTGACTGAACGTCGTTCTTGTGTGAAAGAAAACATTTTGCTTTGACGTCTGTCTTTTCTGTTGCTGCTGGTGCGTTTTGGAGGTCATTTTGCCATTTTTTTCAGCGTGGCTAATGATAATGAACTGCTGTCGATGAACAAATAAAATAAACGTTATTCGGCAGATGTTTGAATACTGTAGCTGAGTTTAACGTACTGCATTGCTTCAGGCAGATAGGCGTCTTTTCAAACTAAGATCACAGTGAAAAAATCAATCGCCTGACAGCAGAATGTGTTAATAATGTTTAACTATAAATTTGCCATTTTTAGCATATTATCTACTCTGTCTACTATGGTCAGATTCTCTTCCGTATAAGCCTACGCATAATTTGCTTTTGTCGTGATTATATTGCGTGCGAATTTTGAACATTTTCATTTCTTAAAGTAACATATGGACGTGACTAGGGTGTCGCAAATCGCACCAGATAAATTTTTTAAATAGGCCTAGGCCTACGTCAGTAGGCCTATTTGGTGCTAACAAAGAGAAAAAGAATGGTGTGTTGTTTATTACTGGCAGTGTGAAATCATCTGACGAACATCCTGCATATCAATAGGCCTATGTTTAATGAATCAAAATTAAAATGTTTGTGTAGCCAATATATTTTCACGTTGCACTTCAGTGCTGCTGCTGCTGACACCCACGTACTCTGGTTGACCGGTGCCTTCCTCGCTCTCTCTGACGTCACTGATCATCATGGCAAGGACCAACATCCGTACGGCAACTTAATCACGAAGCCACTCGCCGGAAGAAGAGATGATATCGTACATTAGTCGTCGTCCGGATATGCTGTTCTCTCCAGTTGCTGTCGTGCAACGTGTAAAGATGGGAACTGAAGCCTCATGATGTCTGAGATATCCGCTCTGTTGAGTCTATATAGGCAGTTTTCACGCACGTCATTTAGAAGTGTTCGCGCCAGAATAGTTCATCAAGGCTACTGCACGCAGTCAGTGCGAAATTACAACATTTCTGTCAGAAGAACGCTGTAAACGCTGAAATGTTTTTGTGAAATAGGTCTATGGCAAACGTGATTACATCTTGAAAATATCGTCAATACAACTGAGTTTGGAGAAGAAACGCGTATTTTTAATCGCTTAGTAAAGCTAATAAAGTTGTGCATCTTGTTCATTGCGATTTATTACGGTACGGTTTCGGTCTCGCTATATGTTTGGGCGTTGTCCGTCGGATTTCAGTTTCCATATTTTGTGACGTCACTGATGACGCACACTCTGACCTCGATGATACGTCGACGTCATTAAGCCACGTGATCAGAGATGATCTAATACCATCCACCTGCTGCTGTAACGAATGTACCCGGGCGGGCACTGCATGTCGTCTGATAGAGTTTGGCTTTCGTCCGATACTTCGTCATAAAAATCCGTATAGATGGCGACATGTTGTGGAATGAAGCTCTGCTGTTACGTCGTCGCTCCGAGCACAACGCCGTTATTGCGGTCGCCGTTATATAAGGTGCCGCGGTAGGTCTGTAAATCAGACATTCTGCGAGTTGATTGGAAGTTGGCTGGAAAGTCGAACGCAGAAGTTCCTGGTCCATTGTTAGTCTGCAGTGTACAGCACCATGTCTAAAAAAACTTTCGACTGTCATTGATTCATATCTTTGCTAAATGTAAATTCATTTACGGGTGCACTTTGCGCAGACAATAAACAACAAAAGTGTCAATAAAAATTTCACCACACTCTAAACGCGTCACTAGTTTGCTACTCTGCATTTTGAAAAAAAACACATTTTCTAAACGTCATGAATAGAATTGAGTGTAAAAAGTGCTAAACGCGTGGAACTGAGTGTTTGAGTGACGTAAAACAATTCTTGCATTATTAAGAATTGTTGAGTAACTAATATATGTACAAAAATACGATTAAATAAATACAATGCACCTAAAATTCGTAAAAATGTTAGCTGCAAAATGTAAGTAAAATAAAATTACAAATATAATTATAAACTATAAACTGAGACCCAAAAAAATTTGTTCCAAGCTCCAGCAAGTGCGTAAGCAGAAAAAAAACCGCGAACTTTTTACGTGGATTTCTGTAAAACAGTGAATGCGCCCTCTCTTTGAAAAAGTGGGGCGACGCCTCTTGCACCCCAGTCCGAATAAAACCCCTCAGTCACGACGTCTGTGAAGCAAGCTAAACGTCCTTGAGTGTTTTTTGTTCTCGTTTTATAACACATCTTTAGATTTGTCTGTTTTGTTTCATGGCAAGAATTTTACTGGCTGCTAAATATAACAACGTTTCACTGTATGAAAAAGAGACTGGTTGAACAAACTTAGGCCTAAACTTCTATTTGTTCAATGGGCTGCAACAGCTTGAATGCGGATTACATAAACTGAACAATAATAAGTTATTTTTAAATTATATATTTTGAATCGTCAGCGTTCGGTGGTGTTTTCGTTGTTGAATTACTGCGGCAACTGGATGCCATGCAGATTTCCGCACATATTTCCAATGTCTGTGTGTGTGTTTTTTTCCTGCCTCATCTGAATAATCCATGCGACTGTCCGTGAGATCGGATCACGACCGAAGCCGAACGTCATCAAACTGTAAAGTGCTCTTGGAGCGAGTCGCTAACTGGCGCTGCTTTGCTGATCTCGTGGCGCGGATAATCTGCCGTCCATTTATAGTCAGTAGACGTACGGCGACTCTAAGCCTGAATCAGCGACTGAATCTACTCGGCATTAGCCTGAGTTTAACGACTGCAGTGATGTTCAGATTCCATGTACTTCGATTTGTTGTCAATTTGTTGCAAAGTAAGTAAGTAAGAAAGTAATCTACATAGCGCGTTAACTGTAATAACATCGACCATGCTCCGTATGCAAGTAGAACGAAAAGAAAAATTAGTGTTTTAAACGGCATCTGAAGGTAGACTGAAAGTTTGTAGAATACAAAAGAAATCCACAACATCTTGACATGTCAAGGTGCGTACTGTACATCTCGTCGTACGATCTGTCTACTAACAAGTTCGCAAGTAGTGGCGTTTGGGCTTAATCAGCGGCGGCGATGTCAGTAGTTTACAAGACTGATGCGAACTAGCAGAGCGTGCGGTCCAACAAGACCGGGTGAAACGAACGTGGCGCTGCCGTGAGAGACTGAGAGAGAAGTTTATTATGTCGACGGGTTCATTACAAACCAGCCAACCGCAACTTATTGCTTCCTCGCACTGTCCTATAGCTCGGCGTAGTCTATGCTCACTGCCATACCTGCAGTCCACCCCCGTATGGAACTAGAATATTGTCTGCGAAATGCCATCGGTCTTCCGCGACCCACAATATGCACCACGTCACGTGGCGAGTTTCAGACCTAATAGATTCTTGTTAGGTTAGATACGTAAATAAAGTAAGTACGTAAAACGTAGATGTAAGCTATATAGCGCATTTTCTTCTCCTTTCTGTCCCATCTATCATTAAGAAACTGGTGATGAGGCTGCTACTAGACGTCTCCGCTTGGCTCTGTCTTGTTTTCATACACTGTATTTATTGCTTTCTCAAAACGTATTTTTCTTTTGTCCATGTTTTCTTTTATGTTCTTTCCATTTCTGCGGTTATCTTCTTTGATACCTTAATTTTACCATTATGGAACAGTGCATCACCCTTTTACTGGCAGCCGTTCACTTTCCATCCATGAAATATGCCCGAACCACACGTCAGTCTTCGCTGTGCTATAATTCTGTCAACCAATGTCGTTTCTTGGTGAAAAATGTTCCGCATACTTTGTACAGTCTTGCTTCTCATCTTGTCACGTCTTGACACTTGCACCAGTTTTCTCAACTACTCATGTGACGTATACTGTTTAACAAACCTCTAATGCGCTGGTCGCACTAGTAAAGGCTGAACAAGATTTTTTTTCAGAAACAGTGTGAAACTGTTAGAGCTGCGTGATACAATAGTTTTTATCACGACTTGCTAATTTCTGTATACATTATTATCGATGACTATTAGTAAACGGGTTAAGCGTTGAGATGTTTTTGATGGTTTTCGTTTTTTTGTCCACCGGCTTATAACGCTTCTTATTGCTGTATCACATGTGACAACTAAAAACTCGCCCGCCAAGAGTTTGAGTCAGCCGTCGCATTTTATAATTATGGACGATTTTGTTGAAATAGCACGACATCTTTTTTTGCTAAAATTTTATTGTTTACACAGTTTATCTATATAATAATTGAGTTAAGCGTTGAGATTTGGCTCCCAAGCGGCACTACGTACGGCGGTGAAATTTTGCATCCAGACCCATGTCGTACGTGGCCGTGCTATAGGCTAGGTCAGATATCACTTTTTCTAAACTTTTGCTGCCAGCTACACCTTTTAAGCCGTAGCAGAGCTGTGTGCAACGATTGGCTGTGACGTCATATAGACGTCGTCGTCATGGTGACGCATCATCAGCGCTTCAGCAGCATTATGGGCGATCCAGTATGCCGAGTTGAGGCCCGAAGGGTCGAAAATTGACGCCGAAGGCCGAAAATTAAGGCCGCAGCCGAGATCAAGGTCGCAGGCCGAGTTGAGGCCCAAAGGGCCAGAAATAAAGGCCGCAGGCCGATATTATGGCAAAGATCAAGCGGACAGGTCGCTACGTTCTGTCCGCTTGTTGTCTATACGCACAAAAAGGGATCTGACATGGTTTTCAAAAGGTCTTGTTTCCAAGCCTTTCTGTATCTAACAATCGGTTTTCTTCAGAACAAAACCCAATACAGACGGGAGGCTGGGCTGCTGAAGCTGAGAATGTTGTTGCTGATGCTGTAGGCGGACTTTGCATCAATCCATGTCACAGCGTCATCCCACGCCGGCGCAGTCGTTGACATTCTACTCCACCGACACGGAAACAACACCATTCAGTAAGTAAATTATAAACATAATTTTGCCATAGACGAACTGTCGTCGTCCGTCCGTGCGTGCGTGCAGACGTCCGAGCGTCTCGCGAAGTTCGTTAAATTAGCACGATATCTTAACAGTCCAACGTAGGAAATTTTACCCCAAACTTTGATCAATAATTTGGTTGAGGCGAAAAATGTTTTGTTCAGATTCGGAAGGTCGACGGCACAGAACCAAGGTCGTTGCAAGTTTAGATGTGCAAAAATACAGGACCCATATATCTTTTGAACGACTTGACAAATTGTGATAAAATACGCACATGTATTACGTAGCAACATCAGAAGAAATGATTATGTTTTAGTGTCATGAATTCACAGTCAAGGTCACGGCAAGGTCAAATGTTTGAGTGACTTATTGCAGCGGTCGGAAACATCCATATCGCCGCTGGAGAGCCGAGGTGCCGTCTAGTTTAGGTCGCTAATTTACACCAGCGACTGAACGGCGAACCTGTAAAAGCTGGCAGTAAGTATACAGCGTTGGATGAAGAAAAACTCGCTAAAAAGTTTAAAAATGAACTGAATACAACGCATAAAGCTAATGGACGTGGAGCGGATGACAGGTTAGTCAGAGGTCCCTGAATGTCTTCATGTTTCTTGTGCAGCAGCAGCAGCAGCAGTAGCAGGCCGTCATCAATAAAACACACGTCGTAAAGAGCTTGCTATGTAAGCCATCACCTGCAGCCGTCGTCAGCTGCTGTCTACAGATTGCAGCGCCGTGCACTGTTAACTTTTACGAGCGCGCATTAAACCGCACCGCAGCAATCTGCTTGTTCCCAACCTAATTTTGAAACTGCGAGGATAACGTAATAGTACGTATATTGTTACAGTGGGCCTTGAAGTAAAGCTGCAAAACGGCAAAACGTTTTTTTGTGTTATTTGCCCATTATGGCGTGTTTGTGTATTACTGATGTGTTTCCATGTAATGCTTGTGCGAGTGTCACAACTCACAATGTTAAATGAAAAAATGAAACTTACTTACTTATTTATTTAAAACCAGTTATTGTAGACTCTTGTATGACGCGATATTGGAGGTATTAAACCAAGTATATGTATAGCACATAAGGTTGTGTTTTTTCACCGCTTTAATATTCTGCGCATTGTGCGGGGGTCAGCCATTTCGCGCACGCTGATTTTCCCGTTACATACAGCGTTGCTGAGCTAACGTATATCAATTAAATGGCTGGAAATGTAATTGCGGCCGTCGTCAAACTGTGATTTGCAGGAGTTTTCAGCCGGACTTGGTGTTAGTTCGCCAGCACGCTCGTGACGCCAGTGACAACTGGAAGCACGTGGTTCTTGCACTGCATTACGGCGGAGTTCCCAGCATAAACTCACTGCACTCCATCTACAACTTCCTCGACAAACCGTGGGTCGTAAGTACTAGTAGCACTGTAGCAACATCAGCAGCAGCATCCGTCGATGTAACAGACTTCAAGACAAAATTGTTTTAAAAACGTTTGTAAACGATTGACATAAAAAAAACTCTTCCCCTTGCTAGTTAACGTATTGACAGGTGACGTCTTCGTTATGTTCAGTTAGTCACTAGTTTTATTTTCTACTCGAACAGTTGATAAAATCTACATGCGTCAAAAATCTGCTGTTGTTTAATTAGCGCTGCACTTTGATTTTTTTTGTACAATAATGATTATTAATCACTTTCATCACATATTGCTAGATACACTGTCTCCAAAAAACTGTGCCACTTTTATTTTTTGAATAACTCCGTGAAACATTGACCGATTTTGATAATTTTAGCAAGCAAAATTACGCAACAATTCTACGTAAATGACTTTAGTTTTGGCCACCTCACTTTAATACTGTCGCTACACTACCTTGTGAAATGCAGAAGTCGCAGTTTGGCCGTTTACAACAATAAATTTATACTGGATAGCGCATGCATCGGCTCAGGAAAACACTGAGACCGCAAATCATTGGAAATCTGTAATACATTTAACACTAATTGTATTGATTTTAAAATCGTACGTCGACGAAGTGAAATGACGCGTTAACAGCGAGTGAGCCGCGCTGAGTCAGCGGTTAATGAACGCGCTGTTGACGAGCGGAGTCAACGTCTACCGCTTGCGTTCATGCTGGAGGACATTTTGAGCACAATAATGTCAAGCTGTAACACAGATGATGTAATGTGACACGTGTGACTTTTTGAGAGATAATAATTGTTGCTCGTGTTTGTCGCTGTTTGTTTAATCATTTCTCAGCCGACGCATGCGCTACTCAGTATGAATTCATTGTTATAAACGGCCGAACAAAGACTTATAAATTCCACAAGGTAGTGCAGCGACAGCATTGAGGTGAGGTGACCGAAACTAAAGTCATTTACGACAAGTTGTTTTTTTTATTTCGCCTGCCAAAAGTTACCGAAATTGGTCAATGTTATTCAAAAAAAGTGCACAGTTTTCTTGAGACACGGTGTATAAGCTTGTACATGAGTCGATTGTCTGTGTGTGTATTTAGTTTTCTCACCTGCTGCGCATCCAGCGTCGCCTGGGTAGTCAGCAGTTCCCGCTCATTGACCAGTCATTCTATCCCAACTACCGACAGATGATCAGTAACCTCTGGGTAAGTGCTTGCAGAATTGCAGCGGAAAGCGCACCGGTAACATACATGTAAAATTGCGTATAGACCGGCAGAACTGAACTGAACTGAACTGAACTGAACTGAAATGAAATGAACTGAAATGAACTGAAATGAACGCCGGAGCGCGCGGCTTTCATTTGATTATTGTCGTACGCAACTTAAACTCGATGTTTTTCCATACAACACTCACCGATACTGCCAGTGTCAGTAAAAGCCTCGGAAATTGTTGTAAGCCTGCGATGTGCGAAAACCGTAAGCTAACGTCATACAGCAATTTGACTGTATAATTAAATTATCAGCCAAAAAATTCTCAGAACGTGCATACCATTGTCAAGCACAACTATATAGTTTTTAATGTGCAGGCTAATTATATTTAGTTGACATGACTTACCAGGGCACATGCATTTAGGCCCCGCACACTTTTATGACTAATCAGTTGTTTTATCAAAAGATCCACTTCCTTCAGAAAATTCATTACTAATAAAGATCCACACATAACTTTTTAAGTAATTTGACAAAACAATAAACAAACTGTAGCAAATCATATTATTATTGCCTAAAGTGATATTTTGCTTGTTTCTGCGTCGTATTATTTATGTTTATTATGGCAAATGAAAATAATTTTATCCGAATCAATGTAGCGTTAAACCAATTGCTAGCTTTTTGGAATTATAATTGTACATTGCACAGGAATTATACTTTGGAAGTTATTCATTTATGCATTTGATATAATGTTTTGTAGTAGGCCTAATATATATGATCACAAGACTTATAGGGCTATTGAGAATATGGTTTTTATTACAGGTGGTAATGCCAAAATTTCCACTGATTGTAAAGATTGGCCACGCTTACGCCGGCATTGGAAAGGTACGTGTTATATGTTTTTATAATAATAATAACTAGAAAGCAGTCGAAGCCCGCACACCTCCGCCAAGGCAATGTTGTTCGCTAGGTGGCAGCACCATCTTCGGTTTTGCAGCGGTTCCCGTATGCCTCCTTTAACGCAATGGTAACGAAAATTTCAAAGTAATCCAGAATCCAGGATTCCTTTCGGATCACCCCCAAAATTGAATCACTGGTCGTTTGTGCCATTCCCGACATACCCTCAAAATTTCAGAAAGATCCGTCCATTACTTTTTGAGTTATCTTGCTGACACATAGACAGACAGACAAACAGACAAACAAACAAAGTCTGGTAAAAACATTACCTCCTTAGCGGAGGTAATAATGCTACTGGCAAAATGCCGTCAGTAATTCGCAGTTTTAAAAGTTGGAATCTTCACAGAAGTAAATATCGAACGACAGCAGCATTGCATGAGATCGTTGTCACGTGTCACTGCCGCTACTACCGCATGCTACTACTGCTATTCCGAAACCGAACCAACAATCGACGGCATCAGCTACTACTTACCTAGAAGTCAACTCATTTCGTTAAAACTTTTTATTATTAAAGTTTTGTTGAAAAGCAGATAGTTTATCTGCTTGTCTTTTTTATCGATCGTCAATATTAGCCTACGGCGTTGCTGTCAATATCATCACTGTGTCAAATTTTGTTCACGCAATTTTAGTTTTCTCCTTGTTAACTGTTGATGGAACATGGCTTGCGTTATATGTCTGGCATCGACAGAAATATACGCCGATTATATCTCAGTTTATTTATTCATTTACAGTCGTTTGAGAAAACAGTTGAAAATCGCACCAGTTAGCAAGAATAAAATGAAGTAAGATAGAATAAGGTTCTGTACTGTTGGACTGGGTAAGCGAGCACGCACTGCGAGTAGCTTATACCACTCCAGACAGTGCGGTATCATATAATTAAACCACGCTCGGATAGCTTTGACAACACCGTCGTATGGTTTATGACGCATGACTGCAGCTGAAAATTGAGAAAAAAGTGCCAGTGCAAGCTAAGTGTGGTTTAAATGTAGGGACCACGCGTATGCAAGTAAAACGGTAGGCGTGCAGTAGCGTTGCGATATAGGATACAGGGGCAATCGCTTCTCACCCTAAATTTTGGTTTGTCTGAAACTTTTTGTCTGAAAATTTTTTTACAAAATGCAACATTTTAAGTTGAAAATTTTTATTTTGGAATAAAATTGAAAACAAAATTAAATTTATGATTTCTTTCCGTCCGAAATTCACAGCTGTTTGTCGGAGAATTGCTTTTGGTCTTTTTCTACTTTTCAACGCAGGACGCCTCGGCGGTGGGCGTGCGTGCGTGCGTATAGGTGAAAGTGGATGAACATTACTCCTACCAGGATGTAGCAAGTGTCATGGCGATCACCGACTGTTACTCGACCGCCGAGCCACACGTCGACGCCGTGTGTGACGTCTACGTTCAGAAGATTGGTCCACACTACCGCGCTTACGTGTACGTACGTAATTACACTCATCAGCCAACTCAGCCGCTTGCCGGCCGGCACCGAGTGACCTTGGTGGTCAGGGCACTTTCAGCGCGTTCTTATTGACTATAGGCCTATTTTCATTAAAAGTCGGATAAAGCAAGAAAAAAATTATAAGCTGTTTGCTTTCTGGTTTGCTGCTGATTTTAACGGGTGTTTTAGAGGTGGGGTAATGTTTTTGTTCGGTTTGCAGCTTAAAACATACTGTCTCAAGACACTGGTTTTTATTATGGTAACTTACATCGCTTGGATTTTCGGTAAACTGTGAAAGTCTGCACTCCAAATTTTATAGGGTAGATAAATAATCTATACTCACTTCCCGAGCTGTCCTGTGTAATGTATGGTTTACGTCGATGCGCTAACCTCTAGCGTTTATATTTTTTCTCATTAATTCAGGTCTTCCGTCTTAGGCCTTCTCTGAGCGAACTCATATAAAGTCTGAGTCATTGCAGAGATCCACGGTCAGCTTAATTCAATCTGAACATTGCGTGCTCTGCGCAGCCCTTCGACTCATAACTCGTGAGAGCCGCAATATGCCTTACATGTAGATGAGTCGCGATTTATCAGTGCTCGTTGCCATGGTGACTACAGCAGCTGTCGCAGCACGGATGAGCGATGTGCGACGCCGTGAACACGCGCGCTGCAGTAGTATTTACAAGCTTATTACTGGGGCAATGAGAAAAATTCCTACGCAAAATCACACAGGACGATTGCTGTCCATTTGACTTTCAGCCGTCACGTTTGACAAACTGTGCGCCTAGTGTGCGAAGCTTTGCAGTATTTTTTTCTGGAAAAAGGTTCAAATATTTCAGTGATTTGCTTATCACTTGCACTTTCAGGCTATTACACAATTACAGCAGAATCTCATCGGTGCAATGAAGTACCCATGTTCTGATTTTACATCTTTTAAAGATAGTTTTGGTTCGTTTTCGGCACTCTGTAAATGTTTGTTTTCGGGTAATTTTGCGACAAAAATTTTGTAACAAGTAAAAGAGCACGCCCATTTTTATTCAGAGTAGTGTCAGAAACGACCAGCAAAACGCAGCGTGAAGTCGTAAAGTTTTTGTTTATTTTTTTACATTTATTCAAACAGTTAAGTTTGCAGACATACTTTAGTTAGCTGCTATGAATCGGGTAACGTTACTAGCGAATGTCCTGCAGAAGTAGGTTTGACTTTTACCGGATTTAACGATCCATTCATTTAAACTGCGCAGCTACTTGCTTGTTGTGATCTAAGGTCACCGATCCGACAAAAATACATTGTTTTTGCAAAAACTGTTTTCATGTTTGAAATATATAAAATTTAGTCGTTATTTATATCACATCATTACACGATTATTTGACAAAACTGAACGTTGTAGTTTGACAAAGTAGTATAATTCTCATCACGCTAGTAAAAGAATAATGGAAAAATCGACCAACGGTTGCTAAAGGTATCATCAGAAGTCAAACGGTGCGCTTTTTTCCACACGCGGTGTAGTTCATAATTTAAAGGCTGCCTGGCTGGCAGACGTACGACACAGTGTCAAAGTCTGGGATGGATGTTAGCCTGCAGGCACATGAGATGCGCTGTGTGGCGGCTTGGCCGATATGTCAGTGTCGGTGTGAGATCGTGGGTAGACGACGAGGAACGTTGCAGCCAATGAGCCAATGTGTCTGTGATAGAACTATTAACCACGGCGTCAAACGCGATAGTAACAGTATTGCAATTAAACCGATGCAATGCAACAAGTTGCAGTCCAAGAGGACACTTGGCGCTACAGACTCAGACTACACTGTGTCTCAAAAAACATCCCCAACATTTTCGATTGTCACTTGAAAACCAGTTAACCGATTTTGATAATTTTTGGTACTAATATTTCAGACACAACTTGCCATCAAATAACCATTCAATTTCCCACCTCACCCATTGTCCGCTTTTGCATTACCTAGGGAAAGCAGATCAAGCAAAATATACCTTGAAATACACAGAAAGCCTGAAAAACATCTCTGACGTAATCGACTGTAACTCGAAGAAAGACTGGCAGATTTCAATAATTTTTTGCAAAAATACTTCTGATACAACGGACTACTAAAGCATTGTTTAAGTTCCCACCACATTGACATCTGCTTCTGCACTACCTGAGGAAAGCAGACCAAGCATAATACGTGTTGAAATGAATGGAAAAAACGTCAATAAATTTTATCTATCCAAATCTGTTGGCCCCAACAGCCGGTCTATTACAAAATTTGACTGTCATGCAGCAGTGTCTCTACCAGATAACGTTCAGTAATGTTTATGAACTCAAGAAGTGACTGGTAAAGCTTGGATTGGTCTAACGCAGAACATTATCGATACTGCTGTCAACGAACAGAGAAAGCATCTCCATGCTTATGTTCGCACAATGGGCCGGCATTTCAAGCGGTTTTACTGTAGACAGTTGAAAAATAAACAACTGGATAAAATGTCAGCCAAAAAGTCAGAAATGTGAAAAAAATGTGTTTTTATGTGTTATGTTGATTAAGTAATCGTGCCGCATTGGATAAAAAAGTAATATTTTGTTGGTTCTGTTTTCCCCAGGTAGTGCAGAAACAGACATTAAGTGAAGCGGGAAAATGAATAGTCATTTGATGGCCAGTTTTCTCAGGAATATTTGTACCAAAAATTATTAAAATCTGTTAATTTTTATTAAAGTTACAATCGAAAATGTGGGGATGTTTTTTGAGACATAGTGTATAACGCGCGCGTGCTTCCCGAACAACTCGTCGTCATTCTTCATCTGTTTCTTTTCTTCTTCTTTTTTTGGCGCACCTGACCGATCGTTTTATTTATATCAGCACACGGCGCCCCTGATGCACTCAGCTGCGTTTGTGTGTCTGTCTCGGTTCTGTGATCATTTGTTTTAATAAAATATTTGAGTGATTAATTTGCAGGCGCAAAGCTATGTCTGGTAACTGGAAGGCAAACGTCGGCGCTGCGACACTTGAGCAAATTCCGCTAACTGACAGGCGAGTTGATTTGAAGCTACTCACATTTACACCCCACCAAACTGACGCTAGTAATGTTATACGCAGGTTAACGACTCACTGTGGTTCGTAAGAATGACAGAAATGCTAAAGATAGTCAACTTTTAGCGCATGCTGGACAAGCGTCCATGCAGCGGGTAATTTACACGTAAACGCACGTTTTTTCCTTGTCCAGAGTCAAGAGAGCGTATAGTTCATTTAAAGCCATCGATTTCTATCACAATAAGTTAACGAGTTGACTGAATGCTTCTTGCTTCTGAGTGACACGGGTATAGAAATGATAAACCGCAATAGTAACCGGTCGGTTTAAGGCTGAAATGTTTGGTCTGCTCTGCTTGGTTTGACAGATACAAATTGTGGGCAGATGAGTGTAGTCAGCTGTTTGGAGGGTTGGACATTCTGGCGGTCAAAGCTCTTCGAGCCAGAGATGGAAGAGAATACATTATTGAGGTATAAAGCAACACAGCTTTTACTTACTGCCGTTAGATCTACGGAGCTATTTGATGAAATTATGAATGTACGAATGTTCGTGCTATCTGCTGCTGTTCCTAGCACATTTTCACGGCTTTTTAAATCTTACTGTTCTTGTTTGGACCGTCCGGGACTTATGGAGAATGTTAGAGGTTAATTTTAACCTTATGCGCGACGCTATACAAATTCACGTTTTACTTACTTACCTATTTAGTTTAAAGAGCTTGCAGAGTTGCACGTGACGTAATGCGCGCACTGTGTGGTGTGCTGTTGCGGAGACAGGTGGACGGCTCATCGATGTCGTTGCTAGGCAACAACCATGACGACGACATGCGACACATCGCCGAGCTGACGATAAGTCGACTGCAGGCGCTCGTGTACAGTAGACCTGCTGCAGCTGCTGCTGCACTGCCGCCAGCGCCACCAAGCGTCAGCCAGCAACAGTCAAAGTGGGTGAATTTTACGCAGTGTCTGAATATTGCCGGGGTGGGGCTGTTTTCCTGGCCCCAACACAATGCCATATTATGTTTGGGAGAGGGTTAGTTATATGACTTACTTGACTTATGACTTGGCGTCATCCCCATGTCAATGCAATGCAATTCGTTTTATGTTGTTCATCCATTTTTTCCTCGGCCTGCATCTTGGTCGATGAGGGCCAGATCCATGCATGTATTTTTAAAAATCTGTCGTTAGAATGACCGCCTTGCACTGCACTGCAGTAGGTCTAGTCGAAGCTAATCGATTGCTGGTTACGTTACTTGTTATGCGTCACCTTGTAGGGCCTGTGTAATGTCGTATAAAGCTGCGTGAAATTGCAAACGATTTACGATTCACGGAAGCAAAGATGACGGCCGCAAGCCACAAACTAAGCTGATGTCAAACCCCCAAACATACATCATTGTATTATGCATTATATCTCGGTTTTACGCCAAATGACAGGTTTATGACAATCTCGTCTGCTAGCTGTTCCTGTTCTTAGCTTTCTTTTCAGTGCTTTTAGCTATGTGTTCAAGATTTTATTCAACATTACTTGATGTTTCCTTTCTTCTGTTGTTTTTTACAATCCTTCCCACATTATGTCACGCAGCAGTGATTCATGCTTCAACATGACATGTGTCCTTGCATTGATAATTTTGCTCTTTTGTGTCTTGTGTAGTTTAATATCACGGTCTTGTTCTTGAACATTATGGTACTAATTGTTCTATAAGTTTTTAGTATCTAGTATTAGTTCATCACCAGATCTGTGCTCTTCAAGGCTAAACATGAATTTGGTTGGGATCAAATCCGGACGCCGCCAGGGGAGCTTATGACGCTCTAGTCTAGTCGGATAGGAAAGGGGTACAGTGACAGCCTTCTCCACTAGGTCTCATTGACACCTCCAGCATCTATAAAAATTCCTTCGAATGTCCGCTGTTGTCTGATGCTTGTGTTGCAGCATGGGTAGCGCGACGGTGGTTAATGGACCAATCAGCATCAACTCGCAGCCGCAGCCGGCACAGCAGCAAACTGTGACGTCATCTCTTATGTCATCATCGATGACGACGAATTATCCGGCCAGTGCGGGTTCGCGCCAGCTTCCGCAGACACCGGCGCCAGTCACCCGTCAGCAGCAGCAGCAGCAGCCAGCCAGGCCGCCGGTGCCGCCACCTAGGCCACCTCCACAGCATCAGATGTCTCTGCCGCCGTACTCGACAGACAGGTAGGCGGTAGGCCTAATGAACGCATCGGCTCTCCACGGCACGCTGCATTAAAATAATTGAATACGACGCCGCTGAACTCGGTCGCACGATGCGCCCACGCGAGCGTCAATCAGACACGGTGGTCGTCTGCATTACACCTAATGTTCAGATAAAACGCATGTTTGTCAGCAGTTGTCCAAATAAACTCGAGAGAAATGCGTCGGTCCAGTGCCGACATATTGTGCGGCCGTCCGTCCGCCTAGCTGTGCATTGCATTTCAAAGTTCTCAAGCTTGATCTGTTTTCACAACTCTAGACATTGCAGTGCACTATCGGTTTCACTGACGGCTTTATAATTTTTATGATAACGAGTCTGCAGTGAAAGCACGAAACTGTCAAATATGCTATATAGCCTTGGGACCCATTTTCTTTTTCAGGTCATCGCATGAGTCAGCATGAGTTTCTTGCTGAACAGGGTTGGAAGATCTTAGGTCGTTCAGGGGACTCAAAAAATGCAGTTTCTTATTTCAGCGCATTTTAGTTCTGACGCAGCGCTTAAATTCGACTCTGTTGCACAAGTTTTGTTTCGGTTGACTGCCCGGATTGATGGTTATTGTCTTTCCATTTCACTTTTTTATAGCTAATTTCGACATCTTTGGATTTTTTCTGACGGTTAATAATGATATTAATAATAATGTGTCAGAGCAACAATGTCGTCGTCGTCGTCGTACTCACCAACGGCGGCACCAGCAGGCTCGCGTGCAGGTCCTGGCACCGCCACTGAACGCCCAGCGTCACGTAGTACAGTGTCACGTGGTCCATAAAGTCACGTGGTGCAACATCACGTGGTGCAGGTCCTGGCAGCGCCAGTGGAGTACGTCCGGCGTCACCGTCACGTACACGCTCTGCTGATGCAGCGGCCAGCAGCAGCAGCAGCAGCCAGGAAATGATAATGACGACGGTCAGTGGTGACGCGTACGACATGGACGACACGATGGTGAACCTGCGCAAGACTTTCGCCGGCATCTTCGGCGGCAACGCTTAGCCGACTCTACTCTACTTCGACGATCGACTTGTCGCAGGCGGATTTGTTGTAAAACACAATGCCAAAAAACTGTATACAACAAGTCCACAACAAATGGAAAAAGTGGAGTTTATGCGCCATACCACGCACACAGGGGTTAGGAGCTCAATCTGCGTGCGGTGGGGTTCTTGGGAGGAGGCAGCTAGCAGGTCAAGGGGAACATTATAAGCTCCACATTGTAGCAGTGTTGGATAGGAACGAAGTAGTTCTACTTCGTTACTCTACTTAAGTAAAGTTTTTACTTTCTATTCTACTTAAGTAGATTTTTTATCTACTTTCTACTTTTCGTTACAAAAAGTAGTTATTTCTCACAATGTATCTCATCGAATACTCCAATACACTGAAAACACGTTAAGGTATTTAAAAAAAATATTTTATCTTTGATTGACTGATAGTAGTAGTAACCAAACTTCTTAAGATGTTGTTGCATTCTAATGTCTTGCACTTCTGTTGTATCTTGACATTTAAGACTGTACCACTCATTCTGACTGTTTCATATAAGCATTAAGTGTCCACCATATAAATTTTGCACAAAAGTATTGAAACTATTGAACAAAGTTTGATCTCATTTTCCTACTGGGGATAAGTGGAGGTAAAATGACAGGTAAGCGGCCAGTAACAGTATGACTCTAGACGTGCCGTAACCTAACCATGACCCCGAGCATAACCACAAAATTTGATCACTTAAGAATTCCTGCAATTCAGCTTGTGAGAATTGCATTGTGCATGTATACAGTGGCTGCATAAATTCTGTAAAGCAAAGTTTGAGTTTCTGAATAAAAAATTTGTAGTCATTTTATTTCTTTTTAATTTGTTTCTGTTTCGTCTTATTGAATACAAAATTCATGTCACTTAAGCTGTAAAATTGTGTTTTAAATAAAACATGAACACAAACTCGATGTATGATGTAAAACATTCCAAAAAAAATTAAAAACACGTTTCAAAACGTTGAATAAAAAACGATTGCCCTAATTTGTCGATTTTTTGCCAAATGCTTAATGCTGTAGGTGCAGAATGGCTGAAACTAAAAAGAGAGAGAACTTATTCAATTCCAAAAATTTCCAATTCAACCGTCAAATCATAAAACCAAGTATCACCAGACTAACTAAACATACAACCACTACTATGGACGGCACATTAATTCGTTTCTGTGGTTTCAAAAGTGCTTCTCATTTTGAGAAATTTGAAACAGGTGATTACGTAAGCGAGACGACCCCCTGTGCAAAATTTCGTGCAAATCCGTTCATTGGGGGCTTCCCGGCAAATGGGTGGAATATAACAAATTTTTTTATTTAAATATAACTTTTTTAATGACACGCCTACGTCAGACCGGTCGGCGGATTTTCGCGCATGATGGCTCAAACGACGCGGTCTCACGCAAGGGTGTGCCTTTTTAGGGGTAGAAAATTCAAAGTTAATATCTAACCCCTGACAAATCC
>Ga0056128_1000186_pt1 | contig 45394 bp, 27 predicted proteins | sample WorMetLIZISLAND2_FD_71113 | JGI IMG/M metagenome (GOLD analysis project Ga0056128, IMG submission 71113) | Marine gutless worms symbiont microbial communities from Max Planck institute for Marine Microbiology, Germany - Olavius geniculatus... ... | reverse complement strand
CGGTCCTATTGTCATTCCTAGTATACTCTACTTGTTACAGGGGGCCACACAGGTGCAGTGGACAAGGCGAGAAGGCACACTGCAGGCGAGAGAAACAGATTGCTGACGTCGATTTAACCTCTGGCTGGCGTCAACAGCAGTTAACCACATTTTGAATACTCTATTTTCTGCGCATTTCTCCCCATTTCCGCGGTAATACCGTGGCGTTAATCCCCGTTACCGCGGTATTACCGTTACATCTGTCCCCATTACCGTTACTACCGCGGTAAAATATTATTGGTTGTCCCCATTACCGCGGGATTACCGCGGATTACCGCGGTATTACCGCTGTACCCATTACCGTGCAGCTCTCTAATCTGAGTATTTCAGATGGCAATTTTGCTCTTATTTTATTAAAAATATAAAAAAATACTAACAAATTTAATCACTTTGTTGTATTTATATTTAATATGTTTTATTCATTTTAAATCACTATCTATTAAAATTCAAAGATATTTACAACTTGCCACATTTTAAATTACTTTATTGTTAATATAAAGTAGCAGTTTTACTTGTGTTTAAAATAATGCTCGAAGAGTAACTATAAAGCTTTACTTGAAAGTGCGCCAATTAAACAATTTTGACAGTGGTCGAAAATTTTGACAATGGGCAACATTTGATGTAGTTATAGCAAACAAAATTGGTGTCTTACTTCATGGGCCACCTTTTGTATTTTTTTACATTTTTTGCTTGGCTAATGTGGATTCTATAACTTCAACTTGTTAACGCTATTATGAACAAAAGGTAATTTAAATTTTGGTACAGCCGCATTATAAAGAGAAATGGCGGAAGAAAATTCGACCATCGCGAACGGGTCAGTTGCGATAACAGCGAACGAAACTACGGACGGAAATGGCCTGATGCCGCCGTATTTATTCGGAACCGATTTCTACATGAGAATTGCGGTGATAATCATGGCGGTTGTGGGAACTGCTGGCAACGCCATCATCCTCTACGCGCTTTTTGTCTCCAAGCAGCACAAGAAGCAGATACTGATTGTCAACCAGAATGCTCTTGATCTTTTCAGCAGCTTCTTTCTGGTCATCACCTACTCGGTGCAGATAACCAGACCTCGTCTTTCCGGCATGGTCGGCTACTGTCTCTGCATAATACTGCTCAGCGAGAACCTCATCTGGTCGGCAACCAATGGCTCCATGGTCAACCTGGCCATCATTACCGTCGATCGCTATCTGAAGGTGGTGTATCCCGTTATCAGCAGGAAGTGGATACGTCCTAGTGTGATCCACGTGTCGATGGCAGCGGCATGGTTCATTGGGTTTGCATTCAACACGATCATTGTGCGGAACGTTCTGTGCTTTGAAGTTAGGTTTTGTTCAACACGATCATCGTGGTCGTTTCTTCGGCAGTGATTGACGGCGACTGCCACAGCTACGAACTCTACGACAGCCAGGCGGATAGTATGGCGGCCACTCTTTTTTACCTGATCTTTTTCTACTTCATCATCCTGGCCCTCTTCATATTCTGCTACTGGCGCATTCTGCTGGCGATCCGTCGTCAGGCGAAAGTGATGGCGTCCCACAGCGCCGCTGGAACGACCAGTGCCAGTCAGGCACAGTCAATGAAGATTCAGAACAACGTCATCAAAACCATGATACTCGTCAGTTCGTTCTTCGCCATCGCCTGGCTGCCCTACAACACCTACAGTCTGCTAATCTCGACGCTCCTGGTCCCGTCGCTGTCGTATGTCGACAGCGCCTTCTACGCGACCACCTTCATCGCTCTGATCTACACCTGCACCAATCCTTTCATATATGCCACCAAGTTCGACCCGGTTAGAGAGGTCCTGCTCAAGATGATTCCGTGCAAGAAGCAGACCGTTCAACCCGCGTCTGGAACTGCCAATGTCACAGCTCGTCCCGCTAACAATCCACCGCCCGTTGCTTAAATTTGGTGTCAAAACCTTTTTTGGAAAAATTAGGGGCAAAATTGAAATTTTGAGCACCCAAAATCTCTTCTGTTGGAAAATTGCAATTTTCTGCCCGGAATACTTTTTTCACCCACGAGTCCCACGACGCCGCTGAATAGCGTTACCGATACGAGCCTGATTGATAATTATAAGTACACGCACAAAGAAGCACAGAAGCGAACAAACACAATCACATTTCAGCAAAGTAGTAAACAATGAACTTTCATTCACAGCTGTTGTTGTCGTCGACGTATTAATTATTTGCGCATCAGTATAAAGCTCAGACTACATTACTTCAATTTGTTGTGGACTTGTTGAACAGCAGAGCACAACATGTCAAAATTTTGTGAATTTGTTGGGGGTTTCAATTTTTTGTGGACTTTACGTAGTACAACTTGTGGATTTGCAGTCGACTTTAGATTTGTTATGAGTTTATCGTAGAGTTTATCGTAGGCCTACGACAAATTCGCACAAATCAAAATTAGTGAAGTGTGGGCTTAAATAAACGCACTGTTTGATACGACTTACTGTTTGGTGTTTATTTATCACGCACAATATTTATTCGTAGAAAAAACAGCACTTGCAAAACGTAATAGGCCTAGGCCCTATTGTTCAGTGCCGATTGTATTTTCGCGTCTAGATAGGCCTAACTAACGATGGATTGAATGGACGAACATAACTTCAGTCGTGTGCTAGTCTCAAAGATGGTCGTGTCAGCGAGTCATTCTGACGGTTATCGACTTTTTACACGCACAATTTGCGTTTTATATTTTCATTAATAAACGTGACCGATTGACTGACTGCCTGACCATAATGATTCACTGATTGATTCATAGAACTTGCGATAAACTAACATACGATTTGCTGTTGATGATGTTGACAACGGCAACGATAATTGACTAAGACTAGGCATCTTCGATGCACATTTATATAGGCCCAGTTGTTATAAGTTTTTATGCACTTTACTGACGTTGCACTATTTAGCACAGTTGTTTCTTATGAGCCGATGTCATACGTTGTGAATAGTAAAAACGATATTGCATAACACATTCAAGTTCAAACATCTACTTCAGTGGCATGCTGTTTTAGTTGTAATTTTTGAAAGCTTTGTTGCTTTCTCATACACCGTAGTGTATCGTGTCTTTCACACGGTAACTTACTAACATTGTGTTGCTAGTGACTTTTGCACGCAGTCAACACATGTACTTGTAACAACACACTTGAATATTGTTAATTGTTAATTAAAGAATTGTGAAAATCGGTCAATAGTTGAAGTTAAATCATATAAAAATGGTACCAATTTTTTGGTCCACCCTGTACATACGACTCGTATAAGTTATTGACGAACGCTGACAGTTCTTAGCCAAGAATCAGAAGAGACTAACAGTCAGATATTTCCTACTATATACAAGGCGCAACTGAAACACGATAAACCACAAGATCGGAGTTACGTGTATAACTTTAACCTGTGCATAAAAACTGGCCCTAAGGTGCTTCTTTGCTAAGCATCGGCAGCGACAAAACGTTCAGTTCGATGTTGCACCGCAATGTCGCAAACGACGCAAGTTTCTCCAGAAGACGTTCGACACGTGCCGAGTTTTCATTTTATGGCACATGCACACTTGTGATATAAAATACGTAACTGTTCTCTATTGTGATTTTTTGTTATAAGACTCTGCATGTACAAAATGCTGTTACCGAACTGCACTGATTGCATTTCATCGTTTAGTCCTACAGAACAATACGGCTGAATATTATGCACGCATATGACGCACCGTTTTCAAGCAGATATACTGTAAAAGTCGTGTCATTTTCTCACGCACAGTTAGCGTGAATATTTTTCACTTATCAGAGATGCACCATATGTTAATATAAAGTTTAATCTACTTAATAGATGTGCGTAACTCGTGCGTACGCTGTGGAGCGTAGGCCCTATATTAAGATAGAAGAGTGACGAATAGGCCTAACTTATTTTGACTTGTCACGGTCAATGCCCGATACTTATTCTGAACAGATCTAGCCGTGACACTGCGAAAAGTTTACGCTATCTAAACGATCCGGAGAAAAATGACTCGCTGCAAGAAACTTTTCAACAGGCTGGCGAGCTGCGTTTTTTCCCGGAACATTATGCAGATTTTTTTTTCTGCAAAAATGGCAACTAGCAAACGGTATAATGAGCAATCTGAAACCGCAAGTCCACGGACGCACGAAAGCCACCACGCATAGATACCGAGCCACTTTTGAGCATCCGAGCACAGCGCGCACTCCTCTTAAACCCCTCCCCTCTTTTCTCAGATTTGTCTCTTCCCAGCTTCACACGCAGTTGCAGTCTCCAGCAAACTCTGTCCTGCAGCTATGTCAGCGGTGTCATCAGCTCGCACGTGCACGCCATCAGAGCGCTGCGTTATCACGGAATCGCTCTCTAGAATATTAACCGCGGCGCTCAGTCGTCATGAGCAAGTTACAGTTCTCTACGCGTAGTGGTGGAGCTTAATTCTCTACCGCCGTTGACCGAAAACTTGACTTCGCGTGGGTGAGCAGGTGACGACGTTAAATTGCGGGTGTCATCCGCTCAATGCTGGTGACTTGGCAGGCCTGTCAGGAAGATTCAGCTCCAAAGACAAAACGCAGAAGCTACGTCCCCGCTGGCAAGAACGCGTGACGTGGGCTACTTATGATCGCCATGAACGGTCTACGATTACCGTACCAGACAGTAATGAGCAATCGGATACATACGCTCTGGCTGTATACTGTTCCACCACGTTACCATAGGCAATAGATCGACATAGAATACTGCCGACCGGCGTACGTCAGCTCTTGCCAGATTTTTAGCCAACCGTCATGCTTATGATACAATGTTGTGTCATTGTCCGTCTGTCGCCTGTAACGGATATTTCATATCGACTTAGTTCAGTCGGGCTGCCCCTGCTGTATAGGTGTTTCCGCCTGTGCCAGCAATAGACTTGGCGTCCTTCAGCTAATATAAATCGTCTTTAGGTCATCTCGTAACGTCTTGTTACGATCTTCTTAGGTCTGCCCCTTCTTTTCCTACATTTCCAAGTCTGCCGCACTGACTGGTCTTGCTGAAACGTCTTCGTCCCTTGTCCACCAGCCAAAATCGAACCCGACGCATTGGGGCCGACGGCATTGTAACTGAGGTCGCTAAGTGGTGCAACTGGATGTAGAAATTACCAGCAGCCTGGTATACAGAAAAAATTCTGTCCAGCGTAGGGCAAAGTCGTTCTGTGATTTTTCCTTGATATGAATACGGCAAAAGATTGGTTCATGCATCAGATCATCGATGCATGAACCAATGTGCTACTAAATACTAAAACCTGGTATTGATTAAAGAACTTTTAATGAATTGATTACCAAAAACTGCAGAATTCAACAACTGGTAGCTGTTATCTTTCACAAAATAAAACAAAATAGGAAAGTGATAGTTCATATACGTGTGATCAAATTTGAAGTCTGATCACGACGAAAGTGCAAACTGCAAAGCTAACACAATACAAGCAGTACAGAACTACAAATCTCGACGACATATCCTGTGCAAAATGTGCAGATTGGCAACGTACGTTACTGATGTGAAAAGTCTAATATTTTGTTCAAATGTTCATCAATAAAATTAGTCAAACAATTAATCGATTAATTAATCGTTAATTTTGATTATGCTGTACTAAATAGCGATCTGTCTGAAAAGTTGGTTCCTTTCAGAAAATCTCTTCAGAAATACTATTAACGACAAACTGAACACAACAACATTAGCTGACTTTTGCAAAAACCAATCAAAAGCAGAGAACCAGCTCAACTCCACATTAATGGTAAATACGAGACATAACACAGCAGCAAAAAACCAAAGCATCTGCTTAACAACTGCAGAAATTTGCACACTGAATGGTTACATAAGGCACATAGTGACGCTCGACCTAACCGCAACACAAAGCACTGAACACTGTGTCGCATGAAATCTTTTAGCGAAAAACGACTTCAGTTTATTACTGACTGATTGCATCAATTCGAAGGGGGTCACAAAAAATGAATGACAGTGCACACATAACTGACTACAGTAAAGCAACAAATAGCAAGTGTCGGACAATAGTGTGAGTGAGTAAGATTTAACATCCCACCCGACACAGTATAGGTCACTTTGGGGATGGCCTTTCCAGGCAATACACAATAGACATACATTACTGAAGTAACGATACGACACGTCTGTATTATTTTCACGCTGTCACTACTAACTGACAAATTATGACACCAACACCCTACCACCAATTTTGGTGTTCGATGTAAATGGCTTTTGTCTGGGCTAACATTATGTCAGGGCAGGTTACGCAGAAAAATTGACCAATAGCAACAAGTGGATTACTAGAGTACAATTACTACAGAGGGACTGCTGACCCAATCATCAGCATCAAAGCAGATATTCAGGTGTGAAGCTACACTTGTAAAATTTAGCCAAACAATACACCCATCAAGCACAACTTCATTACGAAACGAATCGGAGATGTACGTAAATAAAAATGAAACATCAAATTCTAAAAGGCATTGCTAATTCCAGAATACGGTTAATGCAAACATCAGGTACTACAGTAAAAAACGTGAACGAAATGAAACAGAAAGACACAAATATCAACAAAATTAGAAAATGCACAGCATCACTCTGTATGTCTACACTGCTTGAGATAATTCATCTGCAATTAGGCTCAACTCCTAGCCAGAACGATGTAGAAGTCATTCATTCAAACACACACACACACACCCTAACACACCTATCTCTGTCGCCGATGAGTATAATTGGCGCACTAGACTAACGGCTTGGAAAGGTACAGCCTACTTACTACCCACGTGAATGAGCTGTGTTTGCATTCACTGCCAGCTCAGGTCCAGGCCTTTTAAGCCAAGATGTGCTGAGAGATGGACGACTTTGCCACAGATACTGCAGAAACAATACAGATGGTTAAGCACAGGGATGGACAGACACATGCGTGCTTGTTTGGCGATATGATAACAAAATGCCCCTGACACCAAATAAAACCGGTGTATGCATGAGCATATATTCTGTGATAATGATGCGCAAGTATGAACTACAAAAATCGATAACATGGGTAAATGTGCTACAGACAGCCACCACAAATTAATCAAATGCACAATGCACTGGCCGCTGAATCGATGAATAAATAACAGATAAAATTCGCCGAAACATGTCCTCAAAATTTCCTCATCCGCATGAAATGCTGAAAGCTGATGAACATAAAATGAAGCAGCCACGACTACAACTGAAACAAATTCACTCGGAAATCACTCGCAACAAACCTATTAACACTGTACAAGAGCTGTACTGCTGAATCAGGTGCTTCAATCGAACCTCAATACGGCATGAAAATGAACGCCATCTGTCATCAACGTATGCAGAACAATGCTATTATACTAACTTTATCAGACAGATTCTGTGCAGTAATTCTACCACCGAAAAGTGGTCCCACAGTCATATGAATGTTAGGGCAAGATCATCATGGACTTAATTGAGTCATAAACACAGCTCCAAACAAAACACAAATCGTAGTCCACTTCAATCATCTTTCCAGCTCTGTCCCATGCTGCTGCTGCCTCCATCTTCCTCCCCAGCTGTGCCATCCATATAACTTTCTCCAGATCTCTTTTCCAAATGTTCGTTAGTCTTCCTGTCTCAGTGGCCTTGTGACATCCAGCGTAGTGCTTGTTCGGCAATGACAGCATCACTACTTCTCAGTGTCTGTCAAAACCTGTTCCAGTTTTTGGAGTTTTTCCCCTCTTTTCAGCCAGCTTTTCCATGCCCATTTTGTTGTGTATGTTTATGATCCCTTCTAAAACTTATCGACAAAAATTGATTATAACAGACTCATGTTCGAAAGAAAAATTGTTTTAAAATTTAAGCAATATGGATTGGTCCGAAAAATGACAATACACAGATTCAAGCATACAGTTTAGTGTTTTAATCCATGTTCAATTTGGTATTTGATATTAGGGAACCGTTCAAGCCGTGACCATGCACATTATTGTTTTATTGTTAGGAGTAATGATTACAAGGACTAAAAAATTATCATGATCGTTATCACCACCATCACCACAACCGTCACAAAGTTCTGAGTGGGTTTTGGGTGCGGTCACAATTTAAAGGAGGATATAACTCACTCATATCATAGCTAATCCACCACGACCACAAACATACAGCTAAACACACTCCACCCTCTGCAATGGCTACTGAACACATCAGCCTGCTTGACAAACGCTACTCATTTATCCGTCCACATGGACAGCAAAGCCGTTTGGCATAGCGGCTATTGTTGGTTTGCTGGTAAAGTGGTTGGGCATGGCAGGGTCGTCGGCATCTTTTGATGACAGGTAGTACATGGAGTAACTCGACTCGCCAGTAATCTCGTGACTAATCTTGAGGAAACTCGGCAGCTGCAGCTCGTCTCCTGTCAGCGTTGTAAACGTCTCCAGAATCATCAGACCTTTACACCTGCAGAAAACAACGCCGACTTTTGTTTCAGGGTTCCCACTGTAAACACAAAATAAAATATTCAAGAGACTTTCAAGAACTGCCGACATTAATTTTCGAGAACTAAACGCCAACATTATTTCATATTACACATTACGCAATATGTCGCTAACTGTAACACTGCATGAAATCAAGTTGAAACCACATTTAAATACTGCCAACATATTAATTCACAAGTACTGAGTATGTTTCTGTTCCTTGGAAGCCGTGTTGACTTTCAGTCTTGACTGACAACAAACATATAAGAATGTACATATACTAATATAAAGATTGGTTTACTTTGGGAGGCAGGGCTCCTGGTAGATGTCCAGCTGGAAATACTGGTTGTTCCACAGAAAACATCGACGTTTCTTGGTTATGGTCAGACGACTTGTATCCTTCTGCGCTAGAAGCATCTGGACAACACAGCCCGCCAGCATTGACTATAATCATTTAATCATACCGACTTGAAAGCAAAAAACATTTGGCTACATGCTATAACCCAAAGAAGCATTCTACAATCTGAAAGCCGATGGTCGAAACAGCCAACAAAAAATAGATACAGATACAGTGAAACTTCAAACACAGACCAAGTCTCAAACAGAAAATGGGTCTCTAATACAGCACTGTCTGTCTGTTTTAAATGACAAAAGTTTCTCAGCCAGAATAAAATTTTACCAAGTTCTGTGCAAGATGTTTGTTAACAGCAATAAATGCACATAGGAAGTACTAAGTTACCTCATATTCACGGACGCCGATCTGCATGCGAACTTCAGGGCTTTCATCATTGATTTCAGGACGGCGGATCGTGTGCGTGTACGTCCAGTTACCTGTAAATGATGCATTGCATAGATGTTAATCATTCAGCAGTCACTCCTAAATGCACTTTTTAAGGCCAAGTCACGCCATTTGATGTAAATGTGTACTAATTGGCTTCATCACATATTAATTCGTTAATATGTATTAATCTTCCTGTTACTAGTGTATCTTTAAACTGTGAAAATAAGTTTTAAAGTGGAAAGAGTAACGTATATTATAGAGAGGTCTGTGAGAATTTGACGCTAAAAGCACCAACGTATGTCATTCAACGTATGTCATTGGAGCACGAAGGACCTCACTTGCATTTCGAGATGTTGCTGTTGCACTGAAAGTAAGACAACTGTATGCTCTTTCTATTGCACCAACTGCAGACAGCGTTCGACTTCTGGTTCCGAAACGTGAGTTTCCATCGCTGAGCGTGCACTGCCGTGATACCCGCTGCACTGCTGGCATTAAACTTTTTCGCACGCAGTCAACAAAAGGTTCTGAGTTCAGGTTCGCACAAAATATTGTTATCATAATTAATTCAGAGTGATGTTTTCATTTCAACTGATCAGCGTACTGGCAATTAGTATTACATTCTACACTTATTTATGCAATATCGTTTTTCGTGCGACTTGGCATTTAAAGCAGACTTAAAGTGCACGCACGATGACCAGAAAAGCGCAAAGCCTGCAGCAATGGCTCATTGTTCAGTGTATAACCAATAACCAATAAAGCATTAGCAAAAAGCTTCTAAAAACACGGTAATCATTCATTAATATGATAGACGCTTTTAATGTGCCTGCAACTCATTTAGTACTACGATGTACTCGTGCATCATTTAACATGTTGTTAGAAACATTGCATAAAGAAGATGTGGCACACATAAACTGGAAGCAATTCTGGCCTGATACCACTCTAGTGAAGTAAATAGCATAAGTTGGAAGCAAGTGCATGTTTTGGCTGGGAGAGTATTCATCAAATGGCGTCCGCCGAACGGCTTAAGCAGAGGCACGAATGTGAAAAAGAAATGACAGACAAGTTGACAACAGACCACACTACCAAAGAATGTGTGTGTAGTTGCGAACAGGCAAAATCGCTTGCAGTGCTAGAGCGATTCTGCCTACGGCTGTACCGAATATTCTATTCGTATTCTATTCGGTCTGAATAGCAGGCTGAATAGTTTATTCGTATTCGGCTGAATAGTAATGCTGAAAACAGGCCAAATACGAATAATAAGCAATGGGTCACCACTCGTTGTTCCTGCATTTAGCTTGAGACGATTGCTGTCTCAGCAGCATAATGCCAGCGGAAACGTGATGATGCTTTGTGGCATTTCCTTAACTATTTAGCTTCCACACTCTCAAGTCCCGTTTCATTAGTGTCAGCAGTTCTGTTAGTGGCATTCGTTTTACATGTATACAAATCACAAAGTTTGGTAACTTTTCACTGCACTGCGATGAAACCAGGGCATTGTGCAGTGTTTTAATTTGGGTGAACTAGTCATATTCTATTCATATTCGGGCGAATAATATCATAAATTATTCTCATTCAGATGAATAGTAAAATCTACTATTCGGTACAGCCCTAATTCCGTCTAATAATGCACAGTGGTTACACTGGCATAGAATTACCATTCTGTCCTCGTCGTCTGACGCGCGCTTGCTGCTTCTGGTTTGGGGTCACCAGGTAGTCGTGAAGAACGGTGAAGTCCTGGAACTGCGGATACGACTGCCACAGACAAACAAACCAACTTATGCTCACTGGTCACATCATCCATCACTGACAATAAACAAACATCTTAGCCACAAATATGACCACAGATTTAGCCAAGAGTGGAGCAACATCCTACATACAAAAATTATGACTATACAAATCGCTGCTTCTGCGATAAAGTGACAAGCCTTATGAAAAAAAAGAAAACAAATCATAATTCCGACCCACAGCTCCAAAATTCTTCAACTAATCCTTGCAAAGCACAAAACGGGAAATGGGAAACCACACAAAACAAGACTGCAGAATAAACACTGCATTTACATTTAGATTCTTATCTTTTCTTTATGTGTAAGTGTCCTAGAAGTCTTTTAAAAAACTCTTAAATATGCCACAATAATTACATTTGTTCAATAGGTCTAATATGCTGAGTGCTGTGCATACAAGAAGATCATGTAGTACAAGCAAGCATGCACATGCACAGAAATAACAAAAGGTTTTCAAAACATCCTAAGTATAGCCAGTAGAAAAGTGAAAGAAGCCTACAAAAACAAATAAAATTGATGGTAACTACAATGTGGCATAAAGCTGAACACAAGAAAATGACTTTTACATTAAGAAGCAAAGTGCAATTCCCAATATGTCATTACAACAAAGAATGATGAAAATTCTCACAAACGAACCAGAATGATCACACAAGAAAACACGTTTTCATAAAACGATAAAAATTATTACACAAGACAGCATAAAAACATGCTGATATATCAACTGTAAGTTGGAGCTCTAGTGTCATACGATGCAGAAATTACATATTTTGTTGCAAATCAGAAGAAAGCAACAATAATGCTGCAACAAACATGCAAAACTTAACAATAAAAAGAAAAATGTTAAGCATTACTGATGTCAGCAGCTATCTATCAAAAAGTCGATTGGTGAAAAACATCAGTGCAGCGTGCAAAACATCGTGAAAACGAATAATTACGTTAACAACAGGAATTCCTGATTCATCGCACAGACCATTGGCTGCTACAACTTTCCCATTCACTGCCTATCATGCCACGCCACCACAAACAACCAAACCATAAATAAACCACTGGCTGACGCAGATACAAATGAACATCAACGACTATTAATAGCTCACAACGGTTATGAAATGGTAGCACTTGACTTGTCACATAACCGATGATTTTGATCAATAAAAACCAGAAACGCTAACGTAACAAAGCAATGGCCAAATTTTTCTGCGACCAGTGTATTACAGACTTTATCAAATTAACTAAAACGATCAACAATTAGTGCTATTCGTTGATGAATGAAATGTCGCCAAAAGTAGAAAAAAAACTGAAAGCAGGTAGAACTACACCTTTTGATGTCCAGACTCACAAAGGTTGTCAACACTATTTCAGTTATCTTTCTGCTAGTATAAGTAGCAACAACAAACTGTCAGCCTGTGAGCCGAATGTCAGACTCTACGTCAACGAATATTTCAGTATCATCAGAGTTATGGAAGTTAAACATATTAAAAGGCACTAAATACAAGAAGCAGACACTACCTAATAAGTTCTTTCTACAAGCCACCTGCAAGCATTAAAGAAACTGTAACATGCAACCCACTGGTACAACAGATATCTAGTAGACCCATCCACAGGCCCAAAAATTGCAGCCCATCAATGCAGAAATTGAGTTAGTTAAACTAACTACAGGAACAGGTGTGACATCATGTACGCCAACGTCATAAAATGACACACATGTGACACAGTACTGAATGCATCATTAGGCCTCTATGTCTATGACATAATGAGCAAATACTTAGAACAATAGTTGATTTCAATTGTAATAGTTTGTTATTGTCGATGTGTTTTAGAAGTCATGAAACTTGAGAATGAAAATATACTGTGACACAGAATGTGCTTGCAACAAGCCCTAAGTAGGTGGCCCCAAACTTAGGAGGGTTCGATCCAGCACATTTTGTTCCATAAGATTTTGGGCCGGGCCGGGTCTGGTGGACTGTCCAGCTTGTGAAGGGGTCTAATATCTAGCATGCTACACACCCACAACATTCAGATTGCTAAAAATTGTACAAGGAACACATATGTCGTGTGTACTTTCCATGCCTAAGAAAATACTATGAAGTACGTGTTCTGAAAAAGTGCCAAGTCATCAGTAAAGTGCACAAACTCATACACATGCAGAGATCTTACAGCAGCATCGTCGGGAATTTTGACGACGAGAAACTTCCGTTTTTTGCTGTCCGGACATAGACGATCACCAGTATCAATGCCAAGCCGATTGCATACAGCCTACAATAGGCACAGCTATTAACAACCGCATTAATTACAGAAAAATAACAACATCATAGGATATTAACCAACTTCCATGTTTGAAGAACACAAACATCAGAAAGAGGTTATATACAGCCAACATAATATTATATAAATTTATAGTTCTATTTTTGACTACCACAGTCAGTTATATGACTTGATTAGTCACAAAAATGCAGCAGCCAGGCTTTCGGCCAATCACTATGAACATGGTCCATGCTAATTCGGTTCGCACTTGACACGTGTGGCCGTGTGGGGCTGCACTACTTAGATGGCACCTGCTTCAAAAGAACAAGTTTCAGTGTTGTACGAGATGCAAAGTGCAAATAAGTATTATCGATTTATTTCATTTTGCAGGTGCTCAAATTAAGCTTCCATTATTCAGCCAGTTGTCTATGATGTCATCAATGGGAAATGGTGAACTTGCGAACAAGCCACCAGTCATAAACGAAGAGCAAAGCTCAAATAATGTACATCAGGTAAATTACCTGGTAAGCAATAAACAAGCTTAGATACCCGGTACATTAATAAAAGATAAACACAGTGAAACTAACTGAGATCATGCGGTTGACTTTGTGTTCAAAATCAGTGGAGTTATCAATCACGTCGTAGTATGGGTGCCCGACCCATGCCTGAAAATATCATAAAAATGCACATAACAGTGGACGTAAAGCCACTAAATACTAGCCCTAACCACGAGAGATGAGTACAATGGCATTAGGAATAAGCATACAGCAGGCAAGCATAAAATGAAGAAAAAATGACATGTTTTACATTTTACAGCAATTGCACCGAAACCAATTGAGATGGACAAACTGCGTATGAAATTTTCAGCACTGAATGTAGATTTTGACGGTTTAAGCCTCAATTTTCTGGGTTTAAGGAAACTTGTGCATGAGGGCATCAAAGAGCGTATCTCTGGAAAAGTCGTTATCTGACTGTTGTTAGCCAGTCTTTCACGAAAATGGTTGCAGATCACCATGGGCATGCTGCCTATCACAAAAAAAACACTAGTGATGAGCTTTTTAGTCGTATCAACATCGATGACTTTGAAAGACCCTGAACTCTCATATTAAGAGGTTTTTATTGATTTTTGTGATCTTCGGCTGTAGCGCACACCCCAAGAATGAACTGCGACGAAATGGCTAGAGACAGACTGACAGTTTGCGAACAGGAACTGCAACAGGCTTTCGCGCATCTTGTGAGCATTAGCTCAAATTTCTTGTTATTATAATTATCCTAAAACATTATGACATAAAATCCAGACAATGACTATAGGAAATAATATGATGCACAAAAACTAAAAGTGAAACAGTGTTAAATTATCGCAACAAAAAAACCAACTAGAAATGTGATGACATAAAATCTACAACTTTGATAATAACAGAGCCAGTGATCAAAAAATGACAAGACCTAGTGACGTCACACCTGTGCCGTGAGGTCGTCCAGCTGTCTCGCCAGTTCAATGCCCTCATGTCGTGTCCTGTGATTCTCACAGTCGTAGAAGTCTTCGGCGCCTTTGGCCGCAGACACCATGTGAATCACCTGATTGTACCGACCGTCACGTAGCTCCACGTTGTTCCAACCGTTGTTCTGCCTCATGTCGTCCCAGTGCTCCGGCTTCATATCTGAATCAGTCAAACATCACTCTTCTGTGCCACAGCCAACAGATGCATTAGAGCACAAAAAAGGGCTGCGACTGCGACCAATTAATTTTTTTTAGTTAATTGACCTCCAAAAACCAATCAAAATTAATCGATTAATTTTAACTTTTGCAGTCAATTTAAAGACTCAAAACTGCAAAATTTGGTCTACCGGTTGGTGTTTTGGTGTTATCTTTCACGACCTCAAGCAAAAGTGATGATGATGATGATGCAGCACCTAAACTGTGTAGTCAATAATTACAAAGTGCAGACTGTTAAACTGACACTATACAAGTAGGGGGCCTTAGAAATCTTGCTTACATGACCTACATGAAATAATTCCTGTCTATACTGTAGTTAACAATCAACTGGAAATGCTCAGATTCGAGATGTTAGTGATGTTCTTAGTCCAAAATTTTAATCAAATTCTAACTGATAAAAAAACTGTAATCAATCACTTATTTAAAATGCTTTATCAATTAATTAATCGTTAATTTTCGCAGCCCTACAAAATTTAAGCGAGTGAGTAAGTAGGGTTTAACGTCTTGCCCGACACAGTATACGTCAAAAAGTACTAAGATGAATGAAATAACAAACATAAAATTGAGTAAGTACAATGAATTAAACAACATGGTAAGAAAATCTTTTTCCTCAGACAAGCTGTTTGTGGTTTTGGCAGTTCATACGGCACAAATAGTTCGACAGCTAAAGACCATGTCTCAGTAGCACATATCACGCACACACAACTGTGACAATAACAGCTCACCAAACCCATGATGTTTATATACTTGAACCAAAAGCGATCAAAGACCTCAAATGTCTACCAACAACAGTGCTGCCACCTGGTGGATGCAAAGGACCTAACACCACTGTTATCTTCAAATGGCAAAGAATATTGCCTAACGGTGACAGAGTCGTAAAATCAAGTCCGACTTATTGCATCAAAACAAAATGACAGATCCTACATGTGTGATGATAAAAGTTGTGAAAAAACAACTGGTATTGTAAGCCAGTTACCATGAAATCAGAAGATGGTTCCAGACTGAAAAAGGTGAGCAGTAAGCAACAGCAGAAAAGAGAACAGCAATCTTAATAAAGCACAAAAATACAGTTATGACACAACAGAACATACAATATCTGATTACTGAATTTCGCTGTGACTGTAATACTGCTGCTAAACGGCCAGTCAAGCAACAGGACACGCAAACTAGATGTTGAAAGCACTCACACGCAGTGGCATCCATTGCTCCGCGATCACATATGATGAGGCAGTTACGAGATGACGACGTCGCCAAGTCGCGAAAAGTCGATTCTACCTGTAGCATTGTTTTCAGCAGATTCTCCTGGAATGAGAACACTGAAAAACCGAACAGCAACACACAGAAATCACTCAACCAACATTTTTCAACTCTCACTCCCACCCGAAAGATGTTATCAATCACAGGCTGCATTTTTACTCCGTACTAAAAGCCACAGCAGCATCTCAGTTATACAGCACTATTACTAATCCACCGAGTCTTGTATTTTTACAGACTTCCACACCGTGTCTCAGAAAAAAACAGTCAAAATTGTTTTTGCCATAACTTTGTCAAATTTTTACTAACTTTAATAATTTTCGGCATGTTGATGGCTAAGACAACAAAATTATGTAAAGTGCACTCATTTTCAACCTCGCCTAATTTATGCCAATGCACTACCATGTGAAATATAGATGCTCCAGATTGTTGCATAATGCTGAGTTTTTGTCTCAAGTAAATGCTGTAACGAGTTAATTAGGCACAAAGTACACTAAAATGTGAATTATTCAACAGAATTGTAAGTTTGTGTAACCACTCACAAATTAGAATTTGTGCCAAAGTGTGCTCCGTGTACAAAGATGCAATGGCTTCAATGCAACGCCAATGGCTGATAACAGAATCAACGATCGACTGATCAAATGCATTTACTCATCGATTAGACATGTTTTAAGCTCATCAGCTACCTATTTTGCTGTCTGCTGTTTTCAGCATAAAATATTTAATACTTCAAAATTATTAAACCACGTCACACCCTTTGTCGAATTGATGATGCAAAGGTGAGCCATCTGATACAAATAATCGCCGCGTAATGTAACAACTTGGAGCATCTGTGTTTCACATGGTAGTGCACTGACATAAATTAGGTGAGGTGGTAAATGAGTGTACCATACATAATAATATCATCTTGGCCAACTTTATGCTAAAGATTATCAAAGCTGAGGGAAATTTGACAAGTTATGGCAAAAACAATTTTGACTGTTTTTTTTTGAGACACGGTGTAGAAACGCTACAGCAGAAATGGAAACAGAAACAAACTAACTGAAAAATATAAGGCCCATAATTCGTATTTTCAAACTTTGTTTTACATATTCGAATTCAACCTGCACTACATGATACCCTTTCATTTCTCCACCGTGGCCCACTAACACTAAAACATGAAATATGGAATGCAATAAAAACAGTACGTGATGAAATAGCTTTCATTAGATCAACCACAAACAAACATGGCTATAACTCACTTCACTATATAGCTACATAAAAGTTTGTAAAAAACCAGCCATACCTTCTTTGTCAGTGAGACTTGGAAATTTAACGCCACCACTAAAACACACACAGTCAGTGTGCAATCTACTGTAACATCATCCAAAGTTCCAAACAAATGATTAAGCAGACTAACACGTTCCCATCTCACTGGCAAAATGAAAATAAACAGACAGTAACAAGTTGTAACCATACGACTAACACCTGACACACTGAAGAAAAACAAAACAGCAAAAAGCTAACCCATAAATGCTAAAATTTTGGGATATTTATCAGGACATTTTCCAATCAGATGATCAAAAAAGTGCACAAAAATAAAATGCAAAATAACTTCAGAAATCAAAATATCTCTATCAGTGGAAACAGCAACAACTTCAAAACTCACAAGGGCAGGTGACGACTCACCCCCCTCCCCCCCGGAGCATGTAACACTTTGTCCACGTACCCCGGCAGAGAACACGATTAGTGTCAATTAAGTCCATTTTGCAGAAGGTCCTGTTTGGTTACAAAGTTTTTAATTTGGCAAGATTTTCATGGCAGACCTGCATATTTCAAGACACTTCAAATCTCAAGAATATCAACAAACAGTAAGCCTGAAAGTCTGAAACAAACTCTGACTATTACACCACTACTTCACTACATAGCAAAGGTACAAGTAATCAGCCACACCTTGCATTACTTCGTTAGTCAGTACAACTGCTACCGGTAATTACCAATGGCTACCATAATAATTACTTACCCCAGCAGAACTGATGCCGTTTCTGGAACCCGAAAAACCTGCACAAAAAATGCAACGTATGAATATTAGCAGGTGCTAAAATAATTATCTGTCCCATTGCTATAGCACAGCATTGGACAGATTATAAAATCACTTGCATCTGTCTGTCAGTCTGTCTGTAAACACTCCTACAGCCGCAATTTTGATTCAGTTTTGATTCAATTCTGCACAGTGATTCGGGGCCCAAAAAGTAAGATCGAGTTCCTTTGGGATAAAAATCTGATAACTCCTTCCCGTATTTTACCCCAAATTTTTAAAAATTTGCATTCTGGCCTATGGGGACTTCAAAGTGGTATAACTATGTCCCCATAAAAGATAATTGCACGCTGCGTTTACCTACCCCCTATTTTCGGGGTCGGGCAATCTTACAGTGTTATTTAAATTTACCCCCTATTAACCCCCTGTTGAAATAGCAACCATTCAAAAGTTGCAAAATTTTGCATTACGGCCAATTGAGATTTCCAAGCAGTATAACTCAGTCCTTGTAAAAAATAATTGCGCGCTGTTTGCACCTACCCCTATTTTCGGGCCCGGACTATGCAATGGTGTCATGTAAATTTTTCCCTGAAGACCACTGTTGTCATGGCAACCAATTCAAAGACAAAATAGGCTGCAGGCTCACAAGAGCATCAAACACTGAAATGCAGCTGCTAGACTATATAGCGTGGCAATGGGACAGATACCTCGTCTACAGAACGTATTTTCAGTAACATAATAATATCATCCACCTAAACTTCACTGAAAGAAATGACAAACACAAAACTCAGTTTTAAAACCTCTTTCTGTGACAAAGACATTACTGCCAACTCTGAGATCAGAGTACTGTTTGTATTGGCTGCATATAGCAACATCAATGAATGTGCACAAGATCACACACACATGTACACTAGGACTATCTAGCAGATCAGTGCAAGATTCTCTAGCTCCACTATCCTATGAAAGCAATCAATCAAACTATCATCGAACTGCAAATATTGTAATACAAAGACTAACAAACCTTCCAGCCCATATGCTCGAAAAATGAACACAACCGTGCTTGTCCGGTTGTTTTTCCACCACATGGTCCTGAACAAACAAACCAAATAAAAATGGAAGAAACGGAATCGAAGGAGTGCATTGACAGGCATTCTGCACCATTGCATATAAAACACGACGCAGCTGATTTCTCACAGCCAGTGAGATGGCACTGTTCCTTTCTTATTCAGTAGACAATGACAGAGTGCACTAGTGCAGTCAGTGGTTTGTTAAATAAATGAAGGTTTAAGTAAAACTAAAAGTTAGGACTAGGGAAGAGTTAGCAACAGAGCTGTAACCACTGAATGAACAAAAAGTTGGAACAGGTTTACATGTATGGTTAGAATGGGATCAAGATTTTCAGGCAGAGACTCTATACTTAGGTGGTAAGTATTGGAAGTGACTTGGTATGTCGGCACGTCAGGGAACAGTGAGACTGTACAAACGTATAATGCATGTCATATCAGTCTTGCATAGCGATCTAGCAGTTTTACGGAACATTGGATGACTTCAAATAATTATTATTAGAGCTGTCAAATTATGCATTAATTAACACATTAATGCGTTAATAAATTACAGCACGTTAGAAATATTAACACCCATTTATTTAATTTACATTTCTCTGAAGCGAAAGTTTCAGTATTTTGTTTAACTGCGGTTATTTGATAATCGAATGAATTCAAGTAAGCAAACTGCAGTCGTCGTTCCATCATTACTGCAAATAAATATTATTCAGATGACAGATTTTTGTGCTAGCGATGACATCAGTTATTGTTGAAAATGTGTTTTTATTTGCTTTATAACTTTCTATATTCTACAGGCGAGAGCCCCCAAAGGTCGAGAGGCCCGGGCTAACCCCCCCTTCTCGCCCTTTTGACGGGCCTGGGTGGGTTAATAACGTGTTAATTAATGTGTTAAAAACGTCTTTTTTAGCGATTAATTGTCTCACATAAAACAAAAATTTGGATGTTTTAACACTTATAATTTTGTCGCTGTAATATCTACCAGTGATTGAGGAGAAAGTCTTAATTCTAGCATAGGATATGGATAGTAAAGGGGTTTGCAGATGCTCAAAATCAAGTTCGACATTTTATTTACTGCCGTGTATATACATTGGCCATAGTTGTGTGGCGCCACTGTGCGAATGCAATAGTGGTAGAATAACGTATTTTTAAATACTAGAGACTCTAGGCTATCATGTGGTGAAAATCCGAAGTCTCTCTCACCTGGTCTTGAAATGGTACCGGATCGTGACGGACAGACGGACAAACGGACAGACAAAAAGACAGACAGAATTACTATAGCTAATACGCGCTATAGCTAGCTAACTAGCTCTCGTGCGCAAAAACATTCTAGGAAAATTTTTTAAAAAACGTTGAAAAAATGTGGCAAGAATAAAAAAAAACATTTAAAAACATTGAATAAAAAATGCTGTAAATGCAGTATACCTGGAATTATAGTTTAGATAGAGAGAGGGAGAGAGAGAGAGTATTTGCCAAAAACACAAATACAATGTTGTCGTACAATACTAGACAATGTAGGCGGGCTACCGAAAAAGCAATCGCTTATCAACGCTGGCCGCCCATAGTAACTATAAGTAATCAATGATACAATATCCAAAGATAAAAAAAGAAAAAAGGAAGAAAAGAAAAAAGAAAAGTGCAATAGTCAGTTTCAAACAATATGATTATAACGAATTGCAAAAACCAGCCTGAGCAAAACAATGTATGAGATGTAAGAGAGAACTTCATTTAATCTCAATTCAACTGCGTGGGATTTTCAATGCACGTTTTTTCTCAATAAAAAACATTAAGCAAAAGAAAACTAGAAATTTGGGGCAAAGCCCAACGTGAGTCCGCCCGGAGCCCGGAGCGCTTATAACTTTGTTCGTAGTGGATGGAATTTGACAATTTTTTTTTGTTCAACGCCGAAAGGATCGTTCTCGTCAACGCCATTTACAAATTGTCGCTATCTTCATCGGTTCCAGAGATATTTGCGCTCAAACTCGAAAGTTGTCGTAAATCGCACCAATTTTTGCACGTTTTTTGCTCTCCCAAATTTTAAGGGGAGCGGTGCCCCCAAAAGTTGTACTTGTGTTAACACCCCAACCTAGAGCCGCGTCAAGTGCCAAAGTTTCGTTGGGCTTCACCCCGTAACTCAAGTTATAAGCGCTCCTTTATTGCATTTTAAGCCAATTTTTGACCCCCCTTCCAAAAGAATTATAAGGTGGGCCCCCATCCCCGGTGGGGGGTGCGCTAGTAAGACTTGGTCATTTTCTAGCACGTGTAGAAATTTGGAAGCGCAGCACCCCCTAGGGGCCGAAGTATGGTCTTCCGAAAAATGCGACTTAGGGTAGGTCAAAATGAGCGCTTATAACTTTGTTCGTAGTGGACGGAATTTCACTGAATCTTTTTGTTCAACACGGAAAAGATCGTTTTCGTCAACACTGTTTAGATTGTGTCGCTATCTTCATCGGTTTCAGAGATATTAGCGGTCAAACTCGAAAGTTGTCATAAAATGTACTAAATTTTGGACGTTTTTTGTTCTCCCAAATTTTAAGGGGGGCGGTGCCCCCAAATTTCGTACATGTGTTAACACCCCAATCTAGGGACGCGTCAAGTGCCAAAGTTTCGTCGGGCTACATCCCCTAACTCCGAAGTTATAAGCGCTCATTTTTTGCTTTTCAAGCCAATTTTTGACCCCCCTTTGAAAAAAGTTGTAAGGGGGGCCGTCGTCCCCGGTGGGGGGTGCGCCAGTAAGACTTTGTAATTCTCTACCGCGTGTAAAAGTTTGGGGGTGCAGCACCCAATAGGGGCCGAAATATGTTCTTCCGAAAAATGCGCTTTAGGTGGGTACGAGTTCACATCGAGATCTCCAAGGTGACTGGACCAAAGTTCACAGGACTTGTTTCGCCTAACGCGGAAGGAATCACGGTGGATAAAGTAAAAATCAGATTTTGAATATCTTCATCCATTTCAGAGATATTCGCCGCCGAACTTCGAAGTCGTCCGAAATCGGGCCAAATTTTGCATGTTTTTGGTCCCTGAAATTTTTTTGGGGTGTGCCCCCCAAAATTTTGGACCGGCATTATAAAATTGGGCCTAGTACTGACCATCGTGCAAAATTTCATGCCGGTCAGCCCACGCATCTCGGAGATCTCGCGTTCAAGAAGAAATAATTAAAACATCTGCGCTAAAACATAAGCCCGCTCCGCAAGTTATCGCTTCCGGGCGGACTAAAAAGCTAAAAAACATGGCAAAAATAAAAAAAACATAAAAACGTTTATACAGGCGAGAGCTAGCTTAGCTATAGCACATTATTAGCTACGGTAATTCTGTCCATCTGTCTTGGTGTCTGTCACGTCCCGGTACTGTTCCAAGACCAGGTGAGATAGAGACTTCGCGTTTTCACACTATGATAGCTTAGAGTCTCTAGTATTCTGTGAGAAAATTTCATGCCGCTGGGTAAAAGAAATCCCCACAAATGACAGGGCGAAAAAGAGGCACCCCCATTAAAAAGGCAATATTTTACAGCTATTGGCTCATCTAAAGTGAAAATGATTGCAAATAGGCACAGACATGCTGGCGACGAGCTTCTTAGGAATGTCAATATCGATGACCTTGCACCTTAAGAATATTGGTTTTTAGTGATTTTTTGGCGATTTTTGGCTGCAAGAGTGAACTGCAACAAAACGGATGGAGATTATCTGCGAACAGGAACTGCTATGGGCTGTCGCGCGTCTCATGAGCATTAGCTCAGATTTCTTGTTTACATCTGTGATAAACTGTCATGTCAGATACTGTACCCGACGCATTTCCCCACCGCTCTTAGACGCACTGTTTAGACGCAAAAATACCGGTTGGCCAAGACGCACTAGACGCAAACGCACCAGACGCATTTTACCGACACCCGGAACCTAACAGTTTTTCAACAGCATTTCACATGGCGATCGACCAAAAACACAGTGCATGCAAAATGTGAAAATAACCTTTGATCTTCAACAAGTGTTCAAGACAGTTAAAATTGTTTGCAAGATTAGTAAAACGTTTTACAGCATCTTTATTTTACATTTTAAGTTTATAACCAGGCCCTGAGGTTGGCGCCACTGCGGGTATTCACCAACGATCAACGTGCAGAGCACGTGTATCAATCACAGCGAAAGATAACACTCCACTAACCTCCAGTGAGAACCACGGTATAAACCCTGTTCTTGTGAATCTCTGTAGTCATTCTGACACTTCATCGAGGGCTAGATAACTCTAACCTTAACCTTTTACCTCCGTTAGATAACTAACGCCACCAGCATTAAGTTTACTAGTGATCATCCGGGAAACTTGGGCTTTTTTACGACTACTAGGAAATTTAGAGTTGTACTCGAGTATCGAATCGAATCGTATCGTATCGTCAACTGTTTGTAGATTCTTTTATACCCATTAAAACCATCATTATATTGCGCACAATGGCGTATGCTTTACATAAAATTTTAAATGCATGCAGAGAAATGCGATTTTTATATAATACGTGCAAGTGCAAAAAATGATTTGTAATTTAATTTGTGATTTGCCAATCACTGTTATTTTTATTTGTTAAGTATTCTACTGTTTTGATCATGTGATCAAATGAAAACAATAACAAGTTGGTATTTGGTTCAGTAAAAAGTGCAGAGAATGGGGGCCGCGGAGAAAGAATGGCAGATGGACAAGTTTGATGACGACTCTTTGAGTGAGCGAATTATACTAAGTACTGCTGACGACTGAAAATGATTCTTGTTTAGATTGGTTTCATCTTCGACTGCGAAAAGGGGCGTGGCTGTCAACTTCTGTGTAGTGTTTATGACTCCCTGAGGGTAGCACTAAAAGCACAGTAAAAGGACTAACAGTATAAAGGTACAAACAGATGATTGGAAAAGAAGGCCCACAGGCAGACGACATGAACAGTGTAAGTCAGTCTGCGCAAATAGTTAGAAAGAAAATGGAGGAAAGAACAAAAATAAAGACGATTGTGAATAAGTACGGATGAGAAGACAATCTCCGCTCCAGAGGAGTGTACGGCAACGGATCCACTTAAGTTCAAGTTGGCTGAATCGGCCTGAATCGGCGCCGATGGATGTAACTGAATATGCGATAGTTTTAAGTAATAAATCTAAAACTGAATAAGCGATAGTGTTAAATAATAAATCTAAACTTTAAACCTAAACCCGAAAACAAACCAAAACCTGAACCAGCAGTGGGCCGATTCTTGTTACTTGTTACTTGTTACTTGTTACCTGTAGGTAGGTGGGCTGGTGTAGCGTCAGCTTTTAGTGTCCACATCTTTCCAGTGATCGTCCAGCCTGTTCTTGAACATGTTGACCGAAGTCGACTCGACAATATGACCTGGCAGTTAATTCCATGTGTCGATGATTCGCTGGCTGAAGGTTGTCTGTGGCTTGTAGAGTTTCAGACTGTGGCCTCTCAGGTGTCTGGTTACTGAGCGTGTGAAAAACTGACATTCGTCTATCTTTTCTCTATCATTCATTATTTTAAACACCTCAATCAGATCACCTCGGAGCCTTCTTTGCTGGAGCGAATACAATCCGAGGGCCTTCAATCGTCCATCATAGGCCGATTCAATAATTACTATTAATCCATCGGCGTCATGAATGCATCAGTGGGCCGATTCAGGCTGAGTCAGCCAATTCAGCTGATTCAGCAATTAGTGCTACCACTCCCTGATGCATTATGGTCGTCAGTGGCTCTTGTCTCAGGCAGCTGATGACAACTTTTCTGTGGTGAAATGTTGTTTTTATTGCATGTTGACATATGCAGTAATATTTATTGTAATATTGATTGACAGATTACTGGTTCTAGTAGTAAGTAAAGTGGGAGTCAGTGACTAATAAGTGATATTATTAATGAAAGGAAAGGACTATTAAAATTGGAGCATAAAAAGTGGCAGAGCAAACAACATTACTCGCAACAGGATCTGTACAAATGTTGCTTCCCCATTAGGAGCAAAAAGGGTTAAAGTGACTGCTGCCTTCAGTCATATACATTCTTGATCAATTTGCATTTGGAATCATAGTTTTCGGTGGGCTTATATTTTAACACACATTTTAAAAAATTAACTCTGCCATGGGATCTTCAAGCTCTGACAGATAGTTGTGAAATTTTTCCACATGATTAGATGCAAGCTAAGTTTCGAAAATTGGTCCAAAAATATGGGTCTTTCCTCCAAAAATTGGCATTAAAACATGCAAAATTTGGTGCAATTTTGGACAACTGCAGACTGTGACAGCAAATATCTTTGGAAAGGATAACAATATCCAAAATTGGACAGTACTTGATCGACTGTGATTCCTCCAGCATACTTGGTCTACAAACTATGGAGATCTAAAGGGTGAATCATACCTTCATTAAAAATTATCTTCATATTTTTTTAGATTTGATTTTTTAAATCCATGTGTTGCTACAATGCAAAATAATGACTTTTTGGGAAGACCACATTTTGACCCTTAGGGGATGTTGCACCTCAAATTTTTATACACTAGAGAATGACCTAGTGTTGCTAGTGAACACCCCACTGGGGACTGGAATCCCCCTGACAACATTTTGCAAAGGGGGGTTAAGATTCAGCAAATGTATGCTTTGGGGGTAGTGGGAATAACTCTATGCAACTTTGCCGCAAGACGTGCCACTAGATAGGCATGACAATGAGGATGCAAATAGCAAGCACACCAAAAATTTGGCAGAACAAGAAACGTGCAAAATTTGGCTAGATTTTGTACAGCTTTAGACTTTGACTGCGGATATCTCTGGAATGGATTGAGATATCAAAAATCAGAATAGCAAGTGAGCAACTACAACCCTTCCTGCATTGAACCAAAAAATAGGTGAACTTTGGTCTATTAACAAAATAGTTACCAGTATAGACACACATCCAAGAATGGGCATGCTCTGCAGACTAATACAGTTGCATTTGTGTCATACATTTTTGCGAAATATTGATGACAAAATGTATTAAGCGCATTAGAGATCTTTTTGAGTATGCGCTATGTAAATTTACACTACTTACTTACTTACTTACATGACTTTGATATGAATGGAATTTTAATTCTATCATATTTTCCCAGTTTGGATGTAAGGGGCTGGGTGGACACACATTGGGATCGGCCCCAAATTTCTTGTTTTGTTTTGCAGTGCTCTGTGGTACATCTGTGACCTAGTTATTATGCAGCTGTTTTTTTTACTTACATTAGGAAATAATTTTGTCTTTTTTGAAGTTGGTCCAGCAACATATTTGGCACTCACATTTGTGTTTAACTGTTTTAAAACCAACTGTATTATCTTTCCCACTAAAGTGTACACTGATGTTTAGCAGTAAGGAACAGGCATACTCAGTACAGGTAATGCATTATGTAAGGCACAACGGAGGAGGAAAGTGGTAACATGCAAATTAACTAACAAAGTATTCACACCAGCTCTGGCTTATCCAAGGTGTTCATGATGGCAGTAGCAGCAACATCAAATTACAGTTTTAATGAGAGTTGCAGTTTACAGGGAAATGGGGAAAGTGATAGCTTAAATGCAGTGTTTGCAAATGTTCACAGCTGTTTGTTAATGTCAGCTTTGCACTGTTAGATTATTTAGGCCGACATGTCTAATGTCTGGGCTGTGTGTATGCTAAACTTTTAGAAATAGTGTCCGAAGTACAGGTAAGAAAATTTGGCAAATTTTTGGAAGAGTATGCGTCACAACTAAAAGATGTTGAAGATGCACTTGAAGAGTCTAAAGGAGATTCATGGGATCTGATGCTAGATCCTGTTGCCATCGAGGTATACAAGTAAAGCCTTGCTAACGTAAACAGGAATGCGCAACAGCAGTGCACCGTCGTACGCTAGTGATCCGTAGACTTCATTTGTAGATCTCATCCGTGTGTGGCTTTTGGCTAGTTTCACAGAAGGCCCAGTAAAACAAATTGATTCACCAGATGGCGCCAGATGGGCCTACATAATTATTTAGCCGTAGGTTGTCTGGTGCCATCTTGCGAGTGATTTTGTTTTACTGGGCCTTCTGTGAAACTGCTGCCAAAAGTCGTATGGATGAGATCTACAGGTGAAGTCTATGGATCACTAGCATACAACGGTGCACCGCTGTTGCACGTTCACTTTTGCGTTAGCAGGGCTTTTTTGTTATGACTTCTGATGTACTTAAAGCAACAAAGAATCAAAGTACTTTCAGTATTTTGAAGGGTGATGGAAATTATCTCCAATTTTGCAAATGTAAATTTCTGTGAGAAAGGTAACCCATTTTGCTTTTTTGATTACAGCCATTCAGTTATTTAACTCACTTCTTATTATCATGGTAATTTATTTTGCTTGATATACTGTATGGAACATAGAAATAGTTGCATGATAACTTTCGAAACTGTAGAGGAAAGTTGTTGCATTAAAAAATGTATATTCTGGATGATGTTTGGTTCACATTGGATTGATTTTAAAATATTTTTTCATAATTAATTTTTTTATGAAAGCTAATGATTAAATAATTATTACCTTTGATTAGAATTAACAGCATTACCATTACTTATGTTTTTTTGTTTAATAATAATTTATAAGTTAATCAGGTAGCAGCTGTCACATATGAGTAAGTGCTTCTACCCAACCTTGTAGACAGTAAAATGTTTAAAGTCTCTGATTGTTATCTTGCAAATGCTGGCCATTTTATTTAGTTTGCAGTTTTTTAGGGACAAGACTTTAATGGAAAAATTTAGCAATTAAAATTTTATTAATCACTAAACATTTTTAATGATTGATCATGTGCTGAATCGTTTTGTTAATTCCTGCATATTACTGATATGATATTGTGTTTGTTGATGAAAGTTTCGGCCATGCGAGCGGACCTCTCTGCTGCAGCTTATCAATACAGACAACAAGAATCTGAACAAGGTTCTGACTGTGCTGACAGCACTGTGCAATGAGATGGAACTTCTCTGGCATGAAGCAGAGGACAGATTCTATTTTGCACTTCTGTACTATGGCGAAGGAGGTAAAGAATCATTGTCATCAAATTTGGAAGTTTTGTGATAGTGCTTTTTTAGTATGTTTGGTACTAACGCATTTCTACATCAGAGACTATGATGAAATGTGGTTAGCTTTTTTGTTTGGCCAGTTTATTTTGACAGTTGTCTTGTACATTTAGTGTCAGCAAAATGTCACCTTTTAACTATTTGCACCATGCTCATCTATATGTACTGTCAAAAAAATAAACAGCTTGTTGTGTGAAATCTTTTTCACTTATATTGTCTAACCAATGTTACATAACTTTATGTTCATTCTTTACTTTTATCGTCACATTTTTTAGACTTGAATTTTTTAAAATCCAGCTATTAAGCGCATTAGAGATCTTTTTGAGTATGCACTATATAAATTTACACTTTACTTACTTACTTACTTTCTGTTGGTTACAATCTAAAATAAAGACATTTGATCTGCGTGCCTTCATCTTGCATACAAAACACACTGTTGTCATGCTGATTTGTTTTACAGAGTCTGTAAGTTTAACAGTTGATGAAGGCAACGCCCAGATTCAGATTGGTCGTATGATTCCTCTCCTGCAGGTTTTGTGATTTTTTCTGTTTTATTATCATTTGTTATTAATGTGAGTATATATGATTTATTGGCATTGCAGTTGATCTGTTTGGTTTTGGGCTGAGTGCAAGTGTCATTCATTAGGTTGTGTTTTTTGTTCTCAGATATGAACTGTAATAAAAAAATTATTGTGTTTGCGGTAGATATTTTCGTTTTCTTTAATATTATGTATAATTTTATTCTGTATATTGTGGTTTAGAGTACCAAGATTTCACTTCATTGGCTTCACATAGGCATTTGTTTTTTTTTGTGCTGGCCATTCAGCTAGCATTCTTTCACTTTGTTTTGTACTGATATGCTGTGATTTGTTTTACGCTGGCTGGTCGATGAATTTAATAGTTAAATAAATAAATCTTGTCCTTGTTGCTCTGCGTAGCAGATTTGTTCAATGATTTCCTGGCTGATGCAACTGAAAATTTTGAATAATTGATTGAAATTGCACATCTAGTTGAATCTTTTTGCGGAATATTCATGTTTGCAAGGAGGTCCAGAAATGTTGGTGGTTATAGATTTATTTTCAGCAAGTACTGTGTAACAGTTGGTGTGTCATATTATGGTCTCAGATATTTTGTTGAGTTGTTGTGCTGTGTGCCTATGTGACCATCGTTACTGTGACGTTGATGAGATGTTTTCTAATGAGTTGTTTGTGTTGTTTACGCAGGCGCTGAGCTCATTTGTTCAGCGTTGCTATGAAGTGATTAAACACGTTTTTCAGCAGTTATCAGCTCTCTACATATCCAGCAAGTAAGTGACCATGATCATTAAGCTGCTCGTACGTAGTAATGCGAGGCCTTATGTTTTTGCATTGTTTGTTCTTCTTTTTTCTTGTTTCATTTTTTTCTGAAACCAGACAATGGACCAAGACCAAAATTTGGGGAAGGATGACCCTTACCTGGAAGGAAGTGAGGCCAAATTTCAGTGAGATCTGTTTAGCAGTTTTGGAGGAAGGGACATTTTTCTACATTTATAATCAACGGCTTGATGAATCAGCAATCATGGACCAAGACTATCAGACTTATGGTGCCGGGCGGCATCACACTGGGTCCTGCCACAAATTTCTAGTTTTGCTTATTATTAAAGGAGATTAACGCTATATTATTTTAATGAAATTTATCATTGGTATTTATGCTGTTTGTTTCTCGTTTTTTCTAACATTGTCACCATCATCATTTTGTCTTCACAATAGTTATAACTATAGCGTGGTTATGCAATGTGTATAATTTGTATTTTTCGGCCTTTTTCTGTGACAGAAATGTGGCAAAGGTACTCAGCACAACGGACGTACATTTTCAGGCGAGTTTGCAGTCTTTCTGTTAGTTCTGTTTGTTGTCGTTTGAGTTGTCAGAAATTGAGTAAGCAAGTAAATAAGAAAGATCTTGGTTAATGGATGTTTGTCGAGATAACACTAGTGTGACAAGATCAGATCAAAATTACATTGATTAAGATAAAAATGACTAATTTTTGTCACCCTGATTTGATTTAGGTCTCCGACTTTCAGTTCGTGTATTTATGCAGCTGTGATAATAAGCTGAATTATGGATCTTTCCTATCTGTCTGCTGTTTGTCTGTTTTGACAGATACTGAAATTGTTCAGCTTTTTTTTGTTTTCAGTATACATCACTTTGCGATGGAAAACTGGAAAGCAGGATTGCACAGAAAACCAAAATTGATGCAAACATATTCAAGGACAGCAATACTGGTATAGCTGGCGGATTGCACGCTGGCTGGCTGGCTGGCTTACAGGTTCACTGCGCTTTCGGTGCACGCTGGGTGCAATGCAGTTGTTGCGTACAGTAGTCGACAGCTAGGGTCCATGCTTTTTCATGTTTTCATATACTTAACAAGTTTTGGACTAGGTCATCATATTGTTCTGGCTGTTTTGGAGTGGTAACACAGGTGAGTGATATCACACGATATTATGTGTGTTGTATGATATGGTATGATATGTTTATGACATGATATTACTATGGTATTGTAGGTGTTGTATGAATATGTGGGTCGGCTGCTGACTGTACTTATTACACTGGACAGTATTATTGAGAACCAGGCCACACTTCTTGACCACTGGACTCTCTATAAGAGGTTTGTCTTTCCTGCTGATTTGTAGTCTTATTTTTTAAATTTCAACTGTTATTAGGGTGACCTTTTGTCTAGTAATCCTGGAAACGTCTGGGGAAATAAGAAAAAAATCAGGGAGAATTGACAGGCAGTCAGGGAGTTGTTTTGAAAGAAAATTTAGTCATGGAAAATGTTTGTTGTCTGTTTCACATTTTGGACAATGCTGATGATGTTCAGTAGCAGATTAGTTTGTACTGTTTAGATTCTGCATTATTGGTGGATTTTGCTGCATTATTGCAATGTTATTTCATTCGCGTATAACTTATATGCATGGCTGAGAGTGCTGCAAAATGTTAGGATATCTTACAGTACCAGAACATGGTCACTGTGTCAAAAGAAACCAGAACATGGTCACTGTGTCAAATGGTTGTAAAAATTAAGTTTAAATATGTGTTATTCTGACTGGAGATTTGCTGTCAGCGGTCATATAGTATGAAACGCCCTACCATCTAAGCTTTGTCAGGACATCACTGTGTTCCATATGCTGCTGAAAACAGTTCCAATGACATAAATGCAGTGCATTTAATAGTCAATGCTGCGCAAAGCAAGCATCAGCACAGCATTACATTGGACCTGAACTGGTCCTCGGCATCTCTTCCACTACTGCACGCAATGCTATAAAACGGTGGACTGTCTTGGAACTGTTAACTGTGGAACTCAACACTAGGCTGTAGGCAGGCTAAATCTATGCTCAAAGGAGTTGATCTTAGTCTCTCTACATATATCTTACAATTATCTAGAAAGGGTCTTCGTATCCTTATAGGTTTATTAACAGGTCATGCAGACCTTAACCGACATTTGACTTTGATGTCAGATCGGACCCACTCTGTCCTCTCTGTCAACAGGAGGAAGAGGAGGAAGAGACAGCTTTCCATCTCCTTGCGAGATGTGACGCAATTTTACTCACTAAACTCAACCATTTAGGCCTTTACTGTATTGAGTATAATGACTTATATAACATACGTTGGTCTTTTCTCCTGAAGCTTGCTAAAGCTTCATTTAGATTTCTTTAGCCTCTGACTTTACAGGGATGCACAATGGACCCACCTGGTGGCCTGAGCGTTTTATGCTGTTTTAATGGGTGGCATCTGCCCCGAAGTTAGGATAAGGTAAGGTAAGGCTGCACATTTGTACATATGTTCAAATTCTTGTCTGATAAATGACGTTATCAATAACAATAAGAACAAGGATTAAAGTAATGTGGTAAAAGGTGGAATTGCTCAGGCAACTTCACCCAGCTAACAATGATAACTCAGCTTTTCATTTGTATTTACTTTGTGGCTGCATGATTCAGATAGACAGACAGACCTTGCTGTGAGAAATGTGTACCAATAGGTAGTATTGCTTGCACATGAAGAGCAATTTTGCCTAGTGATTTTGTGGGATACATATGAAGTATGTTTATATTGTGTGGTTATGTTTTTTTGTTTTCAGAATGTTCAAGAGCGTTCGTCATTGTCCGCAGCAGTTTGACTTGCCTGAGTCAAAGATTCGTCCATTTGAGAAGATTCTAATGAACTACGAAACTTTGCTGCTCAACGGCGTAATATTTCAGGTTATTTTTACAAAAACTTATTTTGAAAAATTGTAGTATATGTTTTATGTGCTTATGCGTAGTGATGCATACCGGTATTTATGTGGCAATTTACTTTTGACAATAAGTCTCTAACAATCGTTACCAGTTTAAACATGAAGTTTTTAGAGGAATTGTTTTTATTATATGTGCATTTTACATGGTGAATGTTTTACTAGGCAGGACTAGTTGCTAATATTCAGTTCAAAAGGTCAACAAAACTCTAGAAATGGCCACATATTTAGCATGTTAGTTTCATGTGGCAGATCAAATGCTGGTCAGCTGAGGCAGTTTAGTGCACAGCCTGCTTAGAGTACAGCTTACTTATAACAAGTAGATTCATTTGGTCAAATGTACTTTACTATTAAAATTCATCAAATACGACCAAAAATTATTATATACCTTAACGTTTCGACTGAGTTTCTTGTGGAAGTTGAAACGTCAAAGTATGTAATAATTTTGGTCGTATTTTATTAATTTTAATCTTACAGCTTATGTAGTTTACAAATGGTATACTAATTTACTGTCGATGCCTGAAACACCCAGCAACTTGTCAGATGCGGTCGTCGGTCGCATATCATGTCGGCACCAGTTCTGATGTTGATATTTAGTCTTGATTTGGCTGTTGACTGTATACGCTAACAGCATGATTTTAAGTGGTCCAATAAATATTTAAAGTTCTAAAATTGTAAACAACTTATAGATAACTTTCTCTGCTAATTCTGTCATGATGTATTTTAGCAGTGTGAAGTCTCAGAGAAATCTGCAGAAAGACTGCAATGCATTGTACACGGTGTTTCATAAAAAAGGACCCCTTTTTGGTTTTTTATAATTCACTCAAATGTTGATCAATTTGCACAAAATTTGTATAAGTTGTAGCTGAAGAAATACTAATTCAAAATATTGCAACCAAATATGGCAGTTGATTAAATATTCTTTGCCAGTCCTGACCTAATGCTGACATCATAATGTGTCACGGGTACAAACTGGATAGTCTCAACTGGTGCTGTCAGTTGCTACCCTGCTTCAATGGTGAGCTTAATCTGGTTCGCTAATGAAAAATGTTTATTGTGTCAGCACTAAGGAACATGGGGACATGAAATCATTCGTCTTGTGATCCAAAAATGCAACCATTTTGCAAGCTCGGTGTGCTAGTGCACTGTCTTGTTCGAATGCGTGAAAGTCAAACAACTATCCCTACAGACACGTAAATGCCATTGCTTTGCATGTTTTTGTAACTGTAACTGTAAAACTTCAATAATTTGTCATGAATGAACCAGATTTTTCACCACTGGAGCGGGGTAGCTACTGACAGCACCAGTTGAGACTATCCAGTTTGTACCCTTGACCGTGACACATTATGACATCAGCATTACGTCAGGACTAGCAAAGAATATTTAATTAACTGCCATATTTTGTTGCAATATTTTGAATTAGCATTTCTTCACCTACAACTAGTACAAATATTGTGTAAATTGATCATCATTTGAGTGAATTATAAAAAAAACAAAAAGGGTTCATTTTATGAAACACTGTGTATGTATTGTTTGTGTTGTTTGCTACAGAACTGTGTCGAGCAACCATTTGACAGTCCTCCGCATATATCAGTGTCCAAAAACACTGCTCTCAGTGATAATTTTGCTGCAAATATCCACAACTGTTTAGCTGGTGTTACCGCTAAGCTCGGTATGCTAATTAATTTCTACTGCTTTTGTGCTTATGTTCATTCTTTCTTTTATTGCTTGAGTACTTTCTGTCCTGCAATGTTAGTAGATTATTAAAGTCCTGAGTTGTTGTTTTGCTTCAATTGCTTTTATTGTCTTATATGCTCATATGTTTGTTTTCACATTGTTATATGCCTGATTTGCAAATAAAGATATACATTATTATTATTATTATTATTTCTTCATTCAAATGGTGTGTCTTAGTTTGGAGTGGAATAACTTGAAAATCAGACAACATAAAAAAGTGATGAAGTGTTTTGTTTGATATAGGCAAGCAACATGATACTTTATCATTGTCATTATCATTATCATCTTACAGGGGTTTGATATGGCATGAATAATGTGCATTGTACACTACATCGGTATGAATGTCAGTTAAGTAGGACCAGGTATGACTGATGGGAGAGAAAAATTGTGAGATGCTGCCTAAGACCGAGAGTGACAGTGCCGAGGTGATGTCCTGTGGAAGGTTATACCATAGGTTGGCACCATAGATCAAGAATATCCATTTACCAACTGTACTATGGCACAGGGTCGGCACTGTCAGGCGGTGATCTAGGTCTCATTTGACAGTGATACATTGAAGGCATTAGACTGACAAGTCAGTGCTGTGTCATTGTTGTCTTGCTGATGCTTGTGTCCGTCAGGTGACAGTCGACTGGAGACGGATGAGCGAGACAAGTTGGTCGGAGTGATCGGACTTCACATTCTGCACTATCATTTGTTTCACGTCGTCGACAAGAAGACGTTCAAGGTTCTCTGGGAACTCCACAAAAAGGTAATAATAATTGATTTACTTACCAGTCAGTGCAGCATTTATTTGGAGGTTTTGTGCATTGTTAAATTCTGTTCGTGTGAAACAAACTGTGAATAACTGCAAATATATGCAGATTGTAGGCTGTTGTGAAATTCAAGACTTTTCGTTTATGCTGCCAGACATTCTGTGTGATTGTCATTTTTACTTGTTAAATATTGCACTGCTATAGAATATAGTGTTCTAATATTATTTTCTAATATGTTACTTTTGCAGCTTTTTTACATTTATTGTGTTATAGTTTGATGAGGTTTGAGAGCATTATAATGGTGGGGCATCATGCGTAGTTTAGACATTTTTGTCCAGTATCTTTTCAGTTTTGGCTGCCACCTGAATTTTTGTTACTTGTGTTTTTACTAGTACATTGAGCAGACTCGTGGTTTATCGCAGTTAACAAGCTATATGAGTAACCTGCTTAAATGTTCTTGCTGTGTAAGATAGTAAGACTGATATGTGATTTAGGTGCCGTGCATTGTACTGCTGGGCAGTGTCGTGTGGTATCCAAACGAATTCCTTCACGCTAAACTTCCTCACATGGCAAGTGCGCTGGATCGCAAGGCACTGGCTAACGTTAGAGCCAACAGACTTGCTTTCTTACAACAGACCACACAGGGTCTCCTTGCGTATGTTGCTTGCTTTGATTTCATACCATGCTGCATTTAATTGTCTTAATTTGTAGTCTTTATGTGTGATATCATAAGGGGGGGCTCACTTTTTATGGACATTCAGCCAGGATGTGATGAAGTCGGTCAGTATCTTTTGAGTGCTCTGAAGGCATTTTTCTTTTGTAGACTATTTGTACAGACTTGACAATCTATTGGGTTTTTACGCATGAAAGCAGCGACTGCTTTAGCACGTCTTAGCCGTCGCAATGCTGTTCGTTCGTCTGTCTGTCTGTCTGACTATCCGTGACACGGGTGGATCAGTCAAAAATGGTGGAAGCTAGGATCACCAAATTTTCACCGTCGGCTGCCTGGAAGTCTCTAGTTTTAGGAACCGTAAAGCTTTTCCATAAATTCAAAGGGGGTCACCCTGAATGAGGGTGCTAAATAAGAGGATGGTAGGAAAAATTTGAGTTTTTAGCCAATAAGTTGCTGTATTTCAGTAATGCTGTGAGATAGGACGTAGGTTACTATTAATCACTAATAGGAAGTCATACACTGGCTCTTGATTGGCACCAAATTCAATGACCTTGGATGACCTTGAACATTAAAATAGGGGTTTTTATGGATTTTTTGGCAATTTCAGGCTGGCAGACACGTTTCAAGAGCGAATTGCACCGAAATCAATAGAGATAGACATTGACAAGCTGCATATGAAATTTTCAGCATTGAATGTAGATTTCGACGGTCCAAGTCTCGATTTTATAAGTTCCAAGAAACCTGCGCATGAGGGCATCAAAGAGTGGTACCCCTGTAAAAGTCATTATTTTAGTTTTGTTGGTTAGTCTTTTGTGAAAACAGCTGCAGACCACCGTGGGCATGCTGCCTATCATAACAAGCACTAGTGACAAGGTTTTCAGTCGTATGAACATCGATGACTTTGAAAGACCCTGAACTTCCAAAATAAGGGGTTTTGTTGATTTTTTTCCCATTTTCGGTTGCAACGCACACTCCTAGAATAAACTGTGATGAAATGGCTGGAGATAGACTGACAGTTTGCGAACAGGAACTGCTATAGGCTTTTGCGCATCTCGTGAGCATTAGCTTAAATTTACAGTTCACAGCCATAAGAGCAGTTTTTGCCTGGTTATTTCTGCCACATTACTGGTTCAGTGTACTGGTGTTTGCACACTCTCTGACGAATAAAATGATTGAATTGTTGATCTTATATCTTGCCAAGTGTGTATAATTGGTAGGAAGGAGCAGAGTATGCAGGCAGCTGTGTCTGGGTGGATGGTTCAACTTGAGACCGTCGTTCGCTACAAGGACGGACTAACTGAAGCTTTGTCTGCTAGATGTGCCTTGCTTATTCAGGTGACTATATCATTTTTATTTGGATTTATTGGTTTATTCATTATTATAAATGTCATGCTCAAGATATACGGGACATATGGTATATAATAGAAGCTCAAAGCAATGCTCAAGGTATGCAGCAGAAAAAGTATCTATAATGCATTACATTATTACTTGTTTGTTTGGATGTTAATGGTGACTGTGCTCTGAAACAAAATCTCCTTGTTGGAGGAAATAAAAGAGTACTTACAAGAGTTGAATTTTTACACATCAGACTAATAACAGTATTTTGTGTGGTTTGGAGCTTGCTTCAATCTTCTTGAGTACTAATCTATGGTTGGTTGCTGATAATTGGGACACATAAATGAGAGAGATTTGAACTTGTTTTTGAATGGTGTGGCTGCAGGGTTTGCTGTACGCATATTCAATACGTCAGCTGGTGACGACGACGATGAATCTGCATGTGTTGCTGCAGAAACCGATGACCAAGGCGTCGGTGCTGGCGATGTGTCGACTGATTGAGTTGCTCAAGGCAATTGAACACACGTTTCACCGACGCACGATGCTGCTTGCGGAGTCTCTTAATCACATTGTGCAGAACGTTGCACACAAGGTGCTTTCAACGCTCAAAACCATCAGGGTTGGTTGCTCGGTTTTTGGCTTACCATACTAACAGTTTTGCTTGTGATACGATGTGTCGTCCATCTGTCTGTCATCTGTATGTACTGTGACTAAAAGGTACATTGTAGAGGTTGGCAATGATACTGTTGGATAGAGCGTTGGTAAGTTTCCATAGGCTGTCAGTAACCATGTTGCTATCTGCAGTTGTTTGGCTGCAATTTGTAATACTTGTGTTTGACTGACATATAGTAAGTGATAAATCAGTTGTCTATGACTACGTGATGCATATCTATGATAAGGCTATAGCTTTTGTATAGTACAGTAGATGGGCTTCTCATTTGCGTAATATGATGTACGATGAAAGATTCGTGCTGAAAAACTGGCAGGGTAGGCAAGCTGACAACTGAATTCAGCGAGAAAATTATAAGAAGTGAAATCATTTTAAACTGAACTGAAATGAGAGAAGTGTAACAGATGCTGCTATGTGAAAATTATCATTATAGTCTGCCGAAGATCAAGTGCCATGGTATCATATTGTTGGTGCATGTGTATGAATGTGCAGAAGCGGTTGTCATTAGTGGAGCACAAGTTAAATGACCGCCGACAAGACTGGAAGCTGGACGTTCTCTCTGCCATTGTCCTGGCCAACTCTTGCCTCGTCGGACCCGGTATGTATTATAGCATACATGATGATGGTGATGATGATAATGATGATATATTGAACAATATTCTGTATCATAGATAAGACTGGAAACTTTTTGTCAGTCATTGTTCTTGCCATTTTTTGCCTTGTTGGATTTGCTAATATAACCATTAATTTTTACAAGTACAAATGCTTAATGCTTATATATTTTTGTGTCAGCTTTTCAGAGTACAGTGTGTAGTCAGTATTGTACTGCAAATAATATATTATGAGATAGCAGTTTTTGGCTTTGGCTGCTGTTTTGGAATTTTAGACAGTTGGCAGTGTTTTTTCATTAAGTTTATTTTGAGGTTTATGGTAAAAATATAATGCAGTTGCATTTTGCACGATTTCTTAGACAAGCAGTTTGCTTTTTTCTAGTAACTATTTTTTCTACTGTCAAATCTTGCAATGCTCTCACCACCTTAAGCGGTCCTTTGTTTATGGTTGGATTTGTTGTGCAACAGTTTGTTTGTTTTCATTAGATGCATGGAGATAATTTGTAATTTGTATGACATTGTAGCAACAAAAGAACGGCGACTTGTGTTACGTTTGGCCCTCGCCATTGCTACGCAGCAGGTATGATATCCAGTTGTTTGTTTATTTTTCAATACTTGTTATGTTTTATTTGTGTTTTTTCGGCTTTCCAGATAGGTGCAGTGATTTGTTGCGGTCTTGACCTGGACCTTTCCGGATTGACTGCAAAAAAAGAATGCCGTTGACCCAGAACAGATGTCACCACACCCACAATTCGAATTGCCTATAGTGCAAATGAAGTTCCAAACAAGTGGTTTGTGCCTTACAAATTTATTTTCTCAATAAACAAAAGAGCTGGCTAACAAGCCGATAAATGCGCACACCTGTACAATTATCTTTATGCATAGTAAAATGCGCAAAACGAAATTAATCAGTACATAACTACATGTAAGTCCCATAATCTGGCACAAAACAGACATGTAAACAATGCGTCTGATTGGCTGACATGGTGTGATGTCAATCACCTTTCCACGCTGCACTTGCTTTATGTACTTTTAACCCAGAAAGCTTTTGGACCGCCACGGGTCTTTTCAGAACGATTAAAAAACGCAAATGTTTTGTTTCTGAAACAATAGAAAAACGACTTGGAACTGTCTAAACCTGCTCAGATCTGGTCAGGCTTACAAAAAACACAACCATTTACATGCCAGTGGCTTTGATGCAATAGTGGGGCGTTATATTGATAAGAGCAACTCATCTGGGAATGCTGCAGTCTTCAAAACTTGAGCATGTGGCCTAACAGCCTGGCACTTACCAGCTGAGCACTGAACTTTGCAGGCAGCTTGCTTTTGCCATTGTACCTGAATGAATCAGTAATAACTACTAGCATTGATCAGCTGTAAAATCTTGACCCTGCAGTTGAAGTTAGTTGGCGATTCATTGCAGAAGTTAATTGGCTAATTACTTGCTAAGTTAACCGATAGATTAAGAACCAGAAACGAACCTTCGACAAGTCATTTTCTCTTTCATCGAGAGTTGGCTTTCATTTGGTGGAAATAGTCTTCGTTATTACAGTATTATTACTTGCAAGTTATTAGTTGTCATTTGTCGGTTTGTCAGCAGAGAGTGTTCAAGGATGATGAACTATCGGTGGTTAACACTTGTCTTTCACAGCTTGACTTCATGGCTGACTTCAGACACAGGTGCCTCGGATGTTTGTTCATCGTAAGACTAATGATAATTTCAGTCATCTTTGTTAGCTTATCAGTACGACATACTAATTAATAATGTTACATGTACACGAATATGTTAGGGCTGTGAGAATTAACAATTAATCGCTTAGTTAGTTGTTAAAAAATTGTAACCATTTTTTTCGTTAAATTTTTGTCGTCAAATTCACACCATGCAGAGAATAATAATTAATTAATTTAGGAAGTAATTGTTATGTAGACTGAAATTTGCATCATGTTTACAAGACCAGATAAAAAACGCTACTCATTGTGTCTTGGTGCATTTTGAAGAGCTGAAGAATGCTGATGAAGTTGATAAATGAAAACGTGGATTTTCTCGGGCAACTGTTACTGTTGATTTTCAACTAGAGATGTCAAATTAACGCGTTAATTAATGCGCGTTAAAAAAATTAACGTGCATTAAAAAAATTAGTGCACATGCGTAAATTTATTTAGTTTACTAAATTTTGTGAAGCAAAAGTTCCAATATTCCTTTAAACTGCAGTTATTTGACAATCGAATGAATTCAAGTAACTAAACTGTAGTTGCTGTTCCATCACTACTATAAATAAATATTATGTAGATGACAGGCTAATAGATTTTTGTGCTAGGGATGACGTCAGTTATTGTTGAACAATGTGTTTCTATTTGCTTTCTAACTATCTATATTCCACAGGCGGGCATCCTCTAAACGTCACGGGGCCCGGGGTTACTTACCCCCCTACTCTCCCTCTGACGGGCCTGGGTGCATTAATAACGCGTTAATTAATGTGTTAAAAAAAATTAACGCAGTGCGTTAATGCATTTTAAAAAGTTAACGCTTTGGCAGCTCTATTTTCAACAGAAATGAATGATTAATTTTTATCACTAATTTTTGCGGTGATAGCTATTAAACAATTCAGACATTACTTGCTCTTTGTTTTAACAATATTAAAAATATTAGGGTTGAATTTTTTTTCATAAATGACATCATGACAGAGTATTTATGCGTGTGTACTGTAGACTGAAAGTTGCATGTGATTGTACATTTATCTACTGGCATCGAGTGATGCTGCCGATGTACCTTGCTGATATGCACGACCATTCGTCTGAAGCGTGCCGCCTGCAGGTACAACATTGCTTTTGATGTGTAGAAGTTATAACTGCCATTTTAATACTCAAATTGATTATAGTGTTTACTCAAGTACTTGCATTTATGAATTGTATTAACATTTAACTCTGAAGACGTCCTGCCTGCTAACTTTTGACTTTCTTATGTGGAACAAAACTTGTATCATGTGAATAACGACTAAACAGTCATCCGTTCTGTTAAAATTTGCCCCTTTTGGGTGAACATGAGAGTTTGAATATTTGGATCTGTGGAGTTTAGTTTTGTATCTTGCATTTGTTCAGCACACGCACTCAAGCGTTCTGCATGGAGCGCATAGTCAGTCATGGTCATCAAGTTAATATGCTTCAACGTGGTTTATTATGCCTCTAATACTGAAACTAATACTAATCATATTTATACTATTCATACTAAAGAAATTTGTACTAATCGTATAGATCGTGATGAAGCGTATACGTATTGATGTCTGTCTGTGCGCGTCTGCTCAGTACATGTGTCGTGCGTTGCAAGACTGCGTGCCTTCACTGAGCCATGTCAGTCATCTGTCAGATCAATACAGTCTTGTTCAGTCCTACCAGAATGAAGTCCTCAAACAGATTGACGAGGTACATTCAGATATTCAGATGAGTTGATTGATTGATAGATCGATTAACTGGCGCATTTTTGTAAGATTATTATAATACGATATAAACAACTTTTGTATAACATCAGTTGTGACGCTTGTGATGTAAAATACTGAAATGATGCAAACCTGGCACGAGCTGATTTGATTCAAAAGCTAACAATTTTTGTTGTTCGTTTATGGGTGTTATAGATTTTCTGTTGACTTACATTCTGCTGCTGGGATAAATAGACTGGGTTATGTAGGAAAAACCCACCCAAAAACCCTCAACATAATCCAATTTTATTTTTTTTGTTGACTAATTATAAAATACTTTGTATGGTTAAGTTTTTTTTAACTTTTAAAGCTATGAATTTGCAAATTTTTGGATACTCATTTGATATGGCATTATGGCAGTATTTAGCAGTGTTCATTCTAATAATGTGTAACCCATGAAAGCTTCAAGAACCATCTAGTTGGGCTTTTGAAACCATTTTAACCCCAAAACCTAATAAAACCCAACAGATTAGGTGTTTAATAACCTGTTTTTACTCTAAAAACCTAGCTTCTTTTTTCAGCAGAGGTAAATATTGTGCTGTGTGTCCTGTGCGCAGTGTTTGTTGAATATTGGGAGATTGAGAACTGACATAAGGTTGCTCACAACTTACACTCTTCTAAAATGATTAGCCTCGATCATTGCAGTAAAGAATGTGTCATGTTGAACACGGTGTTTAAGCTTTTAGCATGACCACCCTTCACTGCAGTGATTAAGGCCAAAATTTTCTAAAACTGTCAGTCTAAATTAAACATATGTTCCACTTTGTATTTGCCACTCTGTACATATTGTGCCATGTGTTTTATGCGCAGCATCTATTAGACACATTGTGTCGGGAGGTCGAGACCGACCTAAGACTGCACATTCACATGCATCTGCAGCTGGACAGCCGCAATCCGTTCCGTGTTGCTTCTCAGCAGCTGGCGACGTTTCTACGCATGACGCCGATACGACTGTTTGATTGTGACGTAAATGCACGCGGTAATTGCCATCGATTCAGTTATGTCCGTAACTACTGCATAACTGCACCCTCTGTGTGGTCCCTGAACTACTTGTGCCAACTACCATATGAGTTATTTTAATAATGTTTGCGTTATTATGCAATAGGGTACTTTCAAGCCTGATCAAGTTTGGTCAAAAGTCCATCATCTTTTTGTGGCATTTTTGCAGTCTGTCTGTAATTGTTACAGAAGCTGTGCCATTATTTGTTTTGTCGACTGTTAAGTATTGCATATCTTTTTCAGATATAGTTTTTCTTAGATTTTTAGTGTTTTTGTTTTGCTAAGTCGAGTGTTACGGTCAATTATGTCAGTAGTAGCTGCAGTAACTGTAAGTAGTTGTAGCAGCAATTGCAGTGGCAGTGACAGTCGTCAGCATTTTTGTTTCGTTAATCGATGGTTACTTGACAGTACATTTGACTATTCAGCTTTCTCTGTCAGCAGTTCAGTGACTTAGAACTGACTGTCATATAATCTTTGTGACCAGTCATGCAGTTGCAGTAGTTATAGACATAATTTAAAGATAGCGCTGTTCAGTAGATGCTAGCGTACTGAGCTGAACAGAGATTTACTATTGACATCTACGTAGTGACGTAGTGGTTTGGATGTATTGTGCATTACGCAGTCCACGTGGAGAGATATCTGAACAAGACGTTCTACAATCTGACCACGGTGGCTCTACATGACTGGAAGACCTACAGTGAAATGCGTGCTTTGGCCCAGCAGAAATACTCACTCACAATGGCTGAGGCTCATCTGCCCAGCCAAACCCTCGAACAGGTTAGTAACTTTGAGGCGTGTTTTAGGTTTAAATAATACCTGCTAAAAAGTTTATAGGCTCGATAAAATGGTTTAGTTTTGAGGTGACATCTGAAGAGACAGCCACATCTGTATTGTTGCGGTTTATCTGTAAAACCATCTGAATTGATTATACCAGGTGGCACCAAGAAAACGTCCCGAAATTTGCATAACTATAACGGGGCGTAAACTTTAAGGAGACAAATTTTTTTTGCACTTTAGTAAACCAATAGGTACTTTTGCTCGCTTATAAATTTCAGTCACCTCACTAATGACACCACTGAATGCTGATAAGTGATGTAAGGTGAGTTAGAAATCCAGTTGTGTAAAGACAGCGTTCCATCACATCGCATCAAAGCAACTCAAAATTTCCTTTGACACAACTTGCCAGATTTTTTAACTCACAAGGTTGGACATTGCATTCAATAGATTTGAATCTGCTACATTACTCAGTTTTGCATACCTTGCAAGAACCTGTCTATGAAGGAAGGCGTGAACCATTTAAGAACCTTAAAGGTCTTCAGAGTGTTATCACAGACAAATGGCATGATGTCGACATCAGACAGTCAGAATTAGAAAAACCATGCTGCAGTGAAAAAAGCATCTAGCAGCAATGGCAAAGGAGAATAGAGAACCTATTCAGCACAATTTCTGCTGATCATTTGACTGATGATTCGGCCTTCTGTGACGTTTTGGCATAGCCTGCATACAGGTGGCAGCGCGAATTAAGAACCGCTTGCGAAAATTGCTTCATGGCATGTGACACTATTTTGTTTGTCTCATGGCTAAAACACAAGTGTTTTAAAAGAAAATTCTTACGTATATTCGAAGATGTTTGGTTATGACATACGTATATGCTTTTGCACTGATGCTTTTGCACTGATTCATTTCGACTACTCAACTGAATGAATAATGCATGTAAATGTTCGGGATGTTTTTTGTGCCACCCAGTATTGCAATGTTTAGTTACTCGCATTAAGATATACAGGTCAGTAAGTAACGGTTTAATTTGATGAAATTTTATAGTTTATCAGGTTGGGATCTACGCTGTGTCTCAAAAAAACATCCCCGACATTTTTGACTTTAACTTGAAAACCAATAATCAGATTTTGTTAATTTTTGGTACAAATATTCCTGACACAACTTGCCATCAAATGACCATTCAGCTTTCCACCTCACCTAATGTTTGTTTCTGCACTACCTGGGGAAATCACAACCAGCGAAATATCACTTTCAAATGCGATATGATTGCTTAATTGACATAACACGTAAAAACACATTTTGTTCACATTTTTGACACTGTGGCTAACATTTCATTCAGTTGTCTATTTTTCAACTGCCTGCAATAAAATTGCTTAAAGTGTTGGCCCACTATGCGAACACAGGCAAGGAGACACTTTCTCCATTCACTTGACAGCAGTATCAATAATGTTCTGCTCCAGATCAATACAGGCTCTACCAGTCACTTCTGACTTTACAAACATTCCTAAACTTCATCTGGTAGGTACACTGCTGCAAGACAGTCAAACTTTGTAGTGGACCTGCTGTTGGGGCCCACAAATTAGGACAGATGGAATTTATTGACTTTTTTCCTTCCATTTTAACACATTATGCCTGGTCTGCTTTCCTTAGGTAGTGCAAAAGCAGACATTGTGTGAGGTGAAAACTAAAACACTTATTTAATAGCCAGTTG
>Ga0056128_1000184_pt1 | contig 45488 bp, 29 predicted proteins | sample WorMetLIZISLAND2_FD_71113 | JGI IMG/M metagenome (GOLD analysis project Ga0056128, IMG submission 71113) | Marine gutless worms symbiont microbial communities from Max Planck institute for Marine Microbiology, Germany - Olavius geniculatus... ... | reverse complement strand
TGGACCGGCATTATAAAATTGGGTCTAGTACTGACCATCGTGCAAAATTTCACGCCGGTCAGCCCATGCATCTCGGAGATCTCGCGTTCAAAAAAAAAAACATCTGGGCTAAAACTTAAGTCCGCTCCGCAAGCTATCGCTTCTGGGCGGACTAAAAACAACCACAAGTGAAGTAAAAGCAGCTAAAACAAAAGTTCTCAGGCTGATCAAAGGAGTCATCAGAAGAGACAGGCTGTGGGATGAAGATATCGGAAAATAACTCGGAGTGCAGAGTATACTGGACTGCATAGCACAATTTGGTACGAACATGTGGCAGATGGAAGAACTGCACAGCATTGGATACAATGGACTCCACAGACCACACACCTATGTGGGTGTGGCTGGCGGGCCTCCTTGGAAATCCTGGATGAAGAACATCAAGCAAGCCATGGAGAGACCCCCGAAAACTACTACGTAGGACAAAGAGCAGGTGAAGTTGTTTCTTGACGGATGAAAATGCAGAGACACTTCTTCACTGCCCGACCTTAGGCCTACGTCGATCGTGGTACAAGTGCAAGGTACAACCAAACCTAGGCTGACTCAGCCTGGCCATCCATCCTGGGGTAAGCGCTATGGACGCTGGTGATAAGAGAAAAACAACAGGTCTGAATAGCACTAGGCCGTTAATGGCATCATCATCAGAATGGCATAACACACTATCATTTCAATGATGTTCGAAAAAAATTGCTAAAAAAAGCTTTCTACATGATGCATTTTCTGTCACATTTTATCCAGTTTTTTAACATTGTTGCTCTACTATAAGCACATAATATACACATTTGTTTGCTATATTTCATTTTATAATGAGATAAGTATTCAAGTATAATGTTAAAGAATGTTGTAGTTAGAATGCTTTTGCTAGAAAACTATAGATATGATGTTTTGCCATTCTGCCCAACTCAGGTTGGTTGCATCACAATCCTAGAACAACTTCAGAACAGTAAAATAAAATGCAAACACGAGCAAAAAAACACAAAATACTGTCAGGTATACATATACACATCACTAAAATGGCAGCTTATTAATCACATGCAAATCAGTAAGGTCTAAAAACATTCTCGTGCTTTCAGTAGCAAAAAATGTTGAAGATATTAATTTTCTACAAAATTTTATTTTTATTTTGCGACATTCCCTGTAACATTACACAATGGCTCAAAAAAACACACCGAGTAGTACCTAATGGAAAAAAAGTAAAAATACTGCAGCACAACAGACTAGCTGCAAACAGTTGTTTCAGGAAAACTATGAAAGCAAACAACAACTGCACCAATAGTTTTGGGGGGTTCAATAAAATTGAAGAAAAAGAAGTTCTTATGGAACTGCAACTGGAAGCATGGAAAGTTTTTTATGCCTAACAGTCCTTAAGTAGCACCTTAACTGAAAAAAATTATATGCAGTCAGATTGGCCAAAAGTGGCTAGATGGCGGAATGAAGAATCCAGTATGCTGTTAAGTGGATTTCCCATTGGCACTGGCAAACTTCCCATCAGTGGCCTTTCCATTGGACTTCCCATCAGTAGATGAGTTGGAGCGAGCTCGTTGCACAAAATCATTAACCTTCTTGGTGCCAGTGCCCTCATCCACGATCTCGGTGTAGTACCAGCAGCGGTTGTTACGGCACTCACCGCCACACTTGGGTGACGAACAGCGAGGGCAGGGAAAGTGACAGCCAGGACAGTCAGGCTCAAGACAGTCACAAACATCAGCGCCGTCTGCAATACGCACTCCGACATTGTTGTACACGCGCTGTGCACGACGCCTGCCGGACCACACATACACATACAGTGTGTCAGTGTGTCCAGCCCACTCTGGAAATATCAACCACTGACATGTACAGATACAAATAAAATTTTACACATGCAATTCCAGATTCACTTGAATCGCTGTCATAGACCTCTTAAAATAAGAACTGATGGTGACCACGCTCGAGTCCGCAAACTTGGGTCCATCGGTACGTGAAGTATTTTTACTGTAACTTTGTCAAACGTGGTCCATTTGTTTCAAAATTTTGTACACATAGTGTCACAGACAACGTGCAAATTTGGTTACTGTTTGATTTCTACACTATGTGTACAAAATTTTGTAACAAACAGACCACATTTGACAAAGTTATAGTAAAAATACTAAAAATACCGATGGACACAAGTTAGCGAACCCTGGAACGACTGTCATCAGTCCTTATTTTAAGATTTCAATGATCATGGATGCAAAACTGCACCGGAATTCATCATTCTCTTTAGAGATCTTCATATTTTTCCAAAGCACTGCCACACATCTGCATTTATTGGCAGCTGTCACCAATAAGATAATTTGTACAAAAATTATCAATGTTTAGTCAAAATGTTCATAATTAAAGCATAGTCTTAAAAGACTGGTGGCCATCGGGCCAAAAATGAAAGTTCCAGGAAATGAAAATTCCATCTATAGTACATCATTCCTGGAAAAAAAGTTCTCGAGTACAAAAAATTCCAGTTATCCTTTAGAGCATCTATAGGCAAGTTGCTCATCTCTATCTCTAAACCTTTGTCATCGGATAAATTGACGAGCAAGTTTGTGACAGTCTGTGTTACCTTTTCAGCTGCAGACAGTGCAGAGCCTCATCACCCTTTGGCTGGTACTAAACTGCATTGGTTGCTAACATTGATAGTGCACATTGACAGCAAATTGGTGTGAAGAACTAGTTAGTAAGAAGCACAACTAAATTACAAACGACAAAAAGTTGTCATTCAACTCGCACTGACTTTGGAACAAAAACTAAAGTCAACAAAACTTATCACATAGATAATCATCACACACTTTGAAATAAAATTTTCACTCAAACCATGACACTAAAGAGACAGCCTTGCCTTCCCATCCCAGTAAGTGTTATGATCCCAATGATATTTACTCAGTCCCATAATTTTCACTCATACTCTTGCAAATTTCACAAAATAGAAAACAAAACAAAAACAAGCTTACGATTCACGATAGAAACGTCGCTGAACCTTGCGCATCTCCCGTCGGCTTTGTTCTGGATCAAAGTTCTCCATGAAACGACCAGGATTGACGAATCGCAAGTTGTTCACATCACGGCATAAGCGCATGTTGTTGACATCGCGACTCAGCTTGTTAACGTCTCGGTTAGCGGCCATCTGTAAAAATATTAACAAAACAAAAGAAACGACTGATTCATGATAATGACGGTACATGCACCATATGCATAGGGCTTAAATGAATAAATTACAACTTAATTACAGCGTTAGCTGTTGCAACATCTGCAGATACGCACATCCGCAATCTGGTTTTTACCCGTAGCCCAAGAAACAGGATCCGCGCAAGTCTGCGTCCGCAAAAAAATCCTGCGGATCAGCGTCCGCGGACGGACTAGCCATACTAGTACAACTGTGATTATCCATACTGGATTCACTGGACTCGTCCGCAGTCTGCACCAAAACCTATAGACTACTCTATAGGCTTTGGTCTGCACATCTCTGAAGCAAGCATGTACGCGAGATACTTGCTTAGTGTGCTAGCCGAGCCGCTTGGTAAGGTTGCTTGCTGTGTCAACTAAATACGCCACTTCTTTAACCAGTATTTATTGACAAAAACTTACTTTACACGAAACAGAAATTTGAAACAAAACGTAGTTAACAACGCTGATAAATTAAGCAAAGAATAACGAATTTAATTTTGTAAGAACCTAAAAAGTGAGGTTCCAAAACATTTAATTCTCTAGACGGTAATTTTGTAATACTACCGCGGTAAGCTTACTTAAAATTTTCTTTTTATGATATTATAACTTTTCTAATTCATCTTTAATTACGACTATGCAGCTGTCACGATGTATAATATGTAAAAGTGCCTATGGTCGTATTTTGCGTTACCCGTTATTTTGAACCCGCGTCCTGCGCCCATATGGCACTTTACAAAAATGTGTATTACCTAGGCCTAAAAAACCTAAGTTTTTTGATTTTTGAAGAAAATTTTAGGTTAGGTTTTTTTTAGCTTTTTAAGGTTATTTTGTTTTTTTTAGGTTTTTGTTCAATAAATACCGTGTACAAAATACTACCCCAAAAACGTGTTATATTAATTAACGACATATAATGACGCGATTTAACTCAAAAATCACGATTAAATTATGAATTAAAATACCCCTATGATATTGTATTACCGGTATTATTATTATTATTATTCGTGTTTTGCCCATCCCCATATTGCAAGAGGAAACTTGTGATGTTACAGTGTTTACATTTGTTTTTTTTGTATTTTTTTGTATTAGTTTCGGTTTCTAGTAATTATAAATCACTAATAAATGAGCTGATTGTTTAGTTAATTGGTATAACTGTTAGTATCTACCCGAAACTGACGTCTTATCGTGGTATGTTTAAATTCTCGCGCGCAGATGATGTAGCTGCATAGCACGTGCGAGTAGGTACCTGTCTTTGAAGGGAAGGTGTACTTTGCGGAATGCGGATTGCGGAATTTCTGTATTTTGCGGACTTAAAATTGCGGAAAATGTTCTTGTTGTTTAGTTAAGTCAATTGCATAAGTGTACAATTCTACAGAGCGCTGGACACCATGCTCACAAACCTTTTTGTGTCGGCTATGGGTAATAATCGGATTTGCGGATCTGCGGATGTGGCAACGGGTAAAAGGTGGATGAAATCTGCGGATGCTGTGTGCGGATGTGTGGGTAAAAGGCGGATGTTCGGATAACAGTTGTCACATACATTACCAGTCATGAAAGTTATTGATTTTTTCAATCATTCGCTCTGTAATTAACTGCTCAGCGGACGCTTTATAAGCGGCGTTCATTTGAAGTCTGCAGCTGTGAATTTCTTCACAGTTCACTCTCTGCATAGACCTAGTCAATGGCTTAATTCCTGATCGCAAATTCGGCTAGGCAGTTACTCAGAAAACCATGGTCTGCTCTGTCATAGTGCACCACGAAGTGTGACGTCGACGCTCGTCAATGTGCAATGATGACGTAGGCCTACAGTTGATATCACGCGACGACGAAAGGCAACGGATGACGACGACAATGACTAATAAGTGCAGCAGGAAGTTATTATTGTAAACCCAGATTTGCCAACTGCCTACTTAAATCCAACTTACGATTTTTTAAAACTTGAATGACATGCAAAGTTTGGCAATTTCAATAACGTGCCACGGTGCCTGTCACAAAGCATGGTGCCCAAATGCCCCAAATTAATACACAGTTATACACTGCTTATTGGTCCAGAGGCGTGCCTGAGTACGATGGGTAAAAGGCGGATATCCTCCGCATTGACATCCATTTTTTATCCGTTCCACATCTGCAGATCCACACATTTACCTTTTACCATCGTCCTTTTGTGTCTTGCAGTCCAGGAGATACTAGGCTAATTTTTATCATTTTTTTGGCAGGCCTAATATGAGAGTTAGCTTGTATCGATAGACTTTATCCTAAAACAGTCATTCTAACTTCTTATTCTAAAGAATTAAAATTCGACTAGAAACGTTTCAAAAAACTAATGCGACGTAGAAAAAAAGTACTCAGTCGGCCTATTTGAGTTGATTTCTGTAGTCGTCTGTGATTGTGCCTTCACGGTAGTCGGTCGGTCAGGTGAAACAACACAATAGGCTACCTAATTACCTGAGCAAGCGATTTGGACTTTGCACCGCGTCAGGAATCGCTTGTAGATTGGGCCTAGGCTACTTGAGTTGACCTTGCATTCGTATGTGATGTGCCGGCTTACGGTCGTGAGTTAACGGACTTCAAGGCATTTTAAGAGTTAAGTTGAAGACGTCAGTGGTGATTACTTTGCCGAATGTGTGACTGCGTCATTTATGATGTGCCGATGTCGACTAGAGATTCAAATGTAAGCCTAAGCCTACACGAAGTTGATTATTTGATTTTATTTGAATTTTGCGGAATGTGGAATGCGGAATGCGGAAAAACTCTAAGGTGTAATTTCTGGAACGTTCCGCAGGTGAAATTCCGCAAAATACACCTTTTCGAAATTTTGCATTCCGCAAAGTACACCTTCCCATCTTTGAATGGTCAATGCTGTGTCCTAGAACTTAGCAGTAGGCTAGCCTATGGCAAAGTTAGCCTGTAGAGTCAGCTGACTTTTGTAGGAAGTAATGCCATGGTCCTTAGATAGGTCAAAATCCGACTTTAGCAAGTTGAATGCTTTTGACTAACGTCCATGCAGACGACTGACAGCTGAGGTTAAAGTTTGGGTTAGTGTTTGAGTCAGTTAGGAACAGTTGCCAAATAGGTAAGTGGTACACGACCAGTCGTGTCAGTGTGCGTAACATTGTTATTGCTCCGATCATTAGAAAAACTAGATGTTCACAGCATGTTGCTCACTGACTTTGCACACCTTATAAATTTTTATATTATTATTATTATTATAGGTATAATAATTAACACTACTATACAGTAGATATTGTTACATGTGAATATTATGTGAGTTTGTGCTGTCTTATTTGGTAATTCTAGAAGGTACACTAAATGCTGATACTGTCGATGTGCATTGCAGTTGTGCAAGTCTTGGTTAGAGCAATGGAAAGCATGAACAGCCAGTCACAAAGTATGACAGTGGATGAGTTGTTGCAGGATGTTGGCATTGATTTGTTGACACTATCCAACGCCGACCATTATTCCTGGATTCGGCTGCTGAACTGCGAAGTGTTGGGCGAGGCTTACATCACGTTGTTGAAGTCAACCATTGATGCACTGTTGCAGTCCGATTGGACCACATGTCACAGGAAATGCAAGGTGCTGTTGGACATAACGTGGGAGCATCTGTATTCCGGCCACTGGAAGGACATCGACATCAGCACTCGACATGCCTACACGTTGGTTAGTCTGCTGAAGGTGGTGTCGGAGTTTGCCCAGTGTGGTGATTTGTACAGCATGAAGGACGTCATCTACACTTGTGATATGGGCCTGCTGATGGGTGCTCCGCTGTTGAACAACATCCTTGCCCGACTGGCAACAAAGCTGCAGCAGTTGTACACCGACAGCTGCAGTGCATCTGATACAGACACTGTCCGCACCGGTCAGCAGAATGCAGAGCATGTTGATCAGGACCACAACCAATTGTTGTGTGGTAGCAAAGTCGCAACTGAAGCCTGTCCATCACTGGAATACTTCAGCGAAGTGTACGTGAGCACAGGAACTCCGGTGATACTGAGAAACTGCATGGATGACTGGCCAGCGATGTCCCACAACAGATGGAGTCCGCAGTACATGAGGAAGGTGGCTGGCTGCCGCCTTGTTCCGGTCGAGCTGGGATCAAAGTACACTGATCAGTCATGGTCCCAGAAACTGATGACTGTTGAGGACTTCTTTGAGAATTATGTTGATGGAAATGGAGGAGAGCGTCCCAAAGAAGTGGCATACCTCGCCCAGCACCAGTTGTTCAACCAGGTTCCCCGCCTTCGACAGGATATCATCGTGCCAGATTACTGTGCTCTGAGTGCATGCGGTGATGACGAAGAAAGTGAGGTGGACATTAACGCATGGTTTGGGCCGAGTGGGACGGTCTCACCGCTACACCGTGATGAGAAACGCAATGTGTTTGCACAGGTTGTTGGAGCAAAATACATCCGTCTTTACCACCCAGACATGACCTATGGACTGTACCCTCACAGCAGCCATTTGCTCAGTACCACAAGCCAGGTCGATGTTGAAGATCCGGACATGACTGCATTTCCGCTGTTCGAGGGTGTAACATTTTCTGACTGTGTTCTACATGAGGGTGATATGCTGTACATACCACCAATGTATTGGCACTTCATTCGCTCACTGGCAACCAGTTTCTCAGTCAGCTTTTGGTGGACCTGAGGACCCCAACAGTCACAGTGTTGCTTTCATTAAATCAACTCTTGTAGCTTCATGCTTTTTGTTATCTGTTTTTGTTGTAGCTAATAAGCTTACTTTAGTTTTCTTTAAATAATTAGTTGCTGTTAAAAGTGCTGTGGCATGAAATGGGCTCTAGTACTGTGATACACCCTTAAGAGACTATACTCTTACTCTTGCTCAGTCACCATGTTTAATGCTTATCTATCATCTGTGTGGTGCATGATCTTGCCACTAGTCTATAAATAAATGCTGAAATTAAATGCTATTTTGGTTTTTGTTGAGTTTTATTGATTTAAGATCATGGCAGATCCATTTTCAGTTGGAAATGTTTACGTATTTCATGTTCTGTGGTAGCAAATTGCCATAATATTTTCTGTGCTCAGTGCTGCTTGTGGCTTGTTTGCTTGCTGCTTTGTAGAAATTTAGATATTGCATTGTTGTGCTGTTATACCTTATACTGCAACTTCATAGACATTTCACCAAAAGGCCAAAAAGCTTAGTGGCTTTAGAAATTTGTGTTATGATGATTGTTTAATTAAACTTGACCTACCTGTAAACTTTAGACGGGTCCAATGAAACACCGCAATGGGGTCCGCCTTTCCGGTGTGGTTGACCCTAATCCTAACCGTCCGATGCGGCCCGTTGAGTTTCGTCGGAGCTGTAGAGCACTGAATGGCATTGTTTACAACTTGACCTGATTTATACTTGTAAAATTAAACTTTGCCAATTTTTTCAGTGCTTTACATACGCTTTGTATAGTCAGAGTAAATTTCTTTTTGTGTAGTCATTAATATGTACTACAGTTTGCCAGATTTGTTCAGTTTTGTCAGCTTGCAAGCTTCCTAGTTAAGTGCTACTGCTGTATTTTGAGTTTTACGTAGTTCAGTGCAACGGTTAGTGTTTTCTTGTTAAGAGCCTTGCTGTCCACCTCACCAGTTCTTATATTGGGTGCAATTGCTATTTCTCAGCAAATAAATTGAGTGGTTGATTCATTATACTGTTAGTAAGCATGACAGCAGCCTAATAACTGCAGCATGTGTAAGAGTCTTGCAAGGAGTTATAGAAATGTCGCGAGTCTATGGACAGTGGACTTCTCTAAGCGTGGGAAGGCCTATTACTTCATTTACACAGATATCCAATGAAAATTCCAAGAAGATGCACAATGAGTTGAATGCAAATTGTATTGCTGCAATAAACACGGCATCTATCAAAATATACGTTAACTGGTGCCCACCTAATAACAAGTGTATGTACCGTATGTGCACAGTAAGTTTACATGCAGAACACAAATAATTAAGTTATTTACTTCAACACGATGCAAAGCTACAATAAAAACAAAATGTGCACGGATACACGTTGCAGTTAATTGTTGCAGGCGTCTGAGACATAATTCGCAAATCACAAATATGGCAAGTAAGTAAATCAACGTTCAAGCAACCTACCATCTATTTACCTGCAGTTTGCAAATGCTGCAGTAAATTACAGAACGACAAAAATTTGTACTACAAGGGACATTGCACTCGGTTGTAAAAAAAGCTGCTAATGTTATGACAACATTTTGGAGTCTTTTCCAAACTTTGGAGAAAGTCGAGAAACACTTTGCTTTTCAGCCGCTATTTGACCAAATTGGCTTAAGTGGTAGACTACCTAGCAGTATACCACTCATTTAATGACCCAGTACCACACATGAATGCACTTTACGTTGTACATTTGAATACGCATAACATGCTGTTAAGACTGCTAGCTGTGTTATATGCGAGCACAGTACAAGTACCTAACATAGTATGTCAAACTGCAAACATATACCATGAGTGAAGTGGGCCACACAATATTTGTCAAAACTGCACCAAACTTTGGTCAATTTTAAAAATTCTATCAGTAACAAACTCTCCAGAAAAGTTGCCATATCTGGTAAAGTATGACAGAAACTCTGAGTCGACTTGCAGTATACAGAACAGTGAGAACATGCAATGTCCTGAATAAAATCAACCACAACTTACACACCAAAAATTACCAAACTGCAGTTCTGGGCGCTACTGACCATTCACACTCCTGGACCAACTACTGTATCACTACCCATTTTACAGTGTTGGCTGGATCACAGAAATGGGTTCAACACTTGGTAAAATTTTACTTTTGAGGAACTCAGCCTAATGTGAACTAACCTCTGAAAAAAGTGGCTGGCTGGACAAAATAATAGGTATGGGTACAGCACCAATATATAAGCACACAATATTATTAAAGTACTGTCGCACTCAGTTGATAACTTCGACTCATTTGAGCAGTTTATGTCCCATTATTAAAATGGAACCAACTCAAAGTGAAATAAGAAAACAACAAAAATCGCTGCATTTTAGGCAAATACTGCAAAGAAATATATACTGCACCACTTTAACGACCATTTTACAAATTAATCTGGTTCAAATTAAATCAATTGTAATTTTATTACGCATACTAAAGAGTGACATGGGGATGAAGTAACATCCCCATCAATTTGTCCCCATCCCCATCGTTATATTGACAAAAATAATTGCCGCTAATAATCTGCACATTTCACTACTCTTGATTACTAATGTACTGCAAATTAATAACATTTTGCAACATCCCACGTTATCGATGTACATAAACACAAATTATCTGCATTTCGAAACATGCCATGCGATGTACTGGTCAGTACTGTTTAGTGAAATGTATTATTCCCATACGTATTTTTACAGCAACTACTACAGACGAAAGTACTACCGTATTTCCTCCATTAATTCGGACACTCTAATAATTCAAGCACCTAAACTTTAAGAAAATATAATGATTTATTTTATTCCTATTAATTTGAACACATGGCTCTAATAATTCAATCACGTCAAGTCTAGGTGCAATAAATTGTAAGGCTTGTTTACCGCGAACAATGGCTGTGTGTTGTTTGCTTCCCTGCTCACCTAGTAAACCAATTAACGCTGGCATGGTGGGCGTAATACCACACCATCTGTCACGCTGTATGGTGGGTACTAGGAGGCGCATACAGCTCCAGGGCATACACTGCAAGTAGAGATGCCTGCACACAGCCGCCTGGCGTGCTTTCATATTTGACCGGCACTGAGGTGTGCGGATCCCAAAATTTTTAGTCCACATCAATCCCCATTACCACGGGTATGCCATGAATTCTATCCCCATCCCCATGGTACTACCGTAGCTCCTATCCCCATTCCCCAAGGGAATACCGCCGTTATTGTCCCCATTACTGCGGTAATTACCACCGCGGTTACTGCAGTATTACTGCCATCCCCATGTTTAACGCATACCTCACCTGAACGGTTTTAGGCAAGATTCATTCATGTACAGGCTTGTAAACATATTCCTTGTTATACATTATTTTTGTTGTTTGTGGCCCCCTGCATCACCTGCAGCCCCTGTCCACCCGCAAGTTTTTTTGCTCTGAGGCCCTAAACATAGCACTGGAATTATAAAATCAAATGAGACGATAATAGCCTTTAAACAGCATATTAACAAAGAACCCATATCTGGACCAATTATGAGACCATAAAGTTGCCTTTGCATATGCAGAGACAGATAACAACAGGGACTGACAGTTCTGCAAAGCAAAAACTCTACAATGACTTATTCTAACTTCCAATATTCACGCTTGAACGCTACATATCACAGAGCTCTATGTCAGGCACATAGACAAAGACCATTCTAATTGTATTTAATGTACGATCGAACATGTAACACTTGTAGCTGGCTACTGCTAAAAATCTACTCGTTAACACAGTTACGGGTCATAGTATGCAATGCATGATAACTATGAATGGTAAGTTACGTCGGTTGTTATCTTTGCTATTCAGAGACTGCTTGAGTTAAGATAATATGGATATGACTGGAGGATTAAGGATTAGACATATTATGGGATTTTAGGAAAGATTCAGGGATAGTATACTGGTCCCTTTGAACAGCAGACAAATCAAATGGGTTTCCAACTTGGGGTGCCCTTAAGGGTCAGAATATACACAAACTAGCTTTGACTTGTAGATATGCAATGAATTAACTGGGTACCACAGTGCAGTATGATGAAAAAGGTATAGGGTCATTCGAAAAATTTAGTGAAGGCAAAAAATATGTTACTAATGAAACAAGAATTGGGCAAAGGCAAGAATGATTAAACAAAAAAAGTGAGGTCACTGCATAAAATGACAATGTCAAGCAAAAATTAAACTAAACGAAACACACATAAAGCGAAATTAGTACATGAACAATAATTAATACTTGAAAGCTTAAGTTACAACGGACGACAAAATCTAACCTAGGCTACACAAAATCAGAAATAAATAACTCATACGGGACAAATGCCAACATGCTGACAAACAGCAGCATAGCAGACTACAGTGCTAACGAAAATGTAAGAAAACTTGGCACCAATAATGCAGGAAATTGTCCACTGAGTAAAAACAACGAGCCATTCATAGGCACCAATGAAGATCAGCATAATTTGTTCTTATTCACATACAACACTCTACACGTGCTGAGAACTACAACTACTTGGTCACAATAGTCAGAAGAACGAAAACCCAATGTTTATAAGTTGAAAACATTGTTTTCATTCTTTTTTCTCAGATAATGTTATAAGAATATCGTTAATGCATTCCACACGTAGGCCATATGCTAATCTCCCTGCAATCAAAAAAATGTGATCCTGGTGCAATTTATTTGAAAATCTTCATCTGCATTACAGGGTTTCCTTGCACCTATATTGATGACATTACTTGACACAAAAACGAAAATTACTGTTGTTTGTATACAGTCTCTTTTGGGAGTTGGGACTACTTTGAGAAATATTCTAACATATATATATAACACAGCATCTCAGCATAGGAGATATATCTGGCCACACACAGCGACATTGAACTTAATCAATGTTAAATAATCAGTGAGGCATGGAGTGACAGCACATTATCAATCATAATTATTTATGCTGCAATAATGCAATTTGACAGGCAGTATTTCATTGACACTAGAGCTGTAACAGATTCACACTATTTGGCCAAATACAAAAATTTGGCTATTTGCAACAGCAAAATGTGAATATACATAGAAATCCTGAATTAACTATTCAAAATATTTGCTGCTATAATGAAAGGAAATGTAAGAAGAATATTGTTGACTACAAGTCACGTTCACAGAGTTAAATTTTCACACAGTTTTGTTACTCCACATAATAAATTTTGATTCTTTCAGAAAAGAAGAAAAAGCATTGTGTGAAATCATGCAATCACCTGTATCTCAAGTATTCAAATTTACGTTAAACACAAGTAAAAACTCAAATGAAAGCCAATATTTGGCTATATGCGAACGCAAAATGTAATAGTGGTTGATTGGCTACAGCAGCACTATTTGCGTGGGCCATGGGATAGTCCAGCACGAGGAGCAGTTGTCGGTGGTGCACTCGGTCCATCTGTGGCTTCATCGTCGTCGGTCATGATGTTGACCAGAGTACCAACAGCTCGACTCACATTGTTGAGTGACTGGAATAAATTGTCCACGTTGCTGGCGGCACCTCCTGACCACACAGAAATAAGCCACGACTCCACAACTACTACAAACCAAACGTTAACTATAGGACTGAAAGCGAATTGTTCCATGCAAAGCAAACTCGGACAATTACCTGGGTTAACTTGTAGCGCATTTTTTTCAGTCAAAATCTGTGAGTTAACTACCAATTTGGTGCAAGCAAGGTTAACCCAAGAGTTGAGTTAACCTCAGATTAGCAAACCCGTGAGTCAACCTAGGCATGGAACAATTTGCCCTAACAGTAATACAAGTATCACGTTTACAGAGTTCGTACACGTGCCATCTGACATCAACCAAACTACACGGTGTTTCATTAAAAAGGCACCCTTTTTCTTTCTTTTATAACTCAGTCGAATATTGATCTATTTATATAAAAAATTTTTCCATTTGTAGCTAAAGGCTGGATATTGCAAATTTTCCCTACCCCCCTCTCATTTAGTGCCCTCGTTTGGGGTGACCCTCTTCGAACTTATAGAAAAGCTTTACAGTTCCTGAAACTAGAGTCTTCCAGGCAGACGATGGTGAAGATTCGGTGATCCTAGCTTGCACTGTTTTTGGCTGATCCACCCGTGTGACAAACAGACAGATGGACAGAATTGCGATGGCTAAGATGCACTACAGCAGTAGCTGCTGTTGCGCGTAAAAATGCAATAACAGCTAATACATATGCATTATGCATTTGCACAAATATAATACTAACAGGACTCACACACACAACCTAAGTAAAAAAACAAAGAAATAACGCCTTTAAAAACTTCACCAAGAGCGCAACCTTCATCGCTTTAAAAGAAGTAACGGTGGTGTATACCTCTTAACAAAAACCCATCCCAGCTACAGAGCGTCACCTGCCACCTGTGATCACACAGTGTTAGCTACCACCCAGCACAGGTGAATGTGCCCTGCCTTAAGCTCAGCCAGGCAGGCCGGCACTCTACTTACCTATTCCGGCGGGATGGAAGGCTGAGTTGACCTTGGTGTTGGTTATATACCTAGATGGTTTACCTGTCCACAAACAGTCACCCATCCAAGCAGTAACCACTTGATAGCGACACGACCAGAAATCGACCCCATGACCTCCGACTGTAAGTCCAACACCACCAAGTCACCTCTGCTTTTGCAAAGTTAACTGTGCTATGACATTAACAAGCAAATGATCGGGCTGACCTTCAGACGGTGGAAGTGTGGCTTGAAGTTCCTTTACCATATGATCCAACTCGGCTTCTTCTGCTAACAACCGCTGCTGGTTGTCAAACGTGAAACAGCCGCCGTTCTGTGTACCACCACTGCCGGCTTTAGCTGCAGCGTACAGCACCATCATGGCGAATGACAAGTTTATATATACATTCATGTATAATGGCATATTCATGCCACAGAGCATGAATATGGAGTTTCGTTCAGTTCAGTTTGTGCAGTGCACGTAACACAACTGCACTGAACTGAACTGAGATTTCAGTTCATTTCTGTCGCTTTGTACATGCCTTCAGCTGCAGCACATGGCACATTATTCAAACTGGTAGGTAAAGTAGAACACAGAACTCCCAGTCAGCACTGCGCTCTTACAGATCTGTGATTTATGGCTGATATGCTCATCTCTCATTGGCTGCACCCGGTGAAATTTGGCAATGGCCAAAACGTGGTAATTCTCCGCAGCTGAGAAGGTAACAGAGGGTCTGCTGGAAAGGTTTTGTGACTCTGCCTGAGTCTGGGATCAGCTTCTGCACTATACATGCCATGAAAACTTTTTTTGAATTCATCGGTGCACCAATCCTTTTAGCATATCACAAACCATGCTCGGCAGACTGTGTTCATGTACAGAAGCATACACGGATAAATAGCCGAGTACCTCGTCTGCTCTGCTGATAAGCAGAGAAGCTCGGCGGATCTCGACGTGGAAGTGAATTGTGGGACGATGCGGATGACAAGCCCGGAGTTAGTCGCTCGGAGCCGGAAAATGTGACGATATGAGCCGCTCCATCTGCCTCTGGCTTCACACACCAAACATCCACATCACAAAAACTAAAACTAGAACTACTGCAACAGCTGCTAATACAACAACAACAACTACTACTACTACTACTGGTATTATTACTGGAGTTAGCCTCTCTGAGCTACATTAACACTGGACTTATGCACACATGAGTCAACAAAATTAGCCACCAAAACTGCTGTCTGCATATTCACCAAATATCTACTGATTTTCAATTTTGTTTCACTGGCACATGTTTGAATTACATTGATGTAACAAAGTTATTCTATGATGCAGTGCTCAGTTACTATTTGTAAAAAAGTTCTTAATCGATGAAAAAATTTAGCCAACAGCTGTGATATTATAACAAAATATAACTATTATTGCTACTAGTTAATGAAAACTAAAACTGTAATGTGTTTGTTTAAAAAAACATTTCATATAGTTAACAACTTAAAACTAAATTAAAAAAAGCCACAATTATTTTGACATAACTAAACAGAACCAAAACGAAAATTGCTACAACACAAACTAAAATGGAACTAACATTAATTCACTCAAAACTCACTAAAACTGAAACCAATCATAAAACTAAAATGTCGCAGCTTCCTCATACCTGGTCCAGCAGTAGATGGAGTCGCTGTAGCTGAGCCTCCAGTTGTCGGTTGTGGTCCTCAAGTATTCTCATTCGTACTTCCAGCTGCGTCTTGTGCTTCGTCAGATGCTTCGCCTCAGCAATCATTTCAGCTTCGGCAGCAGCAGCAGAGTCGTTTTGTAGCGACTTTATGTCGGGATGAACGCTGGGATCACGATGTGTTAGTAACAGCTGGTCGTATTCTGCCTGAAGAGCCCTGTTGACCAATAGCATACGAGCAAACTAGATAAAATCACAAAAATCGACCTATCGTAAATCAAAGAGCCAACCAATCACAAACATGCAAAACTGTAAACAATCTCACGATTGACCAATCATAGATTGGTTGGCTCAGAGTCCTGCTGATCAATAAGGAACAAGTAAAAGGTTAACCATCATACGGTCATTAATAAAATGACTGAAACTGATGAGGTCATAATCAGCAATACGCAGACAACTTACTGATCACTCTTGAGCAATCAAGACTAATTCTACCTCAAAACTCTAAATAATAACCTAAAAATGAAGACAAAAATGTGTCAGTAGTGAAGAGAATGAATATAAATACCTGTTTTCTGCTTCAAGATCACGAATCATAGCCTCCATCTCAGTCTGTTGTTCAGCAGCAACGCCCATCATTATCTGCATCGGACTTTTCAGCTGTGGAAAAACACAACAAGTTTCACTTTCACTTTTAAAGAAGAAGAGACAAAAGATTCATACAAAGGCATCTAGGTCTGTTATGGTCGGAGCTCCGTTAACAGCCAGTCAGTGCCTATGTGGCCTGGTCCAATACTATGAAAGTATACTTGTATCTTAGTACTAACCTGGCTCAACAACCAATCATCAATGTTGCACTAGACTAAGCCACCATGTTCCTATAGGTTTTAGATGCATTTAAATGGCTAAATAAACAACTATAGCAGAAAGAAAAAATCCCATATGTTTTCGTTAATGTATTCAAACTATACTCCGTTGTTTATTCTAGTTCATGTACACACTTTCTGATGCTAACAATGAAGCAAAGAAAAATCAAAAATAATTGCAACTAACATTGTCGGATTTGCGACCATTGAGGTTGTGACAATACTGCTGTATTAGCTTGTGTTCGTCTTCGCTGTATACACACAAATGCATATATAACAGTCAAGGCTAAGTAGAATGTGAACAGCAAATCAATAATATGTTTGAAGAGTCAAAGTATTTAAGTCCCACAGCTACTAACCCAGTTCAAGTAACAAAAAAATCATCCAAGAATAAAATACCATCAGTTTTGGGTTAATTTATACAGAACTACAGGTAAAATACGTTTAATAGCATTATCATCATCATTTCTGGCAAGCACCACTAAGAGTGCGTAGCGCCGAATGTAGACATCAATCTCCAGAGCGGACGGTTCTGAGCCAAGTCAACTGCGTCATCCATATTGAGGTCGCTGGATTTCAGATCCTGCTGAATGGTTTTCATCCATGTAATATGAAGACGTCCCAGTGGTCTCGTCTAGTTTCCTGTGGGGGAAGCTGTTAAGATCTGTTTTGCATCTGTTTCATCCGGCATTCATGCAATGTGTCCGAACAGGGACAGGCACCTTGACTGGACTATGGCTGAGAGATGGGGTTGCTTGGTAACTTGGTTAACTTGGTTTAATAGCAGACAACAAAAAAGAAGGGGCAGTTTGTGCCTGTGCCCCACCCCCACCTTTGTAAACTACATAGGGGCAGCCTAACAGAAATATGTCCCAGAAGTTAAAGTTGATCACAATCATCATCATCATCATCATAATGATCAACGTTATAGTGCCCTACCTACAGCAGTTAGGCCGACAGTGCGATACAATGTCAGCAAAAAACAAGTGAGTCTTGATGGCCTTACGAAAAGGCAGAGCAGAAACAATGTTTGTGATGTGGGGAAGAATCTGGTTTCAGATCGACGGACCAAAGACGAAGAAAGTGTGTTTCCCGAACTGGGTCCATGTCCTCATGACAACAGCTGCATTAGTTGTAGAGATGCCAGCAAAAGTTGAGGATTGGTTCCATTCCTTTAATGTTTTGACCAGCAGGTGGGTAACAGAAATGGTACCAAGCAGGCGGGTAACAGAAATGGTACCAAGCCCGAAAATAGTTCTGCTCCAACGACTGCCAAAGTTCACTTAGGGATCTGGCCTGACCTTGAGTAACCCTGGAAAAGTGGGCCAGTTGAACATAAGCCAAATAAAATTCTATTCACATAAGAGACTTTTGATTACGTACGACTCTACAGTGGTTGACTTAGTCTTTGGTGACTGTTGTTGTGACTCGTTATGTTCAACCTCCGCCAATCTGTCAAATACATGACGACAACGTCTCAAGTTGTTACTAGTACTATGACTATGACTACTGCTACAATTACTGCTACTTATGCCCACCATCGTTTTGACAATATTGAATACTGAGTAATAATACCATGGTATTATGGTATTATTTTAGATTTATTTCACAGAAAACAACAAAAATCCCTCATGACTAGAAGCAATAAAAATCTCAAGCACCTGCTTAGACTAGTGCTGCCACCTGGCAAAGGCAACAGACTTGATATGTCTGCTACCCATATCTGATTAAAAAGTTCCCTGATTAATCCACACCAAAGTCAAAAAGTAATCAATATTCCTCCAGTCACACCCTACTCCTTCAAATGCAAATAAACCAACAGACAGACAGACATGAAAACATAACCTCAATGCATGTAAGAAAAATGTAACACAATACAAGGAAGAATTCTTCACTGACCGCTGTGCTTGCTGACCAACATGTGAATGAGTTTCCAATGATACAACATTCTGATTCAGAGCTCGCTGACTCGAAGGCAAGCTACACACAACATGCCAAACTCCTTTTGTTCTTACTCATTTAATTCATTTGTACATAAGAACTGTCTCTGTGTTCAGTGTTCGCTATCTGCACATAATGTAGTCTTGACCTCGCAAACATTTTTCATTTTTACGTGTGACAGCAGGTACGTCACACGGGTGGATCAGTAAAAATAGCGCAAACTAAAATCGCTAAATTTTCAGCATTAAACATAGTTTTCACTAGTTTTATTGCACGTTGTACACTAATTTGCAGGGCATGTCGCATGTCACATGAGCTTTGCTCAAATTACTTGTTGTTCAACTCAGCAATTACTACCGCCACCGCTATAGCAGAAACAAGGTTCTCATGTGTTGATCAGAAACTATTCACTCAGGCAATTTGACGTGGCACAGTGGTTACGGGGACGGCAGTACCCAACTTTAGTTGCGATTTTGTGAATTCAAACTTGTGCAGCAAAACTAAGCAAATTTGTGTTCACTAGATGCATTTTAAGAGCTTTTTCACACTGTTTGCTAGAAGGCCTTCCAGTGTTCCCCAAACCCTCTACTGGGTGGGGAGGGGGCTTGCTTTGCCCTCACACGAACCCCGCTCTCGCTCTCAGCCTTCGGCCTTGACTTTCGACACTTCAGTCTTCAGTGTCCCCTCTTAACTCCAATGTCCGGCAATGTCCCGACGCCTATGGCGTGTCCCAACTCCAAGATGATGCACAAGTTAGAAACGGATTCGGCCACAGGTCGACACTGTGCACTTTAAATATGCACGTACTTACTTTACATATAAGGAAAGAAAAATCACAATAGCAATGGGCAAAACCAAAACCTAAAAACAGCTGCTAAAGTGTTTGACGATTATTCACAGACTCTGCCAATCAATCCAATCAATAAAAACATGTACATAGCACCAGTAATTGACAATCAAACCCGAGGTGCTGAGAACTGCATTTGATTCTGCCAATTTGACAATAAACTGCATGCACTAGCAAAGCTTTGTATAGAAAGTAGCACCAACAACACTATGCCATTTTGCTTTAAATGTAAGAATATCATTATTACAGCTATTATTTGTATCATTATTACATGTATTATTAAGACAGTGACATACAACGCAAGCGAACAGTGTATTGTACCTGTGTGTGGTGGCGGCAATGACGACATTACGCTGTTGTCTCGGTGTAGATGATACACTCGCCGTTGTGCTTGGATTCAACACAATGCTGCCTGAAGCTGACCTATTGTGCACTGATGACTCTTCGCTTGTACTCCTGACATGAAATCACATCAGAACTTACCATTGCACAAACGGTTCTGATATCCCAACCTCCCAAACTTGTTCTGCCGTGACCTTTCACTACCTGGTTTCATTTTCTGTACATTTTTCATTCCTACAACTTAAACACGTAAACAGAATCCATTTTGTTGAGACATTGCATGCTTAATAGACTACTTACTCATACACTTACTTACTTCTCACCTGCAAAATGTGGCAAATCAACGAAAACTATACATGTTTATTGTTCATTGTTACACATGGTTTAACTTCAGAACAGGGTGTGCCAGTGAACAAAAAGGCCAATTGATTTAGAAAGTTTCTGATCCTTTAAAATTATACTTCAACTGTGAATAAAATTGACATGTGACATCAGAATATTTCAGGCAGCAGTCACCTTTCGAGAGTTCCAGTTTCCAGGCTGGTCTGGACGGGAAGATAGCCGAGACGAGGATGCTTCTTGAAGTAGTGCTTAGAGCGAAACTTGTTCTTGAGAACTTTGGTCAAATCCCGCATGTTTTCACTTGATGACGTCTTCACAACACAACAAATGCAAATACATAACAAATTCCTTATCAGCATAAAGTCACTCCAGAGCTGATCCCAGTCTTTAGCCAGTCAGCCCGAAAATCAAGTAGTAATATATCTGATAGCAGGCTGTCATTACTTTCCTACAGGCCTTGTATTTATGGGGATTCTATGATGATCTATCAATATGTGTATTTACTACTGTATTAGAAGGCCCATCCACCTTTGTTTTCCCTCTTCTTCCCTCGCACTCTTCACATTAACTCCGCTAATTTCTCCAGTTAACTCTACCACTCTACTCCTCTACTACTCTACTGCTCTACTAGTTTCTTTCTAAAATCAAGCCTAAGATATCTCTGAGATAAGTCAAGACTTGTTAGGTCTACATCGACTCATCTCAGAATATTGACCACATGGTAAAGATTTTTCCTCAAGTAAAACACTGGTTCTATTCCTCAATTTCACATGTTCAAATAATTAAGATTGAGGCGCAATTCATGCTCGATTACTAAGTAAAAAACACGAAACCAAAAAGTCAGCGGCAGCGAACCGTAAACTATCGCTTGCTTCTTACCCAACCGGACTCGCTACTGCCCGTTACTCACTGCTTTTATTCTGGCGCTACCGCTGTATTTATACTAGAAGTCCTTGGCTATCAGACTGCGATCTCATTAATCAGCTATTAGTCTGGGTATGTGGATTTATGCACATACCCAGCATGCTACAGCCTGCAATTACTTTTCCAGCTGCTGAACATCACTGCCCTTTGGCCAGTGCTGGTATGAAATTGTAGAGCTTAGCAATAAGACACACAATGCACATGGGTGTAAACAACTTGCCTGGAAATAACCTAGTGTACTGCAGCAGTAAGTAAATAGTTCACCTGGCAGCAATCTGAACAGAAGTTGAAACAACCAATTTTTCCAGTGTTACACTACTAGACCTGACCATTCCCTATGTTATTATCATCAAAGTTTTCACTATGACTTCATCAAATATTTGTATTACACTACTAATTGTAATCTGGAAGGCCACAAGAATCTGATTACTAAGGTCACCTTCAAAAGTTTCAACAACATTTGTGCTCAACTTTCTGACTAATTTTGCAGACAAACAGACAGGCAAACAAACACCAGAAAAAAGCATAAAATTCTTCCTTCAGTCAAATCTAACCCAGATGCTAACACAAAATCAAAATGTATGTACCATGCTACAGTACTCCTGCATCGGATGTGTTAGTTTATGACTTTTAGACGCGAGTCCAGCAAAGAAACAGTTCTGACACATGTCATAACTGAAGCACTTCAGACACCGATACCTAAGCAGTCATAACACAGACGACATCATGCTAGCAGAAATAACAGAATTAATCACAAGCTATATGAAACTCCACATCAATGCCATACATCCGTGCTGCACTGCTGCCACCTAAAAAACGGACCACTATCTCCTAATAATAAAGAATCCTGAAAATGATCCAGAATCCACAAAAGTATCTGGATTGCCACCAAAATCTAACCATTTCCTTCTGGCACACCACTGCACAAAATTTAATCAAAGTCCGTTCATAACTTCTTGAGTGATACAGCTGACATAAATAGAACAACCAAAAAATAACTTCTTTCAACATTTCACTTCAACAGCACCACAGAGTATGTAAAATGTAAAGTCCTGCCAGAACCATAAAGCCCATAGCCCTTAGCTTTCAGCCAGACACCAGTTTACACTGCAAGACAATGGATACAAGGTTAGAGCATCAAACGTGTGTCACTGGTACTCACTGCGCCTACCCAAGGAGCAATGGCCAGGCTGAGTTGACCTGGGTGGCGAATTACATGCTGAGATGGTCTACCTGACAATTGCAGAGTTAATACTGCAGCGTCACCTGATGCCAACGATGGGTGCGTTGCGACAGACAGCACATCGGGCATGGTGCCGGGCACCCTCAGCTCCAGCGAGTCGATGCATCACTGGAATCCAGACCATCGATTGTGGCTCTAATTTCATCCACTCCACGAAATTACTCACTTCCACCTGCGGATGATTCCCCACCTTTCCACACGGAAAAGCAAACACGATTATCAATAATGATTCGGTGTGCAAGAAATTGAACTTTCCAAGCATCAAACCAGCTCTAGAACACTGCAACTGTTTTTGGCCAGAGCGTCATCTATAGCTGGAATTGTTTTTGAAATGATGTTTAACCTGATGTCAGTCCAGCAAGACTAGATCTAATAGATTTGGTTTGTCGCTAGACATGCAGTAATAATGTAGCATGGTATGTTTAACCAGGCCACTATTAGCCAACAAAATATAGTCAGCTGAGTTGGTAATTATATTTTTTTCAGCTGACAGTATTTCATTAGTGACTCAAAACACACTGCTTCAGAAAATCATTCCCTGGCTATCTCTTCGAAAATAACATTTTTTTCAACCAGTGAACCAACAGTCATTACTACTTTGGCCACTAAAGAAATTCTGAGAGCCATAACAAATGGATCGACAATGACTGGCTGACCAACTGGCCGACTGATTCATCTACTGACTGATGGACTGATAATCACCTTTTCCAGACAGCTCTGTACGCTGGGTTCCACATTGCTGCCGCCGAATGAAGCCACCTCACCAAGCTGCTTGGGAATCAGAATGCAGTTACGCAGCAGGATGGTCAGACGATCATGATCAACTTGGCCGGAACTATCTGCCACCAGCTGAAACACGTCTGCAACACAACATCGCTACACACTACAAAGACCTGTCAAATCAGTATCGACATATTATGCAGGCCTGGAGCTGCACAACTCTGACCCTAGCCTTTGAACTTTTATCTACTGAACTAAAAACTGCCACACAGGTTAGTCCTGCCCAGAGAAATGTTCATACCAATTTTGGCTCCAAGTAACACCAAACGGGTAACAATCTCCACACAAGAAAGGAATATTTAAAATTCTTGGAAAATAACACGTTTGCCATGATGCCAATTACTTTGCCCTTGTTCGCGTTCTGCATGTACAATTTCGCCCATCACAGAAAAAAGCTTATCCAAAATCAAAAATAAGATGTAAAAAAACTGGTGGCATTGTACCAGTTATTTAATATTCCTCGTAGAGATAAGAAACAAAGTCTTATGTCCTAACAAAGACTCTGGCACTGCCTAACAGTAGCATAGATACAAAACTGCTATTATAAGTAATACTAACAATTTTTGTTATTTTCTCCAACAGTGTACTTTTGGCAAGTGAAAGAGCAGGAGATTTCATAGCCAAGATGCCCGTCCTCTCAGTCAACCAACAGCACAAAAATGCACAAAAAAGTTTTGCAAGTTACTTGAATTTTTCAAATCAAACAAATGACAAGGTGACACATTTACAACGAGTAAGTTTACCTGCAAATTTTTGTGTAATTTATCCTGTGCATAAAACATAGTTTACTTTTTGTAGAATCATTTTGTAAGAAAACATAACAGAAATATACTGAAAAAAGTGATACAAACGTCGATATTTGTCCTCGTAATGAGCATTGCACATCAGAACCATCGCAATCTTTAACGACACAGACCTTATCTGCCCCGAACGACCACTGCAAATAGAATCATATTCAGTAATAGTAACGCCAATGCCATAACAATAAATTATCCAAAAACAATAACATTAAATAAAAGTATTAAAACAATAATATAATATTTAAAAGTCTGATTAGTTATTTGTGCTTGCTGTGAAAGTTTCCTGTGCAAGAGTTTGCACCAATACTTCAGTAAAAAAGCTGCACAAGTATATAGAGATGTACCTTGACTGTGAGTCACCAGCATTTGCCAATACACTGTTAATCAATACAGGTCTTCAGATGAAAAAAATGGCAGTCTTGGTCTTGCCCTTTACCTCAAAATTTTGGTCTTGGTTACTTTCCAAGGAAACTCAGCCTTCCATCCCTCCAGGGTTAAGTAAATCAAGTACTGGCCTGTGTGGCTGGGGTTAAAGCAGGGTGCGTTCACCCATGTCAACTGGCAGGCAACACTTGTGTGATCCCACATGACAGGTGATGCTCTGTAGCTCTGAGGTGAGTTCCTTTCAACATTTTAAGCCCCTTTCACACCACTGCAGATCGTACCTATCGTAGACGTTTAGCAGCCAGTTGAGTATCAGGTCCACAGTGAGCGGTATGTTGACATTGTGCAGTGCTCCGGTCTGGTCTGTAAGAGGGTCGTAGACGCTAATGAGGAAGTTGACGATGTCCGTCATGCCAATCACTCCTGGCATCTCTTCTCTCTCTCGGATTGTAGCAAACAACTTCTCCAGCTTGTCCAGTGTGATTACGTCCACTGTGGAGAAATTATCAACACACCACCTAAATGGTTAACACAGCCTGGCCATCCTTCCTTTGGTAGGCAAAATGAGTACTACATGTACTGGCAATTGCTATAGTGACCAATAGGAAAGAAACGGCGAGTTCTGCAGATAAGCAGGCCTGCTACAACCGCTGTCATACTGACCCAGTCGGTTAAAAACGCTGGCTGTTTATTAATAAAGCCGGCCATTCAACCAACTTGGACTGTATGCTAGCTTAACTGGGTTTAAAGTGCCGAAAAAGGAGATAAGCTCCCAAGCAATGGACCTGGCTGTCTATGTAACATCTTCCTCTTCATCTTTACAGTGTTTTGATGAAGCTGACTGAGTGACTTGGAAGACACGAAAAAGAATAAACACAAAATTAACACAGAGAAAACACAGGTCTGATGTGGTGACAGAGGTAGTTTAAGCTGGCAAAATTTATCAAAATTAAACCAGCTAGAAGCAATTAAAATATCTCATATCTCTACTGAGAATGGGCTGCCACCTGGCGAATACAAAAATCTAATACAGCTACTACCTCCCAATGGTAATCCTTCGTAATGATCCAGAATTGTCAAACAAACTTGTGTCACCATCAGAATCTAATCAGTTCTTCCTTCTTCCACTACTCCACAAAATTTCACCAAAATCCGTTCATTATTTTTTAGCAATCAAACGGACAGAATTTGATTGACGAAATACATAACCTCCTTTTTTGCTCTGCTTTCTTTAAAACAACGCTCTCGATGCTTCTGGTTTGGCTGTTTAAAGTTCAAAAGTTCTACACATAAAAACTAGTAGTTCTAAATAAAACAAATTGATATACAATGACCCAACACTGGCTAACGAGGAGTGCAGGCAGAGAGAAAAATATAAAAATATGCAAAACAATCAACTTACAGTGAAGAGCTTTCTGCAGCAGGCGTAGCTTCATCGACGTCCGATAAGCCGAGAAACGCACAGTGTTCAGATCGGCTGCAAACAATGGAAAAAAAATTCAACGAAACTCAACATGATGCGTGAAGTACACACACAATGGATGCCCATAAGCTATGGAAAGATAATCATAAATTTATGACCTTTATTTCTTACTAGTTGTCAACATTTTGGCAGCATGATTTGGAACAATTTCCATTCATTCTGAAGATGGTAACAGCATTTGTCAGAAGATCAAAAAGTCAACAAAGAAAAGTTGTAATATGATGAATTTATGAAGCTTATTAGTCACTGTTATGACCTATAAGTTTATTCAAGAAGACTGTTCATACTGTATATCACACTTTTGTTATTTTTGCATCTGTTACTAAACAAAACATACGTATTTATTCACTGATGTTAACTGTAAAATGCACACAATTCGAGCAACCACTTACCGAGGGAATGAATAATGTTCGTCATTTCTGGGTGGTCCCATTGCGTCTTCTCAGACTGATGACTATAAAAAATACACATTTTTCAGCATTCTGAATAAATTAACACTATGCCATATTTTAAACACATTATTTAACCACACAAATTTAACAACTTAGCATGGTAGCATGACATTAAAATGTGACAGGCTTTCACATTACAAATAAATGATGAAAACCTTTCTTTCAGAGAAGCACAGTGAATATTTCTACAAGCCATGGCACTCGAAATACTGCTATTTTTCAGACATTTTCCTAATTCACTGAGCAAAATGGTTTTTAGATTTAGTTAACTTTTTCATTAATTAACTTTCTGTTCTGACCAAGTGCACTAGACTGAGCTGGCTTGCTACTTTTAATAGCATGTATCATGCATCATCTTACACAGCTCATTACCTTTTGCATTACTGTATCGTATTTTTATACACAAGGTGGACCAAAACAGTGAAAAGATGTTGAAAATCAGTCAAAGATATGAACAACAGTTTTAGGTTACTTTTTTGGCCCACCGTGTAAAATGGCAAAGTTTGCTTGAATATCACTAAATGACTGTATACATCAGGTTTAATAAGCAGAAAATGGCAACCACACAAATATGATGATAGAAATAAAATTTGCAAAAAAGTGCTAACTTAATGTAATAAGGCACTTGCTGATAAGTGATACCACGTTCCCATGGAGATGACACTGACGCTAAAACCACACAAATAAAACATTTTATTATTTACGTATTTCTTACCAACAACATATGCTACATGTCTGAAATAATAAATCAGCATTCAATTTAAAATTATTATAATTATGTAGACTACTTGAATGTTTCAGTCGACCGAAAGCACATATACAGCATTTAAAAACTCCTTAAAATTTAATATATTGCTAAACATTTCAATACAAACCAAGCACATCAGCTATAGTTTTGATCCACTATCTGTACTTTAGACATCAACTTCTATCAGGTTTTCCTAACTCGAAGTTCTGCATCAACAACACTGATGGCTCAGTCTGTGCCAGAGCAAGGACAGTAATCCTGACAAATGCAAAGATCTAACAAAAATATGTATAAACAAGGGCCGGTTTCTTAACCTTAACCAGTAGGTGAACCCAACTCATTAATATTCATTATGTCAGCGCCTGCACTGAGCGACGCACCACATGATCAGCATTGTACAATAGCAAATTAGTGGAAACTGGTGGTTAGCTAACGAAACAGCTAATTAAAGGACAAGCGAGAAACTTAAGACAGGTGCAGACCATTTAGTAGCTGTTGAGAGTCTGGACCAAAGCTGTGCAATGCATCACGCAACTTTTGCAGCCGCGTTTCAACCGTCGCTTGGAGACTAGACCACCTGTACAGCAAGCCAGTAAGTAAGTAATTAAGTACCAACCAAGTATGGTCATTCAAATAGTTTGTCGCCTGACACGGTTAACCAAAAATATGTGCGTCACACATTTTGTCACTTTTCAACACTGCAATTAAAATGCACTTGGTGCAGTGTTTCTCCTAAGTTCAGATTACGTTTGTAGAAGGACCTTCCAGCCAGTCATATGCCATGCAGTTTTCTTCATCATTGTCAGCAAATTTGCATCCTTTCATAAATTTCAATTACAGTCCGATATTGATTTGTGCAATAATGTAACTAGTTCTAGATGGTACTAACCAGCGACACAACGTCAACGACATTAACAGTGTCCATGCCGTGTATCAGACTACAAATTTTTCCAACACCCCTCATAAGTGAGAAGTTTGTTGAATGCATGACAAAAAAACGAAAAAAAATGCAGAATGACCCAAAATTACAAATCCTGAATGTATTACAATCTAAATACAGTTATCACATTACAAATGACAGCGTTGCTGAAGCTAACAGAGTAAAGTTTAGCAATGTGCTACAGACGCAGTGCTGAAATCGCGAGACCTGACAATGCAAGACCACGTAGCAAAGGTGAGCAAAGCAAGTCCTGACAACACGACACCAGATAGCAGGGGTGGACACTGCAAGACCTGACAATGCACTGTTCCGTCTCGCAATGTCCACCCCTGATATCTAGTGCTGTGTTGTCAGGTCTCACAATGTTCCCTGGAACATTGATGGTCTCGCAATGTCAGGTCTTGCATTTTCAGCCGCAGCATCACAAAGAGACAGACCGTCGGTTCAAGTCCTCGAGTCTGTTGACATTACGATGTGACAAGACGACGTCGGTGAACTGGTTAGCAAGGTCATTGCAGTGATCCATCTCGGACTGAGTCGGCGCCACACGCTGCTGATACATCTACCACCACAGTATGGAGTAATCATAGTCATAATGATAACAGGCCTGACAATGCACTATACCTCAGCTAGAAAACTGACGATCATTTTATCGTCCCACGCAGGTGTGAGTCTCAGTGAACCTGACGATAGACAGAAACGGTTTACCCACAGATGGACAAACAGACAGACAAAAAAAAACGAAAAACTTGCCGTGGCTAGAAAGTTTTCCTATGTGTGACACACACAAACAACACATAATAAAGCTCAGTATTTCTTCAAGAAGCCTTTTTACTGGTGTTACTAGACGCCAGAATGAATGCAAAACATTTTAAAAACTGTCGTTCACACTATTGCTGCTAACACAAATTCAACTGACAGCTGTAGATCGACCAAAATGTCCTCAAGCTGAATGTGAGAGAGAATACTTGCCAGAGTGCTGTCAATGTTGGACTGGAGGTCGCCAACAAGGAGATCAGCGACGGACTTATATCTACGTAGCTCATTCTCAAGCATTGTTAGATGCTGCGTCAGGTCATCCAGTGCATCTTGGAAGCCACTCAGCATCTGATCACAACATAACAGCAGCAAGCTGATTAGCTCCTAAATCGAACTCATACTCACTCATAATTTCAGCTAACTACTCTAGTATTTGCCAATTTGACACAATGCACATTTCAATTAATCCACTCACGTGTGACACTCATAGTGCAAGTATGTAATGCAACACGACTCAGATTGTTTTCATTAGAATGCTGTCTGCGAAAACTGGACTTTTAGCCGACCATACTTTAGTAAAGGTCGAGCTACTGGCATTCACCTTGAATGACCTTCCTCAGCAAGGTGTTTTTATTGTGAGAAATATTTGCAAAATCTGCATCCAATATTCTCCTTGTTTATCTACTCTGTAGCTGTTTATATCACCTGGCAAGATGACCACGTGCACGGGACAGTAGCTATTTATATCGCTTGGTAAAATGACCAGTTGCAATGTCTGTTACACTAGTGTTCACTGTAGCTTTTAAGACAGTGTTTCGTTAACATAGCATGCATGGAACTGTCTCACCTCTGACAAATCGCTTTCTCTCTGTGACTGGAATTCAAACGCTGGGCTTCAGACGTAGGCGGTATGGACAGCTTCTCCTAGTGATAGCTGGGCTTCTTGTTGCATTAGGGGTTTGCTTACTTGAAAGTTATTGGTGTTAATGGTTATAGCTTTCGGGCAAAAACTGTGTTATATATAGACTTATAGTTTACAATGTACTATTTAGTCTAATTTAGTCCATTCATCAAATCCTGTCAAATTTCATCAAAAATCAACACGACATGACTGCTAGTTGTCATCATTTCGTCAGTTTTTTTTATCAAAAACGAAATTTTTTGAAGCCCAGATCTAACTGAAACCCCCAAAAGCCAATAGAGCTGATAAAATCCACTGGGTTAGGCTTTCATGAATAAAATGCACTGGGCTCTTTTTAGAAAACCAGTTTTTCAAAATCATCACTTGACGTAAATCTTAACGACACACTTGTCAACTGTCAGTACCTCGAGCGTTTCGTCAATATCATTGCGCAGATTAGTGGCATCCTTGACAACGGCCGTGCAATCACAGTCCAGGACGCTGACATAATGTCCAAGCCTTGACAACGAGTCCAACGTACTCAATTTCTCCTCAACAACTTCATTCACAAATGAAACACAAATCCACATGCATGCTACACTGACTCTAAATAATAATACCTGCAATTAAAAAAGTGATTTTTATAGATTTCCCTAAAATCAAAGTATATAAAAGTAAAACTAAAACTTCTTCTCCATCACATGCAGAAAAAATGACGATAGTTTTAATTTCATGATTAATCATTTTACGATGTTTTAGTGCGTCATTTTTGTCACCGGATTTGTCCAAAATGTTAGAACACTAATCACCACATACCAGCAAGCTCCAAAGAATCAATGAAGAATTGGCTATGATGCACAACTAAAAATGTTTGCACATGTGGAAACTAACCACGACTTGGCTCTCTGTTGTTTTCACTCAACAGTGAACGTCCCAGTTGCAAACTCTGCTCCACCGACAACTTCTTCAGCTCCAGTCTGTTCTGAATCGCCTGTCAATGCCAGAAAACGATGCCAGATCACAGAAAAATGTACACAGACACATAACAAAACTGACTGAGTCAGCACAGGGCATTGAAAGAGGCAAAAGAAAAGTGATATTAATGCTAAAACACTCTTGCTGCTGAAGCTGCTGCTGCTGCTCATACTACTACTGTTAATACTACTGTACATGTACTATGCTAGGTTCAATCAATGAGTTATCCATCCAGTTCCTTGAATATTTCGCTTGTGGGTGTGAAGTCATAAGGAATGTGAAGGTGAATGCATCTTTTTGTTTCAGCAGCTATCAGTCAGTCCCCTTGCAGCGTTCTTGCGCATGATAGTTTCATCAAAAAACACGCATCATACCCCTAGTCATTACAATGGTTTATAAACGTTTAACTTAAGTTTTTAACCCACAGGAGTATAAAAATGACAATGACACAATTAGAAGCACTAATTGTCAGAAAGCACAAATATGAGTCAGCTAGTCAGCTGGCGCTAGCCACAAGCAACCACATATGCTACATATGCAGTATTTTCTCTAGGTGTCTAATGTCCATTGATCATGACTTTTGACCTCAAAACCAAATATGGCACATCAGTTAGTTATAGCACTTCAGAAAATCATACACAGATATCATAACCTAACCTGACCAATTCACTATTAACCCTAAAGCAACTTGCCAAACGTTTATATAAATTTTGTTTGTTTTTTTGCAGTGCTTCTGTTTTCAAGTAAAAAGCCAGTACAAAACAAACGAACAGACAGATGGACAGATGGGCACGACACACAATGCAGCCTATAAGACAGCCATATAATAACAACTAAATCCAAAATCGTACCTGTACGACATCTTGTTGCTGTCTGACTGACTGCAGATCACCGCCGATGGGACGCTGACGCGCCAACTCATCTGACGCCGAGGTCGTGGAAGAAATCAACTCAACCAGGGTTTTGATGAGCTCCTCACACTGATCAGATCCAACCATGCCATCCAGGCGAGCACTAACACAACCACAATGCATCAGTACATCAGTACATTTTTCTATCACTGGAACCAGCAGTGAAGCAAGTCCCCTTAAAAAACTTTTCCGAAAGCACTGAAACCATTTTCTCTGGCGAAAAAAATTGAAACCACTTTCTCCGTCTAACTGCAGATTCTTATCAAGCAAAGTGCATGCATCGCATGCCTCAAATAACAAATGTCACTGTAGTACATTATAAATACATCTTCTATTGTTAAGCCTAATAATTTTCCTGCTTTTAATCTAGCCACTGGCTGCAAAAACTTAATAAAGATGCTTTGTTTGTTCATTTATTCGTATCAGTACACAGTCATACACAGCTAAGCTGCAATGCAAACTTATTTGCCAAACCAAAGTTACGAGTATATGACATCACTTGATGCACTGTAGTGGATACAGAACTAAACAAACACTCATAATGTTTTGTACTCTGACACAAGTGCAAAGTGTACACAGCACTTGAATGTGACTACACATACAAACAAGTGTAACACATACTGTGAAATTGAGAGGTACTTGACCTATATGATACAGTGTTCACAACAGCCGGCATATAAACAACCAGTTACTTCTGTGCTGTTTCTAATTTCTCATCATTCTCATCATGCATCATTCCTTCATTATCAGGCCAGTTGAAAAATTGGGTAAAGACAAAAGTTTTCCCGGGCCCCAGAACGTTTGGGGAGCCCCACCATTGCTCAAATAATATATGTGCTATGTTTGACAGCACAACTGATCATATGAACTGATCTTATGCAGCTGTCAGTTATTTTGCAACAATTTTTCAAGAAATCTGACTATTTCTTGAACAAATGTATTGCATGTACTCAGTGTTTTAGCCGCTCTGCAGACACCACCTCATATGAGAATGTTTCCTAGGCCCCGCTGTGGCTCTCGTTTGGCCTATTCATAATCTTCTCTCTGCTCCCGCACAACCTGCTGATATGCTCAATAGACTGCTTTCAATGACTCCACAATCGTTTTGCTTTGCTTTCTCTCTTATCACCATGTTTTTCATTTCTTATTTTCTACCACACTATGGTGAATACAGATCAAGATAATATTACTGAACCTAATATCGGCTGCTTGAGCAGCTAGATTTGCTGATCGTTGGTTCATATCTTCCAGTTGTGCTAACAGCACCCCTCCGCCACCTTCTGTGTCGCTGTTACCAGCAGTGGCGCTACTTCCTCCTCTGCAACGGCTCATCTGACGTCCCATCACCGTTAAAGACTCTAACACACCTCGCTGGGACGTCATCTCTGACTCAAGGTCCTGTCACACATACAACAAACTGCCAAATAACAAACCATGTTCAAATAACGTTGTCAGGAAAATTAAATTAGGCTGTGCCAGTGTGATATTCATTGATTCTAGAGTAAAAATCGATGAAAACTAACTTGACACAGATGCTGCCTGCCACGCGATGCACCAAGTATCTAGTACTTCACAATTATTTCGGCAGGAAAATGGTTAAAAAAACCAACAGCACGTTAGATATGAGTATTTCACAAGGTAGCGTAGCAACGCAATTAAAGTGTGGTAGGATTGTTTTACAGCAAAGTTCCTGCCGAGAGCAGTGGTAAAAAAATTCTGAAAATCGATCAATATCTGGCAAAGATAGGGACAAAAGTCTCATATCTTGTTCTTTTACAACTCTCAGCGGGCGAGGCCGAGTTTTGCTAAGACTAGTCTGAGACCAAAGTCGGAGACTAAAGCCTTAAAGCCATGACGTTTGCTAACATGAAAAATTCAGGCTTTGACTCATCTTGGCAAATGTTGATCTCACCCAGAGTACACAAACTCATACACATCATGTTATTTTATTATCGGTAATGTTATAAATATCACGTGAATGTGAACAGACCTTGAGTGAGTCGGTGATCTGCCTGCGTTGGTTTGAGTCTATGCCGGCGGGGTCAGAGGCCATGTCAGCATATCGAGCGAGCACCACGTCAACCTTGGTCAGCCACAGAGCGTAGTCCTTCACGTCCGACTCAAAGCGATACATCGCATTGATCGCGTTCTGTAGACACTTCTCACGCTCTGACAGTCTGCCATTTACACAAACACATTAGCAGTAGTCAACAACAGGTAAAAACATCGAAAACCTGGATATTTTTTAAAAGCCAAACCCGGTGGTTTTTATTGGGTTTTTCAGTGAAAGCCAGGTGTTTGGAGAAATTGTAGATGGCACAAGGATGAAGTGTATAAACTTTGGTATCGATACAAAATTCTTTGTGGATCTACGATTTTTCACTTCTTATGAGATGAGATATGTTGCATTCGCCAGGTGATAGCCATATTCTCGGCTGAGGTTTGAGATTTCAGATCGTCTAGTTATATACCTATAATTCTACAATAAAAGTAAACAGTTTCATTAATGCTGGCAGACTTCCAGTCCACCACAGAATTACCAAACAACAAGCAAACAATGCATCCCCAAATTGTTACTCTCCATGGTAAAAAGCTAGTTCCAAATGCATCACAACAACAACAGAACGTATACTTTAACGCATCGCCACACGTGTCGTGATCAGATAATTACCACGATCTTCCTGATAATGGTCCACACCGTAGCCACATCCAGAAAAATGGTGTGATGCTACAGTGGTGCCAGCCATCACTACCAAATGACATCTCATTGGCTTTTGCGGGATGCATCAGTGTGACAGACGGACAGACAGTGCTACCGAAACAAGCAAGGCCACCTAGAATTAAAAGCATGCCGCCTAAATGAAAAGCAGCACAGCGTGACAGTACAAGCTACCAGTCTCTGCTAACCTACGCCACGACACAAACAAACCCAACAAAACATACTTTGAGGTGGTACTGTAATGCTGTGATGGCTTACTGTGATTAAGTAATGATCAAACTGAAAAAGTTCAGTGAATTACTCTCTGGTGGCGTATTTATACTTTAAGGAAGAAAGCAGCAGATAAAAAAGCTGAAACCCTTTCGTTAACCGACACATAAAATTTGATGTTTCAGGAAACAAAAATGAGCAAATTTCAGCACCAAGGGGGGATGCGGTTAGTTGCATCCTTATAAATGCACAACTGGGACCTTCTATAGCCATCCTGTGATTAACAATAAATCAAAATAATTCGATGAGAGGTAATATATCATTGGACCTCACAAGTGTACCTGCCAAATGGCATGTAAATCTGTCGAAACAGTTTAGGCAGGGTGCACGAATGTGACAGATGACAAACAGACAGACCACGCTATGGAAAAATGCATAGACACAGGCTAAATCACTTGCACTGGAGTGATTCCGATTAATAATGTAGCAAAGAAAGAGTTTCACCGGTCCTGAAGCTGCTGCCAGTGAGCAGTGATCAGCTGAATGTCCGCGTTGATCTTGCTCGTGTCATCAGCGTCGTAATTCTTCATCAACCTCTTTGCTTCAGACACCACGAGGTCCAGTCGCTCCTGACTGCCGGCCACTTCCTGACGTTCACTCTGACAACACAACATGCCACAGTATAGATGTGAGCTATGAGCCATACAGTATGAATTCTGTCAGTTAAATGACAATACTTGATGACATTTTGGCAACTATTGCTACCTTTCTCGAAAAGTAAACAGCTTAACTAACAAAGGTTGCAAATCAATGAACTTATGTAGCTTAATAGTCAGAAACCACCATGCAATAATAACCCTCCTGCAACGGAATGCCCTACGAAAAAAAACCCTGTTATGAAAAACCCGTTGCAACAAAAACAAAACTCTCGAGCAACAAAATGCAACAGACCCTCCCCTTAAGATAGACACAGACTCCCTACAATAAAACCTCCCACAAGAAAACTCAACTGCGACAAAACCCCTACTGATGAAAAATGACAATAGCCGCAATAACAATACACACATTAATTTGAATAAACTGATAGGCTGAAGCAGTGACTAACGAACTATATTTGTTCAATTTCTGACGTCATGGCAATTTGTTCACAACGGTGGCGACATATACCAGCGCTACAAAGAAGACAATGGCAACTACGAAAATGTCAACAACTTGACAAATGGAAATTAAAATATGACAGATTTATACATTTATACAGTTCACCTCAACAATGTCTTTCTGTTGCTTGACCGTGCCGACATCATTGCCGATGGCGTCCTGTTGGCATCTCTGAGACGTCTGAATGATCCAACGATCCGTCTCAATGTAAAGCTGTTCAAACTGTCGACTGTCCACCAGCATCGACCCTAGAGTCTGTTGTCTCGCTGTCACAGTCTCCATGGCCGACTGCCAGCACTCGCATAGCCGCCTCACTGACAGCACATCAGCAAAACACACACAGATGTTTCACCAAGCCTCGTGACCACATGTATACGGCCGTCCTCCTCAGTGGTGTCATAGCAGGGGTGGAAGTGAGGGGGGCCAAGGCCACCAAAATTTTAGCCTGTTGGAAAATTATCTTCTTGTTGGAGAATATTATTCTTCCAAAAATACAACATTTTGGGGCTGGAAATGAACCATTTGTGCAAAACCTAGGGACAAAAATGAAATTCTAAGAACCCAGAATCATCCGTTTTAAATGTGCAGCTTCCTGTCGCAAAATTGCAATCTAATGCTCCCCCATTTTAATCCACAATGACGCCTATCTTCCTAGCCATGCAAACTCGCCCACTGCATTGCCCTAGTGTGCAGTGGGTAGGGCCACCGGTGTGTGAGCTGGCAACCGCAGGTATACATATAAGAAAAATATGAGTCATTTTCTAGAGGTTTTTAACATCCGACGACTTTAACCTATGGCCTTTCGAGCTGAAACTTACCATTCCACTTACTACTAATCTAGGGTAAGTTCACACCAATTTTGGCTTTTCTGAACTTTTTTGTTTTCAGTTTAAAAGCAGTATGTGGAAGACAGGGATGGACAAACAAATAGATAAACAAGAGGTAATAACAGCAACATCTATTCTCTGCAAACTGCTAAAAACTGCAAACACATACTTGAGTTACTGCAGACATTTTCAGACAGTCGCTAAAGACGTTTTTGTTTTCACAGTCCTAATGTGTTCAGCGCATTAGAGATTTTGACGATAACACGCTATATAAATTTACATTTGACAATGACATTGAGATTACTGCCCATTTTGTTCAGTATTACCAAAAAGAACTTGGAAAGATAAGTTATCACACAGACCATTGTCAGTGAGCTGTTGGTTGTACTGCTCAGAATTTGATTCCGACTTCAACGCCTCTGACTTGGTGACAATTGCATCAATCTGAAGCTTCATCGACTTCAGATCGTTAAATATCGTCTACACACGAGCAACAATAATTTGTTCGGTTTAAATGGTCAAGTTTTGGAGTCAGTCAGCTTTAAAGAATTGTTGAAGCAGAACTTCACTAATTAATGCCCTTTCTGGCACTACACTGTAAAACTGCCAAAACGCCAAAAACTTAGCTAACGAAGGTTGCACTTTGATGAACTTTAGTCACTATTCTCCCTTGAAGTTCATTGAGGCTTCTAAGAGATTGCTCTAGCCTATCTGTGACTTGGTAGTGTAACGATGGGACGTTAGGCTTGTGACCAAGAGGTCGTTGGTTTGACTCCCAACGAGTCGCTATCAAGTGCTTATTTACTTGGATGGGTGACTGTCTGCAGACAAGTAAGCCATCTCGGTATATAACCAACACCAAGGTCAACTCAGCCTTCCATCCCTTCAGGGGTTGATATTTGATTACTGGTCTGCCTGGCTGGGACTGAGGCAGGGCCTGCGTTGAGTGGCAGGTGACAGGTGAAGCTCCGTAATTTGAGGTTGGTTTCCCTTAAAAAAAGCTATACTCTTTAAACCTTTATTGGCACATCGTGGATGCACATTATGCCCATCACGTGCTGGCTTCAGCACTGAGCGTAAGTTCGCCTCAAAGCAATCCAGTCAAATAAGGCAAACTCGTTGTTTCAACGTATAAGTTCACAAAAAGACGGTGACCAACCTTCTTGACGGCAATGGCTGATTCGATCTCGCCCACGTTGCCAACGGTCACAGGCCGCGACTTGGCCTTCTCCGACAGCACGACCGCGAAGCTGTTCAACTTGGCCGCGAAACTGTCCAGATTCGGCATCTGGATTGCCTCGTTTGACGCCGACTTAGGGCTTGCAGCAGCCACAGCGCTCGCCTGGGCTTGACTGGCTGATGATGCCTCAACCATAGCCTCAACGACCGTTGTCTGAAAATGCAATGAAGCCATCAAACGTTTAGAAACAAAGACAAACAAACGTCTGAAAAGTTTCACCAGACTAATAAGACACCAAAACAATCAATATTATTATTATTACATTCAATATGTTTCTTAATTTGGTCAATTTCTGCTGAGTTATCAAAAACAAACATTTGGTAATTACTGCTTACCCGCTGTAAGTTAACTCAACAGATATTAACCAAATTACCGAAGCAAGCAACAGGCCCGACCCCTACCCGTCACCCAACCAGTGAAAGGTGTCACTGTCTTTCTGCAAAATCTACGCTTGGTTTCAGCTAGAGAATAAAACTGAAGCTGTCATGGATGTGATTTGCTGTGAGTAAGAGAGAAAAATTCATTCAAGCATCCTCACTTTTCGGCGGATTTTCGGCGGACAAGATTCGGAGAGGGTGAATTCGGCCATCGGTTACGATTAAAGGCTCTAATCTGCGAGTCTGGCAAAATTTCCTGACAATTGATCACGTGCGTATTAGGTACGACCTCGTTGTTGGAGCTGACGGTCAACGCTGAACTCGTTGTCAGTCCACTGACCACATCACCAGGCGTGGCAGTGCTAGAGAGCTTGGTCTGTGCGTCTCTCAGTCTCTCATCCAGGGCTTGCAGCGTCGCACCTGCCATCACGTGACCTGTCCGTGACGTCATCGACTCCGCCTCGCCCTGCAGCCGTCTGACGTCATCGTCGCATGACGTCAGCTCCGCCCCTAGACTCTGTAATGTACAGTACGTCACAGACACGTTATCACCGCGTCACACCGATGCGAAGAAAGATGAAACCATTTTTCAAGGTCAACTTAGCCTTCCATCCCTCCGGGGTAGTTGAATTGAGCACGAACAGCGCGAGATTTCAGGAAGCGCTTACACGTGCGATAAAACAAAGTCAAAGTTTTATTTTTTTCGGATTTGTCGCATGCAACTGAGTTGCAGCTGTACCGCACGTGCCTTATGACCGATTCACATATACAATGCTCACTCAGTTCAACTCAACTCAGCTGCTCAGCCAGGCTAGCAAACAACGCGTGGTCCGTGCACAGCAGCGTGACGTCACAGTGCTAATGACGTCATTGCATTGTCACCCACAGTCGCGACGGTTGAGTTGAGTTGAGTTGCGTCGGAAATGTGTAACAGACACGTTATCACCGCGTCACACCGGTGTGAAGAAACCATTTTCAAGGTCAACTCAGCCTTCCATCCCTCCGGGGTAGTTGAATTGAGCACGAACAAAACAGTAGTGATATGTAAACCGATGGCCATTACGGCACTAACCAGACCTGCGTGTCGCCGGCAGTTCGAGTTTCAGTCGCAAGGCACGACGACACACGACGACGACGTCGACAGCCAATAGCTGCAAGTCAATAGGACGCCAACGACCAACCAACAGTCTTCTGACAAACACAGCCTCTCACCATAAGACAGTATCGCTCAGCGTGTGTGAACGTCCAAGCATAGCAAGCGCGACTGATCTCGCTGGTTTAGTCATTCGTCCATCCACCGGGGAACTGAAGGCATGCATCGCAGCTTCTCATGCACGCCCGTCCTACGCTGCAGCGAGTGTCCGACAGTAACCCACACGACAAAATGCTCGCTCTACTGTGATATCTTTGAATAAACTGGGAGGTGGGGTTGGAACAGTGAAAAATAAGCTATATGAATCAATCAAAAGTACAAACTTTAAACGAAATCAACGAAATCGGTAAATAAAAATAGTTATTTTCGTGAACACTACTGTTCAATAAGTCATTACACCGTGCGATACACGGCCTACATAAATACAAGACATTGTGTGCTGTGATAAATTTACTCATTCACTTACTTACTTACTTAAAACACGCAAAATATTAAATATACCTGTACAAGACACACAAAACAAGTGCCCCAAGTTTCCCTGCACAGACTGTGTCAAAACCTTCCCCAACACGACAAAGCAGCTTGCTTCAACTGTACGACCGTCTATATGAACGCAGTGTAACTAGTTTGCGTCACATGATAATTAATACAGAAATGTTCTTTTCAATGCGCTAGCTGCAACGTCTAAACGGCTGGGATTGGTTGATATGTAAACCGTTACGAAAAATATGAACAGCATACGGCAAGGTACAGAAATGTAGCACAGATGAGGAGAATAGTCGCAGAGAGAAGAAAGGGGATATGTGCAAGGGGTTTATCGTGGGGGGGGGCGGTTGTCCGCAGCAGCAAGTGCGGTGGTATCGGTCGCACGCATCTGTGGTGCAGCGCTGAGCAAACAAGCTTGAAGATATCTTGGTCAGCGGCGCTGCCGTATCAATACAGTGTGCGCCACTGTCCGTCCCATGGCATCAATGGACCAACGGGTCTGGCGTCGAGTGGACGCATTGGCGTATCCAGGATCATTTTTTCAATGGGGTGTAGTCTAGACCTCCCCTTCTATCCCTCTCATACACGTCCTTTTCACCACTTCCTTCCTAACCATTCCCTTTTTGGAACAGTCTGCCTGAATACGTCACCTTTGCACCCTCCGTGGCCGTCTTTCGGTTGAATCTGAATAGAGGCGCCTACAAAAAGGGCGCCCCACAGACCAGAGAATGTCGGATAGCATAACAGTATTTTCTTTTTATCCTTATGACGTGTTGCAACATTCAAAAGTTTACTTGCTGCAGCTCGACGTTCTCTGGCTTCGGAAGAAAAAGAGCTGTGTACACCGTATTGCGAAATCTGAACTTAACGACGTTACTTACTTACTTATTTCCTGAACAAAAAAGTATGTGTGTGCCAGAATTTTTTTTACCGAACAAAGCCTAACACTGGGTTCAAATCCGACCTTAAAATTCTAGGACCGCCACTGCTATCATCAACATTACTATATCCAAAGGACGTCAGCCAAGCACCTTGGGTTATGTTTTAATAGCTGTTTGTATGTCTGTCTGCGAAAGATCTCGAGGTTACTGCTGGATTCTGATGAAATCTTCAATGAAAAATGCTGTCGATCAGCTTTCAATAAAGATCGAACTTCTTTACGGATCATTTTCCACGATTCTTTACCATTATCAGATAAAGCGTGAACTGAAATTCTGAAGCGTATCGCAGAAAGCCGTGAACGCATTTTGGCAATACCGTTTTGGAAAAATGGCAGGTAACCCAAAGACCGAGCAATTATTTTGGTATTGAACCACAGCACGATTCAGATAAAAAGTTCATACACCTGGAATTAAAAATTTATGAAGAATTCTGTATAAACTGCTGTGATTACTTGGGTCTACAAACAACATAACCCCAAAAGGGTCTGTCGTAGAGGAGATTGTGACAAAGGGCCTTTTTTCTCGTAGGAAGGTTCTGTCGCGGCTTGTAGCCCACAGAGCCGCCAGGAATAAAAACAATGCGAATGCTCGGCGAAGGTGTACGTAATTTATAGCCAGTGCTCTCAAATTAACTCCACACAATACGTATACCGCCGACGCTCTGTTTGTTAGCACCTAATCTATAACTAACTGCACATAGACACACTGCAGAATCAGCAAAAAAAACAAAAAAAGCACCCTGCCAAGGTGAAAATAAATCCGCTGGGGCTAACAAAATCTGCAATCGAAATGAATTTTTATTCTATCTGCTCCAATAAATTCAACGATTTCCTTCATCCGCAAGAAGTTGCCGAGAAGACTAGTAGAGATGGACTATAAAAATTGCGTTGAATATGTTTGTTATTGACAATGACACCACGAAATCCAGTCGACTGCACTGCCCAAGGTCGTCTGAAGGTCAAACACTGCGTTGGCTAAAATAGCACACAAAGCCACAAAGCATTCCTCTTTAATTAACTAGTCCTTTTCCCTCATATTGTGTTTTCTTTCCTATCCATTCCCTTTCCCTCCCTTTTTCCCTGGATGTGGGAACAGAAAGGAGGGTATTACTCCGGCAAATATCAAATTTTAGTACACAATATGTGCACTCTGGTGCACTTTGTCTTTCCAGTTTCCACTTTTGATCCAACAAACACGCCACTAAAACTACAGCACTACCCAGCTGAGAATATCTGCATCAGTGAATCTGCCAGCAATTGACACCAGCACGTGGACCGAGGCTAATCACTTAAAGCAACATTAATTTTGAACTCTTTGCTCGCTTCCCTGCGTCCGTACAACCTATCATGTCGGAAGTACCTTAAAACTTCGGTGACTGGAAAAATTTCCGTTTTAGCCGATCGTACTTAAGTAACGGTCGAGCTGTTGTCATGGTTGTCGTCCGTTTGTCTGTCACGGATGTACTGTGGCTAAACGGTGCAAGACAGGGCCTAGGTTGCTATTGATCACTAATAAGAAGTCGCATACTGGCTTTCAAATGATATATAAATCGATGACCTTGGATGACCGTGAGGCGTCATAACGTACTACGGTAAGGGAAAACTGGCCACATCTCGGAAACGGTGAGAGATAGGGCCTAAGTTACTGTTAATGACTAATAGGAAGTGGCATATTGGCATAAAAACATTTAAAAAATCACTGACCTTGGATGACCTTAAAGATTAGTACACGCTATTGTGGCTAAACGGTGCGAGATAGAGCCTAGGTTGCTATTGATCATTGATAGGAAGTCGCATATTGGCTTTCGAATGACATGAAAGTCATCAACCTTGGATGACGTTGAAAGTTACTGACAACCAGTACAGTCGGCTATACTAGCGACAGCTGGACTTCTTGTTCTATATGGGTCCTGTAAAAACGCTTGATAATACACCACGAGATATCGGCGCCGAGTGCCGACATGACCTGCGGCCGTCCGTCCAGTGCCAAGCGTTTCAGGCGTAAACAGTCACTCATCACAATGTGCTGTGATAATGGAAAAAATATGCGACATTACCTTGAATTATCTTACACTTTCTGAACTGAGAATTGGACACGTCAGTTGCACCAGCCCTCGAAAACATTCACACATACTTTCGTTTTCTCCGCCTTTTTGCTTTCTAAGTTTCCAGTAAACAGACAAACGAACAGAAAGACGGACAGACGAGACGGCCAAGTAATAATATCAATACAGGTATAAACACACGAAAGCAACACATCAAGGAAACAGGACAACTGATAGTGCGGTTAAATCACTACCGTATTCGTTTCAGTGCGGTTACCAAATGTACGAAACCGAAGTCATACAGACAGACAGAGGAACGGACGGACGGACATGAGGCAATACATAACGCGGCCTTGCACAGCCACAATGCGCAATAACTAACAGTATAATAAATATAACGTTGCTTTAAAGAAAACAAAAACATCAGCTCAATCCAGATCATCACGATGTAACCCTACATGCAATTCATCTCCGAAATAATCCCCCCTAGGGGAAGAATCGGCATCACATATCAGTTGGTTCATATAAGGAAATCAATATGACTGAAAAATGGCAGATCAGATGAACGCAGCAATAAAATGACAATTCACTGAGACGCTAGATCAATCAGTCAGATCGATATTATGCTCACGACCACACGCAGCGCTGGCTGCAGGCGTCGGTGCTATTTTTGTTTTGATTAATCAATCATTTAGCTTTAGTTACAGTTTCAGCTAAGCAATAATTTTAGTCTTAGTTTCGTTTTGGTCTTCGCTGTTTCTCGTTTTAGTCATAGTCATTGACAACTAATTCCACAGAGTGTGGACGGTGTCTGAAAGTGGAAAAGGGTACACCATAGCAAGTGCGAAGCGCTGGCATATAATGGTGGGAGCTCCCAACGCGGCCCACTGGCAGAAAGTGACTGAGGGTCACGTGTCTCCTTGCCCTTGCGGTTTATGACGAATTCGTTATTTTTCGCTACTGGCAATACTCGTTTTTGTTTGCAAAAATCACGCTGCCTCAATGGCGGATTCAGCCGGACTGGGGGTGCCCGCCATTCATTAGATGCATTTTTAAAAAAGTAAATTTTTTGCACAAAAATGCAAAAAATTAATGTGGAGTCAACGAGTCGACTTCACGATTTGTTTACTTGTCTACAAATGTCTGCACCAGCTTGCCCCAGTTAACCTCACGTCACTTCTCACCCCAATGACGGCAATCGCAACCCGTCGGCATCTGCGGTTCGCTAATGCCGGTGATTTGGCCACACCGAGAACAAGAACTGTGCGCCTCGGTCCACGAAGTTTCTCAACTGCTGGCCCATCAGTGTGGAACAGTTTGCCATCAAAGCTCAAGAACACGTCGCTGACCATTGGACATTTCATCAGCCAGCTGAAGACAGTGATGTTTACTCAAAGATACTAAGCATCAGCGCAGATGCCATAACTTTCTGTTATAAGACTTGCATGTATAAAATACTGTTGCTGAACTGAACTGAACTAATACCAAAGGCGCAGAAGTCGAGCTGTCTACAGGGTGCGACAAAAAGTGGACCCCTAAAGTTTTTCGCTGTTTTCTCAGCAACCGTCTGGGATTTTAATATGAAATTTTACAGCTTTATTTACTGAAATCTTCTACATCTAACTGCCAAGTAAAATGTGATTCAGCTAAAAAACGACGAAGTTATAAACTTTTGAACATGATCGCCTACCGATTTTTCAGCATTAAAAAATGTTCAAACTAAAAATGTTATTTAATTTTCAAAAACTGGTTACACGTTACTCCCGATGACGTCACAGAGACGTTTTGATAAACAGTAATTTATATTGTTTATAAATGATCACTAAATTATCGTTCTTTTAAAGCAATCACCGGCTGCCCACCGGGTTCATCTTCCGGCAGGACGGCGTGCCAGCATACACATCGCGCAGCGCACAGAACAGACTGCGGGCCAACTGTCCAGATTTCACCACAAAGGACCAGTGGCCTCCAAATTTGCCGAATATAAACCCAATGGACTATCGCGTGTAAGGTGCAATGTTGGAGGCTTACTGCAAGCTTAAAACAAAGCCGAAAACAATCGCCAAAGTCAAGGAAGCACTTCAGGTTATCTGGGACAACCTGCCACAGGGACCGATCAACAAGGCTATGAAAGACTTATCAAAGTAAGCGACTGACGGCTTGTGTTGGAGCTTGGAGCTGGCAGTGAACATTTCGAACATTCACAGTACACTGACAATGAAATTCTGGCATCTGATCATTAGTTAACTGTGTTGTTTCAACGATGTTATTGAATTGGTGTTGTAGCTTGAACATTTTTTAATGCTGAAAATCGGTAGGCGGTCATGTTAAAAAGTCAATAACTCAGTCGTTTTTCAACAGAATCACATTTTACTCAACAGTTAAATGTACAAGGTTTTAGTTAATAAAGGTGTAAAATTTCAAACTAAAATTCCAAACAATTGCTGGGAAAACAGCAAAAACTTTAGGCGTTCACTTTTTTGCTGCACCCTGTAGACGCTGAGAACTAGACACCAAAGCAGGTATATCACTCCCTAGACGACTGGGGAATCTGGGGGAGCGTCGTAATCTCCCCTGACGAGGTTGGTGTGAGTCCCCAGCTGAAAATAATTTTGGCACATTTATAAACCCAACACTTCTGCAGGTGGAACGACAGCATAG
>Ga0056128_1000181_pt1 | contig 45552 bp, 31 predicted proteins | sample WorMetLIZISLAND2_FD_71113 | JGI IMG/M metagenome (GOLD analysis project Ga0056128, IMG submission 71113) | Marine gutless worms symbiont microbial communities from Max Planck institute for Marine Microbiology, Germany - Olavius geniculatus... ... | reverse complement strand
TGTCCTAGGGGGAATCGTGACCGGGGGGAAGAATGTCCGGGGGGAAGAATGTCCGGACACCGAGCGTATAATACAGGGCGCATAATCAGCGTGTGCATTGCGTAGGCCTACATGTACATGTATAAAATCGGAAGAATTGAGGTTGTCTCCTGGCTGTTTTTGGGAAGTTTGGGAAAAGGATTAGCATCGGGGAAACCTAGATTACTATTTTACCGCATTCCTTAGCCCGGAAGCACTGTAAATCTAAGCGTTTAATGTTGATCCCATGCCGCAGATGTCTGCTCAGACAAACTTGCAGTCAGCATCTACGAATGCCATGAAGACAACGGATCGAGTAGAACCCTTTGTAGTTGTGACTGTTGTAGGGCCTAGTATATTGAACCGCTGTTTGAAGGACACTTGAAGTTGGCGCGTTTGTCATCAATTGCACCACAAGTAGAGGGGAGTTCTACGTTTCCATGGGTGTTCGCTACATCTCAGCCGACGAACACACAACGATTACCGAGCGAGTGTTCCGCGTGTACCGCGTGTATCGGGCGTTGGTCCATAACTCCCCGCGCATGTCCGGCGTCCTTCTGGCGTGTACATTTATGCGCTGAGTTCCGCGCACAATTTTGAACATGTTTGAAAGTGTGCACGAAGCTCGACGCACGGGAGCGAATGGTCACGAATCAAAAACATTGGTGCAGTACGTTCGACGAACGAGTAACGAATGACGACGAACAACGGCGCACAAACCATTTTTCAGTGCGCTCCTCGTGCGTTTTTAATGCGTTCACCTGGTGTGACCGGGCCTTAATCTATGCGTCATTTTCGTGAAGTTTTTGACTTCCGGTAACCTTGATCTTTGACCTTCTAAACTGAAAATTAGCAAAACAGTTACTCCTGAGCTGGAAAAATTTACACGGATATAAGTTATTTACGTTAAGAATCAGTGCGGGATAAACGCAAGAACACGTAGACAGACGAGTTCAGGAAGCGTAATATGGCTAATAGAACAAGAAAAACCCAGCTAACGCAAAGGGGAACGCGCAACAGCGGTGCATGTTTAAAAGCTAAGTAAAACAAAACGACAACGCAATGAACATACCTCGTCATTATGCTTATAAAAACTATCAAGTTGATGCACTTTTGCGTATTTCATATAAGTTTTGTGACAAGAGTGAGTTAAGTTCACAATACAAAACGCAAGCAACGAGTTGGTGTGTCTACGGGCTATTGTCCTGTGCTGCATCCTCGCCGGCGGTAGCAAGCCATAGTTCATACGGGCAATTGACCGTGCGGGCAAATGTCAGTGCGAGCGAACGTCCGTGCGGGCGAGTGTCCGTGCGGGCGATTGTTTGTTCCCCGTTATTTTGTCGCTAAGCCACACCCCATTCCGTCCACACAAACTTCGTCGAATTCCTTTCATAACACTTTGCAAAATTCAGGGGACAAACAAGCAGACAAATTAAAAACCCACGAGACCACAGAAGCATTGCCTTGAAGTTAACTATTCAAGACGGATCCACTTTTTATCTAATACCCAGTTTACACGATGAAGCTGGCTCGACGAGCTGGCTCTAGTTAGCTGAACGAGCCAGCTCGATGCTTGCTCGATGTTTGCTTAATGTTTGCTTCGTGTAGGCTATGCTTTATGCATGCTTTATATTTGCTCGATGTTTGCTCGATGTTTGCTTGATCGTGTGAACGGGGTATAAGGCTAATATTCGGAAAAGCGTGCACAAACGCTGTTTCGATGATAGGAGGATCGCCGATAAGCTCTCTGTCTCTGTCTCTCAGTGGATGATTAACGACTTGCTTTATTAATGACGAGGATGCTCTGCTGCTGCTGCTGGTGGTGGTGATGATGATGATGAAAGCATGTTGGGTTGGGGTGGGTCTATCTATGGGACACTTTGAGCTGCAGATGCTGCGCTGAGGACCGACGAGTGCAACGCTGTCGACGACGCCGACGACTTGGGGGTTTCGTTGACGAAAAAGAATACTGACAATATTATTATCGTTATTTCACGAATTAGTTTTAAGGTGTCGCCAATATTACGAATAACTGTTAGGGCAACTGACAGATACAAAATAAAAAATACTCGAGGTTTGCGGCATCGAACTAAATGTCTGTTGGATTTAACAAGGTGGTAGGAAACATTGGGTAAACAATTCAGCTTTGAAACGTTTTTACGCGCGACAGCATGTAATGCTTCTCGCGTCTTAGCCATCATCTTAACGTCTGTCTGTTTGTCTGTCCGTCCGTCCGTCTGTCACACCCCCTAGCACTGTATCAAAACGGCGACACATAGAATCATGAAATTTTTGCTGTGGGCTGCCGCGAGGACTCTAGTATTTAGTGACACAATTTCGTGCCCCTAGGTGAAGGGATACCCCTTGAACGAGAGCGTCAAAGAGGGGTACCCTCTAAAAGACGTTATTTTGCCGTTATTGGCTCGTTTAGTGTGAACTGTTGCAGGTAGGTACAGACATGCTGCACATAATTACAAGCACTGGTGGCGCGTGCTTTTTAGATTTATCAACATCGATGACCTTGAATGTCCTTGAACCCCCAAAAGAAAGTTTTTTTCGTGTTTTTGCGATTTCGGCCTGCGACACATTTTAAGAATGAATTGCACCGAAATGGCTAAACCTAGACAACCTGCGAAATTACTTGTTGGAAGTAACGAGGGATGATGGTGATGTAACATAAAAGCGCGTACAGAGCGACGTAACTGAACTGAACTAATACGATTTAGTTTTTGACCAACTGACCAATAGGCAAGCAAGAAGAGCACATGTCATTGGTTGACGCGTACGTGCGCGTAGTCACGCAGGCCACCGACGCCGTTAATCGGTGCCTACTGTAATGCATTACAGTTCGTCAAAAACTAAACCGTGTCAGTTCAGTTCAGTTACGTCGCTCTGTACGCGCTTTAAGAGGTATGTAGCATCAAATCGTATGTATGCTGGATGAAACAAGAACCTTTTAGAAAGCATCATGTAAACCGTTCGTTTTGAAAGCGTTGTTTGAAAATGGCGAGAGACGGTGCGGATGTAATAGTTGCTAGCAAATGTCTAAACTAAACGGAAAACGTTAAAAATAGAACAACTAGAAGGCGCTCGTGAGAGTGCATAGGCTATCTCCGCCAAGTGAAGTGATTTAAACATTACTACTGTAAAATGTAGACGTTTTTACAGGAAGGCGCCACCGTTCCTGCCGGTTGTGTGTGACATGTGGAGATGATGATGAGTTATCATGTACACACAGAGAGAGACAGACAGAACGACCAATCTCCTTATCTCCTCCAATGTTCACTACGTTTACCTTGGCGGAGATAAAAATGTTTTAGTTGCAGCACGGGATGCCAGTAATGCGGATAAAACACTCGTGTCGGTGTTTACGCAGATCGTCAAGTAAGTAAGTAAGTAAAGTGTAAATTCCTATAGCGCATATCGTTAAATTAACCTCTCATGCGAGAACAAAGCGAAACGTAGCACTAACTCAAATTTAATGCGATGCACTTTGCTTCTCTCTCTCTCTCATTTATGGTAGTTTCTAAAACTAAAGTAAAACACGACATTACTAAAACGAAAACTGAAACGAAAAATACCTCAAAACTGTAACGAAAACCGGATGATGAATCAAGACTAAAATCACACACGACGTTGATGACAGGCAGTGTTCGAAAGACAATTCATCAATCATTAGTCTACACGACTGCTGCTGCTGCTGCTGCTATTGCGTCATTGGCATAATAAACAATAGGACTACACCCCAGGCAGCCATCCAGCGCTGCAGACAGCGTTTATTGACCGCTTCTAGGCCAATCGTACGCCGCTGAACCCCGGGTTTTATGGCCCTAATATCGTAATACCAGTGTTCGAGGATAGCGTATGCGTACGTTAAAATAAAATATGTTAAAATAAGCCTACGTAAGTATTGTTAAAAAATAGAATAGGCACGCTCACTGGAAAAAAACTAGGCCCACAGAGTGTCCAAATAAAACAATTTCATGACATTGTCTAAGTCGAAGCGACGAAAAATATTATGTTTTTTGAGCCAATCGATTGTTGTCAGCTGAATTACCAAAAACATTGTATCCTGATTCTTATGAAATTATGTGGAGGGGTCGGGCGTGGCCCGACGAGGAAGAATAGTGACTGAATTCCGGCGGTGATCTATTTTTGTGGATTTTGAATGTGAATTATTATCTAAGATTTTTTCCCAGTAGGAGCTTCGCTAGGCGGCAGCACCATTTTCGGCTAAAGTTTGAGATCTCTGATCGCTTCTGCTTTCAAGTCTGTCGAAGCCTTCTCACTGATTATTCTCGAATGTTTTTTTTTCTTTCAGGTGGCTCATTAGTGTTGTACCAGTCGCCGACAGGGACGCCCTCAGACCACGTGTGAGCGGCGTATGAATGCCGCCGTGCGGTCGGCACTAATTTTTGCGTCTCGGTGTTCCTGCGCGGCGTCACGTAGTTCAACGCCCTGATCTCGTTTTTTCTCGACAGATGTCGCCAGCGATGTGACAAGCAGGAGTCGGGGTCGGAAGGCAATTCGATCGGCAAGACCAGCTCCCAACGTTTATCGCACGGCCTCACAGAACGGAGATACCAAAAGGGGGTGGGGGCGCCGTCCCCATATTTTCAGAGCGGTCATACCCCCAAGTGGTGTCGTGGCGAGAAGCAGAAAACAACTGCCCCTTTCCCAAATTTTAGCCTGTCTAAAATTGTCCGTCTTGTCAAAAACTATTCGTCCAAAACACGAAATTTGGGGTTAAAATACCCCCATTTTGCGGAATTTAAAGTCAAAATTAAACTTTTAAGCAAATATTATAGGGCTCTGTCGCTAAAATCCACGTTGAAAGAAGGTTTATGGTTTTTTTGTATGTCAGCTGCGATGGCACAATCATGTTACAAACATTTCAATAAATTCGTCTCCAGTCTCTCGGTTCATAATAATTGCTTATAACTTTCAATTTTATTTCACACTAGACCTACTTTTTGCATTTGCCGAAATTACAGAATTGCAAATTCGCAATAAGTTTTAATGTATCAGAATATTTTTCGGAAATTTTTCGACGAAATCGGTGTAGCGCACAAAGCAAGTGTTTATACGCCTATAGCTACCCTTTTTTCCGTAGCGCGCGTCTGTAGTCCGTCCGTCGTCTGTCGCATTCATGCACTCTGCTTAAACCGTTCGACGTATTTAAATGCCATTTCGCAGGTACACGTGTGGCTCCAATGATGCTTTGTGTTCCTGAGTTTTTGCGCTTTTGGGGGAAGGAAAAATTAGAGAGTCAAAATCTTCAGCCAAAACTTGCGCTTGCCTACTCATAATTCAGGAAGGCAAGCAAAGAAAAAGCACTAATCATTGATTTCGAGTTTTACCGAATTATTTCGGTCGCTTGTTATACACACGAGTTACGGATTTAAGACATAATTTCAAGCCAAATCTTGTTTTATATACGCCACATAGTTCCAGGCACCCCATTTTTTCGTGACAACACCACTGCCTCTCAATCCACCCCTTACTTCCTACCCATTTCTCCCCCACCCAGCCATCCATCTGACCACCAACCCACGTGGTCGTCGTCGGCTTAAGCCGGATTTAAGCCGGGCCAGGATTAACGCTATGACGACTAGGCCTAGTACTAGGACGCCGACGAAGATTCTAAATGGCGGCAGGGATCTGTTCATATTTCACGGCAGCACGTCACGTGACCAGGCGCCACGCAACCTTGTGATTACGGCAGACGATTTTAGCAGCACACAAAGGCAATAAACGTTCGAAAAAAACTCCAAAACCTTAAAAACAACGTTTTTGTAGTAAGCCAATTTTTAACTTTTTAAAAACTTTTTTTTACATTTTTATTGTCAGTAAACGTTGAAAGATGGGGGTACTTAAAACACTGTAAGCTCCGCAGGGGGTAATGCCTCTACCGCTCAAAGGGTATTCACCATTTTAGCACTCTTAACCACGCTCGTCAATAGGGGGAAAGCGGGAAGTTTTCCATAGGTCCCGCAACTCAAATTTGAAGACCCCACTGTCGCTCAAAAGTATATAATACACTAAAATGCGCCATTTGAAAACCAACAACGTCATCAGCGAACGTCAGCTTTAACAGTCAACGGATTTACCATCTGATGTTTGAACAGTTTGCACAAGCACTGACATCACAGGACCTGTCGCAGTTTCGTTTTTAACGGACACTATGAACATGCAGTATTCATACTCGACCGCCAAGCGCATTAGAGGTTAATTATTCTTAACGACAATGCCCTATACAAATTGACGTTTTACTTACTTACTTACTTACTTACTCAGAGAGACGGATCGGTAAACGTGGAGTTGTCTTCAGTGTATTCTCTGATATACGTCCTTGTCTATTCTTCCTTATTCCACGATCATACTCGCACTGTCTATATCTGTTCTCTAGCACTTCTCTAGCACAATGTCTGCAGTGGTAAAACGGGTCGTTAACTTTACCGGTGCACTCAGGCGTGATCGAACGAACGACAGTGTCGGCCACACGACCGATCGTCGGCCAGCCTGGAATAAGTGTCCGTTAAACCACTGTCTGGGGGTGTATATGTAGGCTCGTTTAACACTCTCTTATCTCACCCAGACTGACGTAATGTAATACAGACGATGCCACATTATTAAATAAGCTCCTACTGACCTTCGGCAAATAGCATCTCGAGTTTTTAAATAAGTAAGTAAGTAATATATGACGCAACGATACGTTTAGATCTAGCTCCGCCATATTGGATTAGCTCGGTGGCACTATATATTGCACGGTTAAAGATTATAATTTATATTGGTGAGTTATCGGGTGCAAAGTCGTAACGTCAAAACACCCCGGAGCCGTTCGCGAGTCTACATTATTATTTATTTATAAATCTTTCTAAATAAGTTATGTTGTCTGTCGCCTCCCGTAATAGCGTCGTAATTTTTGTTCTAGCGAGCGGATGTCTGTCAAGGTGCGAACTGTTTACGCATAGTTTTTAGCCAATCGTATACCTTAGTAACAATTGAGCTATTGGCATGGTCGTCGTCGTCTGTCTGTCTGTCCGTCTGTCCGTCTGTCCGTCGCGAATGCTTTGTGGCTAAACGGTGCGAGATAAGGCTTAGGTTACTATAGATCATTAATAGAAAGTCGCATATTGGTTTTCAAATGACGCGCACATCGATGACCTTAGTTGACCGTGAACGGTCAAAACGCACTATGGTATGACAATCGTGCGGTAATGTGGATAAACGATAAGTCGTACGGGGTCGGCGATGGTGCCATCGGATAAGGCGCTGGCGACATCCCATAGACTGTCAGTAGTAACCATGTCTCCATTTTCAGCGGTTTGGCCGCAATTTTTAATGAAAAGTTTCGAGCTATAAGTGGCCATGTCTCAAAAACAGTGAGAGATAGGACCAAGGTTACTGGCACACTTTCTTTCAGATTAGATGAAAATCATTGACTTTGGATGACCTTAAAAAAGGGGTCACACTGCGGTCCAGACAACCGTTCGGACCGCCAGTGTAACCCATCCTTAAACGTCACTGACAACCAGTACGATCGGCTATCCTAGCGACAGCTAGGATTCTTGTCGTCAAACGCAACAGAGGCAACGCTAAAATAGATCGCTTCTGTCATTGCGTTGTTATCTTGGCATTTAAAGCCAAAAAAAGTTGGTTCAAAAACCTAGGTCTTAAATTTTAAAACAAAACTTTAAAAACCCTTAAAGTCCAATTATTAAGTTTTAAGGTTTGTTTTGTTTGTTGCGAAATCTATCACACATCGTATTTTATTTATATTTTAATCGTAATTTTTGATGACTTCACTTTGCTACAATTTATGGAAAACAATGTGATTTTGTGACGAACAGGGTTTTCAGCCTATAAGATGTTTTTCTAGGTCGTGAGTTGTGCACGGTGTTTCATCGACAATGTTGTTTTATCGACAATAAACAACAATAAAAAATTTGAGCTAATGCTCACGAGACGCGCGAAAGCCTATAGCAGTTCCGGTTTAGTAGTTTAGCTGAAAATTGGGGTGTTCACGCTAAGTTAATATACAGATACCAAATTCTCTATCTGGATCGCATAACGATAGTTCAGTGGCGCCACCTTGTGAATGATATAAATTTGTGTCGCAGCCCGAAATCGCTAAAATAATCCATAAAACCCCCTATTTTGGCGTTCAAGGTCATTCAAGGTCACTGAATTCGGCGCCAAACGACTTCCTATTAGTGATTAATAGTAACCTAGGCCCTATCTCGCACCGTTATTGAGATACAGCGACTTATTGGCTAAAATCGCAAATTTTACCCACCCCTCGTTTTAGCGCCCTCGTTCGGGGTGACTTTCTTCGAATTTATAAAAAAACTTTACGGTTCCTGAAACTAGAGTCTTCCAGGCAGCCAACGGTGAAGATTTGGTGATCCTAGCTTGGACCGTTTTTTTGTCTGATCCACCTGTGTGACCGACAGACAGACGGACAGAATTGCGATGGTTAAGACGCGCTGAAAGCCCCAGCTGCTTTCGCGCGTAAAAACCTAAAAAACTTCAAAAAAATGTTTAAACTTAAAAACCTTTAAAAACCTTAAGAATTTTTTAAACCTAAATTTTTCTATCACTTGCGTCAGTTTTGTCGGTTGCATAGTCTGGGGTTTTCAATTATTAAAATAAGCACTGTAGATATTATCTACACGATCAATAATTAGATAACCCAAAACTCGAAAAATCAGCGTAAGAGAACTAAAAATTAACCGCAATAAAATATTTCATTTTTCGGTGGAACAAGCAATTTCAACTGAATAAGTTTAGAATAGATTTTTGGTGATTTTTTGATATGTCTAAAAAGTGTCTCAACTCAAGAAACTTTTGCTATTGGTGCGTATTCATAACCTGCACGAGGCTTTGGCGTCAAAAAGATCACGGATACTAAAAATCGCAGAATGATCGTATATGCTAACATTTAATTTAGATTTCGTGCGGAAAAAAATGTCCTAGTTTTTTGAAACGCGGGACGATGATGTGGCCCCTGGGGAATTTTTTCCACACTGGCGGCTGTGGACGACCACCCATTAAGTATCCCTACTGACACATCAACGCCAGACGTCTGTGCCACTGAAAAGCGCTAAGTCAACTTGTCACGGACAGTGCACTGTCACTTAATGCATCATCGGTGTGCGCGTCCCATAGTCCCGTGACAGCCCAAACCCTCGACGGATGCTGTGGATGTTGTGTAATATAGGCTTACTGTTCGAACCCCGAGCTCCACTTGCTTCGATTGGCAGCTGAAGTTCTAAATAAATGTGCATTATTTCTGCATGTTGTTGCCCCTCCGTTTCCCACCCTCTAGCCTTCCGCCCCCTATTTCAAGTGTCTGGATCCGCCACTGATTTGTAAGGATAAAGCTGTGACCCTTCTCCAGTTAGAAGGAGATAGGACTACTCCTCCCCACATTCACCCCTCGAGTGCCCCTTGTGGATCGTGGCTTTGCGCTAATGAACGGAAACCTGACAACGCGGCATCAGATCGCAGCCTGGGTGAACACAGCTGCTGCACTTTCTTAGTTTATTTTTTTCTGGAAGACTTTTATGTACATATCTAGTGCCGCGTTGTCAGGTCTCGCGATTTCAGTCGCCCCAACTGTAGTGGGGTACACGTTTTGTTTTGAGAAATGTTTGTGCGGTCAGCGTAAACACACAGACAGACACACGGATCGTCGGAACTTCGGGCTAATTGGGGTCGTTCTAAATTGCTTTTCGCGCGTCCAGTTCGATCCGACTTGTTGGCGACGGAAAGACGAACGAACGACGACTTCAGACGACGTCGTAAACTAGTCGCGACCAATCCGCAGTCACCACTCAGACCAGCAGTAAACAGCAAGCATTGCAGCCAGTGGCGTAGACAAGCAGGGAAAAACCAAGTGGGCCCAGGCCCCAAGCGAAAACTCGAAAGTGTCGCTCAGAAACCCGGTTCATGAATGTGTTGATTTTGATGTAAAAAATGTTCTAAAACTCACACACAAGCACCTTTATTTTTAAACATTTTTCTACCGGTAATACCCACGTATCTTCGTTAAAGGAGGAAAGAAAGGGGAAGAAAAAACAAAGAAAAAAACAAGGGAAAGAAAGAGTAAAAGATACCCCTCCCCACACCCCAGCTAACGACGGAAAAAAGAGTGGTTGAGAAAATGCAGGGAAGATAGATAAAAAGTAAGAGAATAAATGGTAGAGAGAAGAGAAAATGGGGAAAAAAGAAAAAAAGGGGAGCCCCCAATTCACATTTCTGGTTATATACGCCATTGACTAGTGGCTTCAATCGTCTAGCTCAACATTTCATCTTTAGTCTGCTACATCGGCAATCAGCCACCGGCTAACAGATCGCGACGTTTGATGCATGCGAGTAATTAATTTACGCTGTCGTGATCGTAACGAGTTAAGTCTTGACTCCACTACAACGATTTGTGGCGGACAGCAAATCGTACAACATGTTGGAGATCTGTGGTGGAGACTTTCGATTTTTAGCTGATCGTACCGACAGTCGCGCTTATGGTACGATGTGTCGTCTGTCTGTCTGTGGTCTGTGGTCTGTCGTCTGTAACGTTATGTGGCTATCTAAGTACGTCGTAGGGAGTGGGAGTGGGCGATAGTAGTATGATAAAACGTTGATAAGTTCTTATGGGTGCCAATAGTAACCATGTAGCTATTTGCAGCGGTTTGGCCGCAATTTGCAATCAACGCAAGTATATGAGGAATGTGCCGGAAGTTCACGTTATATCGGAAGTTTTGTAATAAAGTACATAAAAAACTATGTTCATAGGCCTATTTGCTAGCCTTCTGGGCAGAGAGAACGGTTGGCTCCCCATAACGACAGCTGGGCCTTCGTTCGCAGATTGTTGCAGGCCTATAGCTCCAAACATCGTTACAAAACTTTCGACTGCGTCGGTCATAGTTATCTGACGCTTTTCTGTTGTGGTCTTTGAGAATTGAGATCTCAAAATATTCATACCACGTAAATCATAAATTCATCTATGACGATTATACAGGCCCGTCGAGAGAGTGGGGTAGAAGGGTAAACTACCTTGGGCCCCACGACGTTTGGAGGGGGAGCGCCGTCGCTCAAAAATACAAGCATGTGATTGGACGCAAATGTTTACCGTTTACCTCTTTCGCGATTGGACGCGATCAAGACAAGAAAAAACATCTAGTAAGTAAACAGAGAGATGACAATCTTTCAGTTCAGTTTAGCGTAAGGCCAGTGCTTGTAAAATAAATACAACCTGTAACACCGGCCTTGGTTTAGCGCACAAGAACTAAATAATGACGAAATGGACAGTGGGACGAATAACAACTGAAATGACAAGCAATAGCAGACATCGAGCAGACATCGAGCAAGCGTCGAGCAAACATCTAGCTGGCTCGTCCAGCGAGCATACGTCCAGCTAGCATACAGCCAGCTCGTCGAGCCAGCTTAATCGTGTAAACGGGGTATTACTGCACCGCGCAACCTTGACTCTTGACTTTAACTCTAACTTTAACATTGACCTTTGACCTTTTAAGGTGAAAATTGGCACACTAATTACTTCTCTCGTAATGAACGTTCACACCCATGTTTATTACTTGTAACATTTTTGTTCACCTGTTAGCAGACCGTATAGAACAGACTGACAGACGGACAGGACAGGCAAAACCAGTAATGCGGCCTATTGGAACGATCGCACAGCAAAATCGCGGTACCGGTAGTTTATGTTCGGTACATCTCCAGAATGCGGCGCCTAATCGAAGCGTGGGTCTGTGTGTCGATATGGGACCACGCGAATAAATAATTCAGCAAATAATTTGTCGTTCGATGTGGTCGGTACGGCACGCCATTGTATCCACAGTCCGCACTGCAGTGGGTTGTGTGACGTTTTCTGTTTCATGTATACACGACAGGGCAGGGGAGTGCGTAACCGCTGTTGGAAAAAGCAAAACAGTCGAATAACGTACTGTAACCAATATGCACCGTCGTAGGTTTAAACCTGGCAAAATACTGCTAATTTTGGCTGTAATAATATATCAAAAAAATTTTTATAAAGTTGTAAAAAAAGCCGGGACGAGATTTCATAAGTGGGATATTGGAGCTAATACAGCAGCGCCAAAGACTGCACTAAAATACCTTTCCACCATGTACATATAACGTAACACCCCAGACACAAAAAAGTGTATGAATCGTCACGTTACCCCCCTCACACAGTGGATAGTGGCAGGCAATGGGCTTCGCGGGAGAGCTAGCTGTCGGTCTACTGATGCAAGTTTAATGGCTTTCGATGTTCGATCCCACACCACCGATGAAATCCTGACCTCACCCGAGGCGAGTAAACTGCGTGCCATGAATCCGCCGCTCAATTCACCGCTGCAGCAGTTTTAAATTTTCGTCAATTATACATTTATATTTACGACACCGCAGTAGCAGACTTTTAAAAACTGAACTTTGATTGCCTTAACTAAATCTCGGTACATACGTAATTCCTCAAAAATTTCGTCAAAATTTATTCGCAACATATTGTGGTAATTTGAATACAAACGAATGAGTACGAAGCATCACTTTTTTTCTCTTGGACAAAGGTAATAACGAGTAATTACTTAATTAGCAATTTCATAAAATTCATTACCTAAAAAATTCTATAGTTTTACAGGTCTTACACACTATGTAAGTATGCATGTTTTAGATAAATGTGTAACTTGTGCATATTGAATGACATAATAATGTCCGATTATATTGGGTTTTAAAGGCAACTGTTAGTGCAGTCTCTCTGCTTTGCTGCTGGGTTGTTAATGTGTTTTTGTTTGGCAAATTAAATAATGCTGTGATGATGATAATAAATAAGTAAGTAAGTAAGTGCATATTTAAAGTGCACAATGTCAGCCAGTAGCCGATTTATCATGATGGAAAGACAATATGTGGCGTTACCTGCCCGTTTCGGCCAGCAGATGATAAGAATGCAGTAGACGGTGAACAGGTCCCAGCGTTTTGAGTAGAGTCGCCGCATCCACGTGACCTGGACCTTTGACCTTCGCGATGACGTCATAGTTACGTCGACCGGAACCGGAACAGATTTTCAACACCGGAAATTGCACGCGGCTCAAACGAAGTAACGTAACGTGAAGTAGTCGTTTATTTCTTAGCAGGCGGGATGGCTTATCGGATCTTTTTCGTCGAATGTTGACACCGATCTCCGGTAAGCGGCGACGCCTTGCGGTGCGTTTTTACAGCTACAGCGAAGCTTCCGGTATAAATTCTGGCTTTAGATCGCAGCGAGAAAGCCCAGAGAGCGTGGCTAAGGCCTAACTTTAGTATTGACAATTTCACATAGGCGAGATAGAATATAGCGGAAAACAGAGCTGCTGAACAGACTCGGCAAAAAGGTCATATAGCGCGACGAACGGCGAAAAACAATTTAGCTTCTGTCGATTGGAGAGACGAAACTATTCCGGTTTTTTTTGGTTCGACTACTGCTCGATCACTTCGAGTTTTAAGTTACAAAATTCGCTCGAAAAATTCGTACGCTGACTGCGCGAGAAATACAAGCGTTGACGGACGCGACGTTTGCGTGCTGCGCAGTAAACCAATATCTTGTAGCGTAACGTACGGTACGCCAGCAGGTCTAGGCTACTGCAGCAGACAAGCGACTATCACGGGCGTTAGCTGTAACCGTTGCTGCTGTTGCATCTGTGCTGCCGAAACGACGCTTCGCACGCATCAATTAGAGAGGCGCCGGATAATCGATCATTTATCAAACTCGTAAGGATTTTTAGCCGACCGTACTTACGTAACGATCGAGCTATTGACACGGTTGTCCGTCCGTCTATTTGTCCGTCCGTCCGTTTGTCGTGTGTAACTGATGTACTGTGATTAAGCGTTAGGTCGTTGACAAAAATTTTTACACGAATAATTAGCCGTGCGTCTTAAATTCAGGCACGCAAAATTATAATCATCTAGTGCAAAAGAACATTTTCAAATTGGGGGCTAAATTAAGGGGGGAAGAGTTAAAGTCAATGGAAATCCTGCCATATCTCGGAAACGGTGACAAATATGGCCAAGGTTACTATTTATTACCAATGGGAAGTGGCATATGCTCTTTCAGATAAAATAAAAATCATCGACCTTGGATGATCTTAAAGGTCATTGACAACGAGTACGGTCGGCTATCCTAGCGATAGCTGGGTTTCTTGTTATTTTTGCCAAAGACAAAACTTAGGCAATGTTTTAGTTACTTGTGTCTGTCGTCTGCCTGCCGCTGACTGTCATTTGTTTTGCATATCCGAACATTCGCATTCGTTGTGTATTAAAGAATCAAAAACGGGTTGTTTTCGAAAGCATTTAATGTTGTAAAATTTTCCATAATCTGGTTACCGTCTTACTTGCCAGAGCCAATGTATTACTGTAATTAACCTTTAGCTTACTTTAAATGACAAACATCTTTTAACAACTTGCTTATCGTTTGCGTGACATAAATATATTTAAATTTAATATGAGATCAAACAAACTTAAAATTATAAAGTAATTGTCAACTCATATCTAAGTTGTTCGGTTAAATTCAATAGATATATTCTAATGCATATAAATTTAGAGACGTCAGTTTGGGACTTTAAGTAAAAAGCACAAACACAAATTGTAGTAGATTTGAAAACAAATTTTGTAGCAAAATAGAATATTGTATAAGTCATATAGTAATACCTCTAAATCAACAAAGTTCAACCAAAGTGTCATATATGAACGGCTTAGGCAACAGCACTGCATTTATGCAATTACAAAACTTCTAAATCTATACCAACGGAATGCTATAACGTAGCCTCGTTTAAACATTTTTGTCAATTTTTTTTATAAAACTTCTGCAATAAAAGTTTCAATTAAAATATTTCAAAAAACGTGTACCGCTTCACAATGGAAAGTACACATAAAACAAACATTTTCCAAAATATTGTACACGGCTTCAAAAAGACGGCTATAATTTTTTAACGAATATCTTGGTCAAAACGACGAACATTTTTGGAAACTGTTACTCGTAAAATACAACAAAAACATTTGAAAATTATTTCTAAAACACTTAATTATTTTGCTAAAGTTTTTGCGACCGAAATTTATGCACTGCATTAGAAAAAGTACCTGTCTAAACACTATTGCTATCACATTATCCTATCATTATTATCACAGTAGTTATGTCTTGATACAGAAAGTAAAAATTTAGAGTTCTAAATACAAAGCGACAGGCTACGATTATAATCTCAACTTAAAATTTCGCATTAAATCGCCCCTTATAAAATTATAACAATAACCAGAAGCGATCAAAACGCTCAACTTTCCGCCAAGAATAGTGCTGCCATTTAACGAATACAAAAAATTAAAAACCAAATTTAGAAGTGTCATATATGAACGGCTTAGGCAACAGCACTAGTTAATGATCCAAAATATATCCACAAAAATGATCAGTTTAACCCCTCAATAATATTTTTCTTCGAAATCCGTTTGTAATGCATTGAGTAATCCAAAGCCGACAGACGGACAAACAGACGCCAAAATATAATCTAGCTTCTTCTTCATTTTACTTTTGCTGCAGCAATAGAAATCAAGCTGGTGTAAAGCCAGCGAAATAGGCCGCACCGGGCCGACAAAGGCAACAAAAAATCAGGCCGAAGCATGTCCTGACACAAAGAAGCTACACGATATAAGATTAGCAAGAAATTCGGAAATATAACGACGTCAGCAAGTAAACGATTCTCCATAGGTCGTGTGTATCAAATAGGCCTAAAGGGAACCGGCAACAGTTCGTGATATGTTGTAACAAATACGACGCATTATATTACATAGGTCTACGCACTACTAGCAGTGTTATAGACCAAACTCCGTTATTTCGATATGTCGTGGTAACAAGTCGTGTATGCAACAAGTTGGGCACATTGTTACGGGTCGTTGTAAGCTTTTGATTATTTATGAACTTGTTGTATCGTACGAACATAACGATCTAAATAAACTCGAAACGGAACAACTCTAAAAAATGACAATAATAAGCCTAAATGTAGGCCTAAATCCGGAGAAAACAAGAAGCAATCAACAATATCAAACCTCCGCCGAAAATAAAACTTCGGACTTACACAAATTTGCAGCTGTGCAGAAAAAACACAGTAACCTACTATTGGTTCGCTGCATTCCAGCGAGCGTGTCTGTCGAATGCATATTTATGTCAGAAGCAAACAGTGGCGTCATTTCGGTAAATCATTACTGGTCTCGCTTTTTTATATCGTCTCATCCTCTTTTCTTAACCCTTTTTCTTTTCCTTCCTTTTTTCTTTTCCCTCTCCATCCTACCGGTAGAAGTAGACCCCTTAAATGCAGCTGGGGGTCTGGAAAAGCGGTGTAAGCTCTTCCAGCGGAGTCAGGGGCAGCCCCAGCCGAAATCGAATTGGGTGCATTACAGTCTCAAAATGTGACATCTGGTGGCAACAATTTAAACGATTTTCCTGAGAAAAAAACTGGCCAAATTTCGTGCAGTTTACACAGTAAAGGTCGATCGGGGACAAAAGGTACGTCGTCAGACGTTTACGCAGGACTCACCCGGGACAAAAAACGAAAATCGCAAATCCTTGGGACGCCCGTAGATCCCCACCCTAAATGACGCCCCTGGAAGCAAGCAGCGATAACGTAAAAAGGTGTACAGTGCGAACTAACTGGCAGTCCATCTCAGTTCAGTTCAGTTCGCTCGCTCTGTACGAGCCTGGATCTGCAAAAATACAAACTTTCACACCCCATTTTGCTCCTGTTTTTTGTAGGCGCATTTTTCTTGCAACTCTTACCCCCCGGCGCGCCGAAAGCCGGGGGGTAAAGAAGATAAGTTACTCAAAGCCCCGCGACGTTTGGGTGGCCCGCCGTTGCTTAAAAATATAAAGTACATCAGAATGCGCCATTTAAAGAAAGTTCAAAAATTTTCTCCCTAGAGGGACCCCGCTAAAATGTTTATCCGGGCCCCGTTGTGGCTCTCGACGAATCTGCCTCCATATATCTCTTTTGTTCAAGTCTTTAACCTAACTAAAATGTACAAATAAACTATTTTGAGTTTAAGAACTGGTACATGTAAAAAGACACGATACCGAACAAAACGGCGAAGCAGAAAAAAAACATGCCTTAGCTATGTCGTGATTAGGCTACATGTAAAACAGAAAAAAATGTTGCAAAACAGTTTTGCAACATTTTTTGCATTGCAAACGTTCTCCTTACGTGTAAACACTGCTTTGGCGTGTCGCAATGTAAAATATTTTGTCTTTTGTAAAAAAAACGTCTGTCGTATATGGACCCAGAACACCACCTCCGTGTATGCCATTGATATGGCGTCACTTATGACGTCAGAGCGACGTAATTTAGACGGCCGTATGGCTAGGCTCCGTATCCAAAATTTCGGCATAGTCCCCCGTGTTATCCGATACCGTTAGCGGACGGCCCCTCCCTGAAGAATAAATGGTAAAGGGCGGGGGCAGCGGTGGCCGGGAAGCACTATTTTTGGGCAGGGAATTCGCCCCCTCTTCCATCACAATTCCGGCCATTTCCGCTTTGCCCCGCGACATTTTGACCGACGGCATTTCAGAATAGAGATTATTTTTCGTAAGTGTCTTCTCCCCGGTTTCGATTGCTTTTTTATCTCCGAGATCTCCGAGCTCGTCTTTGTACTTTTTCTTCATTTTCTTTTCGCTCGTCTTTCCACTCTTCGGCTTCTTTTTCCTCTTTTCGTCGTCAATGTCGTCGACCTCGACCATTTTCTCTTTCTTTATCTTCTCCTTTTTCTCCTGTAAAAAATCCACGAATCGAAAAATTTTCATTCATCATCAACAATATAAGAACGAAAAATTAAGAAAAAAACGAATAACGAAAATGCGAATTATGGCAAAGATACAGAGAGAAACTGCAAACATAATCATAAAACACATAGCAAAATCGATCAATAAATCAACAAAGCAAATAAATAATAAAAAAATAAATCAATCAATCAATCGATCAATCAATCAGTCAACCAATTAGTCAATCAAGGCAAAAACACAAATTGACCTGCGTTTTACAAGCTCACGGAAAAAAAACAAAATTTAAATAAAATACAAAAAAACTCGAATGGCAAAAGAGAATTAGAAGAAGTCGCATTAATGCACGCGGAACGTAAGTAAGTAAGCAAACGTAAGTAAGTAAAACGTAAATAACGTTGAAATAGTAACCTCATCGACGTCCACTACGTAGGCAGGCGGCAGCGGAAGGCCTTGTTTATCGTAGAGGGCGATCACGAATTTTTCGGCGTCGAACTTAGTGGGTGGAGGTTCGCGGCGACGGCGACATCTTCGACATAGCAGGAACAGCAGCAGTAGCAACAGCAACAGAAGCAACAGGGCAGCGGCGGCGATGTAAGGATACTGGAAAAAATTTTCGTTCGACTGAGATTGGGCCGGAATCGGCGGCGTTGCGCTGGCAGTCGTCGATTCTGAACACGACAAACCATACAGAATCAGGGCTAGAAAAACCTAGTTTTTTAAAATTCAGTTTTAGGCTTTTTTTGCGTTTTTATGTTTTTTAGATTTTAAAAAAAGTTTTTTGAAGATGTTTTTGGTTTAGCGACCAGTAAACAACGTACACAAAATTACGACCCAGAAAAAAACATCTTATACACCTTATCCGTCACATATTAACATTGTTTTGTAAAGATAAAAATAACTAGAAAGCAGTCATAGCCCGCAGGTACCTCTGCCAAGGCAATGTTATTCGCCGGGTAACGTCACCATATTCACTTTGCCAGCGGTTCCCTTACCCTTATGCCCCCTTTAACGCAATGGTAACGAAAATTTTAAAGTGATCCAGAATCCAGGATTTCTGCCGGATAACGCCCAAAATTGAATCACTGGTAGCTTATGCCATGCCCGACATTCCCTCAAAATTTCAGAAAAATTCGTCCATAACTTTTTGATTTATCTTGCTAACAGACAGACAAACATGCAAAAACCGACAAAAACATTACCTCCTTGGCGGAGGTAATCAAGATAAAGCAATTAAAAATCACGATTAACAGATGAAATAAAATATGATCTGTAATCGATTTCACAACAAACAAAAAACTTTTTAAAAAAATTAAACTTTTAATGTTTGAGAACGTTTAATTAAACGAGAAGCACTGTAACAGCGCAAAACTTTACTAAAATATATGTTTTTTTTTGCATTGCTAGCATCTAAGAAATAATATTGAACTATGACCGTTTTTGGTAAAGTGATGCGTTTTTGATGTGTCCCACTTTCGAAATGACTAGAGTACAAGATTGAACACTTTCGCACACATAATTAGTTAAGCTTACAAAGAGAAGAAAAATTTTACCGGATGTTGCCGTGTTTGCTCCGCTTGGTGGCGTCAACTCTAAACACGGAACCAAACAAATACAAGTAATTTGAGCAAAGCTCACGTAACGCGCGACAGCATCGTGCTGCCACCTGGAAAAACTTTACGGATCTTAAAACTTGAGTCTTTGTGGCAGCCCACACTGAAGATTTCACAATACCGTAGTGTGACATACGGACAGAAAGACAGACGGACGGACGCCTAGATGATGGCTAAGATACGCGAAGAATTGCATGCTGTCGCGCATAATAATCGATATGCGGGGCAGCTAAAAAATTAATTAGCAGAATGCGGTGTGTTTTGTGTATCTTCTTTTTTCACAAATACAGCACATGCATGTATGTTAAAAATAAACAAACGAAAATTCTAGAAATGTCCACGTGCAAGTCCACCTCAATCGTAAATCTATGATATTTCATAGATTTATTATATATCACTTCTTACTATTGCACTTAATTTCTGCTGCATTATGCGACCGTCTTAATAGGCCGCATTACGGATCTTGCCCGTCCGTCTGTCCCGAACGAGCGCCTAACTTTAAAAAAACGCAGAAAAAAAATCAAAATTTGTACGAAAGTTCTTCATGTCCGGTCTGGAGTAGCCGGTGTGACAGTTTGCATACCGAGAAAGCAAAAGTAATCTGAAGATGACCGTTTAATATGTCGTTACTGGACCAACGAATTTGGGTGTTTAGATCATAGCCTTTTCACAGTTTTCCAGATTGGACTGGACGATGAATTGCGACAATCGCGCAAATGGCGACTTATTGTGCCAACGCGATATATTTTTTGCTAATTCACTCCAGTATTTGATGAATATTTGCTCACTGTCCGTCATTGTTATACGTCCAAGGTTACCTAGCGCCAGTTACCTGGGAATACCTGCCTGCCTACTTGCCTATTGTCAGAGGTGTGCAAGCCTTTTTCAACCCGTGATGACTCACAGCATAACATTGCATATACAACGACTGGCTCCCCCCTCCCGCCGACCTATACAGACGGGCGTATCGTACGTATCTGAAATAAAAAGAAATCTGTAACGACGCCAGAAAAACGCCCTGCGAATACTTGCGCGTGCGAAGCCGGCTTGGTAGATAGACACCTCTGTGACTAACGGGGTGTTCACACGATGAAGAAAACATGAAGCAAACTTACAGCACACGTCGTGCGCACGTATTTCCAATGCATTTGCTTCATGTTTGCTTTATCGTGTAAACACCCCATTAGAGAGCTGCCGGTTCTTTTGTTCGAATGACGTGAGCATTAGGGGCTCTATACACGGGGAAGGGTTACACCGAGACGGCTGTTGAGTCATGCAAAGATTTGTCTTGCGCTGTCGAATACCCCGCACGCTATAAACCAATCCTCCATGTTGGATGGCAGCTTGCTTTCCTTCGTAGTTTTTTTGTTCGATACATTTTGTTACATTATATTTTTACTAGAAGCAGTCGTAAAGCGCAGACGTTCCCTCGAGATCGGAGATCTCAACGTCCGCCGATAATGTTTGCTGCCACCTGGCGAATACAAAACGATTTAAGAGAGTTGCAGTCTCATAACGGTAAAGCATACACAAAAGCATCCGGGTTGTTGCCAAAATTTACCCATTCTGACCCAAGTAAATTCCTACCCCTCCACAAAGTTTCGTCAAAAAACCGTTCGTAATTTTTCGAGCAATGCAGCTGACTAAAAATCGGCTGTTGCAAAAACATAATTGGTGCAAGCCCGCCATTGTGATGGGCCGCCATAAAGATTGGCTTAGAGATAGAATTGTGAATTTAGAGATTGCGTTAGCAATAGAGTTATGTTAAAGTTAGGGTTAGCATTAAGGTCTGTCTTGGAGTTAGTTTAACTTTTAATAACTACATTTCGTCGTCGTCTAAAACAGATTTTTGGCGGTTTGTTGGAATGGCGGCTTTTCGGAATGGCCACTAGCGTAGCCAAGATTTAGATGTGAGGGGGCAGTCGAAACGTGAGATGTGAAAAGAAATTTCCTTTCCCCGTGTCTTTCCCCAGAAAATTTTTTGATTTATGTTGCTAAAATGAAACGCTTTGATCCATTTTTGTATTATTGTAAGTAACCGATTAAGCTGCTAGAGGGCACGAGCCCCCAGTGCTCTATGTTTACGCCAGTGGGAATGGCGGACCCGAATCACATAACCTCTTTAGCTGAGATAACATTAATAAGAAACTGTAGTGAAACTGACTGGTGCAAAGGAAAGTGTCGGGGTTGAACTCATAACCCGGTGCGCAGATGCATCTCGTTGGTCCCGAGCCATTTTCAACGCACTTGCACCCGGGCGTGTTCTCAATGCATTGATCTGCAAAACGACACAAACTTTGCATGCTCGAGTTTAGCACACATGGCTAATTACTGGTGTAAAAAGTTTTTTACGACCTAAAGCTTAATCACAATACATCCGTTACAGACGGACAGAGAGACGGACAACAACCATGCCAATAGCTCGACCGTTACTTAAGTACGGTCGGCAAAAAAAATTAAGCTGGCGTAAAGCCAGCGTAATAAGCGCCACCGGGCCGATAAAATATCAGACCAAAGCACGCACCTGATATCAAGAAGCTACATAATATAAGATCAACAAAAGATCCGACATAAGAAAATCAGTAAGTAAAGCTGTCTTAGACTTTAGCAGTTCTATTTGTGATGACAATTATGCGGCCGCCACAATAGGCCGCGTTACGTCGTTTGCCTGTTCGTCGATTTGTCCGTCCGTCCGTCCGTCTGTCCCATACGGTTTCCTAACTCGAAAAACAAAACGGCGCAGAAAAAAAAACAAAATTGGTGTGAGCGTTTTTGGAGCGAGTGTGACCAATGTGACGATAATTATTTTAGTTTAAAAGGTCAGATGTTAAGGTAAGAGTTGTGCAGTGTGGTGTAAAGTTAAGCGGACAGCCGCATATTATGTCAACACTCGACCGACATCTTCACTTTTTATGCCATTCTGTAATTATGGGCCACTGTATAAAGCTGTTATTACGCTTTGCAGATTAGAGCTTTGTCTAAATCGAGTCACCCTGCAAGTATATCTGCATTGTTCCCCGTGATTCAAAGCTAAACCGAATATTGTGCATATTTTCACCAATATTGACCAACATTTTAAATGCGCTTTATTGATAGACTGGTAGAAAATTTGCGCAAATCCCACTGCATCTCAAAGATGCTGCTACACTACCTTGCGAAATATTAGTACGTGGCATATGCGTACCGATCATCTGGCATCGCCTGGTGTTGTTGAGCATTATGCTTCCGTCGCAGCATACTTTCTTTTTGTTGTATACCACTTTGTGTTCAAGATAACATATCAGCTTTTTGTTCCTGCACAAGTCGCAACTTTTACTTATTTTTCAGTGTGACTGAAAATTAAAATTTATTTATTGTTTAGGTATCCGCCGCACATTTTTGCGCAACAAAAGGAAACGAGACATAATGCAAATTATTTTTGCATCCATTTATTTATATTATGCAGTTTTCTTCTCTGTGCGTGTTTTAAAATACGAAGTCAAAAAAGCAAAAATTTAAGGTCATTAATATCTTCACTTTGACTGCAAATGGCGTCAAAACTCGAACTGTAGAATTGTAGCACTCGAGATATTTCTGCATTAAATCTTGGCATCATTTACTCGTGCGTTGGCCAGTTTATGTCATTAAGTCACGGGGTCAAAAGGTCAAAAATTATGGTCACCAACTTTGACCTCGAAATGGCGCCCATAATTTAATTGTGTTGCATTCAGGGCTCAGGCTACATGGCCCACAAAAATGACAAACACACACATACAAAGTAAAGGAAAGAAAAGAAAAAATGCTACAAAATACATAACACTACACTGCATAATGACTATACAATAACAAGCTAGATAAAGTATCGTTCAAGCTTATTAAACCCAGCGAGCTCCAAAATGGGAACAATATAAGACCACTAGAACGCCCACACTTTAACGAATAACTTGAGTGAGTAATCGATAGTGACTTAAATTAATTCATTCCGCCCCTCTCTAGACATCGACTCGAGTTACGTCTATTCTTAGCACTCAGCAGCGATTGTCAGAGTCAGCTAGTGCAAGAAGGGGGCATAAATGCAACAATAAAAGACGTCGGTCTAGTTAGTTTAATCTGTTAAGTGACATGACATCTTCTTCTCACAATGTGTCACCGCACGTAACAATTCGAGTGTTAGTCAGAGACGTCTAGGCACGCGCCTCGCATACTGATATATATTTGTAATGCACTGAATTTAGTGACGCCTAAATCAGGTCCATCTAAAGTTATCAATGGCGTATATAAGGGAGGAGAGACAGGGAACCCGCCACTCCATCCAATCTAAAAATTTGTTAAAATTGGAAACAGAAAACTATGAAAAAAGTTAGAATTGTTGCCACCAGATTGCATATTTTACAGCCATAATTAATAGCGCCTAATTTGATTTCGGCTACAACTCCGCCCCAGTTCCCGCTGGGGGAGCTCACAGCGCTCCCCCAAACCTCTTTGCTGGAATTTAAAGGTCATACTTCTAAGGGAAGTGAAAAGAAAGAAAAATAGCGGGAGGATAAAAAAGGAGAAAAAAGTGAAAAGGGAAAGAAACGGTGAGAGTGGGACCCCCAATTCACATTTCTGGCTACGCCATTGATTTCCATTGAACCGCAAAACAAGCAATGCACACAGCGTAAACACAGACACTGTCATCTTAATTGCGTTTTGACTGTTGCCCAGTTTTGTTGCGTACGTATTTCGTTGCGTCTATTACATCGGTATTTGTGTACGTTTCACGCGTCGTTTGCGCCGATCACTTGTGTAAGAAGTAGGCCTACGCAAGCGTTTTGCGCTTCACTGTACGTGCGTTGCAATAGATGGAAATTGGGCTTGATTCTAAACGTGTACATAACTTGCAAAATGATGTATTTAGGAAGCACTGATTAAAACAAATCTTGTAAAATAGCAATGCAAATTGTTTCCATTTTTGTTATTATTATTATTATTATTCATGTTATTGCTGTTAATTGTTGTTGCTGCTGCTGTTTTTGGCCCTTCGTAATGCACACAACGAGAAAAAGGATTTAATAAGTTAATAAAAAGAAAAATGTACCGGTAAACAAAGAAATATTATGTCATTATTAGTACTGTTTGTTTTTATTGTGTGTGTTTAATTACTTATTTATGTCTTTACCGCAATAACTGTTATAAATTATAACGCAGGCTACATACAGGCATCGGCGATCTGGGTAGAAGCTCTCGTGAAGCCTGTCGGTCTGATCACAGTTGCACGGCTCTCGACAGCAGAATCGCGGCAGGCACGTTCGGATAATTCGCTGAGTGTGGTCTTCTACCGTACACACCGCCCTGTGTTCATAACCAGATGAAAAATGCGCGTGGTATCGTTACGCAATTAAATAGGCTAAGTTCTACATAAAATTAAGTTGGAAAAAATAACACACTCTATGTATTGCTGAATAATGAAAGTTAATAGTCATAGGTCCTATTGAAACGTAGCATACATAGCCACACGCGCCCGTTCAGGTAACCTTCACAAGTAACGAAACTAGTCGCCGAATCAATTTTTGCACCAATTTTGAGATAAAAACTTATTTCGCGCATGTAGATTGAGTTTATTTTTTAAATGGTCGCGCAAGTGTTAAATATTTGATGCAGTTTACAATGAAGAGTGCAGAGTTGAACAGTAAAAACATACGACATATAAAAATACGCAATTAGGCCTGGAAATTGAAATGGCAAGAGTTTTACTCGTATGCATCATACCCGCTACGTGGTTCGGGATGGTAGTAAGCGACGACTTCGCCGTCATAATGTCCCTCTGGGATTTGGCAGACGGGCGCCTCGGCTTTTGACGTCGCAGCGAAAACAGTGATAAGCAACATCAGCACAATCAGCGAAATACTGAATCGTGGCGCCATCATGCGATCGAACTGTGAACCAACCAACTCTGTTAAAAAGCAATTATTATTATAACGGTCATAATCATCATTATCACTTAATTCGCGTAGCAATACAAAAAAAACAGCAATGCGGCCACTGGAACACCCAGGCAGAAACTGCGTTTGCTAAATTGCCCTGATTAATAAAACTAACTTGACATAATGATTTAGGTCAATCAAGCGCAGGACAATGCAAACTCGAAGAAAAAAAATCAGTTCGCTATAAAAAGATAGGCCTATTGATAACGCTTATGGACAGTTTAAACATCGAAAATGCTGTCAGAACAAGATAGAAAATAAATTATTTTTACACGAGATCAGCATCGTGGTAAAAATATTACGATCGATGTGCATACTTTGCTTAAAATAGTAAAGGGTAAAGGTGGTATATAGCACTTAATATGAAACCCTTCACGGATCTTAGTTGCGTTTTTTTAATTTTTTTGCATTAATTAATAAAATCCGTAATATATTCAATAGCACATTGTCTGCAATTTACAATTCTTCGCAACTAACATTATAGCTTCTAGCAGCTTACGAGTATTTGAGTCAATAGTTAAGTGATAAGTTAACTTTAAGTCATTATCTTACCTCGCCGGTCAGCTGCTGCCTGCACCCGACAGAATTGCTGCGAAGCTTGCGACCGCTGCAAAGCAGTTACTAAGCTTATTCTTGCACGGTTTATTCCCTCTTGCAGCCGAGGCAGGCGAGGGGTCGTATATAACCGTGTCGTTCTGGCAGAAGGCGCCTCGCAGCCAAGTAAGCCAGCATGCAGAGGCCTCGCATCGTTGGCCTTACGACGGCAGGTAAGCCTGTCTAGGTAACCGCTTCAGGTGGGTTAGCGTTAGGTAATGGTCGTTTGGCAGTGTACCTGATGCGGCGGCATTTGGCGGCCCCCTTATAGGGTGTTTGCACGATCCAGCAAACGTCCAGCATTAGCATACACATTTTGAATACGTTTGCTAAAAGTTTGCTGGACGTTTGCTAGATCGTGTAAACACCCCGTTAGGGAACGCCGATGCAACTTGGGGTAACCCTTCTCGACGAGGAGAGGGTTGAGATTTCTGGTCGCTTCTGGTTTTGACAAGCAATAGATTTCACCAAAAAATTTTTCAGCAGCATAAACTTGATATCAGTTACTCAATCAGTTAATAATTCAAGCAATCAATTAATCAATTATTTAATGACTTATTGTTTTATAGTTAATCAGTGCAAAGTATAGTGCCATAGCAATGAAACTGGACAGAAAAAATTAACAGTGCTTCTAAAGATACCCAAATGATTGAACACAAATGAAACAAGCAAAACACTTGCTCAAGGCTAAGTACTGCCCGCGGGTACTATCACGCAGACAAAAGCGCACAAACATCCATGTGATTTTGACTTTTGAATTGCCCCATGACCTTGATATTTAAAATGCTTCTAGATGTTGTCAAGTTACATATTCGTGCAAAATTTCATCAAGCTAAGTGCAGCGATTTATTAGATGTTATCGTGATAACAGTGAAACAAAAAAAAACATTGCGTTGATGCGGAAAACAACACTGCCGTCGCTTCTGAGGCAGTAACGACAACGGAGAACAAAAAGACGCAAAATAACATAAATATTTTCGTTTGCGAAAGTTGTGGGGGGCTTTAAAAATCCCACACTTTTAAATCTTCTATCCTCTGCCCTTTATCTCTGCACCCTATAATATATCGTCACCAATGCCTGACGTTTCATTGAAAGTCAGCCTTGATGGCGTGCAGTCAACCGGTGGTTTTTTACACCAAATGTGTCTTCGTTTTCAATCGCCGCAAGCCGACTGCTATACAAGATTTAGTGTCACGATGACTAAACCGACGTATCAAAAACTCGAACATATTAATAGGCGTAATAAATATATATCAAGCTGTTTGGTTATCTCACTGTCTAGATCTCTTTTGTGCGCCTCTGTAGAAATGGGTTGCACGATGGGTTAGTACTGGGTTAAAGATAACTTTAAGACGTAGTCCTTAAGTGTTAATCCGTCCCTGAGCTGTCGGAGCGTCACCTGACATAATAATGGGATCACACAGTGTCAAGTGCCAAGCATCTGATATCTACTACAGGGATCGGGCACAAAGTTCTTGCATCGAGTTTTTTGGTACTTTTTACTAGTAGGCTCAATGTGCTTCAATGTGCAAACAACAAATATAGGCCTAGCAAATAACTTTCAGTGAAAAAAAATCATTAAGTTTACTGTTAATATTAAAAGTCTTTTTAGTTAAGGTTTTCGATGCGCGTAAATGTGAACAGAAATATGGCATTTTGAAGAAAAAACAAGGTACAAGACGAGAACTTTGCGTTGCTTAAGTTTCTTCTTTTCGCTGACCTGCTTTGTAGCCGAGACATTTTGAAAAAAAACAGTTTTTGACTGAAAGTTGTGTATAAACAGGACATTTTTGTGATTTTACGTATAAATTGCATACTAAACATTCGTGATTGTCGAATTTGCCGACATTTTAGCTTATTTCTCACCACGTTTCAAAACGATTATGCTTAAACGTTGACTCGGCAAAGCGACAACATTAGCACTGGTAGATAAGCACAGATGTGTATAAGAAACTGAACGTTGACGCAGAATTTAGCATTTTTTGCATTCTTTGATTCGTCGTTTTCATAGGCCTGTATAGGCCTACGGTTGCGCCTGTATAATGTATTCACGAGTCTAGAATTAGCCTTTATATACATTCACCGTCAAAACGCGGATATGTAGGCCTATAATATTTTTAATAGATGAAAGTAGTTGACTAGCAGCTGACTTCGTTTTTTTTAAAAAAAAGTTTTTTAGTCCAAATGCGATTAACATTTGTAAAACTAGTTTTTAATGTCCCATTCCGTGCGTGATTGAATTTACTTGGTTGATATTTCGAACGTCACCGAAGACGCAGAAGGTCTGCAGCATGAAACGTCGAGGTGTGTACAATTAATTATAATTAGGCGTGTTAAGTCGATAAAGGCACTTTAAACACTCTAGATACTATAATAAAAGATAAGAAAACTAAGAAGTAGGGACCTTATAAAGGATATCTGTCTATTGAGAATTAACAATCTTAGATCCAGGGGTGTAACACGGCACCGTCGGCACGTCATGAGGCGGCACAATTGCAGCATTGCGTTGCCACGTTCTGAATCATCAACTTCTCCGTAAGAATAAGAATAGGCTAAGATTATTGTCGTCGATCTTAAGCACGGTCACCATTCACTGCAAAGCACGCAAGAAGCGCGATGCAAGAATGTCCTACTTTCAATGTCTAGGGGGGGGCTAACTGCGGCTTATGTTCGGTTGCATACGCTACTGCCAACGGTAGAACCGTAACGTAACCGTAACCGTAACAATCGACCCCTAGGTAAACTCTCACAAAGATCCCTAGCTTGCAAAAACCTGTAAATGCGTAATTTGCAAACACCAGAACTTATAGCCGGGAATTGTGCACAAAATTGTTGAAGCCGAAATGGAGACGAGACTCGAAAGGCATAGATCCGAGACCGAGACGTCGTCGAGACCTAGACCATCTCGTTGATAACTGATCACATTGTGTATAGGTTTATGAAGGCGATTTTCTCGACCGGATTGTCTCGGCGTTTATCGCCCGGAGATAGATTGTCCGTGCTTTCTGTCTGCACTCTACACTAGTGCGCAGTGACTATCTGGAGGGCGATTACCCGGTTACCGTCACCGCCAGTGAAGACCAGTTGCAAGAAACCCATAATCAGTTAAGTTTATGACAGTTACGTATTGTGTTGCAAACAGAATCGTTTGTTATACATGACTCATCTATTGCGTGGACACCTAGGTAGACTTATTCACGGCCCAGTCCCACTTTGTTGACATTCGGTGAATACGCAAGTCATTGGTCGTTAAATCTGACCGCTCTCGCTGTGTGCAATTTAACAGCATTATTATGCCGGCGACCCTGCGCCGCGTGTGACATCAAGCAACGGAGCCAGTGAGAGGACAAGTCAATTGCGAGAATCTTTTTTTCTGATAATATTTGGCAAACTATCGTCCAAGGTTTGTAAGATATCTGATAATCTGGCGTGACGCGTGGCTTGGTCATGGGGGCCGAAAATGCAGGACGGAAAAATGCAAAACTGGAAAATTACGGACAAAAGTGCGCAGAGCTGGAATATGCAGGACTGGAAATTGACGGACCAAGGTGCAGGGCTGGAAAATGCGTGCGCGGATTTCGCAAAGATGATTAACGCAATATCTAATTGAAGGAATTCTGACAGGATTGTCGAAGCACAATTGAAATGAACTTAGATCCCATATAGCTTTTGGAAATCAAAGTACAAGATAAAGTCAGTGCAAAATGAAATGTGAAAAACTCTGGTATTTTTGCACAAAGTGAAATAAGCTGATAAGAATTTCAAGGTCGTTGGGTCAAAGATGAGGTCACAGCTGTCATTTAAGTAGTTTTGACTAGTGAATAAAATGGGTAAAATGAGTTTTGAGTAAATGCGCTAAAAGCTGCAAAGCAATTAGGACCTAAACTTATTCATTTTACAAATTTGATTCTGCAGACTGTTAAGCATGCCCTAAACTTAACTTTGCATAGAAAATGCAAAGAGAAAACTGTTCCTAGCAAACGCCTTTGGGACGCGCTTGGTTTTTCTCGAGCCGCTACTGTTTTTGTACTGTTTGCAAGTAGGCTAAATGAAAGGTCACACTAACGGTCCGGACGGCGGTTGGTGTTTTTGACGACCGTTTTGACGGCAGCACCGCCGTCCGAACTCGGTCGTCAAAAACATCAACCGTTTGTCCGGACCGCTAGTGTGACCCCTCCTTAAGTAGCCTGAGTAAGATAACTTGGACAGCACGATTTAACAAAGCCAGATTGCGCCGCGATCTCAAAACCGAAACGAAAATGTTTGGGCGACCGCTAAAACTGTTCAAAGTTACCGCCCGCTTGTCTCTGATCAACTTAAGGTTCGTCCACAGTTTTGGATCTGCAGCTGCAAAACACCATAGCTGCTGTGTGGTCCTACTGTAGGTTTGCCAAACTTTCGCTTTATGACAATCTCCTATGTATGCCTAGTTCGCTCCTGCCAGCTGATTAATGCTCATGTAGGCCCTACTCATACATTCGGCCTTTTACGCGCGACAGCACGTAGCGCGCTTCTTAGCTATAGTAGAGACGTCCATCCGTCTGTCTGTCCGTCCGTCACACTCTGCGACTGTGCCAAAACGGTGCAAGCTAGGACTACGAAATCTTTACTGTGTGCTGTCGTAAAGACTCCAGCTTTTTGTGACAAAATTTTTTGTCAGTGGGTGAAGGGATTCTCCTTGAACGAAGGCATAAAAAGAGATACCCCCTAGTTACTCCACTGTTACGTTGTATTGTGTCACGCGTGAGTCACGCCGAGGCAGGTGTACGTTGTAGATCTATACAGTATCTGACTCTTACTGCGTAACCATGAACGTATACAATTTACTCGAACTATTATAACGCCTTGTCTTGGCGTATGCCCAACCAGGTGCGCTATGAATCATCATTAGGCTATACCTGTACAACATGCGTCATGACAAGTCATACCTCTGACTCATAATAGCAGAGCTGGTCTATAGCGCCAGAGAAAAATGATATATTACCGCCGATAGAAGATTTATGGCCTTCGCTTCAGTCAAAAGTCTTGTTTTTAAGGTATCTAGACCTTTGTGTGCAAGAGGGGCCTAAAGTTCTCAACAAGTTATGAACGGATTTAATTTTGGATGAATTCCTGGCAGCGGTTGTGGATGGTCAAAGAAAGAAATGATCGACTTTGGTAGCGATCCAGATTCCTTTTACGCCTCTGCCTGCGATAGAATATCGGCAAACATTATAGGCGGATTCAGGATCACGCAATAGGGCCATGTTTCACACAAGATGCCAAAAGTCGCATTTTGGTTTGCCTTGCCTATGCAGTGCACTATAAATGTGTGCAGTGAAACAAACGAAATTATAAACCCGCTACATGCCTTTTCAGAGCTTTTACACGCATTTGGCATTTCGGCATTAGGCCTACAATGGCATTTAAATTTGCTGCGAAGAGGCAAAAATATTTCGCGTTGAGCCTATCACCCAACCGCGACGAGCGTGTGCACTCGGGAAAAGTTTGTCAGCACGATAAAAATTCCATTTTACAACCAAATGGGCCAAATTTCACTAAAATTTGACTGATGACAAAAACGGTTGGTTTCAACTATTGTGGGATCAAAATCAAGGTCACAGTAAGATTAAATGCTTGTTTCATCGAGTTCAAGTTTCATTGGGGCGTTGGAGGCATCAAGATCGACGCTTGCATGGGCGTTTGCTGCATTCGACGCAACAAATCGTGCATGCAATTAAAAGTTCGATGCATAACGCGCGCGCAACACTCGAACAATCTGCACACAAACGTGCGCATCCACTTAATTCTGCTAAGCCTACTTTAAGATCCATATACACGGTGTTTCATAAAAGAAACCCCTTTTTGTTTTTTTCATAATTAACTCATATGATGATCAATTTACACAAAATTTTTACCAGTTGTAGCTGAAGAAACACGAATTCAAAATATTTTAACTAAGTATGACCGTTGATTAAATATTCTTTGTTAGTCGTGACGTGATGCTGACGTCATAATGTGTCGTGAGTACAAGCTTGCTTGTCTTATGCTGTCAGTTGCTACCCTGCTTCGATGGTGAAATTAATCTGGTTCGCTAATGAAAAAAATGTTTATCGTGTCAGCGCCGAGCAACACGTGGACATGAAATCAGGCGTCTCGCGATCCAAAAACGCAACCATTTTGCAAGCTCGGTGTGCTAGTGCACTGTCTTGCTCGAACATGAGAAAGTCCAGCTAATATCCCTACAGACACGTAAATGCAATCGCTTTGCATGTTTGTTTTGTGGCTGCAACTGTAAAGCTTCAAAAATTTGTCATCAACGAAACAGATTTTTCACCATCGGAGCAGGGTAGAAACTGACAACACTAGTTGAGACTAGCAAGCTTGTACCCGTGACATATTATGACGTCAGCGTTACGTCACGCCTAACAAAGAATATCTAATCAACTGCTACATTTTGTTGAAATATTTTGAATTAGTATTTTTCAGCTACAACGAGTAAAAATTTCATGTAAACTGATCATCATCTGAGTAAATTATGAAAAAAACAAAAGGGGTCCCTTTTTATGAGACACCGTGTCGCTGAGTCACCACGCTGACGACTATAGGAGAGCAACACCCAAATAAGTTAGTCTTACGTGTTAGCTGGAAATGACGAGTCACAATGAAACCAAAATAACGAGCGGCATGTTGGGCAAATGGCCGAGGTCGCTGCGGTTGCACTCAATAGGAACTCATGGCCGTGTTCAATTCAATCAATCAATCAATCATTTATTTGTTTGAACACATGTAAGTTGTAACAGCAAAACATGACAAATAGGCCTAAGCAATGTATTGCGACAAACTGGACAACAAGGCAGGAAAAACCGCACTTACAGCTAGAAGGCAGACCCTCCAAAAATGAGGAAAATAGGCCCTAATTTTGATTATAAATGTGGAAGAGCAAGATGACGAGATACATCATAACGAAACAGCATAAATCGTCGTTAGGATCTTCAAAAACGTAAACATTTAAAAAATAACATCAAAGAAACATATTACACGTTTGTTAGAAATATATCTTTCATACATTTCCTTCCTTAATTAGCGTCGTAGATACTACAACTTTACTGTTGTTTTCTTTTTTCTCCTTTTCAGCTGACTGTACTCGAATGCGCTAATTATTTCTACTAAACTTTGAATTTTGTCCACAAATTTCACCAAAGGCAAAAGAAAAATTTCCACAAAGGTAGATATTTAGTGAAGATATGGCATCGAGTATTGACGATTAATGCAAATGCATCACCATCTGCAAACACCGACAAATACACACACACCCATAAACGCACTGTGTGCAACTAGAGTGTGTCCAGAAGTTATGCAATCAGGCCTACAGGCTGATCAGGAGAAAAAAACTTGTCAACAACCATGTACACTGTACACACATCAAAGCAACACATTTGTTTAAAAATTAACACACAATAAAGTCCGCCGACAAACATACACAACACGCGTTGATCCAACAGTATCAAAGCACTGTCTGTAAAGGATTACGAACGTCTAATGTTTACAAGTGACCATTGAGTAGCATACGTCTGGTACATATCATCATCATCATCAACAGTGTTCAGTGCATTGTTCAATATATCTACATCACTCATGCGAGGGGAGACATCTAGCCTCCCTTCGAGCCTGTACAGCAAGCCCCCACCACATCTCTTATAATAATAATAATAATCTGACTTGTAAAGCGCCAGTATGTGCTAAAAAGACTTCAGTGGCGCTGGCGGACAGAACTAGTCGCTGAGGTTAAATGTCTTCTCCATCGCATCCCTTTCTTGTTTCTTTTCTCCTATTTTCCACTTCCTTTCTTCGCTTCTTCCTTTCCAGAAGTCACAACGTCTAAATCCAGCAAGGGGCCAAAGCAGTGCTGTAAAGCTCCCCTGTGGAACCCGAGTAAACCCCAGCCACCATCAATATTGACACCTTCTGGTCCTGAGTAGAACATATTTGAATGCAAGTTGTAGAGGCTAAATTATGTTCAACATATATGATAAATAAGCCTATCACGTTATGTTTCTTTTGTTCTGATGACTCTTATTTTCTGTAATCAATTTGGGTCACAAATTGCACCAAACTCCAAAAAATAGCAAAAAGCTGACCCCACTGCTTCAAGAATAGCCAATCATGTTTCGACATGGTTATTTGGAGTCAGAAAATTGTGTCTTAAATTACACTGACTTGCGAAAGACGTGTGAAACAACCAAAGCCAGCTTTCCGCAAATGACTAAAGACCTTATCTTTATGATGGAGCATTTGCACCAAGATTTACATGGTTTAGACGTCTATGACACTAATCAGGTTAAGAGGCAGACAAACGAGTATGCTGCTACAGTAGTCAAGCCAGCTGAGCACCAGTGCAACAATCAGAGAGTAAGTGCAACACGGAGTTGATAGAACTTTGTCACTGAATACATTGTACTGTAAGATAGAAGACATAGAGTACCGAAGCAGCACAACACAATCTGTTGTACACAGAATCTCACTAACAGGTCTTGAGTCAACAGTAGCAACTCTGTCCAACAAGCAATTGTCCACAGATTGTTTGTTCTCCATCTCAAACTTGTCTGGCAAAGATATGGACATATCCCAGTGTAACAGAACATCTTTTGAAGTGTTTTACCACATATTGTTTGTATTTAAAATATTTGCCACACGAACCACAGCAAAACTGTTTGAAGTCTGAGTGTTTCAGCTCATGACGTTTCAATTCAGCCGATGTACAAAAACATTTTAAACATTCATTGCAAACATATGGCTTCACAGCCTCATGACGTAGTAGATGGTCCTTAAGGCTACCACTGCAGCTGAATTTCTTCTGACAAATGTGACATGTGAACCAAGTACCTTCATTGTGTGACTTCAGCAGATGTGTCTTGAGTTGGGAGTAATGTGTAAAACAGTCTGAACAGTGGCTACATGCGTATGGCTTTGCACCAGTGTGAGTATAGACATGAAACTTCAGTTCACCACTACTTTTAAACATCTTCCCACAGTAACGACAGTCATAAGGTCTTCTGTTACTGTGTACGTGACGCTTGTGTGACTGCAAGTCGCTGGACTCTCTGAAGCTTTTGTCACACAGTGAACACTTGTATGGTTTGTCTCCAGTGTGGATTCTCATGTGAGTAGATAGATGTCCAGACACACTAAATGCCTTGTCACACTCAGGACATTTGTATGGTTTCTCTCCACTGTGAATTCTGCTGTGAACAGTAAGGTGACCTGATCTACTAAATCGTTTGCAGCAAACAGTACATTCAAACGGCTTCTCTCCTGAATGACTTCGTCTGTGTAATGTTAAATCTTTTTTGCTACTGAAACAGTTTCCACATTCAGTGCACTTGTATTTACTGCTGTGAACATTCATATGTTGCTTCAAGTAACGCTTAGCAGCAAAACGTTTCTCACACTGAGTACACGAGTACAACATGTCTCCAGTATGTATTTGCTTGTGTTGATTCAAACTTCCTTTGGTAGTAAACCGTTTGTCACAGACTGTACACAAATAAGGTCTTGGCTTGTCATCATGTGGTTGCTCAGTGATATCATTACCATCAGATTCAATCCTCACCTCAAATGAACTTTCACCTGTAAAATATACAGCAGACAACACATGATTCTGCATGCAAACATAAAAATGTAAGCAGCAGATATAAAATACTGTAAAGTAAAAAAACTGAAAATTTAACTAGAAATATGGGGCAAAACCAACGTGAGTCCGCCCGACGCCCTATATAAGTCCCATTGGGGGAAAATTTAAGGGGTGGAACTTCCCCAGGTAGCAAAGTCATGTGGCCTGAACTTCAATGCATTAGCACATGCAGAACGCTCACAGTCGACGTAGGGTATGTAAACATTAGCTGCGTGATATCTGGTGTTAGTGGCCCAAAGATCACCAAATTTCTTTTATTCAACGTGCGAGGGATTGCTGCTAATAATGCCAAACTTTTCAGCTTGTCGAAATCTCTATACTGTCATATGTAACTATTGTCTGTCCTTGCTTTTATTGTTGTCTGTCAATACCTGTCTGTCTTGTCTTGTCTTGTGTTTCTATGGGCCATGTTGCCTGAAATAAAAGTGATTGATTGATTGATAATTGCAGTCAAAGTCGAAAGTTGTTCTAAAACATATTAAATTTTGGACGTTTTTTTGCCCTCCTAATTTTTAACAAAGTGGTGCCCCCCAAAGTTGTTGTTGGCATTATCACCCATAATGTGGCAAAGTTTCATGAAACTACTCCCCTGGCTACAAAGTTTTTCAGGCTAATACGCTTAATTTTAAGTCAACTGAAAAGAATCGTAAGGGAAACCACCATCCCTGTTGGGGGTGTGCTAGCAAGAATTGGTCATTCTCTTGCATGAGTAAAAAATTAGGGGTGCAGCACCCCTTAAGTGCCGAAATATGGTCTTCCGAATAAGTCAATTTGGGTGGGTGTGATTCCACATCGAGATCTCCACAATTAGTGGACCAAAGTTCACCAAACTTTTTTCGCTGAACGCAGGAGGAATCACAGTAGATCACACACTTGCCTGATTTCAAATATCTTTATCCGTTCTCAAGATATGCATCATCAAACTCTGAAGTCGTCCGAAATTGGGGCAAATTTTGCAAGTTTTTGGCCCCTAAATTTTTTGGGGAAGGGACCACAAAATTTAGGACAAACATTATAAAATTTGGCCTACTACTGATCACCGTGCAAAATTTCACGCCAATCGGTCAACGCATCTCGGAGATCTCGCGTTTAAAAACTAGAAATTTTGGGGAAAGCCCAACGTGAGTCCAATTCAGAGAAAATTCAGGTAGCTTATCACGCCCATCTAGTGGCACGTCACACGGAAAAGTTTTATACTTTAGGCTATCCCCTTGACTCCAAAGATTTTTTCCCTAACACCCTAAATTTTAAGCTAATTTTGGACCCCCTTTAAAAAAATGTAAAGGGGAGCACCATCCGCGGTTGGGTGTACACTAGTAAGACTTGTTCATTCTTTAGCGCGTGTACATATTTGGGGACTCAGCACCCCTCAAGAGTCGAAATATGGCCTCCAAAAATACTCTATTTGGGTGGTCATGATTATACCTCTAGACTTCCGAAGATACTGGACCAAAGTTCACCAGACTGTTTTTCGGCTAACGCGGAAGGAATCGCCGTCAATCATGTACTTGGCCGATTCTGAATATTTTCATCTGTTCCAAAGATATCCGCCACCGAAGTTTGAAGTCGTCCGAAATCGGGCCAAGTTTTGCATGTTTTTGGCCCCTAAAAATTTTGGATTGCCCCCCCCCGCGAAATTTTAGACCGGCGTTATAAACTTTTGCATAGGTCTGATCACCATGCAAAATTTTGCGGCCAACCCATCTCCAAAATCTTGCGATTGAAATAAAAAAAACATCTGCAGTAAGGCGTAGGTCCGCGCTCGAAACTAACATTTCCGGGCAAACTAACTAAAAAGTAGTCTTCCCAAGCCAGAGCAACCATAGGCTAGTGCTGACCTTTATTTACTTTATTACCTCCACCAAGGAGGTTATGTTTTTGCTAGAGTTTTTTTATCTCCTGGTCGAATATTTGCTGGCCTCAGTTTATGCTGTTACGATAAAGCAACTACTAAGCCAGAAGTGTTTAAACGCAAATTCTTTGAGCTTCGCTCAGAGTTTTCATGCCATGTAGAGCTCTACACAGATGGGTCCAAGGATGGAATTAGAACAGCTGCTGCTGTTGTTGCACCCAACTCTGTCAAAACAGTTCGCTTACCAGACAATGCTAGTATTTTTACTGCTGAAATTCATGCACTGGACATGGCGCTAGACATCGTCCGCCATACAAGAAGCAAAGATTATGCGGTTTTCTCGGACTCTTTGTCTAGCTTACAAGCAATTGAGAGCTGCAAAGTCGAAAATCCACCGATCTTAAAGATCACGAAGGATCACAACCAACTAATTAACAGTGGTAAATCTATAACTTTTTGCTGGATTCCCAGCCACGAGGGTATCCGAGGAAACGAAGATGCTGACATCACTGCTAAGGCAGGACTGGATGTCGCCACCACCAACATGAGATTTCCAGTTAGTGATTTGTTAACTTGTGTCAACCAATTGTGTGTTAGAAAATGGCAACAACTGTGGAACCAGTGTACATCAAATAAACTTTACAGTGTGCAACCGGCCGTTGTTGCAGTGTTAGTTCATCACTGGGCCACTACGACTCAGTCCTCATCAACCGTCTTCGAATTGGTCATACAAGACTTACAAACTCTTATCTTCTTAAGGGAGAGAGTCAACCAGCATGTGAAGCTTGCCTTTCTCCGCTCACAGTTGAGCACTTTTTGGTAGACTGCACCCGTTACAGTGCAGCAAGGCAGAGATATTTTGGAGTGGACACACTCAAGGACGTTTTTGAAAATGTTGCATCTCGCAACATTATCGCTTATGTTAAAGATATCGGCTTTTACAATTGTATATAATGTTTTTTTTACATTAGCTTAATAGCCTTGATCTTAACAAGTATTTTAACTTTGCTTTCAATGCGTATATTAACTGCTTTTAACTAATTTTAACACGTATGGCACTGAATGGCCTATTTTGTGCCGATGTGCCGTTAAGAAACTACTCACTCACTCACTCACTAGAGTTTGTTTGTTTGTCTGTGTGTCAGCAAGATAACTCAAAAAGTTATGAAAGGATCTTTCTGAAATTTTCAGGAAATGATGGGAATGGCAAATATTACAAGTGATTCAATTTTGGGGGTGATTTGGAAAGAATCCTGGATTCTGGATCACTTTGAAATTTTCGTTAACATTGCTTTAAATGAGGCATAAGGGACACCGTTGCCAAACCGAATATGGTGATGCCACCTGGCGAACAACATGGCATTGGTGAAGGTCTGCAGTCTCTGATTGCTTTTCTAGTTTATCTTTATTTACTTAGCCCTCAGCCATACACCAGTTTACACTGCTAGACCATAGATATATGGCCTCTCCTTCTTATTGTGCAACTGTTTTGGGGTTGGAAAAAGCCACTTTGGGTTAAAAGAAGGGTTTTTACTAAGGCCCAACTTCATCGTTTTAGAACTTTTCATAAGTTTCATTCACTGCTAATTCCTATCCACATCAAGTAAATGTACAACAATTTTGCAAATCTATAGGCATTCTTACACATCAGCTTTCACTGGCACTCACTGCACCTACCCACGAAGAAATGGCCAGGCTGAGTTCACGTGAAATTTTACAACATGCAAAACATACCAACACGTGAGTGAATGTTTACATCAGCAAGCTGACTCATCAACCTACAAAAACATACATCAATACTGCTTTCTAACTCGAAATTTGATTAGTGATTAATCAATGAGAATAAGCAGAAAATTTAGAAATTTGGGGAAAAGCCCAACGTAAGTCCGCCCGGCGCCCTAAGTCCGACTGGAGGAAAATTCATGGGAGTTAAATTCCCTCGGTGGCAAAGTCACGTGGCCCACACTTAAATGCATCAGCATACACAAAACGTGCACTGTTGACCTAGGGTGGGTACACATTAGCCGCATAATCTCTGGTGTTAGGGGACCAAAGTTCATCATTTTTTTCTACTCAATGTGCGATTAATCGTGCTTGATAACGCTTCTTACCACTTGTCAATATCTCTATTCGTTCCAGAGATATCTTCAGTCAAACTCGAAAGATGTCGTAAATTGAGCCGATTTTTAAACGTTTTCTGCCCTCCGAAATTTTAAGTGGGCGGTGCCCCCCTAAGTTGTATCTGCGTTATCACCCCATCTAGCAGCACGTCACGTGGCAAAGTATCATGAAACTACTCCAGTGAGCTCAAAAGTTCTCGTGGGTAATACACTACATTTCAAGCCAATTTTTGACCCCCTTTTGAAAAAAAACTGTAAGGGGGACCTCCGTCCCCGGTAAATAATGCACTAGTAAGACTAGCGCATGTAGAAATTTGAGGGTTGTAGCACTCCCTAGGGGCCGAAATATGGCTTTCCAAAAAAGTCGATTTGAGTGGGTAAACATTAGCCACATAATCTTTGGTGTTAGTGAACCAAAGTTCACCAATTTTTTTTCAATCAATGCGAAATTAAGCCGTTTACCGCTTGTCGCTATTTCTATCCAGTCCAGAGATATTTGCGGTCAAACTCGAAAGTTGTCATAAAACGTACTAAATTTTGGACGTTTTGTGCTCTCCCAAATTTTAAGGGGGTGGAGCCCTCGAAATGCTGTGCACAAGTAATCACACCCCCATTTAGCAGCACATTACGTGGCAAAGTTTCATGAAGCTACTCCCCCTGGCTGCAAAGTTATTGCAGCTAATACGCTAAATTTTAAGCCAATTTTTGACCCTCCTTTGAAAAACATTGTAAAGGAGACCCCCGTACTCGGTGGATGATGCGCTAGTAAGACTTGGTCATTCTGTAGCGCGTGTAAAAATTTGGGGGCACAGCACCCCCTAGGGGCCAAAATATGGTCTTCTGAAAAAGGCGCTTTAAGTGGGTATGATTTCACATCAAGATCTCCAAGGTTACTGAACCAAAGTTCACTGGACTTGTTTCGCCTAACGCAGAAGGAATCGCAGTCGATCAAGTACTTGACCGATTTAGAAAATCTTCATCTATTCTGGAGATATTCGCCGCTGAACTTTGGAGTTGTCTGAAATCGGGCCAAATTTTCCATGTTTTTGGCTTCTAAAATTTCTTTGGGGTGCCCCCAAAATTTTAGACCGGCATTATAAAGCTCGGTCTAGTGCTGATCATGGTGCAAAATTTCACGTTGATCAGCTGACGCATCTCGGAGATCTCGCGTTGAACAAAAAAATTGTAACAAAAATATAAACAATCTAGAAATTTGAGGGGAAGCCCAACATGAGTCCGCCCAGCGCCCGAAGTCCAGTTGGGGGAAAATATGGGGCAGGTGAAATTCCCCCGGTAGCGAAGTCACGTGGCCTGCACTCAAATGCATTAGTATACGCAAAACGCGTACTTTTGACTCAAGGACTCAAGGTGGATAAACATTAGCCATGTAATCTCTGAGGTTAATGGGCCAAAGTTCACCAATTTTTTTTGTTCAACACGGGATTAATCGCACTTGATAACGCTGTTTACCTCTTTTTGATATCTCTATCCAGTCCAGAGATATTTGTAGTCAAAGTCGAAAGTTGTTGTAAAACGTACTAAATTTTGGACGTTTTTTGCCCTCCCAAATTTTAAGGGGGCGGTGCCCCCCTAAAAGTTGTACCCGCGTTATCACCCCCATCTAGCAGCACGTCACGTGGCAAAGTTTCATGAAGCTATTCCCTTTAGCTCCAAAGTTCTCGTAGCTAATACGCTACATTTTAAGCCAATTTTGACCCCCTTCGAAAAAAGTTATAATGGGGGGCCCAGTCCCCGGTGGGGGGTGCGATAGTAAGACTTGGTCACTCTCTAGCGTGTGTAAAAATTTGGAGGCACAGCACCCTCTGGGGGCCAAAATATGGTCTTCCGAAAAAGGCACTTTTGTTGGGTATGATTCCACATCGAGATCTCCAATGTTACTGGACCAACTTCACCAGACTTGTTACGACTAACGCGGGTGGAATTGCTGTCGATCGAGTAACTCACTGATTTCGAATATCTTCATCCATTCTGATGATATTTGCCGCCGAACTTTGAAGTCGACAGAAACGGGCCAAATTTTGCAAGTTTTTGGCCCCTAAAAATTTTTTTGGGTAGCCTCCCCCAAAATTTTGGACCGGGATTATAAAATCAAACATAAATCTGAGCATTGTGCAAAATGACGTGGCAATCAGCCCACGGAGTTTGGAGATTATGCGAGGGGAAAAAAAGAATAAATGGGAGCAAAACCTAAGTCCTCGCGAAAACTATCATTTCCGGGCGGACTAACTAGTGATTTATTAATTGAAATAGGCAGTGGACTATAAATGCATGGCATGTGCAATAGCAGTTATTCGTATTTAGTAGATTACAGACTGCAATATATTGCATCTGTGTGCGTATGGTCAACAGCGTACATTTTTAGTACCCGGTAACTATTCTTAATACTAAGCCTAATGGTCAATTCACACCTATGACGCCAATGCAAGTCAACTTGACTGTCAGCGACAGTTGAGTTGAGTTGCGTCAGCATCATAGGTGTGAATCAATCAGAAAACTGAGCCACAAGTCATTAGCTATGTGTATGGCCAGCTGTGTGTACAGACGTTGCATTCAGATAAGTTCTACATTACAGTACGTCTGCAGTTGTGGGAATAACGTAACAGATCTGCTCTAATCCTGGTCCAAACCTTAACTCTACCCCTAACCCTAACTCCATATGTTGGTACAGAGAGTGTCCGAATACAAACATTCGGAAAAAAACAATCAGAAAGAATAGTGATCATCAGAGTAATTATTTACTTTAACTAAGAACTGCCCGAAGACTAACATATTTACCACTGGGCAAAAATCACTCATAAGACACATTACTTACCGTAAATAACAAAACTTCTAAGAAAATATTAAAGCTATGTGAAGACTGTGGTTAGAAAGAAAACAAAAAATAATATTGCTCACATTCCTGCATGCAAATAGGTCAGAGCAAAATCAGGGATAGAAAGATAATTTTAACCGATCATGGTCACAAGATTCACTGGTTCGTACCAAATATCTGCTGATAGTCATCAGAATCAAACTGAATCTAGTGACGTAACGAAAGAAAGAAAAATATGTCATTAAATACGAACGTTTTACTGGGTCTTTGTAGTCTAACCACCGGCGATGTCTTGAGTTTCCAATCATCCATGACGTTCACTGACAAACAACAATAAATACAAATGCTCATGTCAACCACAATCTGCAATATATTTTCTACATAGCGCACTCTCATGGCGAGACTATTATGCAAAAACGAATAAAATAATATAATGGTTATATTTACCATGTGCACACACGGTCCGTATGCAGTCACAAAGTGTTATTTACCGTGCGCAAATTGCATACGCTATGATGGCATATTTTTAATCAACTTTTTCTGTAGTACTAGGCAGAACCAAAAGTGCATTTTAGCATTAAATTAGTCTGAAACATGCATAACAACACTAATTCTACCTATTTCAGTCACTTCTGAAGCAATCTGGGGTGGCGGAGCTAATGCAAATTTTTACAAAATTTTATAATCGCTCATCAAAAGGTAACTAACGCTATTCGCCAAGATGTTACCTAAAACATACATAAAGAAAGCCACTCTACTAATACACATTACTGCCATATATGTACACAACCGTATAAGCTGGCCCACTTACTCTAAACAATTATCAAAATTAATTCTTGTTTGGGTGCGAAAGTTCTAGGGAACGAAAGTTCCAGGGAGCGAAAGCACGTGGGAACGAAGGTTCCGTAATGCGCCACCCAAGATGGCATCCAATGCACTTCAGAAGTTCAGACCGTTCGCAGGTACGGAAGTTAACCGCGACTTCAATGAAGCGCGCACGGTCTATAACATTTTCTGCGCGACATCGGACCGCGCACGGTCAATAACACCATGCAAAATAATATATAGTTGTCAAACACGGAAGCAAGTGCGCAAAATAACAAAGTAAAAGCTGACTTGCAGCTGAAATTGAAACGTAACGTAACTACTACTAGTAGTATTTATTTATTTTTAGTAGACTGAGTAGTAGCGGACCACAGTGAATAGACTAGCGGTAGTGCAGTCCCACTGTCCAGGAATACCAGGATAGGCCAGAAAGGCCTGTAGACTGATCATTAAAACTTGAAATTTCCCCAGTTATAACTGTATCTGAGATGGACACAGTGCCGATCAAATCTATTCTTCAGACTATTCACAGTTGGAGCAGACACAACCTCCTCCGGCAAAGAGTTCCATAAATTCCCAATCCGAAAACCAAATAAAAAAATATAATTAATTAATTCACAATTTAACGTTTACAATGTTAACTTAGGCATTTGTAACTTTAAATGTTTAGAAATTACGTTTCATCAATAAAGCAAATGATTCATTGATTGATTGACGACGTAAGAAATTTACATTACGAAGAACGTATTAAAAAAAATAAATTTAATGACATTAGAAAGAAGAAGGCATAGGAGTGATTTAACAGAAACATTTAAAATTATTAATGATTGTTATAATTTGAAATCATATTTATTTTTTACATATGATGAATAAAATCAAGGAAGAGGTCATTCTAAGAAACTATATAAAAACGCGGTAGATTGGATTTGAGAAAGTATGTATTTAGCAACAGAGTAATTGATCACTGGAATGCACTGTCTGACGCGTGTGTAACCAGTAATACAATAAATCAATTTAAAAATTGTTTGAAATGGGAATTGCAACCGCGGAAACACAGTTAATCTTAGTTATTAGGATATTAAACGTTATATGGCTTTTGCCTGTGCTTACTTAGGCCACCAGTAGTTCTCGTGGCTTCGGTGAATTCGGTGAGTTATCTTCTCCGTTACCAGCATCCAACTTCCACTTTGCGGTCTGTTAGAATGAACGGAAGTTAACCGGAAGGTGAAGGACGTTTTTGATGTTATTCGGTATATTACGAATACGTTTATGACGTTTTAAAACGTAAATTCTGCGGCGATGGGAACGAACAGCCAACAGGTGCTGTTTAATGAAGTTTTAGCACACTTTTGGGCCGTGTACAGCAGACGTCGATAACGCAAGATAATGCAACACCAGCATGGCATGTAAACACGGTCGCAAGCTGCGCAGTGCAGCTCTGATCTCCATTTCATTTTCTTACAGCCAGACACCAGTGCTTCTCCACTCTGGCTTACACTGCGAGACCACGGATGCGGTACTAGTGTATAGCGCAGTGTGCTTGTTTGCGCACCACGGTTCCTACAGGGTGTCTGGCTTTTTCGCCCCTTTGCTGGTTTGCCGCCTGGCTTGTTTGCCCCCTGGCTCTTTCACCCCCTGGCTCGTTCGCCCTCTGGCTTGTTCGCTCCCTGGCTCATTCGCCCTCTGGCTCTCGCCCACTGGCTTTTTCGCCCCCTCTCCTTGGACGTTTTGCCCCCGATGCATGAATACCAGTAATTTGACATGGAGGTTTATAGGCCTACATAATAAAATGTCTTTAGGCCTAGATAGTTTATGCATGATGATGAGAATAAACGATTGTGTGAATGTTTAATGCTTTGTTCAATTCTGATATAAAATCATTAGGCCTATACATGTATTTTATTATACAGAGTTTTAGTGCACTCTCTCGCCTTAGAATGTTTGCAATAATGTCTGACGCTGTCTATAGATCTAGGTGTTCGTAAAGCGGTTATTAGGCCTAGACCCAAGTATACCTGTAAGAATTCATTTCAAAGGAAGCTTGACATTGATATATTAGCTGAGTTTTAAGCGTTCTAGGTATAGGCTATATATAACAGTTCCGCCACTGCAATGAAACCAAAGATTACTGACTTTGTGAACTGTGATCACATATTATTCAGTTTGTCACGTATAACATTAATTGAAGTAACTATTAATCAGTGACATGACATTACACTTACCTGTTGCCTTTCCGTAAATTGAAACAAGTTTCAATAATGAATCAGCGGTATAT
>Ga0056128_1000180_pt1 | contig 45598 bp, 27 predicted proteins | sample WorMetLIZISLAND2_FD_71113 | JGI IMG/M metagenome (GOLD analysis project Ga0056128, IMG submission 71113) | Marine gutless worms symbiont microbial communities from Max Planck institute for Marine Microbiology, Germany - Olavius geniculatus... ... | reverse complement strand
CCTCCAACATTGCACCCCATACGTGATAGTCCATTGGGTTTATATTCGACGAATTTGGAGGCCATTGGTCTTTTGTGATGATATCTGGACAGCTGGCCCGCAGCCAGTTCTGTGCGCTGCACGGCTTGCGCGCTGTGTGTGCTGACGCGCCGTCCTGCTGGAAGATGAATCCGGTGGGCAGCCAGCGGTTGCTTTAAAGGAAGGATAATTTAATGATAATTTATAAACAATATAATTTGCTGTTTATCAAAACGTCACTGTGACGTCATCGGCAGTAACGTGTAACAAGTTTTTAAAAATTAAGTAGCTTTTTTAGCATGAACATTTTTGAATGCCGAAAAATCGGTAAGCGGTCACATTAAAAAGTCTATAACTTCGTTATTTATCAACAGAATCACATTTTACTTGGCAGTTAGATGTAGAAGGTTTCAGTAAATAAAGCTGAAAAATTTTATATTAAAATCCGAAACGGTTGCCGAGAAAACGGCAAAAAAATTTAGGGGTCCACTTTTTTCTGCCGCACTCTGTAGAACTATATTGCTATAGCTGACATGGCACACGCTCATCAGTATTGTCTTTCACCAGCGTTTAAGGCCAGCTGACATTGAGTGCAAAAACCTATAACCTACGAGCACCACCTCTGATAATTAAGTTTAGTCAACACCTAATAATAACTTCTCTCAGCAATTCTTAACCAGTAGTTACAACAGCTAAGTAATTCTTGAGTATACTGTGACTCAAATTTGTATCCTAAAATTGTAAGAACTCCATTATACACATGCATATGTAATTAACATAATGGTAGTTCTAATAATCTTGTCTTATGTCTGTCTAGAGGATAAGAGGGAAGATTATTAGAACTACCATTATGTTAATTACATATGCACGCGTATAATGGAGTTCTTACGATTTTACTTTTAGCTTGTTTTTTGTATTTTGTTTCTATAAAGGTTAAACTTACTGTTCCATTATAATTGTGTTTGTGTGCATTCCGCCTGGAAAGGCCGTCCCCGAAATGACCTATACTGTGTCGGGTGGGACGTTAAACCCTACGCACTCACTCACTTTTATAAAAAAAAATATCGCCATCTGTAACACACATCTTTGTGAAGTGGCTTGCATTAAAAGTATAAAAAAATTTAAGGTACAAGACATTCAAATCTTGCAGAAAAACTATGGAATGCTCAGCATCTTTTAAATCGTCTTGACTCAGTAAGAAGGGGAGGAAAAGGGAGGGGAGGGACCTGGCTCTTGAGAAAATACACATGGACAGTGGACATCATCAACTTAACCCGCTTAAGACAACTCTGACTGACTGATAATGGTCACATCTGAATTCTTAACCCTTAGCTTTGAAAAATGAGTACAGAAATCCAGCTGGTGTGGAAGTCTGTGAACACATCTGTGTGAGTCGAGCTGTAAAATAACAAGAAATTTGAGCTAATGCTCACGAGATGCGCGAAAGCCTATAGCAGTTTCGGTTCAGTAGTCTAGCTGAAAATTGGAGTGTTCACGCTAAGTTAATATACAAATACCAAATTCTCTATCTGGATCGCATAACGATAGTTCCATGGCATCACCTTGTGAATAATATAGACTTGTGTCGCAGCATGAAATCACCAAAAAAATCCATAAAACCACCTATTTTGGCGTTCAAGGTCATTCAAGTTCATTGAATTCAGCGCCAATCGAGAGCCAATGTACGACTTCCTATTAGTGATTAATAGTAACCTAAGCCCTATCTTGCACCGTTACTGAGATACGGTGACTTATTGGCCAAAAATCACAAATTTTGCCCACCCCCCCTCTCATTTAGCGCCCTCGTTCGGGGTGACCCCCTTCGAAGTTATGGAAGAGCTTTACGGTTCTTGAAACTAGAGTCTTCTAGGCAGCCGACGGTGAAGATTTGGTGATTCTAGCTTGCACCGCTTTTGACTGATCCACCTGTGACAGACAGACGGACGGACGGACAGACGGACGAACAGAATTGCGATGGCTAAGACGCGCTGAAAGCAGTAGCTGATTTCGCGCGTAAAAACTGGGCCAAAAATAGAGAGCAGTGAAACTGACTACTAGTAACAGAATATTTGAACTCCGTCTAACAGTCGTGACTAATCTATATATCATATGACCTGTTACATCTGACAGAGTCAAAACTAGCAATGGGTAGCAAATACATATATTCTAATTCAGTCAAAATCTCTGACACAATTCACAGGTCATCAGTCATGCCAGAGCAATTTTCAGTCCATGGATGCTGTTGTCATGGCAACCTACGACAACTTCATCCTGCCCATCTTGGTCAACATCAGCAACCGCCAGACTGCTCAACCACGCCGGTAACTCATGACTACATACCACCTACACAATACATCGCACTATAACTGCTGTACATTTTTATTCACTGTCACAGCAACATACAGACAGAACTGATGCAATGCAACATATAAAATACAATAAACAGCGGAAAAAAGGAAAAATGTCCAGCACTATCACATCTCCGCAAAAACAATTTCCACCAACCCACAATTGATTTGAATCAATTAATTTGTCTCAATTCAAATTAATTGTGGTTCGGTAAAAATCAGTTACAAATTATGATGGAACAAAAAGCTCAGCTGTTGCGAGGGAAAGCCGACCATAGCACCTACGTCCTAAGCCTAGCATCCAACTTCCAATCACAGAGACAAAGCGATTTCTCAGAGGTGACACAGTTCCATGCACGCTATCTTAACGGAACACTGCTCTCGAAAATGCTAGTATAACACACATCAAAAAATATCAAACACAAATTTCACAAATTTTTCTAAAAATAAAAATGCCTTACTAGGGCAGACACGCTACAGCCTATATAGTTCCTGTTGCAGTACTGACCTTCAAGGTTATCCAAGGTCAAGGTCAATGATTTCTATCTCATCAAAAATTGCATGTGCTTTTTTCTATTAGTGACTAATAGTAACCTTGGCCCTATCTCTCACTGTTTTTGAGATATGGCCCGTTTTCCACTGAATTTCCTACCCCCTTTCCTACTCCCAATTTGAAAATGTTCGCTTGCAATAGATCGCTGAAATTTTGCAGGCCAGAGTTTAAAACACATGGCTAATTTTTCGTGTAAAAAGCTATCTTTTATGGCCTAATGCTTAGCCACAAAACATCCAATAAAGATGACGAACAGTTGGACAGATGAACAACAACCATACCAATAGCTCGACCGTTATATTTACTTAAGTACAGTGACTAAAAAGCTGTCTAAACAAATAGCAAAACTGAAGCAGTTTTACATATGCCAGGTATATGCAATCACTAGCAGCTATTTTGGCAAATCTTATGCCAATTTCTGGTAGTATCAAAATATTTAACTCAAAAGTACGCAACAATTACAAAACATAATTCAAACTTCAAAACTACAATAACTTGTACAAACAAAATAATCACTACATGAAAAAACCAAATAAACACGAGCATAAAATAAACGGTGGGAAGAACTGTGCCGTAGTTAGCCAAAAAAAAACAGTAATTGTGTGTTATAAACAAATTCCGATAATCAGTTACTGACAAGACTTCAACTGACAAGTCAATGTATTCATCTTGGCATGGACTGATTACTATTATGTTAATAGCTAACTTTTTTTTTAGCTAAATACTAAACTGCCTAAAGACTGAAAACAGTAGCATACTTTTCCATGATGAAGTATAACCAAAGAGTTGAAGTTGCCACCAGCAATGAGAATGTCAAAGGAACTAGAGCTGCTTGGCGGCAATGCACTCAAATGTGTCACTGGCAGCTGTACGTTTGCCAACGGCTCGTCACTAATCTGACATCAACACACATACACACATTTTGAATAAACATACAGATTGAAACAGCAACTAACAGAATGTGAAAAAGTTCATGATCCTAGCTTGCACCGTGTATGACTTCCTATTAGTGATTAATAGTAACTCACACGGTTATTGAGATACAGCGACTTATTGGCCAGAAATCGCAATTTTTCCCACCCCCCTCTCTTTTAGCACCCTCGATCGGGGTGACCCCCTTCGAATTTATGACAAAGCTTTACAGTTCCTGAAACTAGAGTCTTCCGGACCGCCGATGGTGAAAATTTGGTAATCCTAGCTTGCACCATTTTTGACTGATCCACAAGTGTGACGGATGGACAGAATTGCGATGTCTAAGATGCACATGTAAAAACTGGCAGTCATGTAAAACTGCTGTAGTAGAAAGATATGAGTTTATTATGCTTAGCAAAATACACCTAGACAGATACATACTAGACAGACAGACAGAAGTATTTATCAAAATGCAGATGCTAACTGTTGAAATGACACAACTCAACAAGTACATTACAACACAAACTGTAAGAACTACTCTTTACAAACATATGGTAACAAACATGAAGATTACAAAAATTTCACAGTTGGTTTTAATTGGAAGACACATATAAGAAGAGTGTCAAAGCTGTCACGCAATTCGGTGTCACTCACTCAGATGTATAATGATTGCAACAAACGAGTGCACCAATAATGGCACGAAACCTGGAAGTTTGTCATGAGATATATGACACCACTGCTTGTGGCTAGCGCTATCTGATAGTCAGAAGACATGTTGTGTTGATGCATTGGTAAATGAGTCGATGGATCAGTGTTAACAAATCTCCCGCAACACATCTGCACATAACATTACATTACATTGAAGTTTTTTTAACATGGCCTAAGTAAAAACTGCTAGGACCACAGATAAAAGCACAAGTCATGACAAAAGTACATAAGGATAGGACTGTGTAAACAGAAATGTTTTCAGTTCATGGCAGAACTGTGATGGTGCGTTGCATGCAACGATGTCCGGTGGCAAACTGTTCCATAGTCAAGCACCAGTGATGATGAAGGCTCAGTCACCAACAGTTGTGCACTGCAACTGGGGAACATCCATTTGGTGTGTCAGTGAGGATCGCAGACGTCGTCTTGACGGCATATCGGACAAACGTCGCAGGTCTGCAGCCAGGTAGTATGGTGCCGTGCCGTTCAGTGAGCGATAGACGATCGTTGCCAGCTTGAACTGTACATGCTCTGGTGCTCTCAGCCAGTGGAAACTGGTGAAGCATGTCAGAGATGTGGTCCGAGCACCGCAAGCCAGCAATGGATCATACGGCAGTGTTGAGTACCGACCGGAGTCGGCGGTACAGGCTGCTTGGTAAGGTAAGCCTACCAGTACAGCATTGCCGTAGTCCAATCGGGACAGAATGAGCATGACGACAAGCATCTGGTAGACAGACGTCGGCACCGAACGTCAAATACTGCGCAGCTGATGAAAAATGGAGAAGCAGCTGGCAACGGCTTTCTGAATGTGGCATCGCATGCTGCGGTCGGTGTCAAAGTAAATTCCGAGATCAGGGACTGACTTCAATGGGTTGACGAAGTCGGACCCAATTCTAAGAGCTGACATGAGCAGCTGATGACAACGATGCGCTGTTGCGCACCAGAGCAGATTGGTCTTGCCAGTGTTTAACTGCAGATGGTTGGCCACCTTCCACACGGCGACTACGTCGACACATGCAGACAGGCATGCCTGGAACTCAGCGACAGCAGATGGCCTGCACGAGCCGTAAACCTAAGTGTCATCGGCGTACAGATGTGGCCGCAATTTACTGTAGTGTAATACATAATATTATCTAATAATGCAATACATCATTATAATATTATAGCAAATCAATTCCTGCTAGAAGATATTCAGATGTGTGTAATTTGTGATGAAAGAAAAACTGACAAAAACCTCCACAATGGCCAAAAAGTCACGTTTTGCAAAGTGACATATCCAAAAATCTAACAAAAAAATACTAGACGACAACAAATGCCTTTTTAGTACTCTACAAGTGTATGTAGTCCTCTGTCCCAGTAAGTAATAATCAGACAACCAAGATGTCACATACAGCTGTAATGGTGTCAGGCGTTGGAAGTATGAGCACAATAGTGCCATGCTGTATGACATACAGCTGAGTCCTATCTGCTACAAGAACACAGCTTGATGTCAGCCCGTCTGACGGCTTCAGTGTTGCAGCCAGCACACTCGTCACTTTCACCACATGTGCACCACCGACGCCCTGCCACGACAACATTCCTCAGCCGTAATGACCAAAATGAGATCTGGGCAAAACAACTGTCCCTATCTTTGCCAAAAATTCTAAAACTCTGTGAATATTTGGCAAAGACACAAACAAAGGTTTGGTGCCATGTTTTTTTTACAATATCTAATCCTTTTTCTAAAAGGTGCAGCAACACATGCTTAGATGATGTGTAGATTCAGTTTAAAAGACAAAAAAAATATAGATCAGCAAAAATTAAAAGACTGATGCCAGTTAGCTTAACAGTAGCAGGCACAGATTTCAGTGGTGAGGACATGCTGAATATAAAGATGATTCAGACTGAGTGAAGTGATGTACATTAATGGAGACTGAGGAAACTAGATAAAGAAAATGGCCTGTACAAGTACCGTTGCAACAATTCCAAAAAGTTTACTTTTACAGACTAGCGTAAGCTGGAGTAATCACAGAAAAAATGACCCAGCCAAAGAAAACAGTGAGTGCACTGCATTGCTATAAGTACAAAGAGATATTAAAGTACAGCTATAGATGGAATTTTACGTATACATATAACATATATGTACCTTTGACCATCTAAGGTGAGCTAGCTGCAACTTCCAAAGATCAAAATATGGTGTGAATGAGCAGATGTCACCATCTGTATCCACAGTTACTATTCCAACACTGCCAGCTACAACAGCCAACCAGACATTTCAGAGTTGTCCACACTTGATCCACAGCAATGTTAAAAGTCATTGTAAAGTTGAATTAAGGCTTGATAACACTGCCGAATTCAACATGACTTTCACAAAATGAATCAAAATGGAAAAGGTAATGACGCTGAAGTACACAAACTGTGTAGTCAAAGCTCACAAAATGTGAACTGATAAACTTACACCACACAATTATAGACCTCAATTACATGTCTTATGCAAAATAAACTTAGATCACAAATGTTCATAGTCAGTCATGTTTGGCTGTTAAAAGTCCAAAATTTTAATCAAATTTTAATAAAAATAACAACAACTAGAAAGCAGCCAGCACCCGCACACCTCCGCCAAGGCCATGTTGTTCGCGAGGTGGCAGCATCATCTTCGGTTGTCAGTGGTTTCCCTTATGCCGCATTAAAAGCAATGGTAACGAAAATTTCAAAGTCATCTAGAATCCAGGATTCTTTCTGGATCACCCCCAAAATTGAACCACTGGTAGTTTTTGCCATTCCCAGAGAATTTCAGAAAGATCCGTCCATAACTTTTTGAGTTATCTTGCTAACACACAGACAGATAAACAAACAAACAAACAAACAAAGTCTGGCAAAAACATAACCTCCTTGGCGGAGGTAATGAATAAATTTTTAATGATTAACTGATTGATTAATCATTAATTTCTACAGCCCTAAGTTTAAGAAAATCCAGACTGAATGACATACCATATCAACAATCACAAACTTACTGGCATCTGTGTCCAACAACAAGCAACATATGCAGCGATCAGTAACAACTTTTCTTGATAGAATCTGTTCATTGCAGAATACTGTAACAAAGCCACGAGAATCACCGATTACAATGTCACGTGAAGACAACTTTGTGACATCGTGTACAATCAATGACTGAATTGGACCACCTTTTGTCTCAAAGCTGGCTGCACACTGTACAGAACAATCAATGACATTTAGTGCTACAGTAAAAGCATGAAACAGAACATCACATGCAGACAAATAATATGACATTTTTCTGACATACTGTCAGGTAAATAAAACAATTCAATGAAGTTATGTATTCAGTCATGAGTACAACTGTCACCCGCACATAATGCACTATGCTTTAAAAGCCTACACATGCACAAACTGTCAAGACTTAATGTGGAAGCCTGTCAATGTTTAGTTTTGTTTGTGATTACGTTGCAACCACAGTACAATCAAAGTAATAACTATTATTTCAGTGGTAAAATCTAAGTTGCACAAAAAACTATGAAACTAAGTGCCAGAAATAACATTCCCGCTTTATAAAGTTCCCGTCTTCAGTTACAGTAAGAAAACAGTAATATTTTTTGCCGAGAACAAGTAATTCTATGATAAACTGATGAAATGCTAACATTTATTTTCGAAATATTTAAGAAACGTCCAGCTCTACAACCTTTGGACATGATAAATGACTCCCAACAGATGGCAGGTCATATGTTCGGACAACACCATCTTCGTGGCCAACGACTAACACAATCTTGGATGACCTGAGCAGTTCAAATAAAAATAGTTAGACTATTGTAAATGGTCAGTGCTAGCGGTAGATCAGCGATCTTGCACTAGTGAGCAGAAAATTACTAGCGGTAGATCGCCATTCATCTAATTACATTTATCTCGTTGTTAGTGTAAGAATGCAGCCACATTTCTTCACTGCATTGTTAAGACTGTGGTTGGAACTGAAATAATAATAATAATAATAATACCAATGCCAATGTTTATGGTGCTGTCATCATGGCACAGCCATTGCGAGAGTTCACTCGGTTCATTTGACTGGATGTAGCACGAGCGCCAGGTGGCTGCCGACCTTTAGACCAAGCCGATCAGCTTGAGCCAATAGATCCGCCGGTAGGCAGCTACAGAAACTATATTCACCATCGCCATTTATTATTACTCAGCTAGACAGCTGATACTCATTAATGTTATCAATTATCAAGTACTAAATACAATTTATTCAAAATCACTATAGTTCTAAGTCCGTGTTACAAAAAACAGCTTTTGCTTAAAATGAAATCTGATATAACACTGAATAAGCCTGACTTAAATACGTGACAGTGTAGTGGCATGGTTTATAGACCTTCTGTGTCTATCAGGAATATGAGTTCTACCATCTTCCCAATAATGTATCAACCCGATCTACCTCTAGCAATTTTCCAGTGCTAACAGCAAGATCGCCGATCTACCACTAGAATTATTGATTGTAAATTCACTATTATTACTATCACTGTGGTTCTTTAACTGGCTACATCTCCAGCTTAACAGAAATATGAATAAGTTAGCCTACGTTGTCACTGTCAGCGGAGTTCTATAGCATCAACATTGCATCAGTAGACGAATCTTTTGTCTAAAAATAAGCTACAAATATCTGCTGACAAGAACTGCTGGAGCGAGAGCAGAAGCTTAAACTACTGAATTCATAAACTATATACAAGCTACGAGATTGCTAGCCTTGTTATATACGGCTCTGATCTTATCTTGTAATTTAATATTAATTTAATATTAGGCTACGATATTGCGAATCTGGTAGCTCACGCACTATTACTAGAGCACTAATAAAAAACACAAAAACCAAGAATAAGCCAAAAAGGGTGTAACACATACTTGAAAATTTTGTTTACAGCAAACGTATTAAACCGTTGACTTAGTTTCACGCTAAATAAACCTTTCACAACACAATTTTTATAGTCGACCGGCATCGTTTACAAACTCGTGTTTGTTTACTCACAGATAGTGGGCGTGGCTATGATGACGATTTTTTAAGAAAGTAGGCTTAAATACTCTGGGAAGGACATGTGCGATCTGCATAGGGCTGGAAAAAAAACTAATTAAGGTTTTATGTTTTTTTTCAAGGTTTTTTGGTTTAGTGTTTAATGAACAACGAACACAAAATTACGACTCAGAAAAAACATGTTATACACCCTCTTATGAGTGAAGAACATAATGACATATAATTTTACAACAAATAAAAAACCCTAGAAAACATAAAATTGGATCGTTTGAAGTTTTTTTTAAAGAAAACCTACGTTTTTTCGGACGACCGTTTTTTCGAACAAATTTTTCGGCCCTGCATCTGCTGTTTGTGATTGCAGTCCAGGAGTACGATCTGGCATTTAATTCTCAATCCCGGTATCTGGGATAAAGAAAGGAAACACTATTTGTTGTGAAAAGTGCATCAAGGAAAAAAATAAAAGTGGGACAGGAAGGCTGCAAACTAGCATACGTGACAAAACCAGAGGACTAAATATTTACCAAGCTAGCTAATATTTTCATTTTAGACATCCCTCCTGAATAGCAATTTCACATTTTCAAGGGCAAATTACAAGTTATAATTTATAGCACACGAGGGTTGAAAAATACAATTACTTAAGTAATAAAGCAGTTCATCTATGCACATATCTAACTGGGTTTAACTCGAAACTACTAAGGCACTGCATATGAGATCAACTGCTAATGTATTTAGATACAGGGTAGGCAACTTATTGTCTGGAATACAAGAACAGGAGAGAGAGATAATTACAGGACGGATAAAAGAGTTACGTCAATATCAATTGCAACCTGTCATTATTAGAGCCTAGTTTTTTCCGCGAACTGCAAAATTTCAAGCCAGGCTGTGCAATTTTCCCTTTGCCGTGGAATTTGGATATTTCCGCGGAATTTTGTGGAATTTGAAAATTTAACAATGATTAATATGATTTTTGACTTGATGACTTGTCACGAAAAAAATCAAACTAAACTGCCAAAAGATCTGGGCCCTACCAATAGCTATTGCAGTATGGCACAATCGTAAATAAATGCAACGCAACTTGCACTTTTAAAACAAAAAAAATGTAAGTGATTTTCTTTGTACGTTATTAGCATAACTCAACACAATGTCACTATGCCAGCCAGCCCTACAAAAAAGTTTTTGAACAGGATAAAGCTCAATTTACTTACAAATGGAAGACCACGGTAAGCCGCGGAATTTGGCAAACTGGCCCGCAAAATTTGGCAAAATTCTGCGAAAAACTGTGGGCCCTATTTATTATACATCTGCTAGCTGGAGCAGCTGTAACTTAAGTGACTAAATAAAAAGAAAAAACTCAAGCATCTTACACCACATGATCACTCATTACAAGCCATTTAGAAACAAAAAGGCAGCAGTTTATGAAAATGATTTGACCGGAAAAAAGGATATGCAATCATTTGTTAACACAACTCTGTTGGAATGCAAAGCACAACACAGAATCAGTGGGAACTGACGCATGTCCACCACATCCACAGACATCCAATGGAATTCTGTCTTGAACCCTGTTAGGGACTTCGAATCTTCCATCCCCAAGAGCACTGTTTTATTCCCCTTAGCAAATTCCTGGTTACGATCAACCCTGCACAAGGTCCTGTGCAAAAAGTAAACCTACCTTAACATAGTGCATTCAGATCAACTTATCAAGTCATCTAAACATAAACATATTATTGTTCCAAAAAGCTGTTAGCCAAACAAACTGTCAACAGTCAACAGCGAAATCGACAGCATCAGTGGTCTATTCTATTCTTAGTCCTTCGCTTAACCTTTTCCTCTAAAATAGCTTCCATTGTTTTTGAACGTTTAAATTCAGGAGCTGATGGATCAACGTTGTACAGTGGGTTGTCATAAATAGCACTGAAACGAGGATCGGTGATGTCCACCTGCAACAACAAAGCAAAAATTTCATAATTATTGCACCAGAAAAAAAACAAATAATAACTACTATGATCAAGCGAAATACATTCATAGTTGTAGCATTATTCACATACATAAATAGCTCTACTGACTTCATTGGTTAATCCTCAGGAAAGCACTGAAGCAGACGCTCTGCTCTGTGCAGCGAAACCGAGCTCACTGGGTGGGTGACTGACCAGGTGAATGAATGATTAAGGTCGAATTTCTAAATCTAACTGGCAAGTTGAGTTAGATGATAACTGACAGATATGCATAACTCGCATTTTCCGTTGCACTAACTAACAGTTATAATGGCCAAAAATTTAACTGACCGAAATCAGCCAGTTAGCTAACCATCGATCGTAGTAATCGTATTTAATGCAACTTTTGCACCATTTTACAAGCAGTTAATCGAACAACGTGATACTATGCTTGATGAAACGTTTGTTACTACAAATTTTACTACACTTCCTATTAGTGATTAATAGTAACCTAGGCCCTATCTCGCACTGTTACTGAGATACAGCGACTTATTGGCCAAAAATAGCAAATTTTGCCCACCCCTCTCTCATTTAGTGCCCTCGTTCAGTGTGACCCCCTTTGAATTTATGGAAAAGCTTTACGATTCCTGAAACTATAGTCTTCCAGGCAGCCAACGGTGAAGATTTGACGATCCTATATTGTACCGTTTTTGACTGATCCACCTGTGTGACAGACAGACGGACAGACAGAATCGCGATGGCTAAGGCGCTGAAAGCAATAGCTGCTTTCGGGCATAATAAACCATGCCAACTTACCACAGTATCATCGTTTTGAGACACTTTCTCTGCTTTCCGTTTCTGCTTTCGTTTCCTTTTCCTTCTTTTCTCATTAGTTGCATCGGATGCTGGTTGATTTGATTCATGGTCCATTACCAACAATGCCAATTCTGCCTAAATGAGAAAATGCAAACATCTTTAGACACATGCACTCATGGAAAGCAACTAAAGTAATATACTCATATTTATACAAAAACACTTCCAAAACAATACTGATGCATCTCCAATGGTAGTAGTTTACCATCTTCTGATACTGTCAATAACAAAAACAGACTAAACACTTTTTTTGTTATTCTAAGAAATGCAAATACTCGCCGCTTCATGCTTTTGCATATCGTCATCCTCTTGACTCAACCTTTTCTTCTTGCTTTTCGTCTTAATTTTTGCACCACCCGAAGCTGAAACATGAAATTACTAGTACAACAGCAATATCCTAGCCTTCCTAGGTGCAAAAGTTATCAATGCAACAGTGCAATTATAATGTCACTAACAAAGCTAAAGATTAAACAAAATGACAGAAACCTGCCAGTTATACTATCAATGAATAGTCAGTACTTGACAACTGGCACAGTAAAGTGGATGTGATATTTAACAGAAATACAAAAAAAATCTGAGCTAATGCTCAAGAGACACACGAAAGCATAACAGTTTCTGTTTGCAAGTTGTCTTGGTCTATCTCCATCCATTTTGTTGCAATCACACTTTTGCAGCTAAAATATGCAAAAAAACACTAAAAACCCCCTTTTTGGGATTCAACGTCATTCATGGTCATCGATGTTGATACCATAAAAAGCACATCACTAGTGCCTGTTATGATGAGCAGCATGTCTGTGCCTATCTGTAACCGTTTTCACGCTAGACAAACCAATAGCGGTAAAAAAACGTCTTTTTAACAGGGATGCCTCTTTTTCTTCCCCTCGTTCGTGAGGACCCCCCTCACCCAGCAACATAAAATTTTGTCACAAAATACTATAGACCCTAAGCTATCACACTGTGAAAAAACTGAAGTCTCTATCTCACCTGGGCTTAATCAGTACACAATCATGTCAGATGGACAGAATTTTCAGACAGATGAACAAATGGACAAAATTACCATAGCTAATATAAGCGTAATAATGAAACAAATGTGGTACATTAAAACATGTAGAAATGACCAAAAGTTGAAACATGCTGCAAAAGAATAAAAAACGAATGGCATCATTTCAATTCAGGGGCAAACATATATCAATATTTTCAATGTCTAGTAGAATAGACACAAGAAACATTCCTTTTTGTTGCAGCACAAAAAAAACAAAGCTAAAACTCATGGCAGAAAATTTGAAAACAAAATATTCGCCATAAATAGCAGCAGACGTATGCACACATACGTATCATTTTTCAAGAACATACAATTTTTACTTGAATGAAAGATTTTTTAGTGCATGATATGCATATCTATTATCTACCAGTAGAGATTGCTGCAAAAATAGTAAACCAGTTATATCATTATCACTTGTGCACATAAGTTGAAGTTTACTCAGCATGGAGTAACTCAGCAACAGATTCTTAAACATTTAACTACTTCCACTGTTGACACAGACTCATAACTTTGATGCAAAGTGACATGATTCTCATCAGATATACAGTTAAGCCTTTTTATCTCGCCACTGTCCATCTGGGTCTAAACGGTGGCGAGAGGTGAGAGTAATGGCTTGAGGGTAGCGTGAATGAACGTCAATGGCGCCGCTGGAACAACTCAGTCACCCGTTGAACTTCCACTCATCGTTCTGTTCCTCCTCAACCTTGCTCTCCTTGGCGCTGCTCTGCCGGCCAAGTTAGAAGTAACCATCACCAGTATGTTTACTTCTTTGCCCAAGTGCAAATATCTGTGTGTCAGAGATGTAAAAAATGTTTTTTTTACGTTTTTTATTTTACTCAACGTTTTTTTATATAAAAAAACGTGCATTGAAAATCCCATCAAATACTTCGTAAAGCACTTTTGGGACCACAGAAACAAATTAATAGGTCATAGTGATGTAGTTTACTTAGTTAGTCCAAATATACTAAAACAAATTTAACTAGTATGTCTAACTAGTTTATTGCTATGATCTTATGACCACACAGTTGTACTGAAATTAAATGAAGTTCTCTCTATCTAAACTACAATTACAGGTATGCTGCACTTACAGCATTAGGTATTAGCCAAGAAGTTGAACAAATTATGGCCAACATTTTTTATTCAACGTTTTTAAATGTTTATTATTCTTGCCACGTTTTTTATGTTTTTTAACGTATTTTATTTTTCCTGGAACGTTTTTACAGATCTATGTTGTGTGTGGTGCGCCGGCAACAGTTGTCCATGATATGTGCAGCGACTGTAGTGTGTGACTGCATCCCAGCATTGAAGAGGGGCGGGGGGGGCCATTAGTGCATATGACAGTGGATCAGCTCACCAGTCCACAGCATTCCTGGCAGCAGCACACAGGTTTCTAGAGCGAGAATGACAGACTATTGCATGACAGCTGAGTGGATGGATGGACGACCGCTGGACTGGCGACTGGTGACCATGCAGTCTGTGGCGATATGTCAAATTGCACTGACCAGGCACTGTCTGTAACCGACCAAGTCGGCAAGAGCGAGTGCCGAGGAGGATGCCATCTTGAAAGAAATCTGTTCCATGCCTGCACGTGGCGAGAGGCAAGATTGGCGGCTTAATGGCGGGAGGCAAGATAACGAGGTTCAACTATAGTCACACAAGACATCATACCATTCATCTGGTTTTCTTGTTTCGACAGCTCTTCAGCAAAGTAAGGATCTTGAAAATTGACATCAGCAGGCATGTCATCATCGCTGAAAGCGTTCTCGTCACTTTTTGCCATTTTCTTCTGCTAACAACAAATAAAAAACAATAAACCTGTGTGTAACTGTAGTTACCGGTTTTGCAATCTTTAGTACTAGTAAACTTTAAGTTAAACCTCACATGACACGAAAACTAGACCAAATATCAAATATCCAGCGTAATTAAATTTGAATATTGTGACCTTGTTTAAAAATCACTAGACATTTGCCAGCCCCATCATAAATGGCAAATGAGACAGACATTGAGAATGGGAGAATTTCCCACTTTGAAAGTCCTTTGTAACATAGCATACCATTATGTTACACATATCAACTTCTAGCTACAAATCAAATTTGATTTAAATCATACAACCCACAAGAAACTATTTGTGGACAGATGATGCATGGATGGCAGACCAGCTAAGAGGTCAAGTTAGTTGATGAGTTGACCTAAAAATGTAGCCAAAACTATCACCAAAAATGAATGTGCTATGAAAGCATTATCACCCTCCATCATTTAGTAACCATTGTAATTGACAATTAACAACAGATTCACCAGACTACTGTTGAAATAAAAGCTAAAAGCAAATGACAATGGTTATAGAAATAAGTTAAAGACAACAGCAGCACCACAACAAAATAAAACAGCAGAAAAAAACACATATTTTACTGACATACCGCTCTAGCTTCCTTTTTCTCTAGCTTCTTTTTCGCTCTCTTCTCTTTGTACTCCTGCCACGGAGTCAACTTCCTGTTTTTGGCATCCACCTCCTTGAGTTTTTGCTCTGTCTTCTCCTTTAAACCTGTTAAAATGAACAGAGAAACTTGTTGTTGTTGTTGGCATGAGGAGTCAATAGGCGCTGCCTATACGAGTGAGGGGGGCAGATGCCCCGAAGAAATGAAAAATTTCACCAGGTTGTCACCATCCTGATATGACATCTGATATGTTGATGGAGTCATCAAACTAATGTTGCCGTTCTACTGCCCACTTTGGGTAGAAAAGAAGCAAATGTTTAGCTGTTTCCTCTTCACTTTCACCGTGGGGACAGATTGGAGATGGAATCTGTCCAATGAGGGCTTGATATGCGGCTGTGGAAGTTAGTCTACTCTCAACTGATGAATTGCTCTCGGTGCTTGCCATGGAGAAACTGCAAGTTACCTGTGAAATACTATTGTTACCACTCTTCATAGACATTAACATTAACAGAAGATGGCATTTGTATTTGTTTATTTTAGCACTGCACAAGTAAACGGATCACTTGACGAACAGATCTGACTGCTGCATTACAGCTCACAAAGCATTACAAAGTACACATCTTAACATATAAGAGAACTTCTGCATTATCAGTCCGGGAAACATGATACAGCATTTGCTTTCATCCAACCCTGTCTTGCACTACTGCCTGCACTTTCATCCAGCTATGCTACAAACCAGCCGCTTCGCAATCTGTTTTTCGAGATGTTTTTTGGCTGCTCTCCTTCTCTGTGGCCACTTACTGCTGCTTATTATTTATCAATTATGTTAAACACGTTAACGCAAAAAGAGTTCAGTTTATAGTCCAGCACATCTTATCATCTGGCAAATACATCAATCACTTTCACATGACAATAGTATAAGTTATGATGACAGCTAATAAACCACAGTGTGTCTGTACCTGGCTCCCAGGTAACCTCCATTTCAAACTCCGAGTCATTGTGATGCCCAGGTTTGTCATCTTGCAGACTCCGTATCAGCTTGCGAAATTTCTCGATTTTCCCGCCATCATCCATATGAGTCTCCTCGTCACTGGCAGCTTCATCTCTCCTCCATTCCGAGTCATCAATGAGATTACCATATGCATCTACAACACAGTAATTAAACAAGTAACTGTTCTGATTAGCAGAGTTAAAAAAAGTTAAAAAGTAGTGCAACAAATAAATAATGGAGAAATCAAATGATTACTGTAAAACGTGGCTCTTAACAGCTCTCAGTGTAATGTCATCATAGTCATTTCAATAAAAACACCGAATTATAACTTTGCCCACATAGTGAGAGTTTTTACCTACAGCAGAGTGCACAGATAAAAAAAGTACAATGTTTAAACTTTTTTTCATATTAATATCTGACATACTGTCCATGAAATTGTCATTTGCAGCACTATCCGTTTCATGAATCAGGAACCCGGTTGCAATTACCCAGGTACCCGGACCTGGTTTTTACACGCGAGAACTAGCATAGCTATAGCACGTATTAGCTACGGTGATTCTGTCTGTCCGTCTCTTTGTCTGTCACGACCTGGTACCAATCCAAGACCAAGTGAGACAGAGATTTAGAGTTTTCACCATATGATAGCCTATTGTCTCTAGTATTTCGCGACAAAATTTCATCCCGCTGGGTAAAGAGAATCCCTTCGAACGAGGAAATGAAAGGGGGGCACCCCTCTTAAAAAGCGTTATTTTACTGCTATAGGCTCGTCTAACATGAAAATGGTTGCAGATAGGCACAGACGTGCTGTTTATCATAACAAGCACTGGCGTCGAGCTTCTTAGAAATGTCAACATCGATGACCTTGAACCCCCAAAATAGGGGGTTTTAGTGAATTTTTCACGATCTCGGGCTGCAATACGCATTTCAAGAGTGAATTGCGCCAAAATAGCTGCAGACAGACCAAAACAACCTGCATATGAAATTTTCAGCATCGAATGTAGATTTTAACAGTCCAAGTCTGAACCCTCTACGTTCAAGAAGAGTTGCTCAAGTGGGTATCAAAAAGGGGTACCTTTCTAAAAAGTGGTTATTTATCCGTTCTTGGCTTGTCTAGCATGAAAATAGTTGCAGATACGCACAGACATGCTGCGTATCATAACAAGCACTAGCGACGAGCTTCTTAGAAATGTCAACATCGATGACCTTTAATGACCTTGAACCCAAAAAATATTTGTTTTTAGTGATTTTTTGGTGATTTTTGGCTGCAAAAGAGTGAATTGCGACGAAATGGATAGAGATAGACCAAAATTACTTGCGAACAGGAACTGCTATAGGCTCTCGCGCGTCTCATGAGCATTATCTCAGATTTCTTGTAACTTAAAGCAAGTAAAGGGAAAACGACAATAAAGTGACATGTACACATCTAATTATCCAATATTTCCCCACAAAGTTAGGTCTTTCATATAAAATGTCTACACTGTGTCTGTGATACCAAATAAGGCCTATGTACAGTCCATCAACGAGAATGGCTGAAGTTGAATCTCCCTTGCAGTTCTGGATTTTGGCAAAAAAACTGCAGTTGGCAAGATCTTCATCAATTTCATCAGTAATCAGTGCAAAAAATGGGTACCAATTACCCGAATTTGGAACTGGGTAATAAATTTTGGAACCAATTCCTGGTACAAATCACTACCATATAAGCATACAGCATCCATAAAAATAATGTACTGTAAATTCAATAGACAGAAAGAACGAGATAATGTGACATCAACCAGTAAGCAATAAAAATAATAAATAAACATATAACCAATGAACACAGTTCATCATGCCTTCACTGTCTGTATCTGATGCAACATAGTTCTGAAGATCCTGGTCAGCAAGTTCGTCTTTGGAGAAGTCACATGCCATAAATGAGACTCGTTCGTGCGGTGTTTCATCCCACGTTAATGACACCTGAGTCGGCAAACCAAGTAATTTTAACTGCTCTAGCAAAATATGTGAAAATAATTTCAACAACAAAATACAATTACACAGTATGACAGAAAATACTGCAAAGCTCACTTAAGATAAAGGTAAAGCATGCCGTGCCCCTCTGGGGCGTAGGCGGGGTGCTCATCTCCCTTTCTGTGGCCGTTGAGCCCGTAGGTGGATAAACCACTGAGTCCGTGATGCATGGCCAGTGCGACACCACACATACGATTACCTTCCCAACCGTGGTACATCACCGCCCTCTGGCCAGTACCAAAGTATACTGCTTGGTGAACAGAGGCACATGTGTGTGAACAACTTACCCAAGGTTACCTGGCAGTATACTGGACCCGAGTCGATCTGGGAACCTATTGGTCACCAGTCTGGCCCGTTACCACTACTTAGGTGTTTGTCTAATATACTATTTTGATATACTGATAATTTTTCAGTCACTCAGTAGTCAGTACTCTGTAGCATAGTATGTAACATCATCATCGTTTCATTTTGATAATAAATGCTGCACATGCTGCACTCAGATACATATTTAATTATCCTGTCAATAATCAGTTATTAATGGTTACATCATGCACATTCTTTTTACTTTTAAATTTTCTATTATACAAAATCTCAGTATAATAAATGTGTCTCGAGTTACTTGCAAGATGCTGTGTTATTTGAGCTAATCTGCACAAAATATTACTAGAAATTGACATGTGTTTTCTGGAGATAAGATGTTTCACTGCCAACTTCTAAACTGCAAATGACACAGACTTAAAAACAGAAATGTGTAGAAAAGCAAAATATACCGAACTACACTGAAGTGCAGAATTGGTGAACAAAGTCGCCTTATAGTCATCTGGTAAGGACGTAGCAACAGATTTTGCATCGTGATCAAATGTCATGTCATCTGGAATAAACCTACAAAATAACAAAATACCACCACGAAACATAATATACTATCACACAGTTGCATACCGTAACAGCGCAGACAAACAAAGATAATGTACATCATGTAAGGCATTTACAATACAAAACATACTAAACATAACAATATAATCACTGACATATCTAAAACAATGAGAAGCTCTCAGGTCATCGACATCACTGTCTACAGAACAAGATCAGTTTGCACATCAGAAATTCATCTGAATTACCGCAAATCAAGTCTATTGGCACTGCCTTCGTACTCAATGCCGTCACACTTTTCATAGATTTCATTTGCTGTTTCTGCCGAATCGCACACAACGACGGCGTAGTAAAATCGTAGCCGATTTATTTGATAGCGACGCAACTTTTCACGGTGATAATCAATCCCTGCAACGAAGATGCACTTTGACAAGTCACTAAGTTTAAATGCAATAATTATATGTAACAGATCACATAACTATTATTGCTGCTGCTGAGTACTGAGGAAAAAACTGACAACAAAACAATCGCTAAAAATTGGTAGGTACCGACTAAAGTAAACTGATGCAGCTAACTTAATGCAACACCAAAAGTCTTTAAGGATCGACTTTTGCTACATCACTCCAAATTGCAATCTATCGATTCTCTACCACATTATAGCCTCAAAAACCGCAAAATTAAAATGCGTTAAAGTGAGCTAGTTATCCATCTTAGTCAGCTAATTATTAATCAAGTTCTATTACGTTCTATTAAATAAGAAACTTCATAATAATTTAAGTAATTTTAATCACAAAAATTTTATGGCAAGTAACAGGAAAATTAATCATCAGTCTGTAAAACCAATTACCATATCCTAGAGAATTTGACGACATAACATGCAAACATATTCAATAATTTTCTCAGATAACATAAAAACATTAGCAAACCATCATCATCGTCGTCGTTTAGCTGCTGAGATGTCCTTAGCTCCGAAGGACCACTCTCATTCTCTTCCTTCATCTTCTCTAACCCGTACTCAGAAGGATAAATCTGCAACAAAATTAAACCCTACACTTGTCTAGCAAAGGTTCATCCACAAAGCAGACCGTTCAACCACACCATGTTTTTGTGCTGTATTATTTAAAAGCAACTGGATTTCACAATTTGGTAACTTTGCACAGTGTAATAACTGTGAATATAATTGCATCCACACTGTAACATCTTAATGAAAACATTTTGGTTAAAATTTAATTTTTTTCAGAATTTATGAAGATTTGAACTGTTTTACAGTTAGAAACTGTTTTCAGAAGTGTGACAGCTCCCAAAACAAAGGTTAGTTAGTTAGTTTGCACATTTAAAGGCGCTTATTCCAAATCACAAATGCTGCAGCTATTGTCCAAAGAGATGAGGTATTGCCATTGACATAAATATGTCAATGGTATTAAATGGCATTACAATAAAATGATAAACAGTTTTATCTGTAGTTTTTCTCTAACAATTCTCACCTTTCGGCGCAACTCCCTGACCTTTCCCAGACTGCTGTCAAATTTGGTGACACTTGCTGATTTTCAGACAAGTAGTGCTCTTGCTTTCCAGTCATGCAAAATTCCCAATTGTTTGCCACAATCCTGAATGTATCCACGTACATATCAGCACAATAAAATAACGAAAGTTTCCATGTTTTCCAGACAGTGGTCAGACTGGTCACCCTTCCCAAATAACAGATAGATCAACAATTCCACACAGTAGTAATACCACAAAATAATATTACGTGTGATGCTAACACTAATCACCAATAAGACATAAATAAGAAATGATCAGAATAAGTACCGTACAGAATACATACGAACTTACCATAACAGAACGAATAACTCCACGCTCTGGCTTGAAAGAATTCAGCAGCATTAGAATGTCAACTGCTCGAATACGATCCCAGTCCATGTTACAGACAGCAAGCCGAGCCGTGGCATAAGACGTGCGAGGTGCATCTTTATCAAGCTCACCCCAGTCATGCTCTATATCTGAAACGATATGATCCTATTATAATTAACTGGCACCTTCAGCTTTATAAATATCTATAATTATACGATACCACTAACATAACTTTCACTTCTGGTCGATCTTTCATAACAAACTGTATGGTTGGATGTCCATATAAGTAAAAAAAATATATCAAACCAGTGTTGACATATCATAAGGCTGTCCATACAGAGCTGTAAAACACTAATCCAAATTTCCTATCCCTTAAATTTTTATCTGAAAACTAGAAACTTGGGGCAGAGCCCAAAGTGAGTTTGCTCGTCATCATAAGTCCGATAGGGAAACATTCAGGAGGTTGAAATTCCCCTCGTAGCAAAGTCACGTGGCCCAAACTCAAATGCATTAGCATACGCAGAATGCAAACTGTCAACTTCGGGTGGGTCAACATCTGCACATATAACTTTTTTGTTAATAGACCAAAGTTCAACTAATTTTTTTTGCTAAAGCCCCAGGAATTGCTGTTGATCAAGTTTGTTTCCAATTTTCAATATTTTGACATATTCCTGAGAAAGTTGTCCTAAATGGTGCCAAATTTTGGATGTTTTATGCCCTCCCAAATTTTAAGAGAGTGGCACCTCCAAAAAGTTGTACATAAGTGACCATGACTAGTGCCTGCCTACCATATGGCACATCATGTGGCGAAGTTTCATGGTTTTACACCCTCTACCTCCAAAGGTATAAGTGCTAGTTCGCTACATTTTAAGCAAATTTTAGACCCCCCATTAAAAAATTGTAAGGAGGACCCCTGTCCACAGTAAAGTGTGCATCAGTAAGACTTCACTTCGTCATTCTCTAGCACATCTCTAGCACATGTAAAAATTTGGGGGCGCAGCATCCCCTAATGGCTGAAATATGGTCTTCTGAAAAAGTCGACTCGGTAGTTACGATTTGACCCTTAAATCTCGAAAGTTACTGGACCAAAGTTCACCACACTGTTTTCGCCGAATGCAGAAAGAATAGCGATTGATTAAATACTTGTTCGATTTTGATTACCTTCATCCTTCCAGAAGATATTCGCGACTGAACTTAAAAGTCATCCGAAATCAAGCCAAATTTTGCATGTTTTTGGCTCCCGAAACTTTTTTTGGGAAAGACCCCTTGAAATTTTGAACTGGGATTATAAAATCAAACAGACTTCTGATCATGGTGCAAAGTTTTGCAGTGATTGGCCCATGGAACTTGTAGATCTCACAATGGGAAAAAAAAGAAAATAATAAATGCCAGGAAAATATAAGTCTGCTCCGAAAACTATCATTTCAGGGTGAACTAATTAGGACACCAGTTAATCGTGCCCATGGAACATTCAGTGCTAATTCTGGTTTTTCTCCATCTTTCAGTTCTCGAGTTAGAAGCCTATGCATGACAGCCTGTGGGATGGCATATGGGCAAGAACCATACTGCGGCCTATTATGGCAGCCACACAATAACTAATAGCACTGACTGGAAAAATCAGAACCAATTTTTTGCAGGTTAGACCACCAAATTAAGGTAAATCATTGAAATTCTGAATGCATAAAATAGCTTACTACCAGGCGTCTGAAGTGAAGTTCCATCATCTTCAGTATCGCTATCTTCAGAACTGCTCTCCTCCAGTCCTTCACCACGGGCAATATCAGGACCAACAATATCATCTGCACACGGGCAGAAATATTATCAAATGCATAATACAATTAAATTTGCACAACAAAAACACAGTACATCATGACAAAACACTAATAATATGCCATGTATCCATTAGAGGTTATTTTTTTAATGCTAAGCTCTATAAAAGTCATGTTTTTACTTAAAACTAACTTACTAACTTACGGTACTGGATGATAATAAGTTATTGCACACAGTCCTGTGTTTTGACAGAATGTGTTAATAAATAAACATAATAATAATGTGATAAAGCAATCAAAAATCATACATATACCTATAAATTCAGTTTTACTTTTTTTAAACATTTCATGGACAACAATTTGCCACCACTTGTCAGACTACTAATATACACATAGTCACAGCTTTAGTACTTAGGTTCATGGTAGCTGGGTTTGTACGAACATACTGCAGATACTATAACTGCAAAAAATAACTGTACTGTTAGCATGCATACCAGTAACAGCCTTTTTCACTGTCTTGTCTTTATGCTCATCAGCATCACTGTCACCCGATTCCTCATCAGAAGAACCAGATATGTCGTAAATTCTAAAACAATACATACAACATTTCTGTGAAACAAAGCAGATTCATTAAAAAATATTGAAAGTAAAAATTTTTTTTTAAAACACAAATGCAACAGTTATAATAAACATAAACTGGATTATGTGTTAGAAAAAGAAAACCCTATGTCTAGCTCACTAAACTGTCAACTAGAAACAACAGACATAAACTCACGCTGTGCATATCAGCTAAACAGCAAGCATATGTCCAAATTCTATTACCAAATTTCAACATACACAAACTAAACTTACTGTCGATAATCCTCTTTCATTGACGTGTACTTTGGCCGGCCTCTCTTGTCGATTGTTGTTGCCTTATGCGTAAACCGTTCGTCTTTCACCATACTGCGCCATCTTGAGTCAGCTTTCACTCTCTGTTTGGACCGTCTCAATGTACGAAAACGGGGATCTGTTGCAATATGCTGAAAGCGTTCGTCAGCATCACCACTCTTACTTCCGCCAACCATATCTCATTTACGGTAAGCTCATAAAACCTAAAAAAAGGTAAATGTTATCACACAGTTAATAAAAATTCAGCAATATAAGTGTGCATCACTGATCACTCACTAAAACTGGCATTGTATCAATACTGTGCATTTCATCCACCATGGACAACACTTATTATCTGTATCACAGCAACACAAGGAATTATGGCCATTCGCCACTTTGCCGTTTCACCCCTGGCTTTTCTGCCCCTGGCTCTTTCGCTCCATGCTTGGCTGATTTGCCTCCTGGCTTGTTTGCACCCTGGCTCGTTCGCCCCCTGGCTTTTTCTCCCTCTGGATGTTTTGCCCCCTCACCTTAGACGATTCGCCCCCGTTGAGTAATATTAGCCTAATGCTGACTAATACTTTCTGTTTTGTTTTTGTTCATAGAAAGACAACAACCGGAGTGTATCATCGCAGAACTGATTAGTAATCATTTCAGTCAACGTTATGTGACACGTGACAAAAATTCCAAGCATATAAGTGATTGCAGCACAAAAACGAAAGTCAGTCATCTCAGGCTCCATATAGTTGTGGCATCACAGAGTAAAAAATAACTACAATTCACGATAGACACGTCTCAAATTTCCGATATAGCCTATTCCGACAGAGGCCTGCAAATTTTAATCACAAACATTGCATTTTTGGACAAAAAATAGGCCTACTAAAACACGAATTATACACCGGGGCTATGGCTAATAAGCGGATGTGGCAATGGGTAAAAGGCAGATAAAATCTGTGAATGCTAAGTGTGGATGTGTGGGTAGAAGACGAATGTGCGGATAACAGTTGTCACTTACATTACCAGTCACGAAAGTTGTTGAGTTTTTCAATCATTCGCTCTGTAATTAACTGCTCACTTGTCGCTTTATAAGCGGCAGTCGTTTGAAGTCTGCCGCTGTGAATTTCTTCACAGTTCAGACTCTCCATAAGCCTAGACAATAACTGAATTCCTGATCGCAATTTCGTTTCGACACACGACAAAGACGCGGGATGACAAAGTAATTATGATGACGATGTACATATGACAATGCATTACAATGCACGTACGATGATGGCATAGACCTACAGTGTTGTCACGCGATGACAAATGACAATGGATGACGACAACGATGACTACTAAGTGCAGCCAGAAGTTACTATTGTAAACCCAGATCTGCCAACTTTCTTATTTTGCTAACTTACGATTTTAAATCAAACCTTATGCAAAGTACAGTAATTTTAATAACATGAAAATCACAAAGTATAGCACCCAAACGTCCGGCACCCAAAGGCCCGAAATAAATACACGGTTATACACCGCTTATTGGTCCAGAGGCATGGCTGAGTACGATGGGCAAAAGAAGAATGTTCTCCGTATTGACATCCATCTTTTACCCGTTGCCAGATCAGAAGATCGGCTTTTACCATCGTCCTACAACGGGAATGAATCGTCCAAGGTGAGGGGTCAAATTTGTATTTATTTATTTTAATATGTAATAAACACTCGCGACAAATGCACGAGAACAATAACGTAGAAAAACAGTCAAAGAAGAACTACAAACATTACTAAAGGAGACAAACGAAACACAGAAAATACATGATAAACATAAAAAACAGTAAAAGAAAAAACTACAAACATTACTAAGGGAAACAAAAGAAATACAGAAAACACATGATAAACAGACTAGAAATAAACAACTAATAACAGCTGCTAAATAAAATTCTATTGATAAATGTGCATTTATGCAATTCAAATGTTACATAATTTATTAATAAACCATGACCTATATCTCTTAATCCATAATTGTTAAACGTAGCAACCGGTAATAGATGACGTAGACAATGATTACCATAAGTTGCTTTATAAAAAAAGCTGGTCATCATAGCTTGCCAATAGCTCTTCTACAGTAACGATAAACTTAACATATCCATACTTAAAAGCACATTTAAACAAACGGCGAACAAGCCAACAGGCGAACGAGTTAGGGGGCGAATCAGTCAGAGGGCGAAACGGAAAAGGGGCGAAAAAGTCAGACACCAACACAAGCACTGCCCATTCCTGAGCGATAAAAGGTGATTGTACAATTAGTGGTAATAATACTATCAATAGCAGGTAGTCATATATTAACAAAACAGTGTTAAACGACATATGTATGCGACTAACGAAAAATATATCGTTTACTTCGCAAGTTTGCTATTCTAAAATGTAAACATAAACAAACAGTCCGGAACAAAAAATCAACAAATCCCACGTAACATAGAATACGTATCGCACGCACTCGTTCTATGCACTCGTCTTAATAAAGCAACTTATTTGTTTCAAAAAACAACAAAAATTGCAGACTATTGCGCAGTAGCCACTAATAATAAGAACTAAATATTTGACATAATAGATAAATTTTTATTTATTTTAATAGCATAACTATAACAGATCGGCTACTGTCACGTGACCGCAGATGACCAATCATAAGCCTTGTTTGGAGTATAATCTGCGCTAACGAAGGTGAAGTAAATTTTGCTGGTAAAATATCGTGGAAAGTGGGGGTGTATCCGCCCCTCGCAATCTGGCAAAATGCCGAACATGCCTAAGTTGACGAAGAAAGATAAGGTGAGACGCGACGCTTAACATACGATATGAGTTGCTGAACTCAGTGTTTTATGCGTAACGTTCCTTTACATGATGTACACCAGTTGCCAGGTAGTCCGCGTAGTGATGGTGTATTATGTGAATGAACAGCGGAAGTCGATGTCTTATACTGCATTTTGTACGGTATTGTGAAGCTAGACGTACTATACTAGCTGAATTACTGCATTCTGTTAGCATGATTTGAATAGGTAAAAGTACTAGTTACTGCTTCAAATAGACGCTTTATTGGCATTCACTAACATTTAGTTGTGATATGCTTATTCTGGTATGCCTGGTTACGGGAAGGTGTACTTTGCGGAATGCGGAAATTTGAAAAAATGTATTTTGCGGAATTTCACCTGCACAACGTTCCGCAAATTACACCTTATATTTTTCCGCATTCTGCATTTCGCAAAGTTCAAATAAAATCAAATAATCAACTTTGCGTAAGCTTAGGCTTACACTTGAATCTGGAATTGATATCGGCACATCGGTTGGGTAGCATTTCGCCTAATCGCATTTTGCCTAATCCCATTTCGCCTAATCCCATTTTGCCTAATCTTTTTTTGATAGGCGGACCAACAACGACGACTTGCTTTGTGGTTTTTGACTAGCTTTGTTTTGTCGTTCATCATTTTTTCTGTACCATTTTTTGGCCGACCGTAAGTAAGTATACGACAGGTGTCGTCTCATTTCGCCTAATCTCATTTCGCGTCGTATACTTACCGTAACCCTAACTCTAACCCTAACCCTAGTTCGATTTCCTTTGGGGCTCTGCAGTAGACCCAACTGGGGGAGCGATTAGGCAAAATGCGATTAGGCGAAATGCTACGATACCGGCACATCACAAACGGTGCGGTCACGCAGTTGGCAAAGTAATCACGTAGGCCCTAGTGACGTTTTTAACTTAACTCCTAAAATGCCTTGAAGTCTGTTAACTCGCGAGCATAAGCCAGCACATCACACACGAATGCAAGGTTAACTCGAGTAGCCTAGGTCATTAAGAAGGCCTACTGCAAAATTTCACCTGACGGACTACCGTTAAGTCACGATCAAAGATAAAACGATAAAAACTAGCCTACTATCTCCTTCTGCAAGACACAGTGAGGCTTGTGAGCATGGTGGTCGAGCGCTCTGTAAGGTCGTACACTTATTCAATTAACATAACTCAACAGCAAGAACATTTTCCACAATTTTAATTCCGTAAAATACACCTTTTCGAAATTCTGCGTTTCGCAATCTGCATTCCGCAAAGTACACCCACTGGTTACTTTTCCTGACTTTTCTGGCTCTGGAAAAGCCCGCTTATTTTTGACTCCATGTGACAGGCTTCTATACATGGTATACGTCTCCTGCTGGCGTAATGTCGGCATTTGTTATTCTTGGGCTACTGGTAATATGACGGCTTACGTATTAGCATACAGGTAATTTGCTAACCTAACTTATGGAGCAGGTTTTGATTTTGCCTATTGTTTGGCCTGAATGGATGGGGAAGACGATGGACGGTGAAGATGACAGATGGCAAAGACGATGGAGAAGATGATGCCCAAGATGACATATAGTGAAAACCATAAATGGAGAAGATGGATGGACAGGAAAGACGAGCATATGGAAAAGATGAATGTACCAAGAAAATGGATGGGTTTGTAGGATATTAAGTTTTTTTTGATTCAGTACGCGTGTCGTCCATATTTTTTGCAGTCTGCTATGTACTCGCTGTTTCATGTTGCACTTCACATTTTTTTAGTTCACAAATTATCTGTATGCTGATCTGAATTTTGCAGGTCCTCATTTTACCAGCAGTGATGCTTACCAAAAATGTTAACGTTGTGTGGTGTATTTTTGAAGTAGCCATTTAGGAGGTCATATGTCAGTGAATTATTAGACAGCATCACTGTAAGGTCATCTGTAAAGGCTGTTGCAATGTATCTTACTGTAACTTGTGGTATATGCAAACTACCATTCATGAAGGTTCTAGCCACTGGACTGAATGGATAGCTAATATTACGATGAATTTTTTTTCATATTGCATGTGATTTTAGTCAGTGTTGGCTATTGTGAACATTATTTGCAGAGTTCATCTAAAAGCAGCAACAAAGACAAAGACTCTAAAGAGTCAAAAAGCAGCAAAGATGATAAAAAGGAAGCAAAAGATGTTGGCGATGGTGCTCACGTGGATGCTGTTAGTATGGTACTTTTATTTGTAGTTCTGATGTAGTACTGACTTGGCAGATTACATTTTTACGTGCGAAAGCAGCTACTGCTTTCAGCACGTCTTAGCCATCGCAATTCTGTCTGTCTGTCTGTCCATTCGTCTGTTCGTCCGTCACACGGGTGGATCGGTCAAAAACGGTGCAAATCTTCACTGTCGGCTGCCCGGAAGACTCTAGTTTCTGGAACCGTAAAGCTTTTCCGTAAATTCAAAAGGGGTCACCTCGAATGAGGGCGCTAAATGAGAGGGGGGTGGGAAAATTTTGCGATTTTTGGCCAATAACTCGCTGTATCTCAATAATGGTGCGAGATGAGGCCTAGGTTACTATTAATCACTAATAGCAAATCGTATACTGGCTTTCGATTTTTGCCGAATTCAATGACCTTGGATGACCTTGAACGCCAAAATAGGGTTTTTTAATGGATTTTTTGGCCATTTTCGCCTGTGAGAGTCCATATCATTCACAAGTTGGCGCCACGCCGCTGACGCCACACGCGCCTATGGCCGATGTATGGTCCTGATGGGCCGTGTCCAAGTGATATGCGATTTTCAAAACTATAACTACTGAACTGGAAATGCTATAGGCTTTCGCGCGTCTCGTGAGCTTTGCTCAAATTTCTTGTGAGTATTATTATATACCAAGGAAAATTTATGAATTTTTCTGATTTCTTTGAAAGTATTAATGACAGTAATATTCTCTCATCTATATGCAAAGTTTCAACTTAAGATCTGTCATGGTTTATAAGATGATGCTTACCTAAAATGTTAATGTAAAATCACCTGTCGAACCATTCACCCAGTTGGCTTAGGTTGATGACAAAGAGCACCAGCTTTTCTGTGGAAAGTCTGGAAACATTGTAGTCCAATTGTGAGCTGTATTTGTGGAAGTGTTTAATGTATATTTAGTCAGCACAGAGGCTGTTTGTTGTGTGTTAGAAGAGAAAGACTGCTGCTAATGCTGCAGAGACACATCCTCCACCTACGCAGCTGACACTCGTGAAGCCGATGGCCGGTGTTTCTGCCATCAAGAAAGATCGACGACAAAGCTCTTCCCATTTTAATATCTCCAAAAATAGAGAATTGCAGAAGTTGCCACTGCTTAAAGGTAAATGTTTTGATTGTTGTAACTTTAAAAGATGTTAGTTTTGTTTTTTTTACATATCAGTTTCATAGAATAGTGGGAAGTAAAGATATGTGTTTGTTTTCTAGGTGGGTTTAGTGGCATGGTCTAGTGGTGAATGAGTTGTTTGATGAATGTTGAACCTTGCCCTAACAGAGCCCATTTAGTACTTGGATGGATGACTGTAGATAGGTAAACCATGTTTGTTTATATCCAACCACCAGGTCAGCTCGACCTTCGATCTCTTTTATCAAGTACAGGCTTGGGGTTAAGGTGGGGTATTTGCCTTTGCTGGGTGGCAGTCTGTGATTCCATTTGGCAGGAGGCACTCAGTGGCTCTCAGATACCAGTAAGAAGTACGTGACATTACAGCATTGCCCTTTCGGCAGGAACGTTACACCAGCATTGTTACGGCGCTCACCATTATGGCGCTGTGGTGATTTGGCGCTATCTAACAATACAGCATCGGACATTACGGTGCTTAACAGAGCGGGCGGTCAGCGAATCCAGTGGCGTCCAGCCTCTCAGCACCAGGAAGCAACCTACCCCCAAGTCACACCACTTGTCAGTGGAGTGGATGCCCCTGCATGAATCAAAGCGAGCAAGTATAAATGTACAAAACATCAGTTTACACACTTGTTAATGGTGCTGGCAATGACTGACACATCGAAAACAGCAAAAATTCATTTAAAAGGTGACAATTTTCAGCAGCACATAGACAACTGCCCGGTAGTCGGTGTGATGGTGAGTGATATTACCTTGATTTTTGCTGTTTTTGATGTGTCTTTTAGTGTATATCACCTTTAACACGTGTATAAACTGATGTTTTGTACATTCATGTTTGCTGTTTTATTATAAAATTCACACTATAGTATTAAAATCATTGATTTACAGGCTGTCTGCTATCATTGCTCAAAGACGCGTGCCATAACGCCGGCGCCGTATTGTCCTACTGCCAAATCGTCTCAGCGCTGTAATGGTGGCGTCATAATGCCCTGCTCTGTCAGATGGGTTTCCTTTGAAGACTGTATGCACCATCGCACTTTTTTAATCTTTTTAATCGAGTGCCATATTCGACGTGTTGTAGATGCAACGCCTGCAGAGCAGGAGTCACTGTTTCTGCAGAAGATCGGTCAGTGTTCAGTCGTGTTTGACTTTGTGCATGACCCACTCAGTGAACTCAAGTGGAAGGAGGTGAAGCGTGCTGCTCTCAATGAGGCCGTCGAGTACGTGACGGCTAATCGTGGTGTGCTCAAAGATCCAGTTTATCCAGAAATCGTTCACATGGTCAGTTGAGTTTAGCTGACTGTTTTTCGAGAATGTGTTAATTATAAGGTTGTGAATATTGTTTGTAATTTCTGTGCATCAAACTACTATTTACTTATAAATACTGGTAGTAGTTATATCTCAGGCTTAGATTACAGTTGTTTTTAAGCTCACAGTCTTCATTGTCACATTGATTTCCTTGATGAAAACGATGGAGGTTTTGTGTTATTGTCTGTCCATTTGTCTGTCTGTTTTTTTGTTTTTCTATCCCTTTGCTAGCTGGGTAACTTGAAACGTTATGAATAGATTCTGATAAAAATTTGTGGATTGTATGATCACAGTGGATTGCTTAGATTTTGGTGGCAGTCTTTTGAGGATTCTGGATCACAATTCGGTATTGTTTACTGCTAAGAAATAGGGTGTGAAGTGACAGTTTGCTGTGTATTTCAGCAAGTTGCAAATGAGTTTTTTATGAAGTTTTACACAGGCGTAGAGAGTAGCCCATTAGCGAACCACTCAGATTTTGGTGGTGGTTTAGTTCAAGATCTGTATCCTGGGTTTCTGAATCCAGATCCATACGGGTATGTTGTGTTCACTAGGTGGCAGCACCATTTACAACAGCAGTTTGTTCTGTTCCTGGGCAGAGTTACCAGTTAATACATTGACATGGTTAACTGTGTCATTAGGGCTATATGGCACATCTGACCTTTCTCATTATTTTCTATAGCATTTGTTTCTATCAGCTGGACTTATCTATTTCTGACTTACAGTTGTGCTGTGGAAAGTAGGGCAAGTTGTATTACATCACCAACTGTCCTTGAACGTCTTTTAAGTATATATTTTGCGTATGACAGACTAATTTACGAGGTAATATTTTGTCGACCATGCCACTGTGATGTAGTTTGCTGTAAATGCATTCCGTACGTTGCCTCCCGCGTCAAACCCGACGTCGACGGACTTTGATCCAGAGGAGGACGAGCCAACCTTAGAAGCCGCCTGGCCTCACCTGCAGGTCTGTCTGATCAGTCAGTAATAGCATATGTGACAGATCACCGAGACACATGTAGGTGAATGAATACTGCATGGTGCATAAAAATTGGAATGTAGATGCTTTATAAAGCAATCAGACAGATTTCAAATCATTAGCGTTGATTGTTGCAGTGAACGGTGTTTATGTTGAAAGCTTGACGCAATTTTTTTCGCAGCAATTGTCTGGGCTGATTGTTTTCTGAACTGTCCGTCGTACCCGATTGCACGATTCGTGTGATCAGGTATTTTCCACTTTATTACGTGCCACTTCAGCCGGTTGGCCCACCCAGTATAAGTTGCTGTTATTTGCATGTTACTGAGTGTTTTGTGTGCCATTTGGTTATGTTATTTACTTACCTACTCTAAAGTGAGATTCCTTTGTTATTGAATTTACTGCTGGCTTTCCAGTCTATAAGTCCCTGGAACCCTTTGCTAAGTCCTTAATGGCTCATCTGAAGCCTTAATGGCTGGCTTAGCAGTTTAAACTGCTTAGCTGTTTAGCTAGCGGTGGTCTGGCCCGCTATGTTTTAATGGCTGGCTTAGTGGTCTGGAACGCTAAGATGTCTGTCACTAGTAGTATTTTTTGAGACCCAAGACATTTGCATGATTCATAACGACATATGGCGTGGAACCTTATCGGTCCCGGATCGCTAACTTAATGGTTGGTTGCAGTCCGAGGCCTTAATGGCGGCAGCGAACGGTGGCAGTTCCAGGGACTATAGTTTATGTACACTTATGTGACAAAGTAGCAAAACGTTCCTAAAACTGATTTATAAGCATTTGTGTTATCTGTGTCATTCGTAGCTTGTTTATGAATTTTTTCTCCGATTCCTCGAGTCTCCGGATTTTCAGCCGGCAACAGCCAAGAAGTTTATTGATCAGAGTTTCGTTTTGCAGGCAAGAGCACATGCTTGTTTTTCAGCTTATACTGTCTTTAATTTTGAACTGTTAGGATGGGAATTGAAAGATATTGTTTTATTGGAAGATGGACAGCAGGAATAAGAGGAACATCCACACAGAGAGTGGACATATGATGTTGCAAAATGGTACAGAGCAAATCTATAGGAAGTGAGCCATTTTCATTCGGCACAGGACCAAAACAACGGCAAAAGATGGTGAAGCAGGGATCAGACATCAGCAGATATTGCCTAGTCTGTGACTAACGATTATGATGATGAGGGCTGATCACTGACACAGTCGATTAATTGCACACTGCTACAAGTTCAAATAAAATCAATTGATATAGGTAAATACTTGGAACTTTTATGTGACTGCTGTCTCTAATGCTTGAATGACATCTGCTATTCAAATGCATAGTTGACAAAACTTATTCAGTCATTTTTTTTACTAAATACAGATTAATATGAAAGTGGTATTATTGATCGTGTTGAGGTTAAGAACAGCTGATAAAGAAAAACTGACCTATGTGCCATGCTGCTTGCAGCTACTTGAGCTATTTGACAGTGAAGATCCACGAGAAAGAGATTTCCTCAAGACAATCTTGCATCGGATATATGGCAAGTTTCTTGGCCTTCGTGCATATATCCGCAAGCAGATCAACAATATTTTCTACAGGTAACTAATGCTGCGCAAGTTCTTTTATGAACATGCCATTTTGTTATTGCATCTGTTTTAAGGCATTTGTAGTTATTAGTTATTAGACCATGAGCAGTATAATTACTCAAGTGCCATGCGTTTGTTTTTAGTTAAAGCCCAAAGTCCATTATGGTATCTGGTCCGAAACCTGCTGGAGACCTGTTCGCTAGCTGGTCTCGGACTTGCGTGCATGCATGATAGTGTCGTAATAGTGTTGCTTTGTCCAAAGTCCACCATGCTAGCAAATCAGAAGATTTGTTCGTGTGCATGAAGCTTTTGAACCCCGACGGCCATTGACCTGACCTGAACATTGTGACCTGACCTGTATTAATTGTGTACGTAAACGTGGCTGACTTTGGTCAAGTACACCGGCAATTCTGGTCCACGCCAACTCATTCTCTTTTTCTGACAAATTTAGTTTTTAGAATTTAGTTAAGAATTTAGTTTTTCATATACGCGTAGGCTTATATTTAACTAACAGGTATATGAAAAACTAAATTCTTAGTTTTTCATATACGCATAGGCTTACTTGGCTCATTCTTTATTGTATAAATTACATTTTCATTCTTGACAGTATATCTGTTGAATTTTTTCTATAATTATGTAATATACTAATATTACTACTGAAAACGATTTATAACATGCAAGAAATGATGTAATTGACAATGTTCACACAGTGTCATAACACTGAATAAGTAAATTACTGTATCAGAGAAGGGTCGAATTGTCCGAAACTTGTCTTTTTTAAAGTCCATCTGGCTAGCACGTCAAAACACAGCAAACTTGTCGTGAACCTGCTAGCACTATCACGACATGTCGTGATAGTGCTATCTTGTCCGAGACAGGTTTTCAACCCAAAAAAGTCGTCAGCTTGTCGCAGACACCAGTGAACTTGTCCAAAACTTGTCTGAAACCTGTTTGCTAGCGCGTGCTAACGGACAGGATAGGATAATGGACTTTAGGCTTAACTGAGTGTTCTGGATGATGACAATTTTGATGCTTTGTACATGTATCTTTGAGACTTGGCGTTAACTTTTATATAGGTTTATGTTGTTGTGAGAAAGATAAGGACAGAAGTCTGATACTTAAATGTTTCACAGAGTGTTTTAACATTTAGTGAAATATTCTGTTATCAGTCTCAGATTTTGTACTTTACATAGTATGTGCTCCATAGCTGATATTATCAATATAGTTAAAATTGCAGCAGTACAGATTCATATTTGAATTTCTGCATATCTGTGAGAGAAACTTCTGATCACTGACAGTTTCTGTGGTTGCGTCTCTTTGCTCACAGGTTTATTTTTGAAACAGAAAAGCACAACGGTATAGCAGAATTGTTGGAGATACTTGGCAGGTTAGTGTCAGTTGCTGCAGTTATCATTCATAGTGCACTCGAGTCAATAGTTCTTTAAACTTATTGATTGTCAAGAATTGGAAGGTTATCAGTACTTTTCAATACTTTGTTATCGCTGCAGTATTTCTAGTATTACTCCGCATTACGCCAGATTTCCAGATTATTAACTTTGAGAATTATTATATTGATGCCATTTGTTTTATGAGCATTTCTGCTCAATGGATATGCTAATTCCTCATGTACTGTACTTCTTATTGAAGTAATATACAGTTGTAAGCATTACATTTACACGTGAGCAGTTTATGTTTTATGTTCAGTGTAGTTTTTCACGCATTTTTGCATTCTCTTACACATAGACAGTTTGTTTTATGGGTAGCTTCTTGCGCATTTTTTTGTTTTGAATGCATTGCTAGTGCAGTTGATTGTCTGAATGGACATATTTCTGAAATGTGTTAAGTGGATAGTTAAAAGTTATGTGAACATTTTACATTGTTGAACTCTGTGAGTTCTGACTTTGAGTTAGCATTGTATTTTATCATTGTCATTCACAGTCATTGGTGATGCCATCAACATTTTACTTAACAGTATTTTGTACAATGAGTGCATTTTGGTTATCTATTTATGCCTCCGCCAACGTAGTGGCCATAGCGTTATGTTTTCGGAGTGTTCATGCGTGCGTCTGTTCTTCCGTGCGTTCATCCGTGGTTGCGTGCATGGACTTTGAGCGCAAATATTTCTGGAACGGATGGAGATATCGACAAGCGGTAAGCGGTGTTATTAACTACAATCTTTCCCACATTACAAAAAAATTTTTGGTGCACTTTGGTCCACTAACAATGACGATAGGGGCCTAGCTAGCTTTTTTTCACATGTTGGTGGAGGCATAATAGTTGACAGAGTCGTAATCACCGTCTAGTTTTCTTTTGTTTCTGATAACTGTTTATGTATGTTGTTCATTAAGTAGTGATGCCAGTAGTAATTGTTGAAGATGTGCTGTGTTTGCCTAGCATCATCAATGGCTTCGCACTGCCGTTGAAAGAGGAGCACAAGCAGTTTCTGATGCGTGTTCTGATTCCACTTCACAAAGTCCGCTCACTCGGCGTCTATCATCCACAACTTGCTTACTGCATCGTTCAGTTCCTTGAAAAAGATCCGACATTAACTAAACAGGTGACTGCAAAAATCCATCATCTTTTACTCTGTGCGTGCATTTATGCGCCATTTGCTTAAATGCTGTAGCAGTTTCAGCATAGTTACATGGCTAATATTGTGATTGGTATTAAGCAGAACCTACTCAGTAGGCTAATTATTTTTTTAAAATTTTGATCACAAATGTATTTAACGGGCCATGCTTAGCTCTACTGCAGAGTATCAGGCTCTGGGGTTTACGGTTGGATGTCGGGATTGTAAGTAATTTACTACTCTGTCTATTAGCAGTGCAACAGTCCAGTAGTCCATTGCATTAGTTAAGTGTAATTCTTAGATGTGTTTAGTCTAAAGTTGTCTGCTTTTTTGATGTCTCTGGTTTGGCACTAGTTGTGTTAAGTGTTTTATGTTTAGAGAGCCCTGATGGTGTAAAAGTTAAGAGAACCCCCTGCATAACACTGTAACGCATTCGTTGCAGGTGGTAGAAGGCTTATTGAAGTTCTGGCCGAAAGTGCACAGTCCAAAGGAGGTTTGCTATATGCACTGCACTGACTAATTATTGCTGAATTGTTGGTATTCGTGTGAATTTGGTTTGTTTAAATGGTTATCGGTTTGGTAGCATGCATGTTATTGAAGAGCATGGGACTTCAAGTACTTTAATGCTGCTGTTGGTTGAGTGTTGGGAATAGCACCCAGGCTGTAGAAGGTCTTATATTAAAATTGTGAAAAGTACACTTTGGGACTGGCCTAATCTAGAGAGTAGCTATCAGATAAGAAGGCTGACCATGAAAGACATAGTAAACGAGATTATTTCATTTGACTGGGAGTGGTGTGGTATTATTGCTGACACATGTTAATGTTTTTTTAGCTTGCAGCTTTTTGTAGCCAGTATCAGTTGCTGTTGCTACATTTGCAATGTTTGCTATGTTTTAATGCATTAAGGAGAATGTTGTGTAATGTTGGTGCCATTTGGTGCATTCACCTATGTCAGCTGGCAGGTAACACTGCATGTGACACTACGCAGCTCTGAGATGGGTTTCCTATAAAGACCTATACATTGACCGGCATTGCAGTGTGGTCTTTAGTGCTCCAAAGCTATGGCTGTAGTATCAGAGATACATTTTGCTATGTGGTTCATGTTAGGTCATGTTCTTGAATGAGTTGGAAGAAATTCTGGATGTGTTGGAGCCAGGAGAGTTTCAGACTGTCATGGTTCCACTGTTTCGCCAGCTGGCCAAATGCGTATCCAGTCCGCATTTCCAGGTCTGCACTGCTTCTGGTGTATTCTGTTTTGTTTCAACTTCGCTCACTTGTTTAGTTGCGGCATTCATCGATAACTCTGTGAGAAAGCACCATTTTGTACACGCGCATTGTAGTTATCCAAATTAAGTCGAAAATTAAGTGGGAATTTACTTTAAATATGTATCTGCTTGTCTTCAACTATCTATTAGTGATCTGCTGATTGAGCAGGTTTATGACAGTCTCTTCTTAATGTTCACCAAATACTCAGATCCTTTATTCGTTGCCGAATTTTGCAGACTGCTTTAAAAAGGTAGTAGGTGGACAGCTGTAGGCAAGATATGTATCCATGTATTTGGTATAGTATGGTAAATGGTGATATTGTAATTTTGAATTATTGTGCGGTGGTAGGTGGCGGAACGAGCGTTGTACTTCTGGAACAATGACTGGATCATTAATCTGATCAGTGAGAATGCTACGACTCTTGTCCCGCTCGTCTTTCCAGCTTTGTATCAGAGCAAAGAACACTGGAACAAGTCTGTACTTAATCAACTGCTCTTTTCATTCTTCTTTTTTTTGTCACTTGGCTGCTTGTCTTTAATGTTACTATTACTGCTCAGCGTTTATGATTTTCGCATAACTGTTTACTTTTTCTTGAATTGCTAATCATTTGTCTGTCTCCCCAAACTGAGATATGGAAGTAGTCGAAGCAGGGTTTTTTTTGCAGGCCGTTTAATTTGTTATTTTGTCATCTGACCAATGGCATAGGAGCCTATATACATTACATGTACAGCTTAATTATGTAACTCATATATGCTCTGACACAAATGTTGAAATATACACAGTGTTTCATAAAAAGGCACATGGTGCCTATGGTCACGGAAAGTCAGGGAAAAATCAGAAAAAGTCAGGGAATTTTACATTCCAAAGTCAGTGAAAAATGATATGATCAGGGAAAATCAAAGTACCAGGGTGCAAAAGTTAACAAAGATGCAGAAAAAAGTTTGAACTGTTTTATGCAGACTGCATCAAAAAAAATTTCTGCTCGTTTCGCTTGCGGATTATTTGTATCTCTACTTTTAAATTAATTTGTTCCGCCGCCTTTGTTTCTAGTGCGATTGAAAGCCAACATTGGTATTTCACGTATACAAATTAGTCAAGGAAAACGATTCATTTTCTTCTGGAAAGTCACGGAAAATGTATTCTGCAGAGTAGTAGGAACCATGAAGGCATTTTTTTTGTTTCTTTCATAGCTCAGTTGAATGGTGATCAATTTATGTGAAATTCTTACCAGTTGTAGCTGAAGAAATACTAATTCAAAATATTTCAACAAAATGTGGATGTTAATAAATATTTTTGCTAGTCCTGATGTAATGCTGACGTCACAATGTGTCGTGAGTACAAGCTTGCTTGTCTCAACTGGTGCTGTCATTTGCTACCATGATTTGATGGTGAACTTTATCTGGTTCACCGATGAAAATGTTCATTGTATCAGCACTTAGCAACATGGGGGCATGAAATCAGGCATCTCACAATACATAAACTAAACCATTTTGCAAGTGGAGTATGCTGGTTCACTGCCTTGCTGGAAGGTTAGAAGTCAGGCTATCCTCACAAGTGTGTAAAAGTGTCTGTTTTAGGCGTTTTTTGTGGCTGCAATGGTAAAACTTCAACAGTTTGTCATCAGTGAATCAGAAAAAGTTTACTGTTGAAGCAGGGCAGCTATACTTGCAAGTGTCTGCACTATCAAACGCAAATGGTATATTTATTACAGGCAGCACATATACGTGCCACGGCATGCAATTTAATAGGAATTAGGCAGTATCAGCGTAGACCTGTGGTGCAGACTAATGAAGGCAAAGACAATTGGGCAGCTATTGTGGGCCACTGAAGGTATGTAGGCGCTCTCAGTGAGCAGTCGTCACACTGAGCGCTGGTGGGTGGCTGCTTATCTTAGATCAGATCAATCAGAAACATCCGCAGCTTTGAAAATTGGTACGTGCTCAGTTTCACAAGACATCATGTGGATTGGCTGTGCTTGCAGGGACTGGCAGTGGGGGCAGCCCTCTTCCTCTTGCCCATCTCAATTAGTGTCAAACTGTCAATTGACTGTAGACCGTGGTAAACAGTTGATCGCGACTCACTGCTGAACAAAAGGCTTGTTATTGCACTCTATTCAGATTCTCGGAATTCTCGACGGGCGAGAAATATAATTATCGAGCTTGAGAATTTGTCGAGTCTCGTCAATATCCCTATTTAAAATGGTCATCATTTCGGTGAATTATGAAAGATAGAAAAGTGTGCTTTTTTATGAAACACGATGTATATGTATATGTTACTGACATTTTTATTTCTATGTTTTCATAAAATGTCAAATTTTGATTTTCACATAGTATCGTGTTACTGTACAGAACTATTCATGGTCACATTTACAATGCACTGAAGTTGTTCATGGAAATGAACCAGCATCTATTTGACGAATGCACGCAGAACTACAAGGCCAGTCGACAGCTGTGAGTTTATTTGTCATTGTTCTACTATTGTGTTTGCCCAATAACTGAAGTTCTGTGCATTTCTCTTTGGGTTGAGATGATTATTTATTATTTCTATTGTAATTAATACCAGGTGACACTAAAAGGTAAAGCTTTCATACCCCAACTGGGGCGTAGGCGGGGTGCTCATCTCTCTTCCTTAGGCCGTTGAGCCCATAGGTGGATAAACCACTCAAGTCCGTGACGCATGGCCAGTGCGATGCCAGACCTATGGTTACCTTCCCAGTTGCAAAGCGTCGCTGCCCTTTGACTGGTACCAAATTATACTGCTTGTTGAACAGAGGCACATGTGTATGAACAACTTGCCCAAGATTGTTATCTGACAGTGCCTCGACTCGGAGTCGATCCTGGGACCTTTTGGTCACCTGTCTCGCTCGTTACCATTACACCATTAAGCCACACAGGCAGCCCTGCTGAAAGTGAAAGCATCAGTTAAATAGTTATTTAGACATAAGTAAACACGCGGTTATGATAAGCAGTAGTCAGTTGGTGGCTTAGCGTAGCGGTAACACGTTTCATTCGATCAACGAAGTTATTCTATGCCAGGCCGGCTTGGTACTGTGATGGGAGACTGCCTGCAGGCAGGTAAACCATCTCGGTATGTAACCAGCTGCCTAGGTCAACTCAGTTTTCCGTCCCTCTGGAGTAGGTAAATCGAGTACCAGCCTATCCGGCTGGGATTAAGGCGGGGCACATTCACTTGTGTCGGGTGGCAGTTAACACTGTGCGATCCCATATGGCAGGTGACGCTCCGTAGCTCTGATATGGGCTTCCAATTAAGAGTTATATCACCACCTTTAACCTTTTTAACTTTTATTGTTTTATTGCCTGTAAAATCAAGTAGCCGTGGACCAGCATACAGTGTTTGGAGAATTAGCTTATCTCTTGAGCAGAAATGTTTTTTAATATATGACATCAGTACAGTAATTCAGCGTAACATGAAGTAATACTGTGGTGACAGTAGTCATATTAGTAATTTGGCTCCCATTTTATGTACATGTTTATTCAACTGTTGTCATAGTGTTCGAGCAGTAAGGTAAACGGAGCATAATATCACAGTTAGTCTTCTGTTATTTCGTTGCCTTCTGTTGTCTTGTTATGCAGAATACGGAGTTAATCTGGTGTAAAGCTGTTTGTACATGTGTGACATGTTGCAGGGAGAAGGAGAAGCTAAAAGAGCGTGAGGAGAAATGGAACGAGGTTGTGAAGCAGGCACAATGCAACCCTGCTGTAAGTTGTGCTCGGTTGTCTGCCTAACCACTCTGTCCCCTTTGTCAACAGGAGGAAGAAACAGCCTTTCATCTCCTTGCGAGATGTGACGCAATCTCGTTCACTAGACTTAACCATTTAGGCCTCTACCGTATTAAGTATAACGACTTATGTAATATACGTTGGTCTTTTCTCCTGAAGCTTGCTAAAGCCTCAGGGAGATTTCTTTAGCCTCTGGCTTTATGGCGATGCGCAATGGGCCCACCTGGTGGCCTGAGCGCTGGATGCTGCCTTAACGGGAGGCATCCAGGTAAAGTAAGGTAAGGTTTGCCTAACTTCAGCTGCAGTACAGAGCAGCATAATGATACATGTGACTTCATTACAACTGAGCACTGTTTGTACGCTCTATGTTGACTGCTGATTAGCACTACTGTCAGTAGTAAGGTCATCTAAGGTGAAATGGAAAATTAAGCAGGAATTTAACATAAATGCGTAGAGATCTTCACATTTTTTTCTTTGTGATCTGCTGATAGAGCAGGTTACATTGTTCAACAAATGTTACTGTGTTCAGCTGCTTTCTTCTAAGTGTTAGTTTCCATCAAGTCTACAGTCTGCTTGTGATCAAGTCTGAACCAATTTTGATCAGTTACAGATACCAACATACCCAGACCATGTGATACAGTGTGATGGCCTATGTGAAATAAATCATTTGTGCAAAGTTTAATTTTTCATAAGTTTACATTTATGTCAGTTTTACGTATAAGTACAGCTTTTGCCAAGGTGGCTGTGCCAGTCATATTCTTTCCTATAGCCTCCCATCCTTCAATAGACAGCATTACGAGATTGATGACTGTCTGGAGGATAACAGGGAAGATTATTAGAACTGCCACTACTGTTACATATGCACATTTATAATGTTGAGTTCTTACAATTTTAGGTTTAGGTCTTTTCTGCCTTTTTGTTTTATATTAGGTTTTTCTGTGCAGGTTAAACTTATTGTTCCATTATTATGTGTATGTGCATTGCCTGGAAAGGCCGTCATTGAAATGACTTATACTGTGTTGGGTGAGACATTAAACCCTACACACCCACTCACTGTGTCTTATAGCAGAGTTCAACTTGTCTGTTGTTTTGTCTCATGCAGTATAACCAGCATGCTTCAGTTGACACTCTGACACCAAGTCTGCCATCTGATGCCAGCCTTGGTGCAAGCAGTGACGACTCGGTCGACATAGATATGGAAAAACTGAAAGCCGAAGCAAAAGAGGTAGCTTGCATTTACACCTGTTAATAGCATATTTTACCTATGCGACCTGACAAATGTTGTAAATACACTACTGTGACCAATGCTGCTGTAGTTGCTATTTACAATAGCAGTAAGATGCTTTGCAGTCTCGTGGACTTTTGGAAGTTATTTCAGTTTTGACAATTAAGAATTGAGTTTATTAATAATAAATCCATATGACCTCTTCTTTATTTTTTTGTATATTTGTTTATTCTGTATGCATGATCACTCAATGTCTGTGAATGTAAGCCGTAACCACTGGGCACTGTTGACTGCAGCTGTGCAGCATTCTTTGGTTAGATCGTGAGATGTTATTCTTTAATGGTTAGATTTAGAGATGTTATTCTCATGCTGTTTGGTCGTTGGTGTGCAGATGCAGAAGAAGGTGAACAAGGACAAGCCGTTGCTGCGCCGTAAGTCCGAGTTGCCTCACGACAACAGCACACTCCGGGCGCTCGAAAATCACAAACGTCCCGAACCATTCCTCACGATCGCCAAGGAGTCTGGATAACAGAGCCACTTGCAGTCACTCATGACTCGAGTTTGTATCATGTAGTGCATCATGACGTTGTTCTCACGCCAATCCTGCTGGCCAGCTGCTGTTATTTTTTCCCATGAAAACCCAACGTCACTTCAGGCTGATGTGGCTCGATGAGTGTGAGATGCTTTCCAGAAATATTCTGAGACAATTTCAGCGTTTGGTTTTGGTTGCTGATTGTCGCTTTTCCTGATTACCAATCGTGATGCTGTGATTTGGAATCGTTACAGCCAGTGCAAACTTTACATCTCTGAACATGGCACTCGACGTGTTCAGGAGTCAGGACCAAGCGTTTTTAATTTTCGTTGGGCAAATTTCATGTTTTATACTTGCTGATTATATTTTTAATTCTGCTATTTATCATGTTGCTGAGGTCTGCTTGGCCATCATCACCTGGAAGGCAGAGATTGGAAGTCTTGTGCTAGCATCATAATACTGCACGGAATCGCATTCTGAATGGTTATTTTATTGTGATATGAATGTGCTTGTTGTCTCGTTTGTGTGAGTATTAGCAGTGGCATGTTGATGGTTGCAATGTTTGGTAAGACTTTGCCATCAACTAATTAAGCTGACATTGCATGCCTGGTGGCTGTGTAATGGATGTCATGGTTCGTCAGTTTATGCAGAATCGGAGGGATTTTGTGCTGATATTGTGACAAGTTTGTGTGATGTAGCAGTTCTTTGTTTTGAAATGCATCGTCAAGCATTCTGTGTTTGTTTGTATAAGGTTTTTTTCAACATTAACTGCATGTGAAAATCTGGTGATCACAGTGTATTGTCGTTGGTAAACTCATCGCTATTTTTGATGGAATAAGTGTGTAAAAAGTAACTAATACTGTCTCGATCTAATGGTGGATCATGTACCATGTAATTAATATGACTATTGGTGTCGTGTTCATATTGAGCCTAGCACTCAGCCTCCACATTAGGTCTACTGGTATTAGGTAAACTCAAATAAGTTCCATTTATGTAATACTGTCAATTTTTATTATGAAATGTCAAAGCAGTCAGTGTAGTAAGTGAAAATTGTTGGATACTTTTCTCTTAGTGTTTTTTACTTGCCCTGACAAGAAGTCTGAGCTAATGCCCATGAGACGCGCGAGAGCCTATGGCAGTTTCTGTTCGCAGGTAATCTTGGTCTATCTCCATCCATTTCAAGGCAATTCACTCTTTTGCAGCCAAAAATCACCTAAAAATCAATATTTTTGGGGTTCAGAGTCATTCAAGATCATCGATGTTGACATTCCTAAGAAGCTCGTCGCCAGTGCTTGTTATAGTAAGCAGCATGTCTGTGCCTATCTGCAACCATTTTCATGTTAGACGACCCAATGGCAGTAGAATAACATCTTTTTAGGTGGGGTGCCCCTATTTTGCCTCTTCATTCGTGGGGATCCCCTTCACCCAGTGACATGAAGTTTTGTCACGAAATACTAGAGACATTAAGATATCATAAGGTAAAAACCCAAAGTCTATCTCCCCTGGTCTTGGAGACGTATCGGGTTGTGACGGACAGATGAACGGACAGAATTATTATTGCTAATATGCACTTTATAGCTAGCTACCTCTCGCGCGTAAAAATGGCAAACGAGTGTATGGTTTTGTTGCTGCTGTTATTGGTAGAGTTAAATAGAAATTGCTCGTTAGTTTTGGTATTCACAGCAGCACAGTGCATGAAAGTGCTGATCCCCAGTGTGTGTACAGAATGAACAACAGAAATTCCATTTAATGTTTGCATTATTCTTTCAGCCAGTTAAAACTGTGTTGGTATATTTGAAAGTCCATTGGTTCGGTTGTCATGGTTTCAAGTCAGTTTCTGTTGATGGGCTTTCGTCGTTGTTCTCAATGCACTGCACCAATCAGCTTTGTACAGTATTGCTGTGTTTCATAGCCAGTTAGTAGAACAGTTGATGAAGTTTCTTATCTGTTAATTTAATTTAGGTTTATTACATGCCTAATTTGTGGTAATTTATCAATAGATTCATATATATATATATATATATATATATATATATATATTATATATATATATATATATATATATATATATAT